>Ga0055477_10000560_pt1 | contig 10661 bp, 11 predicted proteins | sample Muzzi_PWA_D2_FD_57683 | JGI IMG/M metagenome (GOLD analysis project Ga0055477, IMG submission 57683) | Wetland microbial communities from San Francisco Bay, California, USA, that impact long-term carbon sequestration - Muzzi_PWA_D2 | ecosystem: Environmental > Aquatic > Marine > Wetlands ... | reverse complement strand
GCCAAATCGTTTATTGGTCAGCCCGCCAGTGGAGGTGCCAGCAGCAATATTACCGTAGCCATCGAGCACCACAGCACCAACCGTTCCATGCTTTACATCCCAGTATCTCATTTTTCCCTCACCTCCCTGTTGCCTGATCTTTTCCAATTGCATTTTTCTTTTTTTTGTATCGAAATAATCATTTTCCACCATTTCCAGATGATACGTCTTAACAAATTCCTCCGCTCCTTCACCTGTCAGCAACACATGTTTGGAATGTTCCATCACCAATCTTGCCGCAGAAATAGGATACTTAATGTGCTTGACGCCACTAACAGCACCGGCATTGAGATCGAAGCCATCCATAATCGCTGCATCAAGTTCATGTTCACCTCTGCTGTTAAAGACGGCTCCCTTCCCGGCATTAAATTCCGGCGAATCTTCCATTATTTTTAGAACGGTCTCAACAACTTCAATACTTCGGGCGCCGTTTTTTAACATGGCGTAGCCCGAGTCTAAAGCCTCGGTCATGACATTTACTATTTTTTCTTCCTCATCTTTACTTATATTTTCACGATTGATATTACCCGCCCCACCATGCATCACAATACACACAGGCATTTTTGAAACTTTCTTTTGTGCAAATACAGATGCCGAAAAAATTATGAAAACGATGATGATGCTGATTTTTATTATAAAATTCATAAAATATATCCCTTCAAGTGAAACAATATTGGTACTCTGACAATATACCTTATTACAGAATAATTTAAATCAATTGCTCATAAAAAAGAAACCCGGGAGTTTTTAGTTTAAAATACTTCTGGTATTTTTGGGGCTTATTTTTCGAAAAGGTTGTTCAACTAAACTTTTGGAAATCATGGCAGAAGAAAAAGTAGGTTATTCTTCAAGTGAATTAAAGGAATTTGAAGAATTGATATTGCAAAAGCTTGATAAAGCAAAACAGGAACTCAATTTTATTAAAGAAACGCTGACCAGAAATAGCGAAACTGGTACAGAAGATTCTTTTAATTCAAGCAAACTTTTGGAAGATGGGGCGGATACGATGGAAAAAGAAAGTCTCAGCCAGCTGGCTGCCAGACAACAAAAGTTTATCAATAACCTTGAAAATGCATTAATAAGAATTAAGAATGGAACTTATGGCATTTGTGTCGATACAGGAAAATTGATCCCAAAGGAAAGATTGAGGGCTGTTCCTCACACCATGCATTCGATAGAAGCCAAACTGAATAAAAAATAACCGTTGGATTTTCTTCAGAATCACGTAGAAGCTTTGATATTTTGTTCTCCGAAGTCCATTAAGGTGGAAGAGATACAATTATGCCTGGCCGAAATGTTTGATGCCGATGTGCCCGCAAAGGATATCGAAAATGCCATCGAAAACATACAAAGCAAATACGCAAGTGATGACTATTCATTTGAAATATCAAAAAGCAACGGCGGTTATCAGTTTCTGACTAAGCCCGCTTATCAGGCCAGCATCGGCATATTACTTAAACAACAATCTAAAAAGAGACTTTCAACTTCTGCCTTAGAGACCTTATCGATTATTGCCTATAAACAGCCTATCACCAAAAGCGAAGTTGAACAAATAAGAGGTGTAAACTGTGATTACACCATTCAGAGACTCCTGGAAAAAGAACTGATAGAAATTAGGGGTAAATCTGAAGCAGTCGGCAGGCCTTTAATTTATGGCACCTCCAACAATTTTATGGAATATTTTGGCATAAATAATTTGAATGAGCTGCCCACACCCAAAGACTTTGCTAAGGAAGAAAACATCATTGGAGAAGAAGAGGAAAACGAAAATTAGGCCATACTTTTTCCATACCTTTGCCAGATGAAAAAAGGCAGACCACATACAAACAAAAAATCTACAGCCAGACCTGCTCCGGAATACAATTTAAAAAAGGTGAACCAAATTACGAGTAAATCCTCGGAGACACAGGAAATACGCCTGAATAAGGCCATTGCCAATGCCGGCATTTGTTCCAGGAGAGAAGCCGACCAACTCATAGCCGATGGGAAAATCAAAGTAAATGGACACGTCGTGACAGAAATGGGACACAAAGTAAAGCCCTCTGACAAGATCTATTATGACAGTAAATTATTGAAAAGGGAAAAATTGGTTTATGTTCTGCTCAATAAACCCAAAGATTTTATTACTACCACCAAAGATGAGCTGAACCGAAAAACAGTCATGCAACTCGTCAATAAAGCCTGTGAAGAACGGATCTACCCGGTCGGCCGGTTAGACAGAAATACGACTGGTTTGTTGCTATTAACAAACGACGGGGCACTGGCAAAAAAATTAACCCATCCCTCTCACAAAGTAAAAAAGATCTACCAGGTCGATTTGGATAAACCCCTGGAAAACGAAGATTACCAAAAGATCCTGTCAGGAGTCGAACTCGAAGACGGGATGGCTGAGGTTGATGAAATGGAAGTGCTTTCCAAGGATAAAAGGATACTTGGTATCGAAATTCATTCAGGCAAAAACAGAATAGTGAGAAGGATATTCGAACATTTGGGTTATGAAGTTGTCAGGCTGGACAGGGCGATGTTTGCGGGATTGACCAAAAAGGACCTACCCCGCGGAAAATGGCGGTTTTTAAGTGAAAAAGAACTCATTCAATTAAAGATGATGAAGTAGCCGGGAGCTCCTTCTCAATGTCAAAAAGTAAGTTGCAGCAACGAAAATAAATTCCAATGCTACAAACTCTCTGAAAAGGAAGTGAAATGCGCCTAAAAATATTCATTACAGATAGAGAGGTTTTCCAATAAAATAGTATGCATACTATTTTAAGAAAATTTTATTTACTTGGTAAAAGTTTAACTTGTAATTTGTGGTGTGGCGGAAATAAAAAAAGCTATCCCAAAAATGAAATAGCTTTTTATATTTGTGGTGCTGAGTGGACTCGAACCACCGACTCACGGATTTTCAGTCCGATGCTCTACCACCTGAGCTACAGCACCGACCAATAAAGAGGTGCAAAAGTATGGAATAAATTGTTTGCTGCAAAAAAATATTTGAAAATTTAAAACTGGTAATCAGCATGATCATATTCCAAAGAATTTTATTTCTTGTAGTAGTAGGAATTGCCGCTTATTTGTTAGTCAGGAGGATAAAAAGGGTACGCTCCAACATTTTACTGGGACGTGATATTCGCAGGACTGATCAGCCAAAAAAAAGATGGAGAAATGTGCTGTTAATCGCCTTTGGCCAGAAAAAGATGTTCAAAAAACCCATTCCGGCACTCCTGCATTTGATGATCTACATCGGGTTTTTGGTGATAAATATTGAAGGAATAGAATTCTTTATCGATGGGTTAACCGGCAAACACAGAAATATTGCGCGGGTTTTAAATGAAATGGGTTTGACCCCTTTTTACAATATCACCCTGAATATTTTCGAATTTCTCGCTATGCTTGTTATCATTTCGTGTGTTTTCTTTTTGATAAGAAGAAATATACTGCACGTTAGGCGTTTTAATGGAATCGAGATGACGTCCTGGCCAAAATTAGATGCCAACCTGATCTTAATTTTTGAGCTCTTACTCATGTTTGCCATTATGACCATGAATGCATCCGATCAGATATTACAGGACAGAAATGTAGCAGGCTATCCTGAAACAGGCTTAATGGTTTTCAGCGAAGTCTTTGTCTCACCATTTTACAGGCATTTAAATACGCAAAGTCTGATCATTGTGGAGCGCGTTGCCTGGTGGCTACACATAGCAGGCATTTTTGCCTTTGCCATCTATGTAACCTATTCAAAACATTTGCACACCTTTTTGGCTTTCCTCAATACCTATTATTCTAAACTGGAAGTAGCGGGTAAAATGCAAAACATGCCAGAAGTAACCAATGAAGTAAAATTGATGTTGGGAATGCCAACCGATAATTCCGGTGAACAGCAGGCAAACATCCCAAGGCTTGGTGCAAAAGACATAAATGACCTTACCTGGAAAAATATCATGGACTCCTATACCTGCACGGAGTGTGGCAGATGCACATCCGAATGCCCGGCTAATATGACAGGCAAAAAATTGTCACCCCGAAAGATAATGATGGATGTGCGTGACAGGGCCGAAGAAGTAGGAGAAAGCACTGCAAAAAAGGGTAAGGGGCTTGAAGACGGCAAATCACTATTAGGCGACTACATCTCAAAGGAAGAGTTATTGGCTTGCACATCTTGTAATGCCTGTGTGGAGGCATGCCCGGTTTTGATCGACCCGCTATCAATTATTTTGCAGCTACGAAGATATATGGCGATGGAAGAATCAAGTTCTCCGCAATCATGGAACGCGATGTTTGCCAATATTGAGACAAGCTTCACTCCGTGGAAGTTTGCTCCGTCAGATAGATTTAACTGGTCAAAAGAATAATAATTATGGCAGAAGATCTTAAAGTTAGAACGATGGCTGAGTTTGCCCAAAGTGGTGAAACACCTGAAATATTATTTTGGGTGGGCTGCGCAGGTTCATTCGACGACCGCTATAAAAGAGTAACCAAAGCATTTATTAAAATTTTAAATCACCTGAATATATCATTTGCGGTTTTGGGTAACGAAGAGAGCTGCACCGGGGATCCGGCGCGAAGAGCGGGAAACGAGTTTCTGTTTCAAATGCAGGCGATGAATAATATTCAGATCCTCAATGGCTACAATGTAAAAAAAATAGTTACCGCCTGCCCACATTGCTTTAACATTCTTAAAAATGAATACCCGGATCTGGGAGGGAATTATGAGGTGATTCACCACTCCGTTTTTCTTCATCAGCTTATTGAAGAGGGAGAATTAAAAATTAGTAGCGACCATGATCTGAAAAATCAAAAGCTAACCTACCATGATTCGTGCTACCTGGGAAGAGCAAATGACATTTATGAAGCGCCGAGAAAAGTGTTGGAAGCCATAAATGTGGATCTCTTTGAAATGAAAAGGAATAAGGCGAAAGGACTATGCTGCGGAGCCGGAGGAGCACAAATGTTTAAAGAACCGGAATCAGGAAATAAAGACATTAACATAGAAAGAACCGAAGAAGCGCTGGAAACAGGTGCAAAAACCATAGCGTCTGCGTGCCCGTTTTGCATGACTATGCTAACTGACGGCGTAAAAAATAAAGAGAAGGAAGAGGAGATCGTAGTATTAGACCTCGCCGAAATAATCGCCAAAGCCGAAAACTTATAAATTCGGTACCGTATATTTCTACCATGAGCCTGCATACGATCCAAATTCAAAAATCGTTAATGACGATCATATGTTGATTTGTATCGTGATATGACTTATGTTAAATTTCAAAAATTCAGAAAATTATGCTTGTCGATTTTGATGTTTTAGGACCAGACGCACGGATTTGGGTCTATCAGTCTGATAGAACTTTGAGTGACGAAGAAGTAAGACAAATTCAACAAACCACGAAAAAATTTGTCGAAAGCTGGACGGCTCATGGTAAAGGCCTGAAGGGAGGTTGCAAAATTGTTTACAATCAATTTCTTATACTGGGAGTAGACCAAAATTTTAATCAGGCGAGTGGTTGCTCGATAGACGCTTCTGTTCAATTCATCAGTCAGATCGAAAATCAATTTTCCATCAGTTTGACTGACAGAAGCAAAGTTGCCATTCTAATTGGCAATGAAGTCATTCTTGAGGATTTCAGGGAGCTAAAAGACAAAGTGAGAAAAAGTGAAATTGATTTGAATTCAAAAACTTTTAATAATTTCATTACCACCAAAGAAGAATTGGAAAAATCATGGATTAGCCCTATCGAAGACAGCTGGTTAAAAAAATATTTATAGAATAAACATATTCTTTTAAATTGTGTCCTTAATAGGTATTAAGTGTCTTCTTTTTATCGTTAATTTTATGTTTGTAAATCTTTTCACATGAAAACTCTTTTAAGACACATATTTATAATTATTTTTTTGGCTGGAATATTTTTTTCATGCAGTCTGAACAAGATGGCCATGAAAAAGGCGAATAAAAAATTTAACAGAGCTGAATATGACATTTCGAAGGATATGTATCAGAAGCTCATTGAAAAAAATTATAAAGTTGGAGAAGCCAATTTCAAGATCGCAGAGTCGTACCGTTTGTCTAATAGGGTCAAAGAAGCTCAACCATACTATAAGGCAGCCATCGACAACAACTACAACGAGGAAGAATCTTACTATTACTATGCTATTTCATTAAAATCTAATGAAAAATATTCGGAAGCGAAAAAAGTATTAAATGGCTACCTGGATTTTGGAACAAGCGAAGAGTATGTGTCTTTAGCCAATACCGAAATTGAAAATCTGAACGAAATTGATCGAATAAGAAATAAAGAGAGTTTTTTCAGGGTAAAGAATCTCGAAGAAATAAACACTGAAGCAGCAGAGTATTCACCGGTCTACCAGGATGGCGAGCTTTATTTTACTTCGAACAGATTTGGGGGCAAAATTTTCAAAACAACCGGAACACCACTTACCAATATATACAAAGTTAAGACTGAGGGAGCAAGAGTAGATATGGCCTCCGTAGCTGAACTGGAAAATCATGTCAACTCGCCCATAGCAAATGAAGGTACCATTACTTTCGCTCCTGACGGAAAAACAATGGTTATTGCCAAAGGTAATTCAGGCAGGAAAAAAGGTGGTGAGGATGTAGACTTGTATATTTCCAATTTTCGTCGCAGCGGATGGACAGAACCAAGGCCTATGAGGATCAATGATCTCAAAGCCTGGGATTCGTCGCCGGCATTTTCCGTAGATGGCAATTCCATCATATTTGCCTCAAACAGAAAAGGTGGATACGGAGGAACTGATCTGTACATCGCGTCAAGAAACAGAAGGGGGAGGTTCAGTGACGTGAGAAACCTGGGTAACGTTGTCAATACGGCCGGTGATGAAATGTTTCCACATATGGCCAGTACCGGCGAACTATATTTTTCATCCAATGGTCATCCGGGCCTGGGCGGATTGGACATATTTGTCGCCAAAAGAGAGAAAGGAAAACAGGTAATAGAAAATCTGGGCCCACCTATAAATTCAAGCAGCGATGATTTTGGAATATTTATGTATTCTCCGACAAAAGGATTTTTCTCTTCCAACAGGCCTGGCGGAAAGGGAGACGACGACATTTACACTTTTATTAATAATGATCCGGATCTTAAAATTGTCAATTATTATCTGACAGGCGTCGTATACACCCTGGACGAACAAAACGGCGAAATGCCACTAAGCAATTCTTTTGTCAAAATTTTCAGCGAAACCAATGATGAACTGTTGAATGAGGTTGTAACCGGAAGAGATGGAAAATTCATATTTCGGGTTTTCCCGGAAGAAAATTATTCCCTTACTGCCGAAAAAGAACATTACCTAACTAACCGTTCAACTTTTTCAACGGTGGGAAAATCCATCCCCAAAGACCAGCTTACCAAGCTCATTACCAATGTCACGTTTGAAACCAAAATACAACTGGATCAGATAGTCATCAACAAAGCCATTGTATTAGAAAATATTTATTATGATCTGGATAAATGGTATATCAGACCTGATGCCGCCAAAGAATTGGATAAATTAGTTACCATATTAGAAGATAACCCCAGCGTTAAAATAGAGCTAAGTTCACATACTGATAGCCGGCAAACAGCCGACTACAATCTGGACCTATCCAAAAAAAGAGCGCAGGCGGCTGTTGACTATATTGTGTCAAAAGGAATTGACAAGAATCGTTTAATTGCCAGGGGTTATGGTGAGTCAACGCCTTATGTATTGCCAGAATCAAGACTAAATATTCCCGCTGGTACGGAGTTAACAGAATCATTTATTAATTCATTACCTGACGATGAAATAAGGGAAAAAGCCCACCAGTTTAATCGCCGGACTGAATTTAAGGTATTGGAATATACACCCGAAGTGGAACCCGACGAAGATGAAGTAGCTGAAGTTGGAGAGGAAGAAGAAGATGTGTCAAATAACAACAACACAATTATTGTCAATGAAAAAATTGACGCTGAGGATGACCTGGAAAACAGAATCGATTGGGATAACTAAATTATTAGAAACAATATAGTTAAATTTGGCCCCGTCATTCGGGGCTTTTTAATTTAATATGAACGAAAGATACGATCAAAGAGGCGTTTCAGCATCAAAAGAGGATGTCCACCAGGCGATAAAAAATATTGATAAAGGGATTTTTCCAAAAGCATTTTGTAAGATAGTGGAAGATTACCTTGGAGGAAACCCGGATTATTGCAATATCATGCATGCTGATGGTGCCGGAACTAAATCATCATTGGCGTATATTTATTGGAAAGAGACCGGTGACCTTTCTGTCTGGAAAGGCGTTGCGCAAGATGCCATCATCATGAACGTGGATGATGTCGCGTGTGTAGGGGTATTGGACAATATACTTTACAGTTCAACCATCGGCCGTAATAAAAATCTGATCCCGGGTGAAGTGCTGGGCGCGTTAATCAACGGCGCAGAAGAAGTGCTCCAGATGCTCCGAGACAATGATGTCAAGATAGTAAGTACAGGGGGTGAAACAGCGGATCTCGGTGACCTGGTAAGAACCATTGTCGTAGACAGCACCATTTGCGCAAGAGCCAAAAAAAGTGATATCATCGACAATAGCAGAATAAAAGCCGGCGATGTTGTTGTAGGCCTGGCTTCTTACGGTCAGGCAAAATACGAAACCGAATATAACGGAGGGATGGGCAGCAATGGCCTCACTTCGGCACGCCATGACGTCTTTTCCAATTTTTATTCCTCAAAATATCCTGAAACTTACGACCCATTAGTTGATCAACATTTGGTATATACAGGCAGTTATAAGGTCACCGATAAAGTTGACAATATTCCACTAGACATGGGAAAACTAGTGCTATCGCCAACAAGAACCTATGCCCCGGTTTTAAAGAAAATCTTTTCAGAGATAAGACGCCAAATACACGGTATTGTTCACTGCAGCGGTGGTGCACAAACAAAAATTTTACATTTTGTAGAAAACAAACATATCATAAAAGATAATCTTTTGGATATTCCTCCGCTATTCAGGATCATACAGGAACAAAGTAAAACGGATTGGAAAGAGATGTATAAGGTTTTCAATATGGGGCACCGGCTGGAAGTCTATTTACCGGAAAAATATGCTCAGACAGTTATTGACGTTTCAGAATCTTTTCATATCTCAGCTCAAATCATCGGACGCGTTGAAGATGGGAACGGTCAGGGAAATAAATTGACCCTTATAAGTGAATTTGGAAAATTTGAATATTGACAACAACGTTTTAACTCTTGTAAAACTTTTCTTTTTTTTTCATCTTCAAAAAAACATATTTCATGAAGAGCTTTATCAAAGAAGACGATCCATTTATAGTTCCCACCGACGACATGAAACTTATTGAGGAACACTTTGGCAATGCCAGCAATAAATATGAAAAGTGTAGTATTGCCCGGATGGAAGTGCCTCCCCGATGGAAGGAGCCTTTCCAAAAGCCTGAATTTGATGAATTTACATTGATGGTAAAAGGGAAAAAGCTCGTCGAGATCGATGGTGAAAAAATTGAACTGAGTGAAGGTCAATCCATTCTGATAAAGAAGGGAACCAGAGTGAGGTATTCCAATCCTTACGACTATCCCGCAGTGTATTGGAGTATTTGTTTGCCTCCTTTCTCACTTGATACTGTGCATCGCGAAAAATAAAAAAGGCTGTCTTGAAGAACGACCTTCACTATTTATAGTATTTTAGCTTTACTGTTCGACATCTTCAGCCAGCAAAGTGATCTTGTTATTCAAGACTTCCACAACTCCTCCGGTTACGATCAGGTCACTTATTTCTTTATTGATCCGATAAGAGACTTTTCCTTTCGTAAGAGAGCTAACCAGAGCAGCGTGATTATTCAGGACCTGGAATGATCCCTTACTGCCCGGAAAAGTCGCTGAGTCGACCTCTCCTTCAAATATCTTTTTATCTGGCGTTATAATTTCCAAATACATATTCAAAACACATTAAGCGTTAGCTTCCTCCATCAATTTCTCACCTTTGGCAATTGCCTCTTCTATCGTTCCTACCAGGTTAAAAGCAGTTTCCGGAAGATGGTCAAGTTCGCCATCCATGATCATATTAAAGCCTTTAATAGTATCCTTAATATCTACCAAAACCCCTTTTAATCCGGTAAATGCTTCTGCTACATGGAAAGGCTGCGATAAAAATCTCTGAACTCTCCTGGCTCGCTGTACCACCAGTTTGTCCTCGTCAGACAATTCTTCCATTCCCAATATGGCAATGATATCCTGAAGCTCCGTATACCTTTGCAAAATTTCCTGAACCTTTCTTGCCGTCCCATAATGCTCTTCCCCAACGATTTCCGGATCAAGGATCCTGGATGTTGAATCCAGCGGATCCACTGCCGGGTAAATTCCTAACTCCGCTATTTTCCTTGAAAGCACCGTAGTGGCATCCAGGTGTGAAAAGGTAGTAGCCGGCGCCGGGTCAGTCAAGTCGTCAGCAGGTACGTAAACCGCCTGTACAGACGTGATTGATCCGTGCTTTGTCGAAGTAATACGTTCCTGCATGGTTCCCATTTCAGTGGCCAATGTAGGCTGATAACCTACGGCAGAAGGCATACGTCCGAGAAGGGCCGACACCTCAGATCCTGCCTGGGTAAACCTGAATA
>Ga0055477_10000556_pt1 | contig 10684 bp, 8 predicted proteins | sample Muzzi_PWA_D2_FD_57683 | JGI IMG/M metagenome (GOLD analysis project Ga0055477, IMG submission 57683) | Wetland microbial communities from San Francisco Bay, California, USA, that impact long-term carbon sequestration - Muzzi_PWA_D2 | ecosystem: Environmental > Aquatic > Marine > Wetlands ... | reverse complement strand
TGTTCGTAGCCATCGGAGTTGCAGCGCTTGCCATCGCTGCAGTGATGGTGTTGAAGGCGCTGAAAGGCAATCTTGCCTATTTTTTCAGTCCGACACAGGTGGTGTCTAAAGAGGCGCCTGCAGACAAGAATATAAGGTTGGGCGGTTTGGTGGAAGAGGGTAGTCTTCGGCGTGAAGACGACGGTTTGACGGTTCATTTTCTGGTGACCGATTTGGTGAAGACAGTGCCGGTTGTGTATACCGGAATTTTACCGGATCTGTTCAGGGAAGGTCAGGGTGTAGTCGCCCAGGGGCGTGTGAGCGCGGATGGTATATTTCATGCCGATGAGGTGCTTGCCAAGCACGATGCCTCCTATATGCCGCCGGAAGTTGCAGAGATGCTTGAAGATTCGAAAAATGCCAAACAACACACCAGCAGCTCACTAATTGTGGAGGGACAGTAATCGATGATTCCTGAAATTGGACACTTTGCACTGATCATGGCGTTGTCTATGGCCCTGATTCAAGGGACGCTGCCGATTATTGGCGCAACTCGCGGCATTCCTTCGTGGATAGCGTTGGCGCGCCCGGTTGCGCAAGGGCAGTTTGTTTTTATATTGATCGCCTTCGGTTGTCTTACCTATGCCTTCATCAGCAATGATTTTTCCGTTTTTTATGTTACCAACCACTCTAATTCCGCCTTGCCGTTACATTACCGGATTGCAGCGGTATGGGGTGGCCATGAAGGATCACTTTTGTTGTGGATGTTAATGCTTGGCGTATGGACCACGGCCGTTACATTGTTCAGTCGTAATCTGCCGGATGATATGGTGGCCAGAGTGCTGGGTGTGTTGGGACTCGTCTCTGTCGGGTTTCTGTTATTTTTATTGATCACCTCAAACCCATTCGAGCGCCTGTTACCTGCCGCCCTGGACGGCCGCGACCTGAATCCATTGCTGCAAGATCCTGGTCTGGTGATTCATCCGCCGATGCTTTATATGGGGTATGTAGGTTTTTCGGTGGCGTTTGCCTTTGCGATTGCCGCCTTGATGAGCGGGAAACTGGATGCCGCGTGGGCGCGTTGGTCACGACCATGGACAACTGTGGCGTGGATGTTTTTAACGGTCGGTATTGCGCTCGGCAGTGCGTGGGCCTATTACGAACTTGGCTGGGGTGGTTGGTGGTTCTGGGATCCGGTTGAGAATGCCTCGTTCATGCCATGGTTGGTCGGTACTGCGCTGATCCATTCCCTGGCGGTGACCGAAAAACGCGGGAGCTTCAAAAACTGGACAGTGCTTCTGGCGATTATCGCTTTTTCTCTCAGTTTGCTGGGGACATTCCTGGTGCGTTCCGGGGTATTGACCTCGGTTCATGCATTTGCCACTGACCCGAAACGCGGCGTGTTCATCCTGATCTTTCTCGGTGTTGTGGTCGGTAGTTCGTTGTTCCTTTACGCATTGCGTGCGCCACGTGTCGGACTTGGAGGCAGTTTTAACTATGTATCACGCGAATCCATGTTGTTGGTCAATAATATCATGTTGGTGGTGGCGGCTGGCAGTGTATTGCTGGGTACCTTGTATCCATTGATTATCGACGCCCTGGGTAAGGGCAAGTTATCGGTGGGACCGCCTTATTTTGAGGCGGTGTTTATTCCGTTAATGGTTCCGATGGTATTTTTTATGGGAATCGGGCCGATTGCACGCTGGAAAAAGGCGAGCCTGCCTGATCTTGCAATCAGATTGCGGTGGGCTTTCGTCGCCGGTATTGTTAGCGCAGTTACATTGCCCTTTGTTCTCGGCAAGTGGACACCCATGATCAGTCTTGGCATCCTGATGGCCGCCTGGATTATCGCTTCACTGATTACCAGTTTTTCCCGCACGATCAAGCGCTCGAAAGAATTGGGCGGCAGTGGTTTGAAAGGTTTGTCTCGCAGTTATTACGGGATGCAACTTGCCCACTTTGGCGTAGCCGTGTTTATCCTGGGTGTTACCCTTGTAAAAGGTTATGAAACCGAAAAAGATGTGCGTATGGAACTGGGGGATACCACATCTGTAGGGGGCTACGAATTCCGTTTCGACGGTGTTGTCGATAGCGAAGGTCCGAACTATACGGCAAAAAAAGGGTTTATCCAGGTCAGCAAGAATAACCGCCTTATCATGAAACTTACCCCCGAGAAACGTATTTACAATGTTCAGCAAACACCGATGACGGAAGCGGCGATCGATACCGGTTTATTCAGGGATCTTTATGTATCGCTTGGTGAGCCCGTGAGCGGTGGTGCATGGAGCGTACGTATCTATAACAAACCCTTTGTCGACTGGATATGGGGTGGTTGTGTACTGATGGCCCTGGGTGGCCTGCTTGCGATCTCCGATCGTCGTTATCGATTGGCAGTACGTAAACAGCAACAGGCAACAAAACATGGCCAGCCCGCAACAGTTACACCAAATGCCGTTGCTGGACTGGCCTCACAGAGCAAAGGATAATTCATATTAATTCATGTCGCGTCATCTGCGTTATCTGATTCCTTTGGTTGTTTTTGGTGTATTGGTTGCCTTTTTAGGCAAAGGGTTGTATTTGAACCCGAGTGAGGTGCCATCGCCATTAATTGACAAGCCGGCACCGGTATTTGAATTGCCCCGCTTACATGATTCGTCCGGACATTTTTCGTCCAGGGATATGCTCGGCAAGGTCTGGTTGTTAAATGTGTGGGCCTCCTGGTGTGTTGCGTGTCGTCAGGAACATCCTTTGCTGGTTGAGTTTTCGCGTAGCCGGTTGGTGCCAATTTACGGCCTTGACTACAAGGATGATCGTGATGATGCCATTCAATGGCTGGAAGCATTTGGAAACCCTTACGTTATGAGCATTGTAGATCTTGATGGACGCGTAGGCATCGACTTTGGTGTTTATGGTGTCCCGGAAACGTTTGTGATCGATAAAGAGGGGATTATTCGTTATAAACAAATTGGACCCATCACGGCGGAAGCATTAAAAAATAAAATAGTGCCGTTAGTTAAACAGTTACAGGGATAATATAGTAGTCGAATGATGCGTAGCACTTTAATATTCTTTGTCTTGTCGTTGTCGGTCTTTTCTATCGCTGCAAAAGAGGCAATGCCGATGGCGGAAGACCCTGTGATCGAGGCACGGATGCTCAAGCTTGCCTCAGACATGCGTTGTCTGGTGTGCCAAAACCAGTCACTTGCCGATTCACATTCCGATTTTGCCGCAGATTTGCGCCAGGAAATGCGCGAAATGATGAAACAGGGCAAATCGAATGATGAAATTGTTAAGTTCATGGTGGCACGCTTTGGTGATTTTGTGCTGTTTCGACCACCGATGAAGTCGACCACCATATTGCTATGGTTCGGGCCATTTATCCTGCTAGTTATTGGAGGAAGTGTATTAATTATCAGTTTGAAACGCCGCCGCCAACGGGTTGCCGAGGCACCACTCTCTGCCGAAGACCTTCATCGCGCCGAGAAGTTATTGGGTAATCAGTCTGGTGAGGAACATAAGACATGATGGTTTTCTGGATCGTGGTTGCGATGCTGATTGTTGCAGCCCTGCTTTTTATACTTCCCCCGTTAATCGGTAAAACCTCGAATGGTGACGTCATTGAGCGGAGCACGTTGAATATAGCCGTTTATCGTGACCAGCTGGCCGAACTTGAGCGCGATCTTGAGAACGATGTCATAACGTCTGAGCAATTCGAACAGGGACGTATAGAACTGGAACGGAGATTGCTCGAGGATGTCCCCGAAAATACCAATGCAGATGTGTCAACGCAGGGACCACAAAAGAGAGGCAAGCTGGCCGCCATAATAGTCGGTATAACAATACCTGTTTTTGCTGTTGGACTGTATCAGTTACTTGGAACCCCGGAATCCATCACTCCGGAAGGTCGTGCCGAGGCATCCAAGGATGCTACACCATCTGCTACGTCCGATCAGATCAATGCAATGGTTACCCAGCTTGCCCAGCGCCTCAAGGATGATCCTGCAGATCCTGAAGGCTGGGGGATGTTAGGCCGGTCATATCTGGTTCTGGGACGTGTCGATGATGCGGTGACTGCCTATGAGAATGCCGTCGCACTAGCGGGCGACAATCCGGATTTGCTGGTTGATTATGCCGATGCACTGGCAATGGCCAGTGGTGAGCAGTCGCTGGATGGACAACCACTGGAATTGATACAGCAGGCACTCTCACTTGATCCTGATAATCAAAAGGGCTTATGGCTTGCCGGTACGGCGGAATATGAAAACGCGAATTTTCAGCAGGCAATTAACTATTGGCGGAAGCTCATACAGATGCTACCCAAGAATTCTGAAGATGCGCGCATCATGCAAGGAAATATCAAGGAGGCTGAAGCGTTGCTTGCCGGCCGTTCAAACGTTGCTTCCGGAAGCGGGGTTGATCAAGGATCACCGCAAGGTTCCAATGATAATCAGGATAATGATCATATCACCGGAATAGTCAAGCTGGATGCAAAACTGGCAAACCAGGTTGATGATACCGATACCGTGTTTGTATTTGCGCGCGCCTCGGAAGGGCCACGTATGCCGCTGGCCGTGATGCGTGCGCAGGTCAAGGATCTGCCGCTGGATTTTTCACTTGATGATTCGATGGCCATTAATCCCGCGATGAGTATTTCACAATACCCCGAGGTTATTATCGTTGCGCGAATATCAAAATCCGGTAACGCTACGCCCCAGAGTGGCGATGTTCAAGGTATGACCGGTGTCCTGCGCGTGGGAGTGGACGAGGCCGACGTGCTGATGAACGAGGTTATTCCATAATAGATACGTTGAGTATCTGCATGTACATGCACAGGCTATGGGCAATATAGCATTGCACACTGGACAAATAGTTAAAGCGTTATTTCTAGGTCTGGTTGTGTCAGTTGTCCTGTTTGCGTGCAGCCAGGCACCTCCCCCGGATGGATTGAGGGAAGGCAGCCTGTTTCCATCCCTGATATTAACCAGGCTTGATGGTGAGGAAGTTTCGATCGATTCGTTCAGGGGGAAGTTTGTTGTCCTGAATATATGGGCGACATGGTGTGCACCATGCCGGCGCGAGTTACCGAGTCTGGAGCGATTGCATCATCTCATTGATCCCAAGCGATTTGTGATAGTCGGCCTGTCCGTGGATAACGATATCTTGCAGGCAAGGGAATATCTGATTGATAAGCATATTACCTTTGCCAGTTATATCGATCAGGATATGAAACTTGCAACGGATATATTCGGTATACGAATCTATCCAGACACGCTGTTGATCTCTCCCCAGGGGGTTTTATTACGCCGGATTGCAGGAGAGCGTGAATGGGATGATCCGAAAATTATCAAGGCACTTGAAGAGGCGTATGAAGGAAATAATGAAATGTTGAGAGCGCTCTGAGCAGACAATCCTGCCATGGCGTCTACGACGCAAGGTATGCGAGAATAGCTGTCACGAATCAATTTCTCTGTATTGAAGGATGGGGTGGATATTATGTTAAACAGTGGTTTTATTCTAAGCAGCGGATTAATCAGAAAATGCAGGCAGGTCTGGCAGCCGCTGTTTCTGCTGTCAGGTATGTTTTTGTCATTGGTTTTTTGCCAAACCCTCTATGCAGCCGATCCATTACTGGGTGGAAAGTTATACCAGTCCCACTGCATCAATTGTCATGGCGCGAACGGAGCTGGAGAGATCCCAAACGTCCCGGATTTTTCCCGTGGTGAAAACCTGTTACAACCTGATAATGCATTATTGGAAACAGTAAAATCAGGCAAGGGGATGATGCCTGCCTTTCGTGGGATGTTTACCGATGATGAGATACGCGATGTGATTGCCTATGTGAGAACATTGCGTAGATGAAGCGTGATCCCCTCGTTGCGCTGAAGATATCGCTAGGTATATCCCTGCTGCTTGCCGGAATTTCCGGTTGTACGGATTCCGGTGACTCTTCGACGTCAGACGTAACCAGCAAGTCAACCGTACCTGATTCATTCTCTTCCAGTGAGGTGCATCGTACGGCCCATGTGATCGAGTCGTTTGAAGTGGGTCGCCAGGTCTACGTCCGTTCACTGGTAATTGATCCCCAAAGGCACTCGTTGTGGGTGGGAACATCTGTGGGCGTGCATGAGATTAATTTAAGTGATCAAAAAGTGCTCAATACCTTTACCCGTGATGACGGGTTGGCCAATGAATACGTCTTTGCCATGATGGTAGATCACAAGGACAACAAATGGTTCGGTACAAATGGCGGCGGCATGACACGCTATAGCAATAATGACTGGAAGACTTTTTTCCCGATGCATGGACTGGCGGATTACTGGGTATATGCCTTTGCCGAACAATCAGACGACACGCTATGGGTTGGTACCTGGGCTGGCGCCAACCGTTATGATGCAGCTCACAATAAATTCGTTACCTATTATGATGAGCTGGTCAATGAATGGGTCTATAGTATAGCCGTCGATTCAAGTGACCGAGTATGGTTCGGTACCGAAGGTGGAGTGTCGATGTATGATGGCAAGATCTGGCAGGCATGGACACATAAAGATGGCCTTGGTGCGCCTAATAGTGATAATTTACCTTTAAGCACCAATACTGGTCTTGGCACGCGCGCGCGTCATAATCTGAGCGTTCTCACTGAGGGGCAACCTACCTATAATCCCAGTTATGTATTCTGTATTTATGTCGCCAACGATGATTCCGTTTGGGCGGGTACCTGGGGAGGCGGCGTAAGTCATTTTGATGGCAGCCAGTGGCATAACATTACAACAAAGGATGGTTTGGCTGGTAATATTGTCTTCAGTATGACACAGGATCAGGAAGGCGCCTTTTGGTTTGGTACCCAGAAGGGTTTGTCGCGTTATGACGGCAGCTCATGGCAGACTATAGGGCATCAGGAAGGTCTGCTGGGAGGCAGCGTGTATGCCGTCACAAGCACATCTGACGGCGAAGTCTGGGCCGGCACCCTGGGCGGCGTTACACGTATCGGATATTAAGAGTTCTACATCAATCAAAATTAGGATGAATAGCAGTGAAACTTGACTATAAAGCCTGGGCAATACTGGTAATCATAATAGGAGTTGTGATTATCGGGAGTTATAATTTTGGAGTTCAACAAGCATCTAAATCACAAACATCATCTGATACGGATGGGCAACGATTGCCTACAGCCGGTGTGCTGCCTGCAGATGCGCAGCTTCCTCCGAACCATCCATCTTTTTCACAGACAAACGCCACCGCTGGTGCAGGGCAGGCTTCAGGTCCATCGAATTCAAAATTTACCCATTTTCGAGTAGGTAATCGTAACGTCAAGGGCCTTTATATCGACGGAGAAAAAACGTGGATAGGTACATCGGGCGGAGTCATCCGTTATGACACCTCGAATGATACCTATAAGGTGTTTGATAACCGTGTTGAGGGGATATTATCAAACGGTATTTTCCATGTCAGCAAGCTAGACAACAGGATAGTCGTGGGCACTTACGGTGGTGGTATGTCACTGCTCGATCCGGCCACGGAACAATGGAAAAACTACAACATACCGAATGGCCTGGCTGATCAATTTGTTTACGAATTGTTAAAAGTATCCAACGGCGATGTGTGGATTGCAACCTGGTCCGGTGCAAACCGGATTAAAGGCGGTAATCTCGATGATGAATCTCAATGGGAGATGTATACTGTCGAAAATACCCATGGTGGCCTGCCCAACCGCTGGGTTTATGGTGTGGAAGAAGGCAAAAACGGTGATATGTGGTTTGCGACTGAAGAAGGGTTGGCGTTATTCAGAAATAATAAATGGGAGAACTGGAAACATGAAGATGGCCTGGGCGCAGCGTATGATCTGGTCAAGGATGAAATAAAGTTTACCAATGATCCGGCCAAGGCATCACAGCACCATGCGCAACTTAAATCTGATCAGGGCTTGCAAAATATCAATGTTGCCTATAACCCGAACTACATTATTTCCCTGAAAGTTGATCATGATGGAATTGTATGGTGCGGCACGTGGGGTGGTGGGCTGGCACGCTTCGATGGCGCTACCTGGCGTAATTACACGACTGCCGATGGCCTGCCGGCAAATCATATCTTCATGTTGTATCTTGATCCTGATGAACAATTGTGGATAGGGACCAGCAAGGGATTGGCACGTTACAACAAGGACAGCGATAATTTTTCTATAATGACTACGGCGGATGGATTATTTGCCGATAACGTATTTTCCATGGCATCAGCCCCGGATGGTACACTATGGGTCGGGAGCTTCGGCGGGGTGGCAAGGATTTTCAAGAACTAGGGATTTCCCCCGCAGCGGGATCTGAAATCAAAGAAAGGCAAGGATGTCCTGTACTATCCAAAAATCCATAGCAATGTTTCGAAATGTTGCGAAATAATACCCAATAACTATTGAAGGTAGTATATCTACGGTGAAGAGTCTCGGCATACGCCTTGCGTTTGTTATATCTATTGTGTTGTTTGGCCTGATGGTCATGGTAGGTCTGTGGATAGATAAGCAGTTAACCCAGGCGATACAGGATGAGGAGATCAGGCAGGCGCAAATCCATGCCAGGTCATTACTGGCAAGTTTACAAACCCTGATGCTGAATGGTCAGGGCACGCTTGCCAGAACATGGCTTGATCGTATGCAAGGTCAGGAGGGGATTGTCGATATCAAGGTGCTGCGCAGGGACGGTGATGAGGCGTTTACAGATATCGATACAGTGAAGGCGGTTAATCTGTTTCTTAACGAGGATCGGTTCCACCGTGAGCCAACGCCAGCACGACCCGTCAAGCCACCCCCTGCAAATATATTCGAACAGGCATTACAGGGTAAAACAACATTCGACCAGCATGTCCCGGGGCAGTTGGCGGTATATATGCCGATCGAAGCAAAGGCGGAATGCCTCGCCTGTCATGGATATGATCAATCGCCCCTGCGAGGGGTTCTGAAACTCAGTTTGTCAACCGCCGCGTCGGCGCAACATGTCACTTCCATGCGCCGTGCATTATGGGGTATCGCGGCATCTATCGTCGGGATACTTGCCATCGCTTTGTGGACAGTTTTACGCTTTAGCGTATTGAAGCCTATAGCACAATTGCGTAATGCGATTACACGTGTCGGGCGAGGAGACAGATCGGCAAAATTACCGGTATTGCATCACGATGAACTGGGGCTGGTAAGCGCCGTCTTTAACAGGATGCAGGATCAACTGCAGGCCACTGAGACACGTATCCGTGCTGTTACAGACAGTGTGGCTGATGCGATCATCACGATTAATGAACATGGCATTATTGATACTGTTAACCCTGCGGCTGAACAACTCTTTGGGTATTCGGCGCGTGAATTGATCGGAAATAACATTAATATGTTAATGCCTGAGTCAGAACGAATACAACATGATGAATACATTGCCAGATATCTTGATACGGGTGATACCAACATCCTCGGGATGACGCGGGAACTTGTCGGGCGGCGTAAGAATGGCTCGGTATTTCCTATGGATGTGGCTATCAGTGAAATGGTTATGGGTGAGTCGCGGTATTTTATCGGTATTATGCGTGATATCACCGAGCGTAAGGAGCACATGGCGCAACTGGAATATCAGGCCTTGCATGATTCCCTTACCGGATTGCCCAACCGAGTATTGCTTGCGGATCGTCTCGAACAGGCGATTCGCACCGCCAATCGTGAACGCAAGCAACTGGCATTGGTGATTATGGATCTTGATCATTTCAAGGAGATCAACGATACCCTTGGCCATGAGAATGGTGATCGTGTGCTGCAGGATGTCGCACAACGTATGAAAAAGGTTTTGAGAAGTTCGGATACCGTAGCGCGTCTGGGTGGAGATGAATTTGCCGTATTATTACCCTCTGCAGATGTTGATCATGCCTCACAATTATCAACAAAACTTCTCTATGTTCTGGAACAACCATTCGAGCTTAGTGGCCATACTTTTCTAATGGGGGCCAGTATAGGAATCTCCTTGTTTCCCGATCATGGAGACGATGTCGGAACCTTGATGAGACGGGCAGACGTCGCCATGTATGTCGCCAAACGTTCAAGACGAGGTTATGCGGTTTATGAGTCCAAGCAGGATCAACATAGCCTGCATTCGCTATCCTTGATGAGTGATCTGCGCGCTGCGATTGAAAGTGATCAGCTGGTATTATGCTATCAGCCGGTTATTAACCTGCAAACTCACCGTGTGAGTGGTGTTGAAGCACTCGCGAGATGGCACCATCCGAAACATGGGTTGTTATATCCGGATGAATTTATTCCATTGGCAGAGCAAACCGGGTTGATACGTACACTGACCTTGTGGGTATTAACACGTGCAACCGAGCAGAGCAGGGAGTGGTCCAGGACGGGTATTGAATTAAGGGTAGCTGTCAACCTTTCAGTGCGTAATTTACATGATACACATTTTCCTGAACAGGTAGCGAATATCATTGCCAGTGGAGGTGTACAGCTTTCACGGTTGCGACTGGAGATTACTGAAACAGCGATCATGTCTGATCCTGCGCGCGCCCTTGAAATATTGAATCATATGGGTGCAATGGGCGTTAAGATTTCAATCGATGACTTCGGTACGGGCTATTCATCGCTTTCCTATCTCAAACAACTTCCTGTGGATGAGTTAAAGATCGACAAGTCATTTGTAATGGGAATTACCGAGGATGATAACGATGCGGTCATAGTACGTTC
>Ga0055477_10000554_pt1 | contig 10693 bp, 7 predicted proteins | sample Muzzi_PWA_D2_FD_57683 | JGI IMG/M metagenome (GOLD analysis project Ga0055477, IMG submission 57683) | Wetland microbial communities from San Francisco Bay, California, USA, that impact long-term carbon sequestration - Muzzi_PWA_D2 | ecosystem: Environmental > Aquatic > Marine > Wetlands ... | reverse complement strand
AGCCTTAAGGAAGGCTGGATGGGCTGAGGTCGGTACCAGAATCTCCGGATCCTTTATTTCCGGACGATTATCCCGTGTCCTGTCCCGGTAGGCACGCATCGCGAGCAGAATGCTTTCCGTTCCTCCGGACGTCATCGTGCCGACTTCCTTGCCAGTTGCGCCAAGCAGGTCCAAAACCATGGCAACAACTTCCTTTTCGAATTTCTGAAGGCTTGGAAATGCTGTCGGGCTGAGTCCATTCTCCGAGAAGAACATACTGTAGACCTTCTTCAGGAAATCCGTATGCTCATCACCCGCATAATAAACAAGGCTCCAGCTTCTGCCATGCCTCCAATCAACATCCTGCGCCCTGGCCGCTTCCATTTCATCGAGCAACCTGCTCCGATCAACCGGATTATGCGGAATCTTCAGTGTTTTACTCATCTGTCATATAGACCCGTTGTTTCCCGCCGAAATATTCGGCCATATTCGCCACCTTCAACCATAATTAGTATTTCACTGCTTATCATGCAAACCATTTCCATGCAGGTAACATTCAACTTTCCTCGGTTGCAATATATCGCATATGGTTACGACCATGAGACAGCAAGATCATTGGCCAGAATTCCTTTCAACACGCTTTTTTCACAAACGGCAACCAGCAACCTGACAGGATATATTTACCAATCAGCTGTAAGCTTCGCAATGATTGCATAGTGCATGATCCGATCGGTGACCACCATCCCTGAAAGGCTCTTGCTGCGCTTTCTGAAAATACGGTTCTCACCGGATCTTTCCACAATCTCGTCGCCACCATCCGCCGGACCCATGTGAAAAGCAACCTGTGCCAGCGACTAGCAGCCTAAATACACCCGATGGCCGGACTTCAGGCGATCTCCCGACATTATAGGCCGGCACTTCTGCCGGAGCTTCTATGCCTTGTTTTAATCGTTTCATTTCTGCTTTTCCTTCTTGAATAAAGCAGTTTCCGGTTATAGGACATGATGTGGGGGAATATCAGCAGTGGAAGCACCCAATCCTGAATGTAGAACCATCGCATATCATATGAGATACGCTGTTGCTTCCCGGCCTGAAGACGCATCCTGTTGCCAAAAATATTATGGCTCTGCGGATCTGCAAGCGTAACCATATTTTTTTCATATTCGAGCCCAAGATAATCACAGATTCCCCGGATTGCCGATTCCGGGTCCATGCAGAGATCCTCGTAACTAAGCAAGTAATTCGATATCTGGTTTGTACTCAGAAATCGATCAAAGGATTTTTGCATGTGGTACCATGAATGTGCAGTATAAAAGCGGCTTCGCCTGATAAACCGGACGATACCTTTCAATCCCCGGCTCTGGATAAGACGCCTCATGTCATACTCTGGATTGCGCCTGTAGTTTTCCTGGATTGAAACAGTCCACCCACGCACGTCCCTGACAAGATGGATCACGCGAAGATCTATCTCCGGGATCGAATGAATCAGCTCTAGTGATTGCAATACTTTTGACGAATCAACAATTAATTTCCCGGACCCGTATACTTCACTGAACTTGTCGAATATAAGGCGATACCGGTCTGCCGGATCATGATAAGTGTTGTCTTTAAGTGATTTTACAACACCACCCCATACCACACATTCGGGAATCACTGAGCCACATGAACACCGCTCGATATCCAAGACCTCGATTTGTTTATTTCTTGGATCGACCAGTTGGAAGGCCTCACCGATTCCAACACACTCCTTATGACCGCAAAGCATCAGCTCCAGAAGCGTAGAACCACTGTGAGGGCAGGAAATGATCAGGACTACTTTTCTTTTTATCTTGCTCAATGGTAAATCGATCTCGTTAACGAGGCACGTAATTTAATCGCTGCCGGCAGTATCGCCAATATAAAAAGGCCGATCGTGATCGACATTGACAAATTCACTGTCAAATGACTCTGAACAGTATATCCGAGAGTCAGCAGCAGTGCCGCCCATAAGAACAGCCTTATATGCCTGCGCAAGGTTCCTGTCGCGACCTTAAACTCCACGAAAGTTGCCTGGATAACCAGTACAGTGGACTCAGCCAAAAGATCCGCGAATGCGAGACCGATCGCCCCCTTATGGGGAATGAGCATGACACACGCAACAATAAAGACAAAACCCCAGACACCATAAAATCCAAGGATTGTCCAGGGCTTTCCTGTACTGAACAATACTTCTTTCATCGCTTGATTCAGCGAGAAACAAAATACTGACAGCATCAGAACCGAAATCACTGTCTTCGTACCCTCGAACTGGCTCCCGAAAACAGAACCCAGTACATTGGAAAAGCCGACACCCAGAACGGCCAGTGGCAGTGAGATCATGCAAATCACCTGTACCTGGGCACCAAATGCCTCCTTGAATTCAGCCTTGGAATCCTTGCCATGGGTTTCAGAAAGAATAGGCAGCATAACCCGGGCAAGTACAGCCGGTAACAACAAAACCATGGTACGCCATTGATTGGCTGCCTCGAATATCCCAAGCTCTGCATACCCTGTCTGCTCCCTGGCCAGCAGCACTCTACCGATCCATAACACCATTGAAATGAGTATTCCGTCCAGCAAGCCTGGCAGTGCAAACTTCCATAATATCGATTTTTCCCGTAGCGCATCATGCAAGGTGACATTCGGGAAGCCGGCTTGCTTCTTTTCTCGCTTGAGAAAGTACGAAGTATGAACAAGCACCACGATACCTGCGATAATCAGACCGCTGATCGCCCCTTCGACACCCCAAAAAAACGCCATAGGAACACAAAAAAGCAGCGTCATCACCCCCCGGACAGCACTTATCTTGGCCAGGCCCTTGAAGTTTTCGAACCCGGCAAGCGCATATTGCTTGATGTTCCCATAGGTACGTATAAACAGCAGCACTGCACCAAGAAGCAGCACTGCAGTAATTTCCGGCCGGTTAAGGCCGTTACGTGCGAGGTATGGTGATGCCAGGGAAAGAGCCAGAGCCGACAGAACACATGTCACAAGCGATGCATCCAGTGTCAATCTGAGAATGCGCGCTGCTTTCGCCGGATCCTTTTTGTGGTATTGTGCGACATATTTTGTCGATGTCGCACCAAGACGAAATGCCGCATAAACAGCAAACATCCGAACTGTACTCTGCACGATTCCGTATTCCCCGAATCCCTGGGGACCAAGTATCCTGGCTACGAAAATGGTTGAAAGAGCACTCAGCAGTCGGAATACAGTATTTCCGACAGTTGTCCAAAACACCCCCCTACTGAAACGACTTTTAACTCCCGTTCCTGCAAAATGTTGCATGACCGGAGCCATCAATGGAAGCGTACGCATATGGTCAATAAAGCGCGGCATTTTAAAAAATTAATATTATTCAGTTAGTTAAAAAATTATCAATTACAAGCATGCTTTGATCATGCTACCGCCATTTGGAGCAAGCAGATGAGCAAGACCTACCACAACGGGGGTAAAATCTTACTCGCCGCTCAGGAAATGCCGACCATATTTGATCGAGTCTCGTTGCAGCATTCGCATCACTCGCTTCATTAGTAACAACCCGGCTGGAATATGGATGGCTTGAAAAGCACTTAAAATCACCTGATGTACCTTTTATTGCTTTGCCCTATATCGAGCAGACCGGCTTATCGGTCCCAGTCGTAGGATTCTCCCAGCAGCTGATACAGCTGCTGATTATAAGGCCTGAAGTATTCAACGAGCCGGTATCTGGTCTCGGGTAACATTGGATCGTAGTCTCTCTTGTTAGTGTTCTTATATGCCTTAAGGTTGTATGGTGGCAGATCCAGAAAATCCAGCACCTGTCCGTAGACATGCGGGTTTTCACTGAAGAACTTCCCGCTCTCGATTATCAACACCCTGTCGCGGGAGAAATGCTCGAAGCAATTCAATATCTGATCAACGTAGATACCCCTGGATAGATAGGAAAAATGGACATGCTTATAGCTGAAGTATCTGTCGTCCTGCCTTATTCTGTCCGACTCACCTGCCAGCCTCTCGTCTTCGTGCCGGATTGCCTCTTCGAATGAATATGTCTCACGTCCTTTGTTACACTGGTGCTGATATGAAGAATAGGCTCTGTCAACCGGGTTACGAAGAAGCATAATGATCCTTACCTCTGGCAGAGTCTCGGCGATGCGCTTGAATGCGTGCGGGTAAAACATGTAGTACGGACTTGCTTCCCCAGTAACAAAACCGTGCTGCAGGCCGGAAGCGGGCGTATCATCACGGCGCACCGGAAAGTGCGAGCGATACCAATCCTGGCCCTTGTAATAATTCCAGCTGAAATACTGGATCTCCTTATCCAGACTGGGCCGCACGACTGGATGCTGGGCGAGCTGAGTGTACAATGTTGTCGTGCCGCACTTCTGGGAACCAGCTATAATGAAATCCGGCAGGGCTCTTGATTCCGCATTCAAGCCCTGACACCAGCGTACAATCGTCTTAATGTGTATCTTCGCCTGCTCCTTGGTCCTGGCAGGAACAATCCGCTTGATGCTGCGAGGAGTCGATCTCTTGATGATCTCCAATAAATTACTCATTGGAATTTATCCATATGCGCTCCTTGCAGGAACAGGTACATCATATCAAGCCCCTTTCCTCCTGACAGACGACAAATCCGGCCACGTTTTTCATGCACAAACAATTGCCGTGATCCTTGATCCGGCGACTTGTTGTCTCAAGCTAAGCATGACGGCACAGGCATTATCATTAGAATACTTTGCCGGGAATTTTGCATCAAGCACAGGGAGTTAGCTGCGACTACCCATAGAAGCTCCTGTAGAGTAGCCATGGGTATATCAGTTGAGATACCCGTGGTGATCAGGTCAGACAATCGTGATCCGACGGATTCCACGCACAGGGGTGGCGGCATTTTGCCAAACGAACTACAGAATGAACCTTGCATCGGTGCACAACAGGCGCGACCCGATCAGGTGCAGGACATTTTATACATGCAGCAAGAAATTTCCGTTATATCCGGAACAGCTGCAGTAACAGTAATTGGCACGAAGGATATGATATCCGTCTCGAATCGAGTCTGTTAAATAAACAGATTAGCCAGGGAAATACCGGGCTCGATTATTGCGCTGGAACGATCTGGGAAAACAGAAGCGCTACTTCCCGGCATGACCCAGTCTGCCGCCTCACCAAAGATATGGTCCAGTTCTGTAAGTCCGACTATGTCAGGGGTGGGATCGCCCAGTCGCGCCAGTTCCTCCTGGGGGAACATTTGCCCATAGACTCCACCATTAACAGCATTACCGATAACCAGCATATTATTACCTCGTCCATGGTCACAACCGCCATCGCCATTCGCTTTTAACTGACGCCCGAATTCGCCGGCAATCACAATAACCGTATTATCAATGGCATCCGGAGGTAATTCCTGGAAAAGGGCATCAAATCCCTTGCCATCGCCAAACAGGTCTTCAAGATTCGACTCAATCCGGTTGCGCTGGTCCCGATGGGTATCCCAGTCACCATACTCCAGGGAAGCGACCCTGAGTGACAGAATGTCACTACATGCAAAGGCATCGTAGAGATTTTGAATCTGCTTGCCAAAATAGGCGTCATTCAGACCGCCTTCTGTAAGAGTCGCCAGGGGTGATGGCACGGGGATTGCCTCAAGACGTGCATCAATCGCGTCACCAAACTGCCGGGAAACCTGCTCATGACGAATAAACCTGTAGTAGATGGAGTCCGGATCCATCTCCTGGCTTTTAGCCGCATAATATGACTTTAGCGCCCTTGCCATTATTGCCTGTGGCATTTTTGGATTGATACTGTCGGCATTGAACAGACTCATGTTGCGCATATCTGCCGCAGAGATCAGATTACTGTTGTCATGGCCTAATGGATCTGTTGGATTCGGTCCATAACAGAATTTCCTCGGAGTGCGTGTCAATGCAAGTACGTTTCCGCCCGCTACGGCGGATAACCGTCCTCCCCACCCCGATCTGTTAAAATCGTTTTTACCGCTACTCAGATCTCCCTGATCCAGCACCAACTGGCAATGCGCATGATCGCGATCCTGCCCGCCTACTGCATTGCACACAATGGCCACATTGTTTGCATCCCACATGCGCTTCAACCAGCCACAGGTCTTTAATATGCCAAATTCCGTTTCCCCGTGGCTTACGTGATAATAATCATTCTCCCAACGTGATTGATAGGCTGTGGTATTCTGCGCAATTGCATGGGCACTTGCCTTGGCCTGCCAGTACTGATATCCATAATCGGAAGAGATTGCCTGGAATGGTGGAGGAAACAAGTGTCGGAGATCCGGACCACCCGCAAGCATCAGATTGACCAGTATACGGTTCGATATGGACGGAAACCCGTCTGCAACCGCCCTGCCACTGAAAAGCGGTAGACCGCCGATTGTATATACTGCACCTGTTGCCAGAGCCTTGATAATAAATTCCCGGCGCTTCATAAGGTTACCGGCCCTCCTGTGCAAACATAAAGGGAGTTGCCACAATAAAGTTGACAGCCATCCCGACACGTTCGTTGGCCTCGAGCCGGATTTCGGGGTCACTGTCACCAAGCGGCACCCTCCGATGAGCCAGTTCGTTCACCAGATCAAGCAGGCTCTGATCCGTCTGTATTTCATCAAGGGTAATTACACGATCTGCGTTATCAGGATCGATCAGGTAAGCCAGGTCCTTGCCCGTGGCAAGCAAGGCATACACATGGGCTTTTTCCAGCGGGCCGAAATTCTTCAACCCGTCAGCCATAAAGCGTTTCCATAGCCAGTTTGCGACTACATACACCTTGCCATTGTGCATGGTGGTTGATGCCCAGTTTTTTTCCCAGCTGCGTCTATAACTGACGCCCGATGCTTTGCGGATCTTCGACTCCAGATCTGTGGACATGTCATAAGCACGATTGAACACCTCCACACTATCTGCCGCTTCCAGTCCCGTCTGACCGCCGAATACATTGTGTACTGGCCTGAAAACCTGAACACCTTCGAGGCGAAACCATTCCGGTCGATACAGCTCAAGATAACCTTCGTTATTGTTGAGCTGGACTTTGTTGGTAATCAGAAGGTGGCGATCGACACTGGTCAGGTACTTGACCCGACCCGGGTTATGAAAAAGATTTGAAATTGCGTACGAGCGCAGAAAATCCAGCAGGTTCTTCTCCGGCATGGCTGCCCAGGCCGAACGAATTGCCGCAATTTTCTGACTGTCCAGATTGTCGTCAGCCAAGCCCTGGATGATCATAACAGGTAGATTATCCAGACTTTCCTGGTGCTCGATCGCATACTGCGAGATCTGTTCAATTCGCTCATCTGCCTTTATACCACCGATCGCAACATTGAGCATTTCCAGCACCCCCCGATAATGCTGTGTGGTGCCGAACACCACTTGCGGGGTTGAATCATTGTCAGGGTCAGTTATTACTGTCAGGTCAGTAAGAGCTTTTGCCGTATTCTTGATCGTCACGGATTCGTGATAATCCGGATCATTATTTCCAAGAATTCCGAAGAACAGCTGATAATATTCCCGCGCGAAGTCTTCATTACACAGGCACTGTCCGTCGATATACCGGTTATTATTGTGGCCATATTGCAACGCGACAGCCGCTGACAATGAAGCCGAACTTAGTACATCCTGGTAAGGAGTCTGCTGTGCCAGGGAATCCATAATATTGTCATAGTACGGATACATCGGGGATTCAGTGGTGCGAAGCAAGTTCGTTGCCATATGGTAGTTCGTTTCCCACAAGCCGATCTTGCTGCGAAACGGATTCAACCCATGACTAGTTGCCGAGCGCACCCAGACATTGCGTATATTGGTAAAGGCCTTTCGGCGTACTCCCGGCGTACCATTGAGTAGGTCATTCGAGGCCCAGAAATCTGACAAGGCCGTCAATGAACCATCGCGGGTTTGCAAATGATCATAATCATCGGGATTGACCGGTGAAAGCAATGTATTGTGCTCATCAAAAGTCAGCATCTCCACAATTGCTTCATCCGGCGCCATATCGGCCCACGCGGTGATCTGCGAATCCCACGCCTGCCCCCCGTAGGCAAAGGCATGCAGGACCTTTCGTACCGCCGTCCTGTCCCATGCCTCATCGCTGACCCGGTCGAATCCTGGAAGCAATGGCACCAGTCCGCCGGTGTCCGGTGGCGGAGGCAGTGTCTCGTCCGGACCGTTACCCGTGGGTATATAACCAGGATCGGTCGTGAGGACGATCTTGTCGATTACGGTGCCTGATTCGCGCATCCAGACATTCAGTATGTGCACCCCTGCAGAACCGACTGTCAGGGTCGGCTGACCACCTCCCATCAGCTGGTTGGTCCATACGTAGTTACCAGTAACGGAAACGTCTATCCGCTCACCTGTGACAGCCCCCTGGCCATCCAGACCGACGTGCAGGGAATTCGACGTGCCTGATGGTGCATATGCGCGCACCCATATGTAATGGGTGCCCTGCCTTACGAAGGTAACCTGGTAATCGAGGCGTGGGCTTTGCGTCGTATACCCGGAATTATTGTTTACTGAATCTTCGGGAAGTGCGCGCAGGGCGTCATTTCCAGAATAACCCGGAAAGGCGGTACCGGCTGATAGCCATTCATGACCATCCGGTGCTACCGTGCTGCCATCCTGATTCTCGACTTCAATGGAAACGATACCCGCGGGACCGGCATCCTGCATGAATGGGCCAGCTGATACCGTCATTGAAGCCCAAAACAGGAGCAGCGAGATGACGCTAGATAATGCTGTTCTAGTCTTGTGCATCGTTATTCATCACTCACAGTGACTTGTTCGTTATTATTTTCATTTGTTTGCGTGCCTGTCGGAATGCTCTACGCCTCCGGTGCTTTCAAGGCAATACCGACTGTCAGAGGGAATTTACCCAACTTGCGCTTACAGATGTCTTACATTATGTGTAACCCTGCCGATGAATACCTTCCGTAACGGCACAACCGGACATGCGGCCGCATCCCTTCGGTAAGCCTGCTTCAATTATTTGTTAAATATGATTTTCAGTATATTTATACTATTACTACATATACCTTCCTGATTCAAGGTTGGGAATAGACACGGCACATCTTGAATCCAGTCTAAATTGAATAAAATCATAATATATAGAATGAGTTATGTATAATAGTCCATTCTATAGCCCTGCCCGCAGCCGTGCCATGCAACTGAAGCAGGCATGCTGATCCTCCTGGCCGGCCTGCCCTCCTTGTCTCCCGTGAGACAGATCAATATTTGGCTTGATACAGGCATTGACCGCGTCGTCAGGTGGATCCTGCTCTCCACAATGATTTTATCCGTTGCGGCTCCGTGGACGGCAATCGCCGCGAATAGCGGTTCATCGACTGATGAGCCGCAGATGATACGACTTTCCAGTCTGAAAAATATCTTTGTCAAAACCAATGTTCTCAACAGGGACCTGGCGATGGCCCGTATCCTGCAAGAACGGCTGCAGGAGCTGTATGGATACCGGCTGAAGCTACATATCGATGACAATAGCCCCGGGGACACCGGTATTCTGATCGGGCGTGAATATGCAATTGCCTCTGGAATGATCACTGAAGACGAGGTGGACGCCGTCAGCTATGACGGCTATGTTATGAAAGGGCGTGGAAACCGCGTCGCGCTGGCCGGTTACGGGCCGCAGGGAACGATCTACGCGACATATGCTTTTCTCAGAAAGATCGGACTCAGGATCTATCCCTGGGAATATGGTAACGGCCTCGAGGTTTTCACCCCTCGCGACAACGGCGTGCTTGAGCCTTTTTCAATATCCGAAAGACCGTTTTTTGAACACCGTGATGTGAGGGATTACCTGGATCACGGACGATTCGGCGGCACCATCCGTGAATATGCACTCGGGGATCTTCGGTTCGCCCGGGATCAGCAATTCTTCAAGGACAGGGGTTATCTGGCCTGGGATCACACGGCGGCCTATCTGGTCCCAATGGCGCTGTATGGCAAGAAACATCCCGAATTCTACGCTGAAAAACAGGCCAGGGACTGGTTCACCACCGTCCCGAACCTGCGTGTGTCGCTTTGCATGTGCGAACCCGAAGTACACAAGATTGCAGCGGAACGCGCGCTGTCCTGGATAGAATCCCAGCCTGGCCGGCGCTATTTTGCGATCTCAAATGGAGATGTACCGGAATCACGCTGCCCGAATTGCGCGCCTGAAGATCCGATCCCGGACTACTATACGGACCGGTTGCTGCGCTGGGTCAACAGCGTAGCCCGTGCCATCGGAAGCAAGCACCCTGACAAGGTCCTGATGACGAGCGCATATCAGGGAACGATCAAACCCCCGGTAGAGCAATCGCTGGAGCCTAATGTACTCGTCATGTATGCCCCCTGGTACTGGACTTCACGGACCACTTCGGCCGCTGGATTCGCACATCCCCTGAATGTCACGGCGATGGAAGAGTTCATGGGTTGGTCCAGCCGTTTCCCTGGGCAGATAGGTATCTATGATTATCCTGGAAGCTGGGTTTACGGCACGGCGGAACGAATCAAATTTCTTGCCAAAAACAATGTACGGTGGATGTACCTCAATAATCCCAGGGGCGATCTTCTGCAATGGGTAAGCAGTCAGCTGCTGTGGGACCCGACACTGGATACAGGAGAACTGATAGATGAGTTTATCCTGGTATACTACGGTCAGGCGGCCGGTCCAATGGGACAATACTGGCGCCTCAGAGGAG
>Ga0055477_10000552_pt1 | contig 10699 bp, 9 predicted proteins | sample Muzzi_PWA_D2_FD_57683 | JGI IMG/M metagenome (GOLD analysis project Ga0055477, IMG submission 57683) | Wetland microbial communities from San Francisco Bay, California, USA, that impact long-term carbon sequestration - Muzzi_PWA_D2 | ecosystem: Environmental > Aquatic > Marine > Wetlands ... | reverse complement strand
ACGACTTAACGGGAACGATAAAAAGAACGGATCTCCTTACAAATAAAAGATACTTCATCTTCTTTCAAACCGGGGAATATGGGAAGCGAGATCTCTTTTTCACATATGTTTTCGGTAACAGGGAAGCTGCCTCGTGTATAATTTAAATGAGAAAATGCAGGCTCTAAATGATAAGGAAGTGGATAATGCCTCAGCGTATGAATACCCTTGCTTAACAGATGTGCTCTCAGCTTATCTCTTTCTTTTACAAGAACGGGAAAAATATGATTGGCAGATTCGACGCATTCAGGCTGCATGCAGGTTTGCAAAGGACCTGTATCTTGAAGGTGACGATAATATTGATTAGCAATTTTTTTTCTCTCCTTGTTCCAGGTGGCGAGGTGCTTCAACTTAATGTTTAAAAAGGCAGCCTGTAACTCATCAAGGCGCGAATTAACTCCCGGTAAAATCATTTTGTGTTTATCCGGACTGCCGTAATTCCTGAGTAATTTCAATTTTTCGAAGACATTCTCATCACTCGTGTTCACTATGCCGGCATCGCCCAGAGCGCCCAGGTTTTTAACAGGATAAAATGAGGTTGCTGAAACGATCCCAAAGCTTCCCGTGGCTTTTTCTTTATATCTGGCACCGTGCGATTGGGCATTGTCTTCAATTAAAAGAAGTTTGTGTTGATCGCAAATGGATAGAATTTTTTCCATGTCACACGGATTACCATACAAATGAACTACCAGGATAGCTTTTGTTCTTGAAGTAATGGACGACTCAATTTTTCCAACATCAATATTAAATGTCTGCGGGTCGGCGTCGACTAAAATAGGGGTGGCTCCTGTATTGACCACCGCCAGGGTTGTAGCAGCAAATGTATGAGAAGGCACAATTATCTCATCTCCTGGTCCCAGGTTAACTGATTTTAATGCTAAGAACAATGCATCGTAGCCATTTCCTACTCCAACCGCATATTTTGTTTGACAGAATGCTGCCCAGTTTTCTTCAAATTTGCGCACTTCTTTCCCAAGTATATATTGCTTTTCATCCAGAAATCTTGATAAGGCAGACATATACTCATCTTTCAATTGTGCGTCAGTTTTTTCAAAGGGTATGTATCTTATTTCCTTCATTGTGGAGAATAATAACTAGTTTGAGCACTGTTAGCGGTCAGTAAAGGATTTGGCGTTGATTTGCAATTTGTTTTTGAACAAAAACTTATTTTCATGCCAATAAACAATAAAACTTTTAGTTGACGTCATTATTTTAATGAAAAGTTTATATAAAGAAAACATGAGAAATTTCGCGGTATCTATCATTACAAACATCTTTCTATCTATTAGTATTTCTCTAAGCGCCCAGCAGATTACTGCCAAAGTTGACTTTAGACCCGCAGGTGCAGATGTTGCCCAACCCTACTTTCAGAAAGGATTGATCTTGTTGTATGCATTTGATTATAAAGAAGCTATCGAGCAATTTAAAACGGCTCAATTGCTGGATCCCAATTTCGTCATGGCTGTCTGGGGCGAAGCTATGTGCTACAACAGACCGATCTGCCAGGTTCATGATTATGAAAAAGGAAAGGGAGCTTTGTTGAAATTAGGAATATTTGAAGAAGACCGGATAAATCTGGCTCAAAATGAATTGGAGAAAGGCTTTCTTTCCGCAGTTGAGGCTTTGTACAGGGAAGACGAGCTGAAAGAAAAAAGATTACAGGATTATTTCACCTTAATGAAATCCCTCTATGAAAAATACCCGGAAGAAAATGAGGTAAAAGCATTTTATGCTCTGGCGATTCTTGATCGGGCATTTAAAAGAGATGATGAGGAATTGTTTGATCAGGCAACTGATATATGTGAAAATATTCTGTCAAAAAATACCAGTCACCCTGGTGCCCTGCTTTATTTAATTTTGGCCAATGATACTCCTCCGAGGGCAAAAAAAGCATTTGAAGCCGCCAACAAAATGGAAAAGCTGGTTCCCTCTTCACCCTTTACCCTGCATATTCCGTCACACGTATATCTTTCGCAGGGAAAGTGGGATGATGTAGTTAAGGCGAATGAATTGTCCTGGAAAGCAGCAGATGAAGTGGTTGTCAAAAACAGGCTATCCCTCGATGACCGTGATTACCATTCATTCCGGTGGCTGCAATATGGTTGTCTGCAGCAAGGCAGGTATGAGAAGGCGGAAAATATGGTAAAAGACATGTACCAGGATGCCCGCATGAGTCAGTCTGCCCGCACCAGAAATCATTTTTTGTGGATGCAGTCGGCTTATTTGATTAATTCCGAAAATTGGAATAGCCCTGTCGCACGGTTGGAGGTGCCGACCAACAAACTCAATATCACAACAAAAATGGCAGTTCTGTTAACCGAGGGCGTCAAAGCTTATCAAAACAATGATCTGAGCCGATTAAGTTGGGTTTCTGAAAGGATGACCGATCAGCTGACCATTGAGAGAAACAACGGGGAGGCCGTTTCAGATAATCATTTTGCCATTTGCTGTAACGAAACGGTTAGCCGGTCTGCTAATGAAGTTGATCTGCTTTTAGCTGAAGCCATGGAATTGGAAATAAATGCTCTGTCAGCCTTGAAAGATGGAGAAAAAGATCAGGCGATCGAATGGTTGGAAAAAGCATGCGCTTTAGAAGCTGGCACCCCGTTTAGATCGGGACCACCGGTAATGGTTAAATCTTCCTTCGAACTTTACGGCGAGATCTTACTGGAGCTCGGCCAGCCTCAAAAAGCCGCTGAGTTCTTTGACAAATCCTTAGAGAGATACCCTAACAGAACCTTATCGTTGTTAGGAAAGTATAAGGCGCTGAAATATGGTGGTGACAACGCCAGAGCTTCTAAGGTAAAGAATCAGATTTTGCTGATCTGGAAATTGGCAGATCAGGCGGCAAAAAATAAATTGAATTGATCACAAATTAACTTTCCTCCTTGTAAAAGACCTGGTAGTAGTGTAAGCCTGATTCTTCATCAAATCCCTTCCTGATGAGGTCCCTGTTTCCATGCACATAGATGTGAAAGTTCTTGTCGAGCTTGATCACACTTTTGAAGACCCTCTTTAACTTTCTCACGGCAGAGGGAGACACGTCAAATTCGTCAATTATCTCTACATCTCTCTCCTGCTGGTAATTGGATTTGTAATCTTCAAATGCATTAATGATTTCCGGCTCCTGAAGCACTTTTTCCTGGTAACTTAATTTGTCAAAGAGATCCTGCTCTTTGAAAAATTTTTCGGTTTCACTTGCCAGAGAAAGCTTTTCGGCTTTTGACGAACTCGGAAAAGCTTCCATGGCAAATTCCCGGCACATCATCATGTAATTTTGTGTGTGGTAATAATTGTCTTTTTTGGGCCGTACTTTCAGAAATTTGTGAGTCCAGTATTGGGCGTCGTTGTTTTTATTGGTTTGGTCAATTACCACAACTTTGTAACCCGTTTCTTCATCGAGGTTCAAAATTAGACATCCTTTGTCCAGCTTGTTTATGTTAACGCCCTTTTCGCTTTCGATCCTGTAATTGTTGTTTTCCGGATAAACCCGCAAAAATGTTTCCCTGTTTTCCGATTTAAAGACCCCAATAGCATCACATATTTCATCGTCAACATAAACCTGCTCAAAATACGTCACGTATAATTCGCCGCTTTTGATATTTGGATGATCGCTGGTTGCGTAAAGATGCTTTGCAAGTTTGATGGAATTGAAAAATAGTTTTTCCGGATCTTCGAAAATTTCCCTGGCAAAAACAAAGCACTCATTCAGATGGAGATTTGTTTCATGGAAAAACTGCTCATATGGCTGTTCTTTGAAAAATTTGGTAAAATACTCCCTGAGGAGTGCTCGAATCGAATCATGTAACGCAAGTTCATTGTCAGATACATTCAGGGGTTCTTCCTGGACCTTGTTGCCAACAAAATGAACGGCGATATTCAACAATTCGGTGTCGTGGAAATACAGCATGGATTTATTTTTTTTCGATGAAGTCAGAAATTTCGGAAAAAGAGTGTGCCACCCAATCAGCGTCTGTTAAAAATTCAGGAGAAAAGGTAGTTGCAAAACCTATGCAAGACATTCCAGCGGCTTTGGCAGCTTTTATACCATTAGGGGCGTCTTCAATGACCAGGCAATCAGATGGGTCGGCAGCTATTTTTTTTGCGGCATATAGATATATATCGGGTGCAGGTTTGGCATTTTCAACCTCTGAAACGGAGAACACATTCCCGTCAAATAGTTGAAGAAAATTCATTTTATCATCTAAAATGGGGAAAAGATTGGAACTCATGGAGGTTGCCACAGCTGTTTTCAGGTTTCTTTCCTTGACAAAATTCAGGAATGGTTTAAATCCTTTCATGTATTCTATTTCAGTCGAATACTTCTTTTCCATGATCATCAACCTTTCCTGCGCGGCCTTTTCGACTTCTTCATTGATGCCATAACTGTTCAGCAGCAGCGATGTGCCATCTAACAAAGAGGTGCCGGCGAGCTGAGCCTTAATTTGGTTTGTTATTTTCCCGATTCCCCTTTTTGTCATGAATTCTGCATCGCCGGAATCCCACAATTTTTCCGAGTCGAATATGACCCCGTCAGCGTCGAAAATTATGGCCTTAATTTTTGGTTTCATCAAATCTCATTTTTACCAGCGCACAAAAAAACAACAAAAAAGGCAGGTATGAAAAGTACCTGCCTTTTTATAGTGAAATTTTTATTGGATCCTTAGTGTACATTCACTTTTTCATGCCTGATCATGTTCATCAGCAGATCCCATAAATGCTCATATGGAATTATTTCTACCTCCTGATGCGCACTTCCGACAATTTGATTTTCATTGAGCTTGTTCAAAAGGTATTTGCTTTTTTGGCTTATTTTTTTCGAATCCAAGCTATTTTCAACGACAATATTTAGCAGTTTGAAAAACGTTCTCGTTCGATAACTGAAATTTTCTTTGAAGTGGTTATCCATGTATTTTTTCAGCGCATCTCTTCGGTACACCAGCGAGTCGATATCGCCTCTTTCCACGTAGAATAAAAACTGCAAAATAAGAATCGCCACGTTATACCCTTCCTTATCCTTGCTGTAATGCGGCATTTCTTCAACAAATTTGGCGAAATTGAAGCTTCTCATGAAGAAGTTGCCGGCATAGGCAAAATGCAAATAGGCATTATTCAACTTCCATTCTTCTTCCATTCTTTTGTTAAGGGTAATGAACTTTTTATTTTCAAAAACTTCATTGATGATATCGAATGCCATTTTGTAGCTTTTGCTATGCATGGCCAGATGAAAATGCTGGGATTTAAAGGCAAACCAGTTGTTGTCGTTGGGATCAACCAATTCATTGATCTTGTTGGAAATCTCAAAACCTTTTTCAAACTGTTTTGTCCGTAAAAAAGCATATTGTAAAGAATAGATCAGGTGTGATTTGTCCAGCCTTCTCGTATTTAATTTTTTACCCTGGAATTTATCAGTCAATATTTCACTTAGAAACGGGATAGCTTCGCTAAACTGGCCGGTCATTTCCATGTAAAACAATCTCATGGTATAGTAATAATTGAAAACATTGGCAGAATCGGTCTCTTTCCAGATAGACGCCAGTTTTTCAATCACACCTACAACCTCGTCGATGTTCTTTTTCCTTGAATTAACCGATTTCACCAGCAGCATTCTAAATCTGTAAAACAATTCCCTGGCTTCTTCTTCTTTTAAGTAGAGTTTTCTGGTTTCGTTTAATTCTTCGATGAGTTGATCAAACACATGAGGCTGGCAGTTTAAGCTCATAATGGCATACAGCTCTTCAAGAGCCTGTACTTTCTCTCTTGTGAGTTCATACCTTGCGGCAATAGTATGGGCCTTATGAAACAAATTTTTAGCGATTTTTCTTTCGCCCGTTGTTCTGGAGATACTTGCCAGGTGCAAATACTGCTGGCATTCTTGCCTGGCCGCTACGTACGGTGCAAACCTCTTACCGGTAAAATCCAGGAAATACAGATGGTTAAGCATTTTTTGCTTTAACCTTGATTTTAGCATCCTGTATCTGTCGTCATCGCTTTTGGTATTGTATAACAACTCAGCAGCTTCATCATCTGAGTTGACAATCCCTTTCTTTACATACCGAAAAAAAATGTTTTCTTTACTCGAATTCTCATTAATCCCCTTTAATTCCAACAAAGGGTACTGCCTTTGTTTTAAGTCTGTAATAACTCTTACCAATCTCTGTAGATCTTTCATGATTTTTTGATTTTAATTAAAAAACTCTACTTATCACCTTTTCTTCCATATTTAGATTTTAACCAAATTTTTAAAAAAAAATTAGTCGTTATCCAGATTGAAATGTTTCCTTTTGAAGCAGAATGAATTCATAGACTTTTGATTTGTTAAAACAATAAGTTATGAATTCAATCATTTTCTTCTTTTTATTAAACATGGGAATCGTAAGGGGAGACTTACAACACCAAAATTCAATTCACTTTACTCATAAGAAAACATTCAAATCCTCAAAGGTAATAAAGACCTTTGATGCAAGACCTAAACCATCCCTACATAAATTTGGCACCGGCCAGGGAAGTTGGGAAGAAAGATAGCCTCAATCTATCATTTGCCCGTTCTTGCAAAAGGTTAAAATCTAAATACGTTAGGTTATGTAGGTAATACACGGCAATGGGTAAAACCATTGCCGATCATCCATTCCTTCTATTGCATTACCAGTATAACAAGTGTTTATACAAATATTAACGCTTCGAATTTATAAAATTTAATTTTTTTGCAAAAAAATACGGTATTATATTTTAATATTTTCACCTAATTTTAGATAAATAACTATTACAAAGCAATAAGTAACTCTTTTGAGCCTACAAATGTCAAATATATTTTACCAATCTTTATTCATTTCCTTCATATAGATAATTTCTTAATCGGTATATAAAGCCACCGATTCGTCTGTTCGTTTAATTTTTGTAATAAATTCGTACACAAAATCGATTTATATATTACACCTGAAATATTCTGGAATTGACATAAATTAATAACGTTTTACAGCTTTTAAAATTTGCCCGTCAATTCAATACTTATATAACTCTTTTTACTTCCGTTAATTAGATCGTTTCCACTCCCTAATTCATTAATATCTGAGTAATAAGTTTGGTTGAATCCAGTCCATATAGTTAGCGTTTTGTTGATCTGGTACGCCGTCGATAAATTTAGACAGGAACCCTTGTGGCTGAAGAAGGGATATAAATAACCATGAGGAATGGTGTTTTGATAATAGTATAGCCTGTTTTCATAATTCCCGGCATCAAACGAGCAAAAGGAAGAAGACATTTGGAATCTGTCTTTGCGAAAATTCAAACCAGAGCCCATCAACCAACCGTCGCCTTGCTCAGAGTTCGACAATGAGGATGTACGATTGTATTGAATTCTCTGGTTTATTGTTAAAAATGAGCTGACATTTAGGGAAATGTTAACATGGAAATTCAGTCTATGGTTTTCAAACTGGCCGTTAAAAGGTGCATTATTTTGATTTGTTGTTGTGAGTTTGGAATTGTAGATACATCTAAAACCCAGGTAGTACTTGTGATATTTTTCATTTTGCAAAAGGATCATCCACTCGGACCCGTTTGATGGAACGTCAACGGTGCTTTTCATCCATGGGAATGAATAGACGTCGTGGTAAATGCTTAACCTGACGCCTGGGAGCGGACTGAACCTCAAACCCACGTACATTCCTTTTTCATTGCTCACACCGGAAGATTCACCAAATGCATTTCCATGAAAAGATTGGTAGTCGGGCTGAAAATCTCTGTATAGCAATGACAGAAATACTGAGGCATTTATTTGATGTATGAGGCCTGATATTATTGCCTTTCCCCAGTTTCTCGAAAAGGCAACTTCCGAGAAGAATTGGGTTTTCCGGCCGTAGTAATTGAAATATAGGCTTGAATTAATATTGGTGTTTCCTTCAAATAAATATTTGTTTTCCGGGCGGTTATCTCTGCCAACCGGCAGGGAAAAATGGGTGAGTAAATTATTAATGCCAATGTTTAATTTTTCATTTTTGGTAGTATAATTAATATTTATACCGGTGCTGTTTTCTGCGACTGCATGTTTCTTTGCCATTTCTAATTCTGTACGGTGTAACCCCGATTTTGAGAAGCTTTTAAAATAGCTCTGTCTACCCGATTCGTTTTGATACAGGGTGGCGTCACGAAAAACGCGGCTACCAAACAGGGTAAAATTCACGGGGCCTGACCTGAAGCTTACGGCAATACCGCTGTAATCTTTAACTTCATATCCGGAACTTACCGGCCTTAAATCTGATCCGGATTGAAGAACTGAGGTGATCACCTCAGCTCCTTTGCCGAAACGATACGAATTGCCAAATACCAATCCCTGACCGGTTTGGATCCGGAAATCACCAATCATTATTTTCTTTATTTTCCAAATATTTTTTAGGCACAAATATCCCGATATATGATCAAAAAAATAGACTTTATTGGCAGGCCGGAAGCTGAATTTTTCTCCCTCATCTTTTTCCAATGTGATGGCCCCTGACACTTTATTCCCATAAGAAAGTGAATAGCGGTAAAACACTTTGTACGCATCTCCTAAAAACATTTTATTCTCCAAAGAATCGGCTTTAAATCCCTCTTTTTGCTGCAACAATCTGGAGCTCCCCATCGCGAAATAATGTTTGAACTTTGGTCGGCCGTTGCCAAAAGACGGATACTCAAAATCACCCAGGATGGTCAAAAACCGGTGAATAGTCTGCCTATCAAATCCGTCGATAGCCTGGAGTTCATATATCGACCGGAAAGGCCCCCAATCATTTCTGTAAGACAAAAAATTGGTGATTTGAGTTTCCGTGAGAAAACCAAGAGACCTGAGATCCTCTCTGGTGACCGCGTGAATATTAAATTTTTCGTTTGGCTTGTCCAGATACAGGTCAACGATTTCTTCGTTGATTTGACCGATTAGACGTTCCAACTGAATATCGTCGGGCTGAACATCAGGATAGCTTGAGAAACTTCGGTAATCCTGAGCCGGTGAAACAGTGAATTTACAGCCAATGAATGCGATCTGTAAAAAAATAACAAACCGTTTATTCATGGCTCTTTATTTTTATGAGAAGGGAAGCCTGGTGGGTCAGTCCCAGATATTGGTGGTAAGAAAAGCCATAATCAAATCCGATTTTATGTGAATGATAACCAATGCCAAAGAAATTCTTTGTTGGGTTTACGGTTATGCCCGTACGGCAAAAAAAGTCCGGTAAGATCTCATATTCAATACCTGCTTTGAACAGGGGCTCTGAAAGAATCTCTTTTTCAATTTCCAGATAGGTTTGAAAATTTGGAACTACCTGATAGTTAATTCCGGCTTTCATGATAACCGGCAGTTGTTCTTCTTCAGACTTTTTAAGCGACGATTGTGTAAAATTGAAAATAGATGCTCCCAGGGTTATCTTTTCCGTGAGCTCTGCTATTCCACCAAATTCAAAAAGTATGGAACCGCCGCTCCCAAAACCTTCGGCTTTGTATTGAAGATAATCCACCTGCAATCCCATTTTGACAAAACCAACCTGATTGGCAATACCCAAACCAATTTTTTGCTGACTTAAATACTCATTACCATGTTTTAAGATGTGGAGAGAAGTCCCAAAGTTTTTTAAGGGGTAAATAAGGGTCAGGTAAAGGTCATTAATGCCAATGTTGTCATAGTAATTTTGCGCTGAAAACGAAAGGGCCATGTCCTGACTCCCGGCAATCCCGGCAACATTGTTAATAGGTGAATGGACATCGGCCAAACATGAGTTGGCATCTGAAATACCAAAAGATCGTGCTCCGGCGTTAACTAAATAGTTTTGCGTAAAAGCAGGACAGCAGTTTAGCACTAAGATTGCCGATATAGACAAAAAAATAAACAACCGCATTAAAAAAATAAGTTATTGACAAGTCGGTTTTAGATTTGCTAATATACAAATTTTTTTATACGCAGTGTTATTATCACCAAGAAATTGGGAAAAATTACAAAAGCTTATTTTCTTTGATTAAATAATCTACAGAAAATTTACCCGGTCCTGTAATTAACAAGGCAATAAGCACTAATGTAATAAATAGGGCGAATGTGAAATTGCCATAGACGGTATAAAGTCCGTAATGAACGTGCTGATTAAATAAAACTCCTACAAAGACCAGCAATTCGAATAAAATGGAGATCCTTGTGATAAATCCTATCGCAATAAAAACACCTCCAACCAATAATGTAAAGGCGACGTGATGTTCCAGGATAATCGCAAACCCTCCAACCCTGCTGTTATTAAATATTTGTGACAACATAGAGCTATTGTTGATAAAGTGCAGGCCTTCTATGAAGATAATTATTCCAGTACCTATTCGCGCAACATCCACGAGCAGTCCAAGATGCCCGGTAAAATAATTTGAGTTTTTGGCTACAGTTTTCATGACTTTCTCTTGTTTAAGTGCATATATTTATAAACAAAATTTTTTGTAAACGAGTGCCTGCATTGATCGAGAGTTAAAGCGTTTTGGAAAAATTGGTAAAAAACTATTCCCTCAGGAAAATTCTGAATTGGTATAAAGCCAAAGGATGGAAGCCGTTTGAATTTCAGAAAGAAGTATGGGATTTATTTCAAAATGGTTATCATGGTTTGCTCAATGCGCCGACCGGAAGCGGCAAAACCTATGCTTTGTGGCTGGCCTGTCT
>Ga0055477_10000548_pt1 | contig 10712 bp, 8 predicted proteins | sample Muzzi_PWA_D2_FD_57683 | JGI IMG/M metagenome (GOLD analysis project Ga0055477, IMG submission 57683) | Wetland microbial communities from San Francisco Bay, California, USA, that impact long-term carbon sequestration - Muzzi_PWA_D2 | ecosystem: Environmental > Aquatic > Marine > Wetlands ... | reverse complement strand
CGGGCCTGGAGTTCGAGCCCCAGGGATCAAGAACGGTTTGGGGAGTTCCTCCGGCGATCGCGTCCCCTAGAAGCGCAAATTACACGCAACCTCCTGGCCGGACCAGCCGCCCTCGGGCACAAGTCGGACACATTCGGGTCTTCTACGGTGACCGATTTCCTTGTCCTGCACTGACCCCATCGAGCGGAGGGTCGCGGAGATTGCCCGAACGACGCATCCTGCACGTCGACTGCGACATGTTCTTCGTCCAGGTGGCGCGGCTCGAGGATCCGGAGGGCGCCGGCCGGGCTTCTCTGCTGTTGGTCGGTGGATCCCCCACCGGCCGTGGCGTGGTCACGTCGGCCTCCTACGAGGTGCGCGCGTACGGGGTGAGGTCGGGGATGCCCACCTCCCAGGCCCTCCGGCTTTGCCCCAGGGCCACCGTGGTCGGTGTCCCGCGGGGTGCGGTCTCGCGGAAGAGCCGCGAGGTGCGCCAGGTGCTCGAGCGACTTTCCCCCGTGGTGCAGGCGGCTTCCGTCGACGAGTTCTACCTCGATTTCACCGGCATGGAGCGACTCCTCCACGGGGAGTCATTGGAAGAGACGGCACTCCGCATACGCCAAGAGGTGCTGGCCACGACGGCGATCTCGGTCTCCGTGGGAGGCGCCACCAACCGGCTGGTAGCCAAGATCGCGGTGCGGAGGGCGAAGCCCGCCGGGGTCCATGTGGTGCCACCGGGGGAAGAAGGGGCGTTCCTGGCCGAGCACGACCTCGCCGACCTCCCTGGCGTCGGCCCGTCGATGGTCGATTCCCTCGGTCGCCGCGGTCTGGTCACGGTCGAGGATGCGCTCCGCGTCGACCTGGAGTGGCTGGCCAAGTGGCTGGGAGAAGGACGCGCACGGTGGCTCCACGACCGCATGCGGGGGCTGGACCGGACTCCAGTACGAACCCACGAGCCCCGGAAGTCCGTCAGCAACGAGAGGACCTTCGGGGAGGATCTGCAGAAGGACCGGGAGGTCGAGCGGCAACTGCTGCGGCTGGGTGGCTCGGTCGCCAGAACCCTTCGCTCGAACGGCCTCCGGGCCCGGACGGTGACCGTCAAAATCCGTGACAGCGACTTCAAGACCCGGCAGGCGAGTCACACCCTTCCCGACGCGGTCGAGTCGGATGCCGCCGTCCTTTCCGTGGCACGAGGACTTCTTCGGGAGCTCCGGGCCCGGAGGCGGATAGGGGTGCGATTGCTCGGCATCGGACTCTCGGGACTGGTCGACGCGGACCTGCCCTCCCAGCTCGGCCTCTTCGAGGAGGATGCGGGGAACGAAACCGTGCGGGACCGCGCCCTCAGCCGAGTGCTGGACGACCTCAAGGACCGGTTCGGAAACGACGCCGTCCTGCCGGCTCGGATCCTTCGCGGGAAGTGACCCCTACCCTCCCCGCTTACCCTCCCTCAGGCGACGTTGCACCTCGGCGTTCTCGAGCCAGGGCCGCCGCTGGAAATAGCTCGTCGTCATCTCCCGCACCTGACCCGAGAGGACGAGCAGCGCGATGAGATTCGGGATGATCACGATCGCGAGGAAGACGTCGGCCAACGACCAGACGACGGCCAGGGGCACGACAGCTCCCAGAAAGTGCATGCCGACGAAGACTATCTTGTACGGAAGAACGGCCCGGGACCCCAGGAGATAGTACGCGCACCGGTCTCCGTAGTAGCTCCACGAGATGGCCGTCGACAGCGCGAACAGGAGCACCGAGAAGATCACGATGTACTGACCCCAGATGCCGGGGAGTCCGGCCCGGAACCCCAGCATCGTGAGCGGCGCCCCACTCTCCACGGCCGAGGCGTGGAGGACGGTGTGGGTCCGCCCGTCGTCGCCTACGGCTTCGCCGGCCCCGGGGTGGATGGTGCCGGTGAAGGGCTCCGTCTGCGCTTCATCCACGTAGAGGCCCTCGAGCGCGACCTCGTGCCACGCGATGAGCGGCACTCCCACGCTTCCGACGTCCTGGGTGCCATCCTCGATCAGGGCCTCGGAGGGTTCCGGGACGCTTCGGAAATGGCCGTCTTCAGCCCGGGCCACCCAGCTCAGGTCCCCGCCCGATAGCTGGATCTCCGTCGGGTGCCGGTCCTGCCAAACTCCGGTGATGATGATCACCATCGCCGTCATCGTGCAGATGACGATCGTGTCGATGAACGGCTCGAGGAGCGCTACGACCCCTTCCGACACGGGCTCGTCCGTCTTGGCCGCCGCATGGGCGATCGGCGCCGATCCTTGCCCCGCCTCGTTGGAGAAAAGCCCCCGCTGGACGCCCCACATCATCGTGACCAGGAACGCCCCGGTTCCAACCCCCGCGACCCCCGCGGACGGGTTGAACGCCTCCACGAAGACCAGGGTCAGCGTGGGGACGATCTCCCCCACGTTGGCGAGTATGATGATGAGCGCACCGGTCACGTAGACGAGCGCCATCAGGGGCGCGAGGATCGACGTCACCCGACCGATCCGGCTGATGCCCCCGAGGATCACCGCGGCCACCACACCCGCGGTCAGGAGGCCCGTGACTACGACGGGCACGCCGAACTCACTCAGCATGGTGTCGGCCACGGTGTTCGCCTGGACCGCGTTCCCGGTCAGGAAGGCGGTGAACCCGAGGAGGACCGCGAAGAGCACCGCCAACGGCTTCCAGCCGGGGCCGAGCCCTCGCTCGATGTAGTACATGGGCCCGCCCGATACCGTCCCCTCCCACTTGTGCTTGTGCTCATCCGACCGATCCACGTCCCGGTACCGCTGCGCGAGGGTCACCTCGGAGTACTTCGTGGCCATGCCCACGGCCGCGGTCACCCACATCCAGAAGAGCGCGCCCGGGCCCCCGAAATGGATCGCGATGGCCACGCCCGCGATGTTGCCGATCCCGACCGTGGCCGAGAGAGCCGTCGTCAACGCCTGAAAGTGGGTGACGTCGCCCGGCTCGTCAGGATCGTCGTACCGCCCCGTGGCGACCGCGAAGCCGTGCCCCAGGTGTCGGATCTGGACGAACCCGGTCCGCACGGTGAGAAGGAGGCCGGTGCCGATGAGAAGGAGGACCATGAACGGAATGGTCTGGTCCCCCACGGGGATCCCCTGCCGCACCACGTAGGTGTCGAGGAAGTCCACGACCGTCTGGAGGAAATCCATAGGCCGCTATGCTCCCCGCTGGACGTGGACGCTTTGGACCGACTCGACCGCCAATGACCTCAGGCGGGACTCTCCAGCGCGAGCGTGGCGAGCCGGGCGCGGACCGATTCCAAGAGGATCTCCCGAGCTCTCTGGGCGATGTCGTCCAGGGAAGGCGTCTCCGTGAACATCTCGCGGGCACGGGAACGGAACTCCTCACGGGTCGGAACGTGCGGGAGGCTGATCGACGCCAGCCACACTTCCAACTCGCTCCTGGCTTCGCGGACGCGGCGGGCCAAGTCCTCGCCGTGGGCCCGCTCCGAGAGAGCTTCCTTCGCCCGGAACCGGAGCTCCTCCAGCGTGGGGCGTCCCGACCAGGCCTCACGGACCTGCTCGGTGATCGCCTCCGTGGAGAACGTGGCCGCCAACTGCCGTGCCACCCGCTCGACCACCTTCTGGCCGAGCCGCTGCTCACCCCGAACCACGTTTTCCGGCGGAGACCGGAGATCGTAGACGAGGCCGAACCAGGAGAGAACCACCAGGACGTAGTAGCTGATGTCGATCTCGTACCACCGCCAACCCTGCGGGGCCGCGCTCTGGTAGTAGTGGTGGTTGTTGTGCCACCCCTCACCCAGCGTGATGATCGCCAACCACCAGTTGTTCTTCGAGTCGTCGGCCGTGAGGTACCGCTGCTTGCCCACCACGTGCGCGAGGGAGTTGATGAAGAAAACGCAGTGGTAGAGGACGACGGTTCCCAGGAAGAACGAGACGAAGAGCGCATCCCAACCGCCGACCAAGAACACCCCGACGCCCAGCAGGACCAACGGCAGATACGGGTGTCGGTCGAGCCAGACCAGCTCCGGATAGCGCGTCAGGTCCGCGACGGTATCGTAGTCCGCCTCGTACCGACGGGGGGTGAAGATCCATCCGACGTGCGCCCGGAAGAACCCCATGTGCCGCGGGGAGTGGATGTCGTTGGGTGTATCGGAGTGGAGGTGGTGGTGCCGGTGGATGGCCGCCCACCAAAGGACCCCCCGCTGGCCCGAGGTCTGACCGAGAAGCGCCATGAAGAACTGAAAGGCCCTACTGGTCTTGTACGAGCGGTGGGAGAAGTACCGATGATAGCCGCCGGTCAACGCCCACATCCGGGCCAGGTAGAGGCCGACGGCCCCGAGCACGGTCGCGGTGCTGAACCCGGTCCAGAAAACCCCTAGTGCCGCAATGTGGAAGAGCACGAATGGGACCGTGCTCGGATACACGATATCGTCGTGCGGCTCGTCCTCGACGTGAGGATCGGCCTGTGCCTCGAGACGGGTGGTCAACGATCCCTCCGCGGTATGCCGACGCTCATCACCGGCCCGCTGACGAGCCGGGGAGCTCGGTCGGTCACGGGAAGTTCCCGATCGAATGAAGCCAGCGGCCCTCGACGCGTCAACCGTTGACCCCCCATTCACCCTATGTATCTTTGTATCGGGATTGAACGATATGAATGCCTCTCCGATCGTATTCGACCACCTGGCTACGCTGGGTGACACCACCCGCAGCCGTCTCCTCGCGCTGGTGGAGGAGCGGGAGTACGCCGTCGGAGAGCTTCAGCGGATCCTCCAGCTCCCCCAGTCCACGGTCAGCGGCCACCTGAAGGTCCTCGCCGAAGCCGGGTGGGTGACGTTTCGCGCTCATGGGAAGAGCCGCTTCTACCGGATGGCGGACGCGCTGGACGCCGAGGGCCTCTCCCTCTGGCGCATCATCCGCCAGGAGATGGATGATGCGGGGTTTCGCGGGGACGACCGCGAGCGGGCCAGGAGCGTCCTGAGCACCCGCGTCGACCGCTCGCGCGCCTTCTTCTCGGAGGCCGCGGAGACGTGGGACCACGTCCGCGCCGATCGTTACGGATCCGGGATCGTGTCTTTCCCATTGTTGGCGCTGCTCGAGCCCGATTGGGTCGTGGCCGACCTGGGGTGTGGCACGGGCCAGCTCGCCGTGACCTTGGCGCCGTTCGTGGCGCGGGTGATCGCGGTGGACCGGTCGCCGGAGATGCTCCACGCGGCCCGGCGGCGGACGGGCGGTACGCTCTCGGTGGTCGACGTGCGCGGGGGCGAGCTCGAGGCGCTCCCCGTGGGAGATGGGGAAGCCGACCTCGCGGTGCTCAACCTGGTGCTCCACCTGGTTGTGGACCCCGCCATCGTGCTCGGGGAAGCGTTCCGGATCCTCTCCCCCGGTGGCCGGCTGGTGATCGTGGACATGAGGACTCACGACCATCCAGAGTACCAGGAGACGATGGGGCACATGTGGCCCGGCTTCGACGGGGACCACCTCCGGAGTTGGCTGGGAGCGACCGGCTTCGAGCACGCCAGGGTGCGGCCGATACCGCCGGATCCGGAGGCCTCGGGCCCGCTGCTTCTCACGGCCGTGGCGCGGAAGGGGAGGGACGCTGGATGATGGACGAATCGAACCGACGACACCGAACTCAGAGGGAGGTGGGATGGACACGGCGACCGTGAACGAACCGCAGACAGGGACCACGACCTCGGCGGGCGGGGCCCCGTCCTTCAAGGTCGGCGATCTGGGCCTCCACGCGTGGGGGAGGAAAGAGATCGTGCTGGCCGAGAAGGAGATGCCGGGCCTGATGGCCTGCCGGGAGGAGTTCGGCCCGGCCAAGCCCCTTCAGGGCCTCAAGGTCATGGGCTCGCTCCACATGACGGTCCAGACCGCCGTCCTGATCGAGACGCTGATCGAGCTCGGAGCCGATGTCCGGTGGGTGTCGTGCAACATCTTCTCGACACAGGATCACGCGGCCGCGGCCGTGGTCGTGGGCCGGGACGGCACACCGGACGAGCCGCGTGGACCCGCGGTCTTCGCGTGGAAGGGCGAGACCCTGGAGGAGTACTGGTGGTGCACGGAGCAGGCCCTCGCGTGGCCGGACGGCTCGGGACCGGACCTCATCGTGGATGACGGGGGCGACGCGACGCTCCTGCTCCACAAGGGCGCAGAGTTCGAGCAGTCCGGAAGCGTGCCCGACTTCGACGCGGAGACGGAACCGGAGGAGTGGGGCGTGATCCTGGATCTGCTCCGGCATGTCCACGAAACGGATCCGGGCCGTTGGGGACGGTTGGCCGCGAAGGTCCGCGGGGTCAGCGAGGAGACCACGACCGGCGTCCACCGACTCTACGAGCGGGAGCGGGAGGGCAGCCTTCTCTTCCCGGCCATCAACGTCAACGACTCGGTCACCAAGTCCAAGTTCGACAACATCTACGGATGCCGTCATTCGGTGATCGATGGCCTCAACCGCGCGTCCGACGTGATGCTGGCCGGAAAGCTGGCCGTGGTCTGCGGGTACGGCGAGGTGGGCAAGGGGTGCGCGCAGGCGCTCAAGGGACAGGGGGCCCGGGTGGTGATCGCCGAGATCGATCCGATCTGCGCGCTTCAGGCGGCGATGGAAGGCTTCGAGGTCCGGCCCGTCGATGAAGTGGTGGGTGACGCGGACGTCTTCGTCACGGCGACGGGGAACCGGGACGTGATCACGGCGGATCATATGTCCCGCATGAAGGACCAGGCCATCGTCGGCAACATCGGCCACTTCGACAACGAAATCGACATGGCCGGGCTGAAGAAGGTCCCCGGCATCCGCCACGAGAACATCAAGCCCCAGTACGACGAATGGGTCTTCCCCGACGGGCACGCCGTCCTGGTCTTGGCCGAGGGGCGCCTGCTCAACCTGGGCTGCGCCACCGGGCATCCGAGCTTCGTCATGAGCGCGAGCTTCACGAACCAGGTTCTCGCGCAGATCGAGCTCGCCCAGAATCACGGGGACTACGAGCGTCGGGTCTACGTGCTACCCAAGCATCTCGACGAGAAGGTGGCGCGGCTGCACCTCGGTCGGCTCGGCGCCAAGCTCACGGAGTTGAGCGATGCGCAGGCCGACTACCTGGGCATTCCGAAGGAAGGGCCGTACAAGCCGGAGCACTATCGCTACTAGCCCTACCAGCGGGTCAGCCGCCGAACAGCAGCCTCACGGCGAACAGGACGACGGTGACCGTCACGACGTGGCGCACCCAGGCCTGGCCCTTGAGGACCTGTAGATGCACGCCCACGAAAGCGCCGGTGAGGTTCCCAGCCGCGAGGGCGAGGCCCAGGGGCCAGTCCACCATCCCATTCCGCGCGAAGATGACGAGGGCCAGTGGCGTGTAGAGGAGGACGATGGCCGCCTTGACCGCATTCGCGCGGATGAGCTCGAGCCCGAAGGCCGACGTGACGGCGAGCGCGATGAAGCCGAACCCCGCCTGGATGAACCCCCCGTAGAGACCCATCAAGCCAAAGATCCCGATCAGGCCGAGGCGGGCCCTTCCACGGGGGGGTTCGCCCCCACCCTCCGCCGGAGCTTTGATGGGGTGCCAGATCGTCCACACCGCAGCCGCCACGAGGACCACGGCGAGGACCCTCTCGAACGCCAGGTCGCCCACCCGGACCGCGGCCCAAGTGCCGAGCGTCACGCCAACGAGGGCGGGCGGCACGGCGAGCTTCATCCAGGGCCAAGGGACCAGGCCCCGCCGATGGAAGCTCCACGTGGCTCCGGAGCTCTGGAGCAGAATGGCCACCCGGTTCGTTCCATTGGCCACCGTCGCCGGGAGCCCGAGGAAGATCAGCACCGGCAGGGTGAGCATCGAACCGCCACCCGCGATCACGTTGATCGTCCCAGCGGCGAGACCGGTGCCGAAGAGGATCGCGATCGAGGTGAGATCAGGGATCACGGAATCGAGCGGGCCCAACCGGGGGGCCGGAGGGTCTCCCTAACGGGGCGGCGTCCAGCGCAAATAGAGCTGGACCGGGAAGCTCGAGGCCTTCGAAAACGGGTTCAGGATGGGCGACCGCTGGGAGAGCTCCTGGGTCCGGTACTTGTCCGTGAAGACCACAAACACCTGACCGGTCGCACCGAGCTCGAGGGTCTCCGAGATCTGCCGCCCGAGAGAAGCTCCACCGCTCACGGAGAAGAACGTGTCGAGGAAGTCGTCACCGCCCGCGTAGAAGAGCTCGGTGTCGTACGTGGTGCCCCCTCCACCTCCCCGCAACCTGAGCCGCCACGGGCCGGACATCGGCACGGCGATCTCGAGCCCGGCGTGGTAGTGCCAGAGGAAGGCGCGAGGCATGATGATCCCATCACCGAGGGCCCGCTCGCTCAGGAGCTCGAGATCCCCGTCGACCCGCAGCGCGACGTTCTCGCTCAACCACCATCCCACCCCGGCACCGAAGCCCGCGCCCGTTGCCCCCACCTCCGCCAAGTCCCCGGCGGGGATCGACGCGCCTCCCCGGAGCTCGAAATCCAGCTTGGACTGGGCCTTCGCGGGGGACACGGTGAAAAGCACGAGCGCAAAGACGAGGGCGGCCCGATGCACGACACCGCCCTTCCAACCTTTCATGAAATCCGACATATGGGTCCGCTCCTCCGATCGAACTCTCCTCCGTGACTCACGATGATATGGCGGATCGACCTAGTGCCCGCAATGGCCTTCGACGTTACCGTGTGGGCGAAACCCCCACAGAAACCGCGCCTCATCTCCCTACAGCCCCAACGGGCCGGAGGATACATTCTTGAGGAGCGTCACTTCCTGGTGGAGATCGTACGATGGGTGGAGGACATCCGACCGGACACGGGAACGGGCAGCGAGGCGGACCCCCTTTCGCACGCCTGGATTTCGACCAGTCACCGTTTCTCGTCATCTGGGAAACCACACGCGCGTGTGACCTGGCTTGCAAGCATTGCCGGGCCGAGGCCGTTCCAGAGCGCGATTCCCGGGAGCTGACCACCGACGAGGCCCGAAAGCTGCTCGAGGACGTCCGCAGGTTCGGACCGATCATCTTCGTCTTCAGCGGCGGAGACGCCCTCAAGCGTCCCGACATCGCGGAGCTCGTCTCGTACGGCTCGGAGCTGGGCCTCCGAATGGCGGCCACGCCGGCGACGACGCCCCTCGCGTCCGAGGAACGCCTTCGCGAGCTCCACGATGCCGGTCTCAACCGCATCGCGGTCAGCCTCGACGGCTCGTGCCCGGAGATCCACGACGAGTTCCGACAGGTAGAGGGGTCCTTCGCCCACGGACTTCGGATCCTCCGGACCTCCCGCGAGCTGGGCATGAGCACGCAGGTCAACACGGTGGTCGCTCGCCACAACCTCCACGACCTGGACGCTCTGTGCGACCTCATGGGGGAGCTCGGGATCGTCTTCTGGGAGGTCTTCTTCCTCGTGCCGATGGGTCGGGCGAGTCGGGAGGACGTGGCGACGGCCCGGCAGTTCGAGGAGGTATTCCAACGTCTGTACGACCTCTCCCGGACGGCACCGTTCGACATCAAGGCGACGGCCGCGCCGCACTACCAGCGAATCGTCATCCAGCGGCAGCGGGAGGAGAGGAAGCTCCAGTCCGGAGACGCCGAGGATCCGCTCGCCGCCTCGCCCGAGGCCGGGGACGGCATCGGTCGGGCCCGCGGTGTTAACGACGGAGACGGGTTCCTCTTCGTCAGTCACCTGGGAGAGATCTACCCGTCAGGATTCCTTCCCCTCAAGGCGGGAAACGTCCGCTCGGAAGATCTCGTCGAGACCTACCGGACCCATCCGCTCTTTCGGAGGCTCCGAGACCGGAGCCAGATCCGGGGCAAGTGTGCCCGGTGTGAATTCCTGCCCATCTGTGGCGGAAGTCGGGCCCGTGCGTATTGGGTTACGGGCAACTACATGGCTGCCGAGCCGTACTGCTCGTACGTTCCGCCAAGGCCGGGGGAACCGGATCGGGTGAGCCGACTCGTGGAGCTGCCGACGCTGGTCTGAGGGCTCGAACTGCGCTCCGACGTTCCGCGGTTCTCGACTGGTCTCCGCACGTCCATCCCCCGAAGTTGGTATCGAGGGAAAACCCATGCATCCGCCTTCCGTCTCGCCCCGACTCCCGTTCGCTCCCGTCCACCATTGCTGGTCGTGCGGAGCGGCGATCGAACCGCTCCAGGCGGCCGGACAGGGAGGCGTATGTGACCGTTTCCAGTGCCGAGCGGCTTGGGCTCAACGGCACCGGCAGGCGGAGGCCGACGCGGAGAGACTCCGCCACGAGGCCGCGGGGGACGCTCTTCGCGGGGCGGGGGTGGACCCCGACCTCGCGAGCTGGTCGCTGACGCCGGCGAACCCGGGCACGGTCGTCCCCCTCGCCGCGGAACGTCGAGAGAAGTTCCTCCGTCACCTGAGGCGCGTCGTTGGAGAGGCCGCGGGAGACACCCGGGCAACGACCCGGCCGCAGCCGCCCACGACCGGCGACGAAGCTCGGTTCGACCCGCCGGGTCCGGAGGAGCAGCAGGCCCTCGAAGCCGGATGCGCCACGTGTCGCGGCTGGTGCTGTCGCCGTGGCGGCACTCACGCTTTCCTGGAGTCGGGCCGGATCCGCCGGCTTCTCGAGGAGCGTCCGACCCTCTCGGAATCGGACGTCGTGGAGCTCTACGCTTCCCATCTCGGTGACGACCATCTGGAAGGAGGCTGCGTCTTCCAGGGCGACCGGGGCTGTGGGCTCCCGAGGGAGCTGCGTGGAGACACGTGCAATCGGTATCTCTGCCCGGACCTCG
>Ga0055477_10000545_pt1 | contig 10733 bp, 8 predicted proteins | sample Muzzi_PWA_D2_FD_57683 | JGI IMG/M metagenome (GOLD analysis project Ga0055477, IMG submission 57683) | Wetland microbial communities from San Francisco Bay, California, USA, that impact long-term carbon sequestration - Muzzi_PWA_D2 | ecosystem: Environmental > Aquatic > Marine > Wetlands ... | reverse complement strand
TTTTTTTTTAACTTCCCAATAACAACTCAATTATATTTTACATAATTTTCCCACTTTTCAATCACAACAATAAAATCTTCAGGTATTTCTGAGTCAAATTGCAGGTGTTTCCCGGTTACCGGATGAATGAACCCGAGCGATTTCGCATGCAGCGCCTGCCGGGGAATTAATTGAAAGCAGTTTTCCACAAAAGCTTTGTATTTAGAAAATTGTGTGCCTTTTAGGATCTTATCACCCCCGTAGGTAGCATCATTAAATAACGGGTGCCCTATGTACTTCATGTGGGCTCTGATCTGATGAGTTCTTCCGGTTTCCAGATTGCATTGGATCAACGAAATGTATCTCAGATTTTTGATCGTTTTGTAATGGGTAATGGCAGCCCGCCCAAAATCGCTTTTCGGAAAAGCGGCCGTAACCCTTCGGTCCTTTAAACTCCTTCCCAGATTTACATCTATTGTTCCTTCAGGCGGATCAGGCTCGCCCCACACCAAAGCATAATAAGTTCTTTCTATGGAATGATCAAAAAACTGTTTGGCCAATCCGTTGATCACCTCTTCTGTTTTGGCTATTACAAGTAACCCGGATGTGTCCTTGTCAATCCGATGGACCAATCCCGGCCTTCCTTCGTTGCCTTTCATTTCGGGAAGATTTTTAAAGTGATAAGCAAGTGCGTTGACAAGCGTGCCGGTCCAGTTTTGATATGCCGGATGAACGACCATACCTGCAGGTTTGTTAACCACCAACAAATATTCGTCTTCAAAGACAATATTAAGAGGTATGTCTTCAGGAACCACTTCTGTATCTCTGGGAGGTTCCGGAAGTGAAATGGTTATCTCATCCTGGGGCCTGACCTTATAATTGGGTTTAATTTCACCCTCATTTACCCTGACAAATCCATCTCTAATAGCATTTTGCACTTTATTTCTGGTGACATTCGGAAGTCGGTCCATCAGGAATTTGTCAATCCTTAATACTTGTTGTTTCGCATCTACTTTGATCCTGTGATGCTCAAAAAGCCCGTCTTCCTGATCTTCGTTTTCCGATTCATCGTCGTATTCAACCATTGCCTTTCTAAATTTTTACCTGGTGTTGAGTGCAAAATTTTTAAATGTAAATTGAGCCATGAAAAAGCAAATGTCGATCATTTACAGCGAATAAACATCGTTGATTTATGTTTCATTGCTTTTTGATCAAATGTCCAAATAATGTTTGAAATACAAAAACCGACAGCTATTCAAGAGTTAAAATCCGAACTTTTACAACAAAAACAAATCAGGCTCTTTGTAAAACGGGAAGATGAGATCGATTCTGTAATTTCAGGAAATAAATTCAGAAAATTAAAGTACAACTTTATCAAAGCCAAAGAATCGGGCATAACCAAGATCCTTTCTTTTGGAGGAGCTTATTCCAATCATATTCACGCACTGGCCTATGCTGGCAATAGATATGGTCTCAAAACCATTGGCATTATCCGGGGCGAAAGAATTGAACCCTTAAACCCCACTCTTAAGGACGCCGAAGATTTTGGAATGCAAATGGTATTTGTCAATCGGGAAACTTATAGATCAAAAAATATGGACAGCTTTTTAAACGATTTAAGAAAACAATATGGCGATATCTATATCGTGCCGGAAGGAGGGTCTAATGTTTTGGCTGTTCAGGGATGTACCGAAATTATTGAAGAATTGAATGAGGAATTTGACTACATATGCTGCAGCTGTGGCACCGGTGGCACATTAGCGGGCATTATCTGCGGATTGGCCGGGGTTAAAAATGTATTGGGATTCCCGGCTTTAAAAGGCGGAGAATTCTTAAAGAAAGACATTGGCAGATTAATTTTTGAGTATAGCGATAAGGAATTTAATAATTGGGAGTTAATTCCCAATTATCATTTTCGGGGATACGCCAAATTCGATTGGGATCTGATCTCCTTTATCAACGATTTTAAGAGTGAATTCGGAATCCCCCTGGATCCGGTTTATACAGGTAAGATGATGTTTGGCGTTTTCGATTTGTTAAGAAGAGATTTTTTTTCCAAAGGAACCAAAATATTGGCTATCCATACCGGCGGGTTACAGGGGATCAGGGGTTTTAATGAAAGATTTGGGAATTTGATCAAGTAGTTATTGGGTGATAGGATAATTAAATGTGACGGTTCAGAACATCTTAGACGTTTTTCTCAAGCAAGAAGAACATTGAAAAAAAGAAAGCCGGATTTCAGATCATCCGGCTTTCTTTTAAATTTCTTCCAGCTTAGAATTCACTGTCAAATGTTTACATCTTCGCCGGGATCTTATTCAGCGCATCAATAAATGCTTCTACCGAAGCAGTAATGATATCCGTGTTGGCCCCAAACCCATAATAAATCCTGTCTTTATGACCCACCTGGATATGGACTTTACCCACATCATCACTTCCGCGGGTTATGGCCTGGATAAGAAATTCTTCCAGCGTAACTTTTCTCTTAATGATGTTTTTGACAGCTTTGATGGCCGCATCTACCGGTCCGTTACCGCCCGATGTGGCGTCAAACATTTCGCCACCAATGTTCAGTCGCACGGAAGCCATTGATTTTATACCTTTGCCTGAAACGATCTGGAGAAAATCCAGTTTAATCCTCAATTCTTTGTGGCTAAGCGAACCGACTAAATTTGCCAGGTCTTCATCTTTCAAATCTTTTTTCTTATCGGCCAACAACAGGAACTCTTCATAGACTTTATCAAATTCTTCTTCATGATAAGCATAGCCCAAAACACCCAGCCTGTGTTTCAGTGCTGCTCTCCCGCTTCTGGCGGTCAAAACGATGGAAGATTCGGCAATCCCAACGTCAGTCGGATTGATGATTTCATAGTTTTCGCGATGTTTCAACACTCCATCCTGGTGGATACCCGAAGAATGTGCAAAAGCATTTCGACCGACGATCGCCTTGTTGGGCTGGACCGGCATGTTCATCAAAGTGGATACCTGCCGGCTAATGCTAAAAATATTTTTCGTGTTGATCCCTGTATCGACATTTGCTTCCTTATGACTTTTTAATGTCATGACCACTTCTTCGAGCGATGTGTTTCCCGCTCGTTCGCCGATGCCATTTACCGTCACCTCGGCCTGACGCGCGCCATTCAGAATACCTGTTATAGTATTGGCTGTGGCCATTCCTAAATCGTTATGGCAATGCGTAGAAATGATCGCTTTGTCAATACCTTTTACGTTTTCCTTAAGGAACCTGATCTTATCTCCATATTCATTCGGCAGGCAATATCCTGTTGTATCCGGAATATTTACGACAGTTGCTCCGGCTGCAATAACCGCTTCGATCACTTTGGCCAGGTATTCATTGTCTGTCCTTCCTGCATCTTCGGCATAAAATTCAACATCTTCAACAAATTTTTTGGCATATTTGACAGCCCTTTTCGCTCTCTCAATGATCTCTTCCCTGTTGGACTTAAATTTATATTGAATATGATAATCGGACGTGCCAATCCCTGTATGGATCCTTCCCTTTTTAGCATATTTGAGGGCTTCGGCTGCAACTTCAATGTCTTTCTCAACAGCTCGCGTGAGCGCACAAATAGTTGGCCATGTTACGGCCTTTGAGATCTCTACAACTGAATTGAAATCACCCGGACTCGAAACGGGAAAACCCGCTTCAATAATATCGACTCCCAGTTTTTCGAGGGATTTGGCGACTTCAATTTTTTCGATTGTGTTCAGTTGACAACCAGGAACCTGCTCGCCATCTCTCAATGTTGTGTCGAAAATAAAAAGTTTGTCAGCCATGATTATTAGTATTTATTAGTAAATGAGTTATAATTATATAATTCTATTTGGTTTAGTGTGAATCCAGGGTTGCGAGTTGCCCGCTACCTGCAACTGGTAACACGCAAACTATCCACTCTTTTCACACATAATTGTGTCAAATCAATAAGTTGAACAAATCAGTATTTTCTGTAATTGATTTGTAATTGAAATTATGTTCTTCCATTCTTTTTAGAAGTGGTTCGTAATCTTTTTTGTTTTTGAGTTCGATACCGACAATGGCCGGGCCTTGTTCCCTATTAGTTTTCTTGGTGTATTCAAAATGGGTGATATCATCATTAGGTCCCAGAACATTGACAAGAAATTCACGCAAAGCGCCAGAGCGCTGAGGGAAACGTACAATAAAATAATGTTTTAGCCCTTCGTACATCAGGGATCTTTCTTTTATCTCTTCTGTACGGGTGATATCATTATTTCCTCCACTAATGACGCAAACTACATTTTTCCCTTTTATCTTATCCTGATAAAAGTCAAGTGCTGATATGGAAAGCGCACCAGCCGGCTCTACAACAATGGCTTCTTCGTTGTATAGTTTTAATATGGTCGTGCAAACTTTCCCCTCCGGAACGAGGACCATGTCATCAATTACATTTTTTCCGATGTCAAAGCATTTCTGACCCACCTTTTGCACAGCCGCTCCATCGACGAATTTCTCAATATTTTTCAGCTCGACAACTTCATTCTGTTTGAGGGATTCATACATGGCCGGAGCGCCAGCCGGTTCGATTCCGATAATTTTTGTCTTGGGGCTTATCTGTTTAAAATAACTACCAATTCCACAAATCAATCCACCTCCTCCTATTGGAACAAAAATGTAATCGATCTTTTCATTTGACTCACGCAAAATTTCTATCCCTACCGTTCCTTGCCCGGCCATGATATCGATATCATCAAAGGGATGGATAAAAGTCTTTTGGTTTTGATTGCAATATTCAATAGCAGCCTTATATGAGTCGTCATATGTATCGCCTTGCAATACGATATCAATATTTTCCTTTCCAAACATGGAAACCTGCCTGATCTTTTGACTGGGAGTAGTGGAAGGCATGTAGATCTTACCTTTTATCCCCAAATACCTGCATGCATAGGCAACTCCCTGTGCGTGATTACCGGCGCTGGCACCAACAATGCCTTTTTCTTTTTCTTCCGCAGTAAGGGAATTGATCTTATTAAACGCACCCCTCAATTTGTAGCTCCTTACCACCTGCAGATCCTCACGCTTCAACCAAACATTACACTCAAATTTATCGCTCAGATTTTGGTTCAATGTAAAAGGTGTGTGCTTGATCACCTCCTTGGTACGCTGATAAGCAGTTTCAATATCCAACAGACTTACATACTTTTCTGACTCTGACATGCCGATAATTGATTTATTTTTTGTTCAAAATATTTTGATGAATTTGAACAAATATTTCATAATTGTTAATTGACATAAGAAAAAAATCCCGCACCATTGCCTTTTGGTTCGGCAAGCGTGCGGGATCGCGATTGATATGATTCAGAATTCTTTTTAACCTTTCCCGGGTCTCAGTTTCCTGACCGCAGCACCTGCCTGCCACATTTCAGATTCCTGTAGTTCCTTGAGCTCTTCCTCAAGCTTTTCCCGGTAGTCGGCCTGACTGTTTCTTTCAATGGATATTTTTGCTTCATTTCCCGTTGCAACGCTTTCGTAAAGCTCGTCAAAAACAGGGGCTACTGCATCGCGAAATTTCTTCCACCAGTCCAAAGCTCCTCTTTGCGCAGTTGTTGAGCAGTTGGCATACATCCAATCCATTCCATTTTCTGCCACCAAGGGATACAAAGACTGAGTCGCTTCTTCAACGGTTTCGTTAAATGCTTCGGATGGAGAGTGCCCTTTCTTCCTCAATAAATCGTACTGCGCTGCAAAAAGGCCCTGAATGGCACCCATCAGCGAACCTCTTTCACCCGTCAGATCGCTGTAGACTTCTCTTTGAAAACTAGTTTCAAATAAATAGCCTGATCCCACGCCTATCCCCAAAGCAATCGCTTTTTCCCGTGCTTTACCTGTATAATCCTGATGTACGGCAAAACTGGAGTTCAATCCCTTTCCTTCTACAAAAAGTCTCCTCAGGCTGGTGCCTGATCCCTTTGGAGCCACCAATATGACATCTACATTTTCAGGTGGAATAATGCCTGTCTGATCTTTGTAGGTTACGCCGAATCCATGGGAAAAATAAAGTGTTTTTCCTTCCGTCAAATGTTTCTTTACCGTCGGCCAGACAGCAATTTGAGCTGCATCTGACAAGAGATAAAAAATAATAGTGCCTTTTTGCAATGCCTCTTCTATGGTAAACAAAGTTTTACCTTCTACAAAGCCGTCCTGCTTTGCTTTTTCATAGGACTTAGATGGTTTTCTTTGACCAACGATAACGTTCATTCCGTTATCTCTGAGGTTTAATGCCTGGCCTGGACCCTGCACGCCATAACCGATGACGGCAATGGTCTCATTTTTTAAAATTTCTCTAGCTTTTTCTAATGGAAATTCTTCTCTTGTTACGACATCTTCTTCAACGCCGCCAAAATTAATTTTTGCCATATTCTAGTTTACCGTTAGTATTTAATGAATGGGTTTTTGAGTTTTCTAATTCTTCAATAAAAGATTCTGTTTTTCTCTTTGATTTGGAAATGGACACACGGCCTGAACGAACAAATTCCAAAACCCCAAAAGGTTGTAAAGTTTCTAAAAGCTTTTGAGTTTCTTCTTTATGACCTGTCTTTTCAATCACAATGTAATCCTTTTCTATAACAAGTATTCTTGCATTGTTTGCCCTTACGATATTCTCTACTTTCATGCCTTCGAAGAAAATGTCTGTAGGAACTTTGTAAAGAGCTATTTCCTGGTAATGTGTCTCATGTTCTTCATAGACAAAAGCTCCCAGAACATCCACGTGTTTTCTAATCTGCTTGATTACCTTTTCAACCTGACTTCGTGTTGTCGTGCAAACAATGGTATACCTGCTTACGCCCGGCACTTCTGAAGCAGAAACATTGATCATATCAATATTCAGCTTTCTCCTGGTAAATATAATAGTTACCGAATTGAGTAGACCTGGTAGGTCTTCGGTGAGTACGGATAAAGTGAATTGTTTTTCAATTTCATTTCCGATATCATCCTGATATATATCTGCCATAGCTTTATTCTTTTTAGCTTAATCGAATATTAGTAACTGAATCTCCGGAAGGAACCATTGGAAAAACGTTTTCTTCCGTTTCTACTTTAACCTCCAATAAATAAGGTCCGTCAAATGCATACATTTCACCGATAGCATCCTTTAATCCCGATCGATCTGTTATTCTCTTTGCAGTTATGTGGTATCCTTCGGCGATCTTAATGAAATCCGGATTAGTCATTTCCGTAAAGGAATATCTTCTTTCAAAAAACAATTGCTGCCATTGTCTTACCATTCCAAGGAAATTGTTATTCAACACAATGATCTTAACAGGAATTTTGTATTGAAAAATGGTACCCAACTCCTGGATCGTCATCTGAAATCCACCATCGCCTATAACGGCAATCACCTGTCGGTTTTTCTCACCAACTTTGGCACCCATGGCAGCTGGCAGGGCAAACCCCATAGTGCCTAAACCACCTGAGGTAATATTGGTATTCGGATATTTAAACTTGTAATATCGGGAAGCTATCATTTGGTGCTGGCCAACATCGGTCACCAATACCGCCTCGCCGTCGGCAACTTCATTTACCAATCGAACTACCTCACCCATTTTAATTTGTTCTCCTTCCGGGTAAAGGTCTTTCTTAATGACTTTTTCAAATTCGATTTTGTCGCAATCACGGAATTCCTGAACCCAACTATTATGTGTGTTGGAATTAACTGATTTGATCAATTCCTGCAAAGCCTGTTTGGCGTCTGCATTGATGGCAACATTTGTTTTGATAATCTTATCGATTTCAGCGTGATCAATTTCTATATGAATAACCTTAGCTTGTTTAGCGTATTTACTGGAATCACCTGTCACCCGGTCATCAAAACGCATGCCTACAGCGACTAATACATCACATTCATTTGTCTTTACATTTGGTCCATAATTGCCATGCATTCCCAGATAGCCCACATTCAACGGGTGATCAGTTGGAAATGCCGATAGTCCCAATAAGGTGCTGGCAACAGGAATTCCAGCTTTTTCGGCCAACTGCTTCACCTCCTCCTGTGCTCCGGAAAGCAGAACTCCATGACCAACCAGTAAATAAGGCTTTTTGGCTTTGTTGATTAGTTCTGCCGCTTCTTCGATTTTCCTGGAATCGATAGGCGGATATGGATGATAACTTCTTATTTTTTCGCACTTTTCATAGCTGAAATCGAGCTCTCCAGACTGTGCATTTTTGGTAATATCAATCAATACCGGACCCGGTCTGCCTGATTTTGCTATGTAAAATGCCCTGGCAATGGCATAGGGGATTTCCTCCGATTTCGTCACCTGAAAACTCCATTTTGTCACCGGCATAGATATGCTCAACACATCCGATTCCTGGAAGGCATCTGTACCTAATAAGTGCGCTACCACCTGACCTGTTACGCACACGATTGGTGTTGAATCAATTTGTGCATCAGCAATTCCGGTAATTAAATTGGTTGCTCCAGGCCCGCTAGTAGCAAAACAGACGCCGACTTGTCCTGTGACCCTCGCATATCCCTGAGCAGCGTGTGCAGCACCTTGCTCGTGACGCACCAGGTAATGCTTAATTTTATCCTGATAGTGGTACAAGGAATCGTAGACGGGCATAATAGCCCCTCCGGGATAGCCAAATATGGTATCTACCCCTTCTTCCAATAATGAGAGAATTAGCGCTTCTGAGCCTGAAACCCTTTTAGCTTTAGATTCTTTCATTTTCGATTTTTGAGTCAGCGTAGCCATTTTTTAAATGTTTAGTTTATACAGTAATGCATCCTTCAGATGCGGTTTTTACAGATTCTATATATTTTTTCAAAATACCGGTTGAAGCGCTATAATCGGGTTTTACCCATTTCTTTTTTCTCTCAGCTATTTCTTTGTCGCTAATATCTGCTTCCAACCGGTTGTTGATCGCGTCAATGGTGATCATATCTCCGTCTTTTAACAGTCCGATAAGACCGCCTTCACTTGCTTCAGGAGTAATATGTCCGACGACAAAGCCGTGAGATCCTCCTGAAAATCGGCCGTCAGTAATTAAAGCGACATCCTTGCCTAGACCGGCCCCCATAACAGCGCCGGTCGGTTTCAGCATCTCCGGCATTCCCGGTGCGCCTTTTGGTCCGGAATTCCGGATTACAATAACATCTCCTTTTTGTACAATAGTGCCAATTCCTTTGATCGCTTCAAATTCGTCTTCGAAAACTCTTGCCGGACCAGTAAATGTTTCGCCTTCCTTGCCTGTAATTTTAGCGACAGCGCCACCTTCGGCCAGGTTTCCGAATAAAATCTGTATATGACCCACTTTTTTTATCGGATCTGAAAATGGCCTGATAATGGTCTGCCCTTTTGCCAGGTCTGCCGCTTCTTCCAGGTTTTCCCCAAGGGTCTTTCCGGTAACCGTCATACAATGACCATCCAGATAGCCTTCGTTCAACATGTATTTCATTACTCCCGGCATACCACCTACTTTATGCAGGTCTTCAATCATGTATTTTCCGCTGGGTTTTAAGTTGGCAATAAAGGGAGTTTCGTCACTTATTCTTTGAAAATCATGAATGGTCAGGTCAACGCCAATGGTTTTCGCCATAGCAATGAGGTGCAAGACAGCATTCGTAGAACCTCCCAGGGCCATGGTAAGGCGAATGGCATTTTCAAAGGCTTTTTTCGTCATGATGTCTTTTGGTTTAATGTCTTTTTCCAAAAGATTCTTGATGGCTCTTCCAATTTGCGAACATTCCAGTCCTTTTTCCTGGCTTACGGCAGGGTTGGAGGACGAATAAGGCAAGCTCATTCCCATACACTCTATCGCTGCCGCCATGGTATTAGCCGTATACATTCCGCCACAGGCGCCGGCGCCAGGTATGGAATTCTGAATAATTCCTTTGTAATCTTCGTCAGAAATGTTGCCTCTCAACTTTTCGCCGTACGCCTCAAATGCCGAAACAATGTTTAAATCCTGACCTTTCCATTTGCCGGGTTTTACCGTTCCTCCATAAACAAGGATGGCGGGTCGATTTAGTCTGCCCATGGCCATCATGGCACCAGGCATATTTTTATCACATCCTACAACGGCGATCACAGCGTCATAAAATTGCGCGCTAACAACAGTTTCAATAGAATCAGCGATAATCTCCCGGGACGGAAGCGAATATTTCATGCCTTCCGTACCGTTGGTAATTCCATCACTTACACCAATCGTGTGGAATATCAGTCCATATAAACCGGTTTCGTCAACACCTGCTTTAATTCTTTCAGCCAACCCGTTTAGATGCATGTTGCAGGGATTTCCCTGATAACCTGTACTGGCAATACCTACCTGGGCTTTTTTCAGATCATTTTCTTTCATGCCGATCGCATAGAGCATCGCCTGGGCTGCAGGAAGCGACTCATCCTGAGTAATTTTTTCGCTGTATTTATTTAAATGTTCTTCCATAATTTTGGTTAAAAAAAAACCTTTCTCGCGGTGAGAAAGGTTTTCGACATAAAATATTCTTATAGCTTACCTCTCTCAGCATGGTTGATCCACGATGACCACGACAGATACGAGAAGTAGGCTAATTAATTTCATTGTAATACTAAAATTTCTTCTTTTTGATTATGGTTGACAAAAGTCGAACATATTGATCAAATATCAAAACAATATTTGAGGAAATTATGGTCATCTATTGGGGCTACAGGCTTTAAGTCGTTAAAACTAAACTTTACATCTTAGCAGCAAGCCTGAAAACCTGCAATTTACAATTCACTTAGCAACCTGATAACTC
>Ga0055477_10000541_pt1 | contig 10756 bp, 7 predicted proteins | sample Muzzi_PWA_D2_FD_57683 | JGI IMG/M metagenome (GOLD analysis project Ga0055477, IMG submission 57683) | Wetland microbial communities from San Francisco Bay, California, USA, that impact long-term carbon sequestration - Muzzi_PWA_D2 | ecosystem: Environmental > Aquatic > Marine > Wetlands ... | reverse complement strand
GGAGGCCGAGACCATCGCCCGCAAACTCCTGGCCAACGAACTGATTCAACGCTTCACGGTCCTCGATCGGCGCGAATTCCAGGCGGCCGGCGGCATCAAACCCTTCGCCGCCAAGGTGGTCAGCGACTCCGTCGCCCACATGGATGAGATCAATCTCCATGTCCCCGACCAGGAACTTTTGCGGATCAGCCGCGAAGGGGTTCTGGCCCTGACCCTGGAAGAAATGAAGCTGATACGCGACTACCTGGCTCGGCCCGAGACCATCGCGGCGAGAAAGCTGGTTGGACTGGGCGAAAAAATCGCCGATGTGGAACTGGAGGTCTTGGCCCAGAGCTGGTCGGAACATTGCAAGCACAAGATCTTTTCCGGCGATATCGACTACGAGGATGGTGATACCGGTGAGCGCCGCCGGATAAGCAACATCTTCGATACCTTCATCCGCCAGCCCACCGCCGAAATCCGCGCCAAGCTGAGTGCGGACGACTGGTGTCTCTCGGTCTTCAAGGACAACGCCGGGGTGATTCGCTTCAACGATAACTGGAGCGTGGTCTTCAAGGCCGAGACCCACAACAGCCCCTCGGCCCTGGATCCATACGGTGGAGCCCTGACCGGTATCGTCGGCGTCAACCGCGATCCTTTCGGTACCGGCATGGGGGCCAAACTGATTTGCAATACCAACGTCTTCTGTTTCGCCACCCCCTTTTACGACCAACCCCTGCCGGCCCGGCTGCTGCATCCCAAGCGGATTATGGAAGGCGTCCGGGAAGGGGTCGAGCACGGCGGCAACAAGAGCGGCATCCCGACCGTCAACGGTTCGGTGGTCTTCGACGACCGCTTCGCCGGCAAACCCCTGGTTTTCTGCGGCACGGTGGGCATCATGCCGGCCCGGGTCAACGGCCACCCCTCCGAGCACAAAAAGGCCGAAGTCGGCGACCATATCGTCATGACCGGCGGCCGCATCGGCAAGGACGGGATCCACGGGGCCACCTTCTCTTCCGAGGAGTTGAACGAGAATTCCCCGGCCACGGCGGTACAGATCGGCGACCCCATCACCCAGAAGAAGATGTTCGACTGCCTGCTGATGGCCCGCGACCGGGGCCTCTACAACTGCATGACCGACAACGGCGCCGGCGGGCTCTCCTCCTCGGTGGGCGAGATGGCCCAGGACACCGGCGGCTTCGAGCTCCACCTCGACAAAGCGCCCCTGAAATACGCCGGCCTGCAACCCTGGGAGATCTTCATCTCCGAGGCCCAGGAGCGCATGTCCCTGGCGGTGCCGCCGGAAAAACTCGCCGACTTCCTGGATCTCTGCGCCAAGATGGACGTCGAGGCCACGGTTTTGGGCAACTACACCGATTCCGGTAAATTTCACGTGCTCTACGAAGGGCGCACCGTGGCCTACCTGGATATGGATTTTGTCCACAAGGGGCTGCCTCCCATGCAGATGGTGGCGCGCTGGCAACAGCCCCATCATCCGGAGCCGCATCTGCCGGAGAGCCCCGATCTCGGGAGTGAGCTGAAGATTATGCTGGGGCGGCTCAACATCTGCAGCAAGGAGTACATTGTCCGCCAATACGATCACGAGGTGCAAGGCGGCAGCGTGGTCAAGCCCCTGACCGGGGCGGCAAACGACGGCCCCAGCGACGCCGCGGTGCTCCGGCCTCTGCTCGACTCCTTCGAGGGGTTGGTCATCGCCCACGGCATCTGCCCGCGTTACTCGGACATCGATTCCTACCACATGGTGGCCAACGCCATGGACGAGGCGGTCCGCAACGCCGTGGCCGTTGGCGCCGGTCTGGAAACCATGGCCGGGCTCGACAACTTCTGCTGGTGCGACCCGATCCTTTCGGATAAGACCCCTGACGGCCCCTACAAGCTGGCCCAGCTGGTTCGGGCCAACGAGGCCCTGGCCCACTACGCCAAAACCTACGGGGTGCCCTGCATTTCCGGCAAGGACAGCATGAAGAACGACTACCTGGTCGGCACCACCAAGATATCCATCCCTCCCACCCTGCTCTTTTCGGTGGTGGCCAGAATCGACGATGTGCGGCGGGCCGTGACCATGGACGCCAAACGGGCCGGCGACCTAGTCTACCTGCTGGGCGCCACTTACGACGAACTGGGCGGCTCGGAATATGGCGCCAGCCTGGGTGCTGTCGGCAACCGGGTCCCCAAGGTTAACGGAGAGGAAGCCATCGCCCGTTACCGGGCCCTGGCAGTGGCAATCGAGAAAGGACTGGTCGCATCCTGCCACGACTGCTCCGACGGCGGCCTTGGCGTTACTCTGGCCGAAACTGCCTTTGCCGGCGACCTGGGGCTCGATATCGACCTGCGTCAGGTCGCGACGTTCGATATCGATCGGGACGACGTCCTGCTGTTTTCCGAATCCGCCAGCCGTTTGCTGGTAACGGTAAGCCCGGGAAAAACCGATGCTTTCGAAGAGGTCTTGGCTGGCACCACCTGGCGCCGAATCGGCCAGGTGATCGAGACCAAAAAGCTGCTCGTCACCGGTCTGCAAGGCCTGGTGGTGATCGATGAACCGCTGGCCGGATTTAAAGCCGCCTGGCAGGCCACCCTGAATTTCTAATCACCGGCACTGCATGAAAGGCAGCCTGATCAGGGAGATCAAGGATAACCAGAACGTCGAAGGATTGTTCATGGTCCGCGAGGTCTCCCGCCAGGAGACCAAGAGCGGCAGCCCCTATCTGTCCCTGACCATGATGGATGCCAGCGGCGAGATGGCCGCCCGGGTCTGGGAAAATGCCGACCAGTTCCTGAAACTCTGCCATTCCGGGTCCATCGTCAGGTTACGGGGCCAGGCCCAGTCATATAAAGGCGTGGTCCAGTTGCGTGTCGATCACCTGGAAGCGGCCGAGGTGGAAGCAGAGGAGATGAGCCTTTTCATCCCCGCCGCCCCCGGCGATCTCAAGGAGATGTGGCAGGAACTGGTCGGGTTGGCCAGAAGCATCGGTGATCCGCATTTCCGCGCCCTGGCCTTGGCCTTTCTCGGCAATAGCCATCTCGGTGAACTGTTCAAAAAGGCCCCGGCCGCCAAATACATGCACCATGCCTATCTGGGCGGACTGCTGGAGCATACCCTGGGGGTCGTGCGCCTGGCCGCCAAGGTGGCCGAGCTTTACCCGGAACTCGACCGGTCATTGCTGCTGACCGGCGCCCTCCTCCATGATTCTGGTAAGCTGATCGAGTTTGACTACGAAAGTTATCCTTACGACTATTCAGATCGCGGGCGCTTGGTGGGGCATATGGTCCTGGGGCTGGAAATGATCCGGGAACTGGCCGCCGCCCTGCCCGATTTTCCCGAAGAACGTCTGACCCGGCTCCAGCATTTGATTCTTTCCCATCACGGCCGTCACGAGTATGGTTCTCCCACTCTGCCGATGCTGCTGGAGGCCTTCGTCCTGCATTTCCTCGACGACCTCGACTCCAAGATCAACTACATTTCCGGGCTGGGCAAGCGTCGGGAGGAACCTGGTTATCATTGGAGCGATTATCAGCGCAATCTGGAGCGCTTCCTTTACATTCGCAATCCTGAACTGGAGCGCAACGACGACGGCGACCCGGACACCCCGCCGGTCGATCACCGACAAGGCAGCCTCTGGAAAGGGTGAGCAAGCCATGATGCCCAAAGAATGTTTCACTATCGACGAGGTTCTCGGCCAGGAAAAGGCCAAGCGACTCCTGCGCAGGGCCGCCAGAGGAGGCCGGTTGGCCCACGCCTATCTCTTGCACGGACCGGCCGGAGTAGGCAAAAAAAGCCTGGCCCGGGCCTTCGGCAACTATCTCAACTGCCTGAATCCCACTCCGGAAGGTGATGCCTGCCGGCTCTGCAGTTCCTGCCGTAAACTGGCCTCGGGCAACCACCCGGATAGGCTGCTCATCGTTCCGGACGGGGCAGCTATCAAGATCGCTCAGATCCGGGAATTGAAGCGGGCCCTGACCTTCCCTCCTTTGGAAGCAACTTACCGGGTGACGATTCTCACCGAGGTCCAGAGCATGAGGCGGGAAGCGGCCAACAGCCTGCTCAAACTGCTGGAGGAACCGCCGCCCGGCAACCAGCTGTTCCTGACCGGCGACAGCGCAGGGGAAATTCTCCCGACCATTCTCTCCCGCTGCCAGCAGATCCCCATGATCCCGCTGCCGCTTGATCTGGTTACCCGGGAACTTAGCGGCGATGGCATCCCGCCGACCACCGCCGCTACCCTGGCCGGGCTGGCCGATGGCAGCCTGGGACGGGCCCGAACCTTGGCAGGACTGGAGTTCCTGGATCTGCGCCGCGAGGTGGTCGGACGGTTGCTGAAGACCCGTCCGAACCGGCCGGATACCGCGGAAACGATATATTCCCTGGCCGAACGCACGGCGGCCTTGAGCGAACTGTTGCCGGAATTTCTGGGGCTTCTGCGGCTCTGGTTCCGCGACTTGCTTCTCATACAACACCGACAGTCGCAGCGGCTTATCAACCGCGACCTGGGAGAACTACTGGAAGAGGGGGCCGGACGCTGGCCGCCGGCCCGCCTGCCGGAGGCCTTTAAGCTTTTGGACCGGGCCGAGCGACAGCTGGCCCGCAACTGCAACCGGACCCTGGTTTGTGAAGTACTCTACTTTGCATTGCTTTAACCCCAGCCAGCTGATAAAGTACGTGATTAACATCGGCCCCGCAGGCCGTTATATTTCGTGACCAGAACAAACACTTACCCGGGCTTTACCTTGCAAGATAATTCACCCGATAAGGCGACCGAATCGCCGGCAGAACGGACAACGGACCAGGTTGCCACCGCCGAGCCGCAAGGCACCCCGGCTCCGTGCAGCTTTTACTATGTGCGCTTTCGCCGCAACACCCCGCCCTCTTCGGCAATTTGTCGGCAGTCCGGTTTGAAACGGGGTGAGGTGGTGATGGTCCAGACCGATCACGGTCCCGAGCCGGCCACCATCAGCGGTCCCGGTCCGGAAGAAGAAACTCCGGTCGGATTCATCCTGAACAAGGCCTCCTTTAACATCATCCGCCGGGCCAACCGTGAAGAGATCGATAAGTTTGAGAACCTCATCCAGCGCGAGGAGGAGGCCTTTCAAATCTGCCAGTCCCATATCGAAAAACATCGCCTCGAAATGAAACTCACCCGGGTCGAACGCTATTTCAACGGCAGCAAGATCATCTTCTATTTCACCGCCGAAAACCGGGTCGACTTCCGGGAGCTGGTCAAAGACCTGGTCCAGGAATTTCGCACCAGGGTGGAAATCCGCCAGATCGGGGTGCGTCACGAAACCAAGATGCTTGGCGGCATCGGCTGTTGCGGTCGGGAACTGTGCTGCTCATCCTTCATCAAAAACTTCGCCCCGGTCTCGATCAAGATGGCCAAGGAGCAAAATTTGCCCCTGAATCCGGCCAAAATATCCGGGGTCTGCAACCGCTTGCTCTGCTGCTTGACCTACGAGTACGATACCTATCACCGGCTGCGCAAGGACATGCCCAAACCCGGCAAAACCCTGACCCTGAACGGGATTGAGTACAAGATCCTGCAGACCAATATCCTCAAGGGTACGATCACTGCGGTAGCCCTGGGCGGCACCCCGGAAGGTCTGCAGATCTTCCCCCGCGAAGAATGGGAGGGAGCCCTGGCTCCGGCGCTGCCGGCAGCCGATAAGAAACCCCGTCCTGCCAAGAACCGGAACCGGCGTCAGAAGGGAAGAAGAAAAGACGGCTCCGCCCCTGAAGGAGAAAACCGCGAAGATTCCGGCTCAGGGCCGAACCCGCAGGATCCGGAGCCAAAACCGGAATAAGGCCATGAGTTTCTACGTCACCACCCCGATCTTCTACGTCAATGCCCAGCCCCATCTGGGCCACGCCTACACCACCATCATCGCCGACACCATCAGCCGCTTCAAAATCTTGTCCGGTGAAAAGGTCCGGTTCCAGACCGGCACCGATGAGCACGGCGACAAGATCGCCGAAGCGGCGAGCAAGGCCGGCGAGACCCCGCAGGAGTATGTCGACAGAATCAGTGACCTCTTCCGAGAAGCCTGGCCGCCCCTGTCGATTCGGCCGGACCGTTTCATCCGCACCACCGATCCGGCGCATATCCGTACGGTTCAGGAGATCCTGCAAAAGGTCCATGCGCAGGGCGACATCTACTTCAGCGAATATTCAGGCCTTTATTGCAAGGGCTGCGAACGCTTCCTGACCGAGAAAGAGCTGGTGGATGGCAACTGTCCCGACCACCTGACCCCGCCGTCCCCGATCACCGAACAAAACTACTTTTTCCGGATGTCGAAATACCAGACCTGGCTGATCGACCACATCCAGGCCAATCCCGACTTCATCACTCCGGAACGCTACCGCAACGAGGTCCTCTCTTTTCTCAAGGAACCTCTGGAAGATCTCTGCATCTCCCGGCCCACCAGCCGCCTGACCTGGGGAATCCCCTTGCCCTTCGACGACAAGTTCGTCACCTACGTCTGGTTCGACGCCCTGATCAACTACCTGACCGGCCTCGGTTACCCGGACGGGGCGGACTTCGCCGAATTCTGGTCCGGGGCCGAGCATGTTATCGCCAAAGACATTTTAAAACCCCACGCCATCTATTGGCCGACCATCCTGCGGTCTCTGGGGCTTCCCCCGTTCAGGCGACTGCACGTTCACGGCTACTGGAACATCAACGACACCAAGATGTCGAAATCCCTGGGCAACGTAGTGCGCCCCGCTGAACTGGTCGAAAAATTCGGGGCCGACGCTACCCGATATTTCCTTCTGCGTGAGATGACCTTCGGGCTCGACTCCTCTTTTAGTTACGAGGCGCTCCTGACCCGCCAGAACACCGACCTGGCCAACGACCTGGGGAACCTCTTCAGTCGTTCCCTGACCATGGTTAACAATTTCTGCGCCGGCCGGGTCCCGCAACCGGGTGAGCCGGAAACGGCTGACAGCGAAATGCGGGCCGCCGCCCTGGCCATGCTGGTTGAATATCGTGAACAGATGGAAAACTTCGCCTTCAGCCGGGCTCTGCAGGCGGTCTGGAAGGTAATCGGCCTGGCCAACAAGTATATCGTCACCAACGCCCCCTGGGAACTGGCCAAGCTCCCGGAGAAACAGGAGCGGCTGGCCACGGTGCTCTACACCCTGCTGGAGACCTTGCGGCTGATCACCCTGACCATGCACCCGATAATGCCGGAAACGGCCGGTAAAATGAGCGGATCCCTGGGGCTGAGCGGCAACGGAGATCTGCGCTCCCAGGGTGAGTGGGGACTTATAACCCCGGGCTCGGCAATTAACCTTGGGCCACCGCTGTTCCCCCGCCTGGACCATAAGAAACCAAACCAGCCTGCCCCGCCGCCGACCGCGAAAAAAGAGAAGAAAACCACCCGGACCCAGGATAAACCCGGCTCCGCTGCTGCTCCGGATCAGGGCCTGATCTCCTTCGAGCAGTTCCAGCAGTTGGACCTGCGGGTGGCCGAGATTGTCGCCGCCGAAAAGGTTGCCAAGTCCGATCGTCTGCTCAAGCTGACCGTCAAAGCCCCCGGGGAGCGAACCATCGTGGCCGGGATCGCCGAACACTACCAGCCCGAGGACCTGGTCGGCCGCCAGGTGATCATTGTCGCCAACCTGAAACCGGCCAAGCTGATGGGTATTACCTCGCAGGGCATGGTTCTGGCCGCCAAGGAAGGCGACCGCCTGGTCGTTACCGGTTTGAGCGGGCCGGTAACCCCGGGCAGCAAGGTGGCCTGAACAAACAGGCAGCAGGCCTACCTGCCAACCTCTCCTGCCAGGGGCACCCCCGAACCTTTCTAGTAACCCCCTGTAATCATTGAATTTCATCAAATGATTAACGGCTGTAGACCCAGGTAACTAGCTAATAATTTTCAAAAAATTCTTGTTTTATTGGCTAAGTTGTTGTTTTTTTAATAAATAATTCTTAACTCATCGTTGGTTAAGATATATAACAAGCTCTGCTCAGTGGGGTTAGCATGTTTGTAGTCAGAAATTTTCTCAGCGCCCTGGCCGTCATGGTCGATCTGGTCTTGAGCGCCTATATGTGGATCATCATCGGCCGGGCCATCATCTCCTGGTTCAATGTCGATCCCTATAATCCCATTGTCCGCGTGCTCTACCAGGTTACCGAACCGGTCCTGGGCCGAATCCGCCGGTATATCCCCGCCTTCGGCGGCGGCCTTGATTTCTCGCCGATGATCCTGATCATCGCCATTATCTTTCTGCGCAGCTTCATCGTCCCGACCCTGCAACAGCTTGCCCTGTCGCTCGGGTAGAGTGAACCATCAGCCTGCGTCTGCCGGAGGAGGCAAACAATGACAATCACCCCGCAAGATATCCAGTCCAAGCAGTTTCATGTTCGTCTGCGCGGCTTTGATGTCGACGAAGTCGACAAGTTCCTGGAAAAGGTCGCCGAGGAGTTTTTGCTCCTCTCCATGGAACACAAACAGGCCATGGAGAAGATCGCCAGCCTGGATAAGGAAGTGGCCAACTTTCGCAACAAGGAACAGGCCTTCCAGAACGCCATCCTTTCGGCCCAGAAGATCAGCGACGAGATGCAGGGGAAAAGTCGCCGCGAAGCCGATGAAATGCTGGAGAAGGCCCGTGAAGAAGCAGCCGAGCTGGAAGCAAGGAGCCTGGATGAGGCTGAAAGCATGCTTTCCCGGGCCACCGAGGAGGCCGAGGCCATAAAAGAAAAGGCCATCTCGCAGGCCCGGAGTCTGGTGGAGAACTCCAGCTCCAGAATGCTGGAATTGACTAATGAGATAAACCACTTGATCTCCATGAAAAAACAGATCACGGAAGATCTGCACCAGCTGCTGGATGGTTACCGGCAACGATTGGAGGAAGGCCTGCCGGCCGGCCTGAACAACCTGGAACCCTTGCCGGAACCGCAGCCGATTGAGGATTTCATGGAAACAGCTTTCGCCGGGGCGGAAGGCGAGGTCGGGGGATCAGCCGCCACGGGAAATGCGGCAACCGGTTCGGGAAATGAAGATGACTTGGACTCTCTCTACGAAAAAATCGATCTTCCCGATGTCGAGCTCGAAAACCTGGCCGATGCCAGCACCTCTAACGCTGAAGCTGAAGAGGAAGAGGAAATGGCCACCCTGGAGCTGGCCGATATCGAGGCCCTGGAACTGGATGAAGACCAGAGCCATGAAGAGATCGCCATCCGCCTGGAGTCGGATTTGAATTTCAACGCGGATATCCCCATCCCGGAACTGGGAGAAGACATGCTTTTCAGTCTGGAAGATCCGCTGGACGAGTTGGAACCTTCCATTTCCATCCGGGGCGACCGCAAGTCGGCAGATGAGGCGTAAATCCTCCATTTCTGGTTCCCGGTCCGGCGTCGATTCGCCATCGTTGCCGCCCTGCCTTTCCAGTCAAGGGGAGGGGGAAATTACCCTGACTCTTTACGTGCAACCCAGGGCTTCGCGCACCCGGATCACCGGACTGCACAACGGCTGTCTGAGGCTGGCCCTTACCTCTCCACCGGTAGAGGGACAAGCCAACCGGCAAATAATCAGCTTCCTGGCCAAAATTTTCCGGGTTCCCAAAAGCGCTGTTACCATTGCCGGGGGGGAACGGGGGAGGACCAAGCGGCTGCGCGTCGCCGGGATTTCCCTCGGTCAGGCCGCCGCTATCCTGGCTCCGTTGCTGGGAGAATCAGGACCGGCCGCCGGGCCAGCCTGAGAGCATTGATTTACCTGCCATAGCATGGCTGTTATCATGATTAGGCCACAGACATAGAAAAAAGCCGGACACCCAACATGGCAAGTACCATCGGCATTCTCTCCGACACCCACCTGAGTTCGGCCAGCGATCCTTTTCGGGCACAAGTTGCCGCCTGTTTCGCCGAGACCGATATCATCCTCCATGCCGGTGATCTGATCAGCCTGGCGGTGCTGGAAGCCTTCGCCGGGAAAAATATCTTCGCCGTACATGGCAATATGTGCGACCGGGCCGCCCTGAAAGCCCTGCCTGCCAACCGGACCATCGAACTGGCCGGCTTCACCATCGCTCTCACCCACGGACACGGACTCGGCTATGGCGACCTGGAAGACCGCCTCCTGATGGCCTTCCCCGAAGCCGACTGCATTGTCTACGGGCACACCCATCGCCCGATCTGCCACCGGACCGGGGGAATCCTCTTCATCAATCCCGGCAGCTTCGGCCCCACCGGCCGGCACGGCGGGGCCGGAACTTACGCCCTGCTCAGGATCGGCAACGAACTAACCGGAGAGATCCGCCAGGTGAGGCCCGAACCATGAAGAACCTCTGGACGCCCTGGCGCATGGAGTACATCCTGGATAAAACTGAAACACCGGGATGCCTCTTCGAGGCGGCAGCCGACCGGCCCTATGACCGGGAACAACTGATTCTCTTCCGGGGCCGGTTAACCGTGGTCCTTCTGAACCGCTTCCCTTACGCCAACGGCCACTTGCTGGTGGCTCCGGCCCGGCATGTCGCCGATCTCGCCGACCTCCGGAAAAACGAGGCCCGGACTCTGATGGAAATGATCCGGACCGCCACTGACATCCTCCGCCGCCATCTGCGGCCGGACGGCTTCAATATCGGGCTGAACCTGGGCGCTGCGGCCGGGGCCGGCCTGGCCCAGCACCTGCATTTCCATCTGGTGCCCCGCTGGCATGGCGATCACAATTTCATGACCCCACTGGCCGAAGTCCGCACCATTCCGGAACATCTGGACCGGACCTACGATCGGTTGTTCGAAGATTTCCGGGCTCTGTC
>Ga0055477_10000538_pt1 | contig 10763 bp, 7 predicted proteins | sample Muzzi_PWA_D2_FD_57683 | JGI IMG/M metagenome (GOLD analysis project Ga0055477, IMG submission 57683) | Wetland microbial communities from San Francisco Bay, California, USA, that impact long-term carbon sequestration - Muzzi_PWA_D2 | ecosystem: Environmental > Aquatic > Marine > Wetlands ... | reverse complement strand
ACCCACCGCAATCTTCGCCGGCGGATCGACGCCGGTGCGTTTCGCCAGGACCTGTTCTTCCGTCTGCAGGGGCTGCGGCTGCGGATCCCGCCGCTGCGCGAGCGCAAGGAGGAGATTCCCGTTCTCGTCGAGCAGTTCCGGACCGAGTTCGGACCCCAAGCCTGGCCGGTCTCGCCGTCCGCGCTCGATGCGCTCTACCGGCACTCGTGGCCGGGCAACGTCCGCGAGCTGCGCAACGTGATCCAGCGGGCGCTCGTGCTGTCGGAGGGCCCGCGCATCGAGCCCGAGGACCTGGATCTCGGGCCCGAGCCGACCTCGGTCGACGACCCGCGGACCCCGGTCGACGACCCGCGGACCCCGGCCGGGCAGCGTCCGTCGGGACGGCGAGAACCCGAGCCGACCGTGGTCATCCCGAGGCCACAGGTGCCCGAGACCCCCGACGTCGAGTCTCGTTGGCGCAAGGTCGAAGCGCACCTCGAAGCGATGCGGGGTCGCGGGCAGACGCCGATCTTGACGCCCCGGGCCTACTGCGCACTCGTGGGGGTGAGCAGGCGGACCGCGACTCGGGATCTGCGAAGCTGGGTCGAAGGCGGGAGGCTGGTCAGTCGCGGTCACAATCGCGGCCGGCACTACGTCCGCCCGGACCAGCCGGCCTGAGGGAAACGCGCCGCAGTGGGGCATTGTGGCGCGAGTTATGGCGCGATTGGCGCGCGAACCGCTTTTGCGCCGTGTCGAATTGCGCGTCACTCCAGTTTTTCCCGTGTGCCGTAAACCCTGATCTGACAGTGCCTTCCGTAAGCTCTTAGCTCTTTGGCAAGAAAGTCCGATCAGCTGGAGTGGTCCTTGCCCTAACGCACTCGTCTCGATGCCGCTGGGATCCGAGACGCCACGGAAAGCAACGAACGCAAGACGGGAAGAGAGAACCGGGAAGCCGGTCGAAGTGCAGGTCGATCGGCCTCGAGGAGGTAGTCATGGGGGACAGCACGAGAACGCAGCAGCGGCAGGCCATCCGTGCCCGGCTTGCCGGCACCCTGCTTCGCAATCTGATCATCGTGGTCGCCGTCGCCGTCCCCGCCAGGCTCGGAGCGGCGATCGACCTCGCAGGCCCTGCGACGACGAGCGGGACGAGTGTCGCCAGGCTCGGCGCGCACGATGGCATCCGAGTGGCCCGGAACGGCGTGCTGTTCGGCAACCCCAGAAGGACCAAGTCTCCGGCGGAGCTCGACGTCAAGAAGGCGTGGAAGGCCACCCCCGAAGCCCGAAAGATCAAGGCCGACGGGATTCGCAAGGGCTCGGCCGAGTACGACATTCTCAAGAACAAGGCGATCAAGCGCATTCGCAAGGTCCTGAAGCAAGTCGCCGCTGACGGGAATCACGACTGCGTGATCAAGTCGGGGTCGCTGGAGTCGAACCCGAACGGGTTGACGGTCACGGACATCACGGACGAGGTCGTCCGTGAGCTCGAGCGCGCTGACATCGACGACAAGGTGAGCCCCCAGGAGCTCGACGCGGGAGTCTGAGCGGTCGGACCAGTTCGGCGGCTCGGGGCTTTCCCGACTCACGTCCTTCCTACCGCGTGCCGACGGAGCTACTCTATGCGCTGGTGGCACGGGAGAGGGACTGTTCCAGAAGGAGCAGCAGAAGGCGGTATGGGTACGGCCGGCAGGTACACGAACGGCGAGACCGCCACGCTCATGGCCCGTGAGCGCGCCCGTCGTCTCGGTACCTGTGTGCTGGCGGCCTCGGCCGCGCTGGCCTCCTGCGTTACGACACGCCGTCCGCTTCCAGCCTTCGATCCATCGGCGTACTCGAAGTCGGAGACCCACGTTCAGGTCTTCGATCCCGAAGGGAATCCCGAGACCAAGGCCGTCGTGGTCGGCAAGCACCCGAAGCTCATCGGCGAGCTCAAGCCCAACCCGTGGTCGGACCTGCAAGGGGAGGCGGCCAAGTCCGGGCAGGAGGAGCCGGGCGCGAAGCAGAAAGACCAGGGCAAGGGCCAGGGCAAGGGGCAGGAGGAGGCCCTCGGCGACGAGGACCTCTATCTGCGTTTCGGCTCGCGGATCGTGATCCATGCCGACCGCCGGATCTCGAAGCCCTACTACGTGAACAAGACGACGAGCAAGGTGCTCTACGGCTTGCTCGGTGTCGACGACAAGACCGTGCTCAAGGGCGTGCCGTTCAAGTTCGGTCCCGACCCGGAGCACCCCGACAAGCCGATGACCGTGCTCGACACCCTGCTCGAGGGCTTCGAGCTGACGATCCAGGTCATCCCCAACTTCGACACGGTGGAGGTCCAACCATCGGGGCTCATGCCGGACCCGAAGACGGGACGCCCCGCCCTCTTCAAGCCCTCGGCGCAGGCCGAGAACAGCCTCGTGCTCGTGACGGCGACCGCCGACGGGCTCGATGCGTTCGAGCAGGCGATGGACCTGTTCTATCGCTCCGTTCCGCAGGTCCTGATCGAAGCCAAGGTCATCGAAGTCTCCTACGGCGACACACTCGATATCGGTGTCCGGCCGATCGACGACAAGACTCCGACGCTTCGCACGTTGGGTGACGGCAGCTTCGTCAAGGAGCTGACCTCGTTCTTCCCGAACGCTGCACCCAAGGACACTTCGAAGGGCATGCTCACGATCGGTGGCATCCACGACAACCTCGAGCTGAACGCGATGCTCGAGCTCTTGATGACGACGACGAAGGCCGACATCGTCAGCAACCCGCGGATCGCGGTGCGCAACGGCGGGGTGGCGGTCATCGACACGACGACCCGGATCCCGTACCCGAAGGCCCGCATCCTCGGCAACAACACCGAGGCGTCGATCGATTTCCTGGACACCGGCGTCAACCTGTCGATCTATCCGGTCGTGGCGCCTGGCGACGTCGTGATCCTGCAGATCCACGCCTCGGTCGAGACCGTGACCGGCCTGGCCGAGACGACGCCGATCCCGACGCCCGAGGTCTCGACGCGGCGGGCCATAACGCAGGTCCATGTTCCCAGCGGCAAGACGATCGTCATCGGCGGTCTCGTGACCAAGACGAGCTTCAAGAACGAGTCCAAGATCCCGCTGCTCGGCGACATCCCGATCCTCGGCTACCTGTTCCGCTCGACGTTCACGCAGACCGAGAACCGCGAGGTCATGTTCACGGTCCGGCCGCGGATCACCTACGGCCACGAGGCCGATACGGGGGACTTCGGCGTCGACGGGTGATCTGGCGCGATGTGGCGCCGGCGAGCTATGATTCTGAAAGCGCCGCAAGGATCGGCGCCCGCGCGCGTCGGAGTCAGGATCAACACCGAATCGAGCCCGCAAATGGCAGCCCAAGTACGCAAACCACGCGATCGCCAGCCCCGAGACCGGGGCGTGGCGCTCGTGCTCGTGCTACTGGTCGTGGCTCTGCTGTACATCGTGATCGCCGAGCTCGTGACCACGAGCGAGTTCGACGAGATGGAGGCCGATCGGACGGTGATCGCCGCCGACATCCATCAGTCGCTGAAGATGGCGCTCGCGCAGGTGATCCAAGACCTCAAGGACGACCTCGAATCCGGGTCGGCCGAGGGGCAGGCCGGCGCGGCTGCCGGGGCTGCCGGCGGGGCTGCCGGAGGCGCGTTGCCGGGACTCGGCGGCCAGAACCCGCCCGGGCTCGGCTCGCAGGCGCCGGGCGGTCAGGAGGAGCCCGACGTCAGCGATTCGAGTCGGGACCCGTGGTATGCCCCGCACTCGTACTTCGACGACAACAAGATCACGGTCTATGGCTGGGTCGAAGACGAGAACCGCAAGCTCAACATCCTCGGGCTGTTGTCGGAGGACGAGGAGTTCCGCCAGGCGACCAAAGACCGCATGGTGCGGCTGTTCGACGAGATGTGGGAGGACAGCGACTTCGACGTGACGCGCGGTGATGCCGACGCCTGGGTCAACGCGATCCAGGAGTGGCTCGAGGCGCGCGGGCGTGACGACATGATCCCGCGACCGCCGCTCAAGTCCGACGTCGAGGATCGAGACTTCAGCCTGCCGCTCACGCTCGAGGAGTTGAAGCTGCTCCCGCGCATTCCCGAAGGGGTGTTCGACGATCGGATCCAGGGCGAGCGAGTGTTTCCCGGCCTCTCGTCGGTGTTGACCGTCCACACGGCGCTGGCCGTGGATCCCGGCGAGGAGCAGAACTCGACGAACGGCGCCCAGGCCCCGAACCCGGGCAACCCGCTATCCGGCAACCAGGCCGGCCAGCAGGGGCGCAGTCAGCCCGGGCGCAGTCAGTCCGGGCAGAGTCAGTCCGGGCAGGGCCAGTCCGGGCAGAGTCAGTCCGGGCAGCGCCAGTCCGGAAATCCACTGTCGCAGACCCAGGGCAGCGCCGGCACGTTGCTCGGGCCCGGGGTCCGAATCAACATCAACACCGCGTCACCGGCGGTGCTCTACGCGCTCGCGGGAGAAGCCAACATCCCGCGGACGGTGATCGACGCGCTCTTGCGGTATCGCAACGAGATCGACGAGGAGGCGATGAACGCCGAGCGCGACGAGGAGGCGCAGCTCAACGACCTGACGACGTCCGATTACGAGGGCGACGAGCAGGAGAAGTACAAGATCTTCAAGACCGTCGACGATCTCGACGAGGTGCCTGAATGGAAGAGCTGGCCGCCGGGGCCGGGCAAGGACCGGTTCCTCGCGATGCTCACGACCCAGTCGAACGTGTTCACGGTTCACCTGGCGGCCATCTACAAGCGTGACTCCGAAGGTCGCGCGTTCACGTTGACGCATGCGCGGATGACGTTGGTTCGGCTCGAGGGCTCGGAGGAGGCCGAGGTCCAGACCATCCTGCCGCTCCAGGAGGTCGACGAGTTCCGGGTCAAGATCGACGACTTCCCTGAGGAGTTCGATCAGACGCAGACCAACAACCTGGATTACGCCGACCCGTTCCTGGCCGACGAGAAGGCCTGGAACCCGTTCTTGATCGACTTCTACGATCCCCGCAAGCGCGAGAACCGGCAGCGGTGATTTTGCGGCGACGCTTCGCGTCACGAGGCGCGCGCAGAATCCGTTCGGCGTCGCGTTACTCGACGCGTGATCTCGGAGTATGCTGCCCTTGACGGAGCGCAAATCGCCGCTAACCTATTTGCCCTTCGTTTCCGGACTCCAGTAGCCCGGACCACCGTATCCCGCTCCGCCGTCGGTCGAACCCCTATTGACGACTGCAGTCGCACGGGGTCAACAACCGATAACAAGGCTCCCCTGGCAAGGGGGCCATGATGAAACCCGGGGTCGTTCGCGACCACCGCCGTCACGACCGACACGGCGACGGAGCCCGTTTCCCGGCTCGGCTCACGCCCTGCCGCGGCCGGGACTGAATGGACACCAATCATGATGGATTCCAACAAGACGACGACCACGAAGCAGACCGAGGCCGATCGGCGGCGAATGCAGAAGCTCCGCAACATCGGCATCATGGCCCACATCGACGCCGGCAAGACGACGGTTACCGAGCGCATCCTGTACATCACCGGGCGGACCCACCGCATGGGCGAGGTCCACGACGGCCAGGCGACGATGGACTACCTCGACGAGGAGCGTGCCCGCGGCATCACGATCACCTCGGCCGCGACGACCTGCGAGTGGCGGGATCACACGATCAACCTCATCGATACGCCCGGCCACGTCGACTTCACGGTCGAGGTCGAGCGTTCGTTGCGCGTGCTCGACGGCGCGATCGGCGTGTTCTGCGGCGTCGCCGGGGTCGAGGCCCAGTCCGAGACGGTCTGGCGGCAAGCCGACCGTTACGGCGTGCCGCGTCTGGCGTTCATCAACAAGCTCGATCGTGTCGGTGCCGACTTCGACCGCGCGGTCGAAACGATCCGCAGCCGGCTCGGCGTGACGCCGGTCTGCCTGCAGATCCCGATCGGTCAGGGCAAGGATCACGAGGGCGTCGTCGACCTGATCGACCGCAAGGCCTATGTCTGGCCCGAGGGCGCCAAGGACGTGCGCATCGTCGATGTGCCGGACGAGCTACGCGATGCGGTCGAGGCCGCGCGCGAGGAGCTCATCAACTCGGTCGCGGAGTTCGACGACCCGTTGCTCGAGAAGTTCGTCGAAGGCCAGCAGGGCACCTCGGAGGAGATCCGCCGCGCCGTGCGCGCCGGCCTGCTCTCGCACGCGATCGTTCCGGTCCTGTGCGGTTCGGCGCTCAAGGACAAGGGCGTGCAGAACCTGCTCGACGCGATCGTCGACTATCTTCCGTCACCGGACTGCCTCTCCGACATCCAGGGCATCGATCCGAAGACCGACAAGACGATCCAGCTCGCGATGACCAAGGCGCAGCCGCTTGCCGGCCTCGCGTTCAAGACGATCTCGGATCCGACCGGCGACCTGACCTTCGTCCGAATCTACTCGGGCGTGCTCGAGCAGGGCTGCCAGGTCCTCAACCCGAGGACCGGTCGCAAGGAGCGGATCGGTCGCCTCGTCAAGATGCATGCGAACCACCGCGAGCCGATCAAGAAGGCCAGCGCCGGCGAGATCGTCGCGATCATGGGCTTCAAGCAGGCGATCACGGGCGACACGGTCTGCACGTCGCAGTTCCCGATCGTTCTCGAGTCGATGGAGTTCCCGGACACGGTCATCGCCCAGTCGATCGAGCCGAAGAGCTCGAAGGACCGCGACAAGCTGTCGGAAACGCTCGCGCGACTGACACGCGAGGACCCGAGCCTCGTCGCCAAGACCGACGAGCAGACGGGTCAGGTCATCCTCGAGGGCATGGGCGAGCTCCACCTCGAGGTCATCTGCAACCGGATCACGAAGGACTTCAAGATCCCGGTTTCGGTCGGACGCCCGCGTGTCGCCTACCGTCAGACGATCGGCAGCGCGCGTGACATCGAGGCGCGACACGTCAAGCAGAGCGGTGGCCATGGTCAGTTTGCCGTGGTCAAGATCCGCTTCGAGCCGGCCGAGACCGAGAAGTCGATCGAGTTCAGCGATGCGATCCAACAGGGCCGAGTGCCGCAAGCCTACATCCCGTCGGTCCGCTCGGGGCTCGAACAGAGCGCGGGCGGCGGCGGCCGCCTCGGCTTCCCGTTCGTCAACATCAAGGCCGAGCTCTACGACGGCCAGCACCATGAGGTCGACTCGTCGGACATCGCGTTCCAGGCGGCCGCGGCGCTCGCGTTCCGCAAGGCCACCGACAACAATGTCGTTCTCCTCGAGCCGATCATGCGCATCGAGGTGCAAACACCCGAAGAGTACGTCGGCGACGTGATCGGCGACCTCAACAGCCGCCGCGGCGTGATCAGCGATCTCGACCTGAATCAGAACCTGCGCACGATCCGCGGCAAGGTGCCGATCGCCGAGATGTTCCAGTACTCGACCACTCTGCGTGGTTTGACTGCTGGACGCGGTAGCTTCCTGCTCGAACCGCTCGAATACGCCCCTGTTCCCCGCGCCATCGCAGAGAAGATCTTCGAAGACGCATAACCCAAAGCCCGCCCAAACTGCCCCCTCCGGCGCTGGCCTGCTCCCGCAGGCTCGGGGCCGGAGAGAGAAACCGCCCACGGCATCGGTCGTTCCAGGAACGGACCTCGCCGCTGCGCGGTTTTTTTTTAGGGTTCAACGGAACCCCGCCCGGGCGGCGGACCGTCCTAGCACCATCGAGTCGGTTACGGCTCCGCTCCTTTTGAATGAAACTACTCCCGTCGAGGTTCCCTTCCCAAACGGTTCGGTCCGTTCGGCGGCGTTGCCGGGTGCGAGCCTCGTCACGTTGGCGTCCATGGTTCTCCTCTGCTTCTTCGACTCCGTCTGGGGTCGTGAGCGGGGCATGGGGGTCGCCCGTGACGAGGGAGGCTGCGCCGTCTTATCCAAGAGGTTCAATGTTCGTCTCTTTCCTCTGTGGGTTGTTTCCTGACCAGCCCGCCCCCTAGTGGGCCTCCTCTCTTCTCCAGAGAGGGGTGGGGTCGGTGGGCTCTCGTCTTCTTCGGGTTTTCTCAGGATGGAGACCGCTCTTCCGCGCGGTCTCGGGTGTCACACGCTCCGAACTCCTGCCTGGAGAAGGGGACCTCGGCCTTCTTCCTACTTTCTGCTCCTTCCTGTCCTCGACTGCTTCTTTCCAGGATGTGAGCACCTCAACTGCTTCACGAGACCGGGCGACTTCCCGAGGGGGTCGCCCGGTCTTTCGTACTCGCAGCGCGCGCGGGAGCCAGGCACTACAACTGCGCCGGGCGTGCCCGTATCGTTCTTGGAATGAACCTACCTGAGATCCTGTTGCTCGGACCCGGCCCGTCGCCAGTCCCGCCCGAAGTCCTGTCCGCGCAGGCTGCGCCGCTGCTCGGTCATCTCGATCCGGCCTTCCTCTCGCTGATGGAGGGCATCCAGGCCGACTTGCGCACGGCGCTGGCGACCGCCAATCCCTTGACCCTGCCGATTTCGGGCACCGGGAGCGCGGGCATGGAGGCGTGTCTCGTCAACCTCGTCGAGCACGGGGACCGCGTCGTGATCGGCGTCAACGGCGTGTTCGGCAAGCGCATGGCGGAGATCGGGCGGCGCGCGGGCGGCGAGGTCGTCGAGGTCGAGGTGCCGTTCGGCCGCCCGCTCGACCTGGAAGAGATGCAGCACGCGATCGACGACGGGCCGACGCGGATCGTCGGTTTCGTCCACGCCGAGACCTCGACCGGGGTCCTGCAGCCGCTCGACGACCTGCTCGGCCGCATCAAGGAAGCCGGGGCGCTGTCGGTCGTCGACTGCGTGACCAGCTTCTGCGGCGCTCCGATCCAGTTGGACGCGCTCGGGATCGATTGCCTCTACAGCGGCACGCAAAAGTGCCTGTCGGTTCCGCCGGGCCTGGCCCCGGTCAGCTTCGGTCCGCGCGCGATGGCCAAGGTCGCCGAGCGTGCGAGCCCGTGTCCGTCGTGGTATCTCGACCTCAGTCTGCTGGGCTCCTACTGGGGCAGCGAACGCGTCTATCACCACACGGCTCCGATTGCGGCCCTGTACGGGCTCGCGACGGGACTCGGCCTCGTGCTCGCCGAAGGTCTCGAGGCCCGCTGGCAGCGGCACACGAAGATCGGCAATGCGTTCTGGCAGGGCCTGACGGCGCTCGGCCTGGAGCCGGCCGTCGAGGCCGGGTTGCGCACGCCGATGTTGACCTCGATTCGCGTGCCCGACGGCGTCGACGAGCTCAACGTGCGCAAACGCCTGCGCGACGTCTACCAGATCGAGATCGGTGGTGGCCTCGGCGAATGGAAGGGCCGGGTCTGGCGGGTCGGCCTGATGGGCCACGGCGCACGGATGAGCTCGGTCGTGCGCGTGCTGTCCGCGCTCGCTGACGCGCTCAACGTCGAAGGCAAGAGCGTCTCGGCCTCGGAAGCGATCGCCGAGGCGGAGCGCGCGTTCGGAGACTGAGCGGCGCGCCGGCCGGCTACTTCATCCCCGCCGACCAGTCACGGTTCGAGATCAACGGGCGCGCGGGGATCTTCAACTGAATGAACGGCCGGCCGGCCTCGCGATGGCAGGAGTTGCACGAATCGAGCATCGCCTTGTAGCGCGCTTCGAACGCGGTGTGATCGCCCGAGCGCAGCGCGGTCCGGAGCTCGTCGAAGTGCGTGTTGCGCAGCGCGTCGAGGACGCCCGGAATGTCGACGTCGGTGCCGTCGACCACCGGCGCGGCTGCGATGATCTGGCTCATGACCTCGCCCATCTCCGTGATCTCGTAGTCGGCGGCCGCCTGGTTGCCGGCCTTGGCCGCGAACCACAGCGTCGACACACGGCGCGACAGCGTCGCCATGTGCGTGCCGAGCTCGAACGCGGGTCCGCCTGCCGGCGCGATCTCCGGCAGCACCTCGTCCGACGGAGTGTTCTCGGTGTCGGTCGTGTGCTGGATCTGCGACCACGTGGCCCCCGAGGTCACGAGCGCGATCAGGGCCACAGCCAGTCCGAGCAGCGAAACGAATTGTTGTCGGTGCATATCCCCCCCTCCAGCCTCCTCTTTCGGCAGATCGGCTGTCGTGGTTTCGGCCAGTTCCGCAATCTCGCTGCGAGCAGGCGCCCACCGGCAGGGAAGTCGCGCTATCGTGGACGTGATGAGCTTCTATCCGCCCGCGGAGCGCGAGCTCTTCGCACACGACGCGCTCGCATTGGTCGCCCGCCGGTTCCCCGAGATCCCCGGCGAACGGATCGAGCACCTCGGAACCGGATTCGACAACGTCGCCTACCTGATCGACGGGGAGTGGGTGTTTCGGTTCTGTCGCCGCGAGCTCGGCGTTCGGTTCCTCGAGACGGAGCTCGCAGTCGTGCCGAGGCTGGCCGGTCGTCTCCCGGTCGCGATACCGAACCTCCAGTTCTCGGGCACCTGGGGCGAGCCCCCGTGGCCGTTCGCCGGACACCGCATCGTGCGCGGGCGGTCGGCGTGCACGCTGGCTCTGAGCGATGGCCAACGCCTCGACCTGGTCCCGGCGATCGCGGAGTTCCTGTCCGCCGTGCATGCGATTCCGGTCGACGAGGCTCGGTCTTGGGGCGCGGGTCCTCACCCGATGCGGCGAATCGAGCTCGAACAGCGCCCTCGGCGGATCCGCGAACACCTCGCGCGCATCGCCGAGCGCCGACTGCTCGACGTCGAACCGCTCGGCCGCCTGCTCGACGCTCTCGTCGAGCAGCTCCGAGCCTGCGATCTCGCGTCGGAGCCGCTGGTTCTTCTGCACGGTGATCTCTACTCGCGGCACCTGTTACTCGATGAGGACCTGGGACTGTGCGGCGTGATCGATTGGGGAGACGTCCATGTCGGAAACGTAGGGATCG
>Ga0055477_10000537_pt1 | contig 10774 bp, 9 predicted proteins | sample Muzzi_PWA_D2_FD_57683 | JGI IMG/M metagenome (GOLD analysis project Ga0055477, IMG submission 57683) | Wetland microbial communities from San Francisco Bay, California, USA, that impact long-term carbon sequestration - Muzzi_PWA_D2 | ecosystem: Environmental > Aquatic > Marine > Wetlands ... | reverse complement strand
AGTTTGTGAATATCGATTACATGGAAGACTTCAATAAAGAGCCATTTGTCTATATCAACCCACTCGCCGCCAAAGTAAAAAACATTGCTGATGGTGACATGGTCAAGGTGTTTAACAAGGTCGGCAATGTCACCGTCAAAGCGAAACTTACCGATAACGTGGCAGAGGACGTTATTTTGATGTACGAGGCCTGGTTCAGAAAGGCGGATTTCAACGTCCAGAACCTGGTCGATGATGAATCCTCCGATATGGGCAGTTACAAGACAGGGGCTCCAGGCGTAGCCATTCATGATCAGTTTGCAGATATAGTCAAGGCATAGGGAGATTATTATGAAAAAACAACTGGCCTTTATGGTCAATTCCAAAAAATGTGTTGGCTGTTATTCGTGTGCGCAGGCTTGCAAAAATCAATACCACCAGGAGCCGGGAGTCGTGTGGCGGGACCTGACACCTATTGCAACTAAACATTATCCTCACCGGGAGAGAGCATTTTACTCCCTCGCATGCAACCATTGCGACCAGCCGGTATGTGCTGAAGTGTGTCCCGTTCAAGCACATGTGAAGAGGGAGAAAGACGGCATCGTCGTGCATAGTGCCGAGAAGTGTATTTACTGCCATGCATGCATTGATGAATGTCCCTATGGTGCGGCTAAGGATAACGTGGTTCTGAAAAGAGCGGAAAAATGCAGCATGTGCGTCGAACGTGTCGATGCCGGTCTGAAACCCGCATGCGTACTGGGTTGCCCTACAAAAGCTCTTACCATTGTTGATTTGGCAACGTTGGATAATCCCAAGGCAGAACAATATCCACCGGGATTTGATAAACATGAAGCGCTCAACCCTTCCACCAGGTTTATCAGGCCGATGGCACCAAAGCTGGCCCTGGCTAACAAGGACTCTTAACAGGTGTGCCCGGGCTGAACGGCCCGGGCATAAACAATTTTGAAAAGATACTTAGTTCCAATTCTTCTCTTGCTGATCGCTCTACCGGTTTCAGGCGCAGAGTATGTCTATACTGCCCAAAGAGGGGAGTGGCTTTTTATCCCGGTTTCTTTGCCCCAGGATAAAATCGGAGGTGGTGATTTTTACAACCTTCGGATTGAAATTGATCCGGATAACGATAGTACAGAATACACCCAGGTCATCGGTGGGGTAAGGTTCAGGTCAGAAAGTATAGGAACTTATAGCGTGATGCTGGGCGTTGACCATGTAACAAAATCAAGCTGCGCTGGGGTAGAGGTCGATCAATTATCAGATGATAAAATCGAGGTGCATGTGGTGGAATGATATTTCTATTTTCCACTCGACCTCATTCTTATCTGTCATCAGAAAGATATTCAAACTGCCCACAAGCGATCCAATGGAATATCGTCGACAAAGAAACCATAGATGAAATCATCTTCAGAACCACAAATGCACGAAATCGGCTCATGTTGGAATTGATGGCCAGAGGTGGCATGCGAGTCGGCGAAGTTTTGAATACGACTCAAGTTGATATCCAAGAACACAGCCTGACTATTCAGAGCCACTAAAAGTGGCCGTGTCGGGGAGATGGTTTATGTTCCCTGAAAAATTCAAGTAAGGTTAACTGCTTATGTCCAATCCAAAAACGTCGGCAGTAATGAGCCAATTTTCCCGATTTCCTATGTTGCAGTTTGGTCAACGGGGAAAAAAGCGGGGAAGCTGGTCAATATCGAATTGCGCAGCGGCTTTGATCAGGCAGCCGGTTTTTTAGGGCCGGCTTACAAAACCACTACTTATCACAGAATCTGCCCCAAATAATCAGCTCTGGATCAGCCTGCTCAACGTACGCGCCATATCAGCCAATTTTTCTGCATTACTATTGAGAACACCACTTCCTTCAGCCATATCAACAACAGATTGATTTACAGAGATCAGGTCGTTTGAAATATTTGCTGAAACGACAGCGCTTTGCGAGACGTTTTCATTTACTTCCGTCAACCCAACCGATGCTTGTGCAATGTTATTGGCAATTTCGGAAGTGGTTGCCGTCTGTTCCTCAATTGCCGTAGCGATGGTTGTAACGATATCATTTATTTCACTGATGACTTGTGAAATTTTACTGATACTTTGCACGGTACCTTCAGTGGTCGACTGAAATTCTCCGACGCGCTCTTTAATCTGTCCTGCCGCTTCCGATGTCTGTTTTGCCAACTCTTTGATCTCATTAGCAACAACTGCAAATCCTTTACCAGCATCCCCTGCCCTTGCTGCCTCAATGGTAGCATTCAGAGCAAGAAGGTTAACCTGTTCAGAAATCTCTGTTATGGTCTCTACAACTTTGCCAATTTCACCTACGGAATTACCGAGCATATCAACCTGACCCGAGGTATCGGCGGCATCCTTGACCGCCCCTTGTGTTATTGTCCGTGCTTTTTCCGTATTTTCAGATATTTCATTGATCGTCACCGACATCTCTTCACCGGCTGAAGCCACCATGCTTACATTGGTAGTAGATTGCTCCATCCCCGAAGATGCACTGCTCATATTTCCCGACATCTCTTCCGATGCGGCGGTGAGCGATGTTGATTTTGCTGATATTTCACTTAAATTTACGCTAAGTTGTTTCGAAAGATCGAGCAACATATCGGATGTGGGTGTAAGGACTTCCACCACGTTTCCAAGTTGTTTTTTAGCGTCAACATTCGTAACAAGCTCAACATGGCCGATTTTTTTACCACTATCGTCAGTGATATAATGCGTATCAACCTGCATATAGATACTGGGGCTATCCGGGATAGCCTGATTGTAATGGGTCCTGGGATTTCCGTTTTTCAGACAACGGATGCCACAGTTCTCCGTTTCACAAATATCAGCCTTCCAGTTGGAACAATGTTTTCCTATAACACTTTTCTTATCTAAATTGTGCTGAGCCAGCAGAGTTTCTGTAACCTTGTTAATGAAGACCCATTTCATATTTATGTCAGTGGTCGTTATCGGCATTTCCAAGGCGTCAAGGGATCCCTCCAGGTAAAAAATCAATCGCTGTTTTTTATGGTGTAAGTAGAGCAGCAACGCGTTGCTGATAAAGAGTATTCCGGCGACAGGTAGAACATTCCCGGCATCCGGTTTTTCTGCACTATAGGATGTAAAGAGTAGATAGAAGATAGCTGCGAGAAAAATGATCCATAAGATGTTTTTGAATTTATGAGGGATTTTTAGCATAAGTGCATCTCCATGCGAGCTATATTCTTCAAATTATAATTAAGATACACCTCTCACCAAGAAACTGTAATGTTGCTCTTCACAGTATTTACCTTTGGGATTGGATGTTTACCCATAAAATAAATGGTATCACAAAATTCTCGATGGGTAAAAATATTAATTCACTTTCTGCGTGTGAGCCCGCTCTCGATAAATGATGGACACCTTTATCATCAAAATGATGGTCATCGCCAGGGGAAGATAGCAAGACATAGGTCTCTAGTGGTGGCGTCAAGTAAATAGATCTTACCCTCGAATTTGAAGCGATGCTTCGGGGCATATGATTTACATCTCAAGAACAACTGGGAAAAGAGTCGTTTATAGAGTTGATAAGGCTTTTGTTCAATTATGCGCGCCAGTGTTGCTCTGGAGGTCGGCTTCATTCCTAAAAGATAGATGCGGCGCCCTTGGGCACTAATATTGGTGACCTGATCACGGAGACTTTTCCGACCTGACAATTAAGCAATGGTCATGGCGAGAAACTGGCTTCGCCTGCTAAAGGAGCGAAACTTTTACCTTGCGTGATGGCTTTTGGCCAATTTTTCAAATTCATGTCTCGGAAAAAGTGAGATGATTTGATTAAGAATTGTGTTACAATAGCTCATGGCTCAGATCTCCTTGTATTTAAATGTTATTTCGCAATTTCATTATAACACAAAGAGCTTTCCGGGCCTTCATTTGCAGCACTCAACAGGCAGTATATGAAGAGTATAGTGAAAAACCACCTGAAAGAGGTGCTTAAGTCGTACAAACCATTGGTAAAGGAGCACCTGGCGGCATTTTTCCCGGCTCCTAAGCATATGGAGACAGAACCTCCCATTACATCGCTCATCGGGGCACCTCTTAATTCCAGAGAAGCCACCATCGGAGCAATAATACTCCTGTATAGGTCTCCTGAACCATTAAATCCTTCAGGACTGCGACTGCTCTGTGGAATCCTTTTCTATTGATGTTGTCGGTACCCTAAGAAATCTGGGGATAACTTCAGTGGTAAACCGCGACATAAAAGACGAATTTAATTATTATGGTATTATTTTGGTTGAATAATGGTTTCCGGTATTGTCGGAAGCTTTGATCAAGCATGAACAGTCCTGCAAACTCTGTGTTTTGGATTGACTGAAACAGTGTTGCTAAGGTGAAATAAGATAAGCGTTACAATGAATGCTGGAGAGTGTTCATCCAGAGATGAGATTTTCTTGCATCCAAGTTACACAATTATCCACAGACTGACTCAATGGGATGTTTTGGAAGGACCGGTTTCTGGTTTCTTGGTACCCTTGTTCCTTGAAAAGGAGTTTCCGTATTGAAAAGCAGTCGTCAATGTGATAAGGAAATTATGTTGCGCCGGACAAATTACATCACTGACCGGTGAACAAAAAAAGGCTTTCTGAACGTCCAGTGTAAGGACGGGGGCATGGTCGATATCTATCAATTTTGCCCTGGCAGGGAACCCAGTGAAATTCTGGGACGGACCCGCCGCTGTGAGTGAGGACGAACGCCGCATGATGTCACTGTACGATAAGTGCTTCCAGACGAAGTCGTATGGGAAGGCGCGGTCAGTAGAATGATTCACGAGTCAGAATATCTGCAGGAATAGCCATAAAACTTCTCGGAGAGATGGTAAATCCCCGGACCGATTTCGCGTTGGCCTGGTGAATTCCTCTGGTCGACATCTCTGACATGACGGGAGGTTTTATGACTGCGTATCAACTGTTCCTTCTTTTTCTCACTCTCTACATTGGTATTTTGATCGCCACCGGCCTTTATTTCAGTAAGAGACAAAAAACACTCACTGATTTCTGGTTGGCTGGAAAAGAGGCCGGCGGGCTGTCTATCGGTTTTTCTGCAGCGGCGTCTTGGCTTACCGCCGGTGCTCTACTGGCAGTGATCGGCTTTTTTCTGCTTCTGGGTATGGGGTCGATCTGGGGTTTTGTCGCCCCCAATATTCTGGCTCTTCTGATCATTGGTTTTTGGGTAAAAAAAATCAAAAAACTGCCTGCCATTACCCAGCCAGAACTCCTTGAACTCCGATATGGCAGCTTTCTGCGTCTGCCCGTAGCTCTGATTATAACTATAGTGATGGTTCTTTTTGCAGTGGCCGATATAAAAGGTTTTGCTATGGTTCTTCAGATTTTTTATGGAGTCAACCCTGTCCATGCCGCCCTCATCGTCGGTCTGGCCGTTGCCGTGTATGTAACCTTGGGTGGTCTGTCGGCCGTGATCGCCACCGACGTTATCCAGTTCCTCTTTCTGGCCTTTTTTATCCTGATCATGGCTATTACGGTCTTGTCCGGTGCAACAGAAGCTTCGTCCTTGCCTACTGCCGAACTTCTCACCGCCATGCCGGATTCATGGTGGAATCCTTTATCTATTGGTTTGCCTATGGTTCTGATTTTTGTCTTTGCCATCGTCCCTGGCTGGGTCAGTGAGCAGGATCCCTGGCAGCGGGTATGGGCGGCAAAGGATGAGCTGTCTGCGAGAAACGGCATGTTTTTTGGAGCGCTACTGGTTGCCTTGGTGTTCGGCGGCTGCGTCGTCATTGCGGTCGGGCTGAATACTATTTACCCGGAAATAGCAGCAATGGGATTTCCAATGGGAATGGCGAAGGCTGAGCCGGCACTTTTGACTTTTATCATGGAAAGTGGTTTTTCTGACATGGCCGTGGCTTTATGTGCCGTAGCTCTAGCGACAGCGGCCATGTCTTGTACCGATACCTTTGCCACTTCCGGTGCCTCGTGTATAGCCAGAGATATCTATCAGAGATATCTGCATCCAGACGCAACCATGAAGGAAATGCAGTTTGTCAATAGGATCTCCGTTCTGGTTATTGTGATGCTGGCCACCATAGGATCGTTTTACATTAACAGCATCATCGATGCCATCCACATTGCCACTTTTATCGCCAGTGCTTCGTACTTTTTTGTCCTTCTGGGCGGCCTGTATTGGAAACGTGCCACCAGCGCCGGCGCTGCAGCATCCCTGTGTGCAGGATTTGGTTTGCAGGTTGGGTTGGTACTGATCGATATTATAAAAACTGCGCCTATGGCACAGCCCTACCTTGAAAGCCTCCATCCTCTTCTTATGGGGCACGGGGTGATTGTTGCTATGACCGTTTCCGGGTCTGTTTTCATCGCAGTTTCCCTGGCCACAGAGCCATCCCCACAAATCAGACTGGTTCCCTTCTTTTCAGACGAAGACCGGTTTTTTTCGGCATCTATTAAGGGTAGTATCTATCCTGCTTCCCAGCAGTTATCCTGGGTTATGGACAGAATTAATGTCAAGAGATGCGGGACAGCTGTTCGCTTGCATCATGCTGCTGAATTTTTCAGCGAGGTCGATTGGAAACAATTGGCAGCTAGGCTATCCCAATCAGGTGAGAATTGGGTTTACATGGCCGGGCCCGAATCCATTCAACGATTCAGTTGCGGAGAGTATGGAGAATTTTTATCCTGTGTAACAGTCACTCGGGGACATAGTCGGTCAATCCTCTGGTTTGAGGCCGAAGGGAATGCTATTCATATGCAACAACTGAAACACGATATATGCAGGGCCTTTATCGACACGGAGACTGTAATTGAGTCATTTAGAAAACAACAACACGAACAGCAGGTTGTTGAGAGTTTTTTGGAGACCGCAGAAAATCTTAGTTGAGTGAAATCTGGATTGGGAATGGCAGGATTTATTTATGCATAGCCGTAGCCTGCCATGGTCCGGGATGTGTGGTATGCCCGCGCAGCAGAACACCGGTTGTCGAAGTAGACGCCAAGCATTTCTCTTTAAACATGATTTCAGCGATAAGTAATCAGGGTTTGCTGCGTTATATGAGATACGAAGAGACAATGACTGCATGAGTACTCCTGCGATTTATGAAGAGATTTTCAGTAGTATCCGGTTAGAAAATTGCGTATGAAATATTAATAAATATTAACCGGTTGGGTCAATTTCTGAAGAAGATCAGCAAAGTTTGGAAAAGTCAGTACTCATACTGAAAGAACTCAATGAGTCAGGAACCAGGCTGGAAGTGTGTTCCATCGCTACGAATTTATTTAAAGTTGATAACAATACGATTTTGCCTGGAATTGAGGTTGTAGACAATACATTCACTTCACTTACTGAATATCGGCTATGTCAAAGACTGGGTGGAGAAAAGATCAGACGACATTTGCTGTACGCCAGTAAATGCCGTGGTTTCTGCTGGAATAGATGGAGTAGAGCTTGGCTATATGAAACTCTGGGATTGTATAATGATTACGGAGTTCATTACCATTGTGCCTGAAAGTGCTGCCAGCTTGATAGGTCTCATAACCCTTGAAAAAAAACAACAATGAAAGCCTAGGTCTGAGATCCGCACGCTTGGTTTATTGAGACGGGGGGTGGAAACGGGCACTTAAGAATCGTGCCACTCATCGATCCTATCTGTGAGAGCTTGGGGTGAGATTCCCCAGGGCAACTCGACTCAATAATCCAGACTGCTCAGTTTACACCTGGTTTTCCGGAAAATATTTTGATTTTTCAAAGGTCTAAGAATGCTCCTTTTCTAGCAATTTTATTGGGCATGCTCAAGATAACAATGTTAAGGAATTAGGTAGAAGGTGATTTTTGTTAAATTGTTGAGATTGCCAAAGTTCTCTTGTCGATCTGAAATCATTGTTGAATCAAAAGAGAACATACGAGAACATACTTTAAAATGAAATTGTCGTAAAATATCGTAATGTTATAAATCGAAACAAAAGGTTGATCGCATTTACCCAACAACAAGGAGTTAAGATCATGAGGCTATTAGCAGAATTTTTCCCAGAATTTACAGAAGCTCTTGATAAAATGGACGAGCTTTATAGTGACAAACGAACGATTGATGAAAAAACATATCAATTTATCTGCTTTGCCCTTTCAATAAAAGCTAGGTCAAAACCATGCGTACTAAAACACTTTCGAGGTGCTTTAGATGCTGGAGCTGAAGTTAAAGAATTGGCATATATTCTCGCATTGGTAATGCGTGAAGCTGCTGGAGCAGATGATTGCTGGACCCATGATGTGCTTGGGGAATGGGAAGAAATTATTGCGGGTAACAAAAAATGTGATTGTCAAAAATGATGGACACACATCGAAATACAAAGACAAAATTCTGAATTATTTCAAATACCACATAACCAATGCAGTTGTTGAAGGAACGAATAATATAAATTCAAACCCTCAAACCCTCAAACGCCAGGCGTATGGCTATCGAGATATGGAGTACTTCAAGTTACGACTTTACCATCTTCCATCGTTCTAAGTACTCGTTTGCCGGATGAACCAAGTATTTTCTGATAAAATCATCTTGTAGACGATAGCTCTAGCTCATTATCACTGCTAGTGTCACAATGTGGGGCTTCTGGGGTTCCCCTTTTGTTGGTAAAAGTGTGCACAATAATATTTCTTGTATACTAAAATAAAGAGGAAGATGACTATGTTTTGCAACCAATGTGAACAGACAGCCGTGGGTGGATGCACTAAAATCGGAGTACGTGGTAAAAACCACGAAGTCGCTGCGCTTCAGGATCTCCTGACTTATGCTGTCCGTGGACTTAGTCACTTAACGGTTTCCGGACGCTCGGTTGAAATAAACGATGCTGATATTAATCGATTTTCTATGAAGGCAATTTTTTCAAGCCTGACCAATGTAAACTTTGATCCGGCCCGCTTAGAGTTGCTTATTAGAGAGACTGTCGAAAAACGAGAAATACTAAAAAATAAAATATCCAGTGCCGGTGGCAAGGTCTTATTTGATGATCCCTCCACTGATTTTATTCCGGCAAAAGACATGGCAAGTTTGGTGAAACAGGGTGAGGAAATTGGTCTTCCTATTGATCTAAGCAGGGACCTGGATGTGAAAAGTATGCAGGAAACAACTTTGTACGGCATCCGCGGTGCTGCGGCCTACGCGGACCATGCTTCAATACTTGGACAGGAGGATGATGCAATATATGTCTCTTTGCAGGAAAAGTTGGCCAAGCTTACGGATAAAAATCTTAATTTGCAGGATTGGGTAGAACTTGCGCTTGATACGGGTAAAACAAATTTGCGGGCAATGGAATTGTTGGATACTGGAAACACCAGCCATTTTGGCCATCCAGTACCCACCCAGGTCAGCCTTGGACACAAAGCCGGTAAGGCAATTCTCGTTACCGGCCATGACATTAAAGACCTGGGTGATCTGCTAATACAAACTGAAGGGAAGGGAATTAATATATATACACACGGCGAGATGTTGCCTTGCAATGGTTACCCTGAGTTAAAGAAATATTCACATTTAGTAGGACATTTCGGTACCGCCTGGCAAAATCAAAAGAAAGAACTTTCCAACTTCCCTGGAGCCATTTTGTTTACTACAAACTGCATCCAAAGTCCCGCACCAAACTATAAAGACAACGTTTTTACAACAGGCCTTGTTGCATGGCCAGGAATCACCCATGTCGAAAACGGAGATTTTGGTCCTGTGATTGAAAAAGCCTTTCAGATGCCTGGTTATAGTGATGATGAAGAGCGTGGCTCTGTATGGGTCGGATACGCACGCAATACAGTTCTTCAAAAACATCCGATGGGGAGCGTCATAGATACTCTGGTTGATTACATCAAATCAAAGACGATCCGGCATTTCTTTCTGGTAGGGGGATGTGATGGTGCTAAACCCGGCCGCAATTATTACACGGAGTTTGTTGAAAAAGCCCCTGAAAATACCGCAATACTAACCTTGGCCTGCGGTAAATTTCGTTTTTTTGACCGCGATCTTGGGGCGATAGAAGGGGTACCGAGATTATTGGATGTTGGCCAGTGCAATGATGCTTATTCAGCTATTGTCGTTGCCAAGGCACTTTCAAAAGCTCTGAAGGTGGAAATCAAGGATCTTCCTTTGTCCCTGATTCTTTCCTGGTACGAACAGAAGGCTGTGGCAATCCTTCTGACGCTCTTTCACGTGGGCTTCAAGGATATTTTACTTGGCCCGTCCATGCCGGCATTTTGGACACCTAACTGCATGAAATTGTTAGTAGATAAATTCAATATTCAACCTATCAGTTCACCGGAGAATGATATTGATGCCTGTTTAAGTGCATAGTTTAGCCGGAAAAGATAGCCCCTGATTAGGCGAGAGATATGGGGCCGGGTTGTGCAATGGAACCCGGCAGGGTCGACCATGAATGCTGAAGCCACTGACCTCAGGAACATTGACTATGAGCTGATCATCTTAATCAGTGCCAAGATAGCTTTTATACCCATCAGATTGAGCTTTTATCGAAGTTTATCTCATTTTAAATTTTTCAGGAAACGGCATTACTCTTGGGACTTTGCCTACAGGATTTTCATCTATAAGCAGATCACATTCATAACTTTTCTCTAGGTACTCCGGAACAAATACCTCCGCTGGAGTACCTATAACAACCACACGACCGTTCTTCATTAACAGCAATCTATCCGAATACAAGGCGGCTAGGTTCAAGTCATGAGAGACCATTATTACAGTGGTCTTTTTTTCTTGTCTGAATCTCTCCATGAGGTCCATAATTTTTAG
>Ga0055477_10000536_pt1 | contig 10776 bp, 4 predicted proteins | sample Muzzi_PWA_D2_FD_57683 | JGI IMG/M metagenome (GOLD analysis project Ga0055477, IMG submission 57683) | Wetland microbial communities from San Francisco Bay, California, USA, that impact long-term carbon sequestration - Muzzi_PWA_D2 | ecosystem: Environmental > Aquatic > Marine > Wetlands ... | reverse complement strand
CTCCGCCTGCAAAGACAGCCGCGATAAGACAGACGTAGTTATCAGCGTCAGAATAAACTGGATTAACCGTACCATGGGTCCAAGGATCAACCATCAGCCAGTAATATGTAATAGATTCAGCAGGATCCTATTTTCGGGACCCACACGTGGAGTTAGAGCAGGAACTGCGCGTAATCTGATAAGCAAAGTAGAAACAGCATGTCTCCGCTGGAGACATAAATGCATTCGCCTGATGGAAGCCAGTAGGATTCTGGCGAACGGTTGAAACCCTCTGACAGGTAATCGCCGGGCTTCCGTTATGTCAACGTTTGCTGCGAATCAGCTTTGCTCTATTGATCGCTAACTCCCGCGTTTTGATTTCTCCTGACACCGGTTTCAGCACTTCCATATCTTCGTGGATTTTGTTGTCATTGGTGGATGCCACGACCACCCGATAAGAAGCCGTTTTAGCCCTGCCGCCGACTGCTGAATCGGGCAACACAATATGATAATTGCCTTTTTTATCGGTGGTGACGGTTTCAACCCCGTTGACGGGCTTGCCTTCTCCATCCGTGAGATACACTTTAACGTTGGCGACACCAGTGCTGTTTTCATCGAGAACCCTCCCTGTGATTACCGCTTCATCTGCTTTGGGGGACATCTTTTCCATGGTTATTTTTGCTGCGGACCGGGTGGCATTTCTGGCAGATTCAACTATTCGGGCGGTCTTGTTCTTGAGTTCCGTAACACGGGCGTGATTTTGACCAAGCTTTTTGGCGACGCGCACCTGTTCCCGTTGCAGCAGAGATATGTTGAGTACGCTAAAACTCCTAGCCAATTTAAGCTGGTTTTCATTGTTGTCTATTGTTGGCAACAACAGCTTATCAAAGCGCTGTTCCAGATCCTTTTCGGCCATTGTGATACCTCCAATCGTGCATTCTTAGCTGATAAACTGTAGTGAGTGGTAGAGTGGGAATATGCCCGGCGCTAACGTCTGAGATTTAAAACGTTATTCGCATATTCCATCAACCGGTCCCGGTAGCCCGTTAACAAAGCAGCACAGGTGCCATCGGTATCTGTCAACACCAGATTGCCGACATCCTGCAACAGGCCCGAATCGCCAATGGCGATGATACAGTGATCGCTCTGGTTCAACGCTGTAGTATTGAGTTGCAAGCCGAGCGTCACCATTGAAACCGGATCAAAGGGGGTTTCTTTGCCGTTACCCAGGTTGGAAGCTTCCTGGATATGGTTGTGGCTACCGTCAACAATGGTACTCATCAACAGCACGTTACTGGTCAGGTCACCGGCGCCGGCCTGGATGTGGTTATGCGCAAACTGGATACCATTAAGGCTGAATATAGAAACCGAGACACCGGACAACTGCGGGTCCAACAAGGTGACCTGGTTGCCGATCACCTTGTTGTTGCCGACGGCACCCTGGTTAGCCAGGTAAAATGCGCCGGCGCTATTGGACAGTTGCCTCAGCGCCGAGATAAATACCAAGCTGGGAACACGAATGTTGGTTATTCCCGCCAGAACCGTTTCATCGAAATCTTTGGCGGTGGAGTAGTTACTAATTAGCTGGTTGTCGGCTATCGACATGCCGCCAGCACCCAGAACACAGGCAAATCCACGGCCGAGGGCCTGTTCCACCACATTTTCGTGAAGGCGTAGCACCTGTAAGGGACGTAACCGGGAACCAGTGAGGCGAGTGCTAGTAAGGTTCGCAGCGACGTGGACATTGGCGGTGGCACTTCCCGACGCGGCACCAGTGTTGGTATTCACCGAACTCTGCAAGTTGCCGGCGCCGAGGCTGGCAAGGTCGGCGGCGACAAAAATCATGATGCCGCCGATCAATGGGTTCTGGATTTGTGCCGGAGTTTTGGGGCCGTTATCCACTATGTGGTTGCGGCTGATTTCGGCATGGCTCGTATAGATCGCAAAGATGCCCTGCAACGGCCCCCGGAATTCGCTACCATTGTTTTCGATGCGGTTATCGTAAATATAAACATCATCGCAAAAGGCCAGGGAGATGCCACCCACCCCCCTAAACTGTCGTCCCAAATCATCGTTACCGGCTTCGTAGATATTGCGCAAACAGCCGCTGATCAGGTTGTTGCGAATAATCAGCTGCATCACCATACCGGTGTAGGCGCCGAACAACAACATGCTAAGCAACAGCAGAATGCGAGTGGCCCCGCTCAGGGATTTTTGCTGGAGCAGTTGCAGCAGAACATCCATGATCTGCTCCGAGTCGATGCGCGGAAAGCCGATCCCAGATTCCCCCATGCTCTGAATGCGGTTGTGTTCGATGGTTACCTGGTAAATGAAGGCCAGCACATCTTGCAAATCTACGTTTAGGTCAGAGTCTTCAATCGTGACTTGGTAGTAGCGACCAAATTCGCCGGCATCGATTTCCTCGACCCCTGTGATCTTGAATTCGGGATCTGACAGCGAGAGATCATAGCTGCCCGCCTCGTCGATCTCGGTGGAAAAATATCCCTCTTCGTTGCTGATCGCCTCCTCAAGGATGTTGCCTTTGGTAAAAACAACCACGCCGTTGCTGTATGGCTCACCTTTATAGTAAGCAAAGCCAACGACACTGCCCTCGTCGAGGTCAACAGTAAAGTCTACCGGCGGCACCGGCTCTTCAAAATCCGCCAATTCAGCATCGCTGCCCAGTGTTATACCATTACCCGCGCCACCAATGATCTGGTTGTGACGGATTTCCACCCGTTCCGAGCCACTGCCGATTTGGATTCCGCCGAGGGTCTTGTAAGGGTTTTTTGGTACGTACAGGGTCAGGACGTAAGACCAGACATAAGTCATATAAACACTGATATATCCAGGATTGAGGTAAAAACCCTCCGGGTCCAGGCAATCGTTGGCGGGATTCGGGTTGTCGCCGTTGTCAGCGCCTCCGCTATCGATCTTCGGCGGTACTACATCCGGGGGCAACACACCGATATCGTTATCCTGAATTAGTACATCATCTCCGAGCATATAGATGGCGACATCGCCGCCGGCTTTGTCGAGCATGCGGATGCGATTGGTCTTTATTGATACGAATTCCGTCTGCAGTCCGTGAATCGCATTCCGGTAGCCGAGAATGGCGTTGTCATGGATGTTGATACCGTGCAACAACCCCGGCTCGCTGCCGGACAGCACGATAGCCCGGCTATCCAGGGCCACCAGTTCCATGTTCAGTAGCGATAAATCGGTTGAGTCGGTAATAGTAAAAATCGGCTGCTGCCTTTGCTCCTGCCGGGGGATCAGCCGTGTTCTGTGACCGCAACCTTTAATGGTAATCGACTTGCGCTGCGCAATTACGGTGTTGGTCTGGTGCAACCCGGGCAGCAGGCAGATCTCCCCGCCCTCTTCCGGCAATCTGGCTACCGCCTCTTCGATACTGTCAAAGTCCCCGTGGGTGTTGACGCCGTCACCGACCACAAGGCTGCAGCAGATTTTTTGCCGGGTCAGGGCACGAAACCGCGGGCGACAATCGGTAACTGTGGGCTCATCATTGGCGGACCAGTGGATCAGCCCCAGGGTGGAATAAAAACGCCTGACGCCCTGGTGTCCACGGCCAGTTTCCAGCACCCAGGGCACGATCACATTGGGGGTTTGCGGGCGGGCGGTAATAATCCAGTAGTCGCCAGTTATAAACTGGTCGCCGTTAAAAGTAATTTCAATCCCGGTATTACCCAGGGTCACCGGGTTACCCGGTGAAAACTCGATGGCGTCATCGGAGTCCCGGTCCGAACCGCGGTTCCAGACGCGTAGGTAATAGTACTCTCCGCCATCGGCGAGCTGCAGCTGGTCTTCCCGGTTCTGCCAGTTGTCAAAATCCTCGGTGGGAACCGAATCGGCGATGCCGATTTCCCCGGTATCCGGATTGTAACTGGCGGTTACCCGCGACAAGTGGCCGTGAATGGCAGCCACCTTTTCGTTGTTGGGCAACACCGAGGCCCAAGGCAGAATTTCCACGATCTGCTCCGCCATTGGCCAGTGCGCCTGGTCCTTGGGCGCTGTTAGCAGTGTGACGGCGGTGCGATCAGAGTCAACCTGTACCCGATACAAAGGCGCGGCATTGTCGAAGCCCCAGGTAAAGTGTTCCTCGTCAATAAGCTGCACACGAATCGCCTGGTTTTCCGCTCCCAGGTAACCGCCGGCTGGCAGGGGCTTGCAGAGATCACCGCCATTGCCGGTATCGCCGAAGGCCACCACCAGCTCCGCGTTGGGCAACAGCTCCTGCTCGTCGGTCCAGGTTCCCAGACTAGCCAGCGACTGCTGGAAGTTGTTCCAGGCCTGTTTGCAGTTGGCGGTGCCGATAGCCTCGGCGAGATGAACCCGCTGCACGGTCCGCATTCGGGTGGTGGTATCTGCTCCGCCCAGGGCCACTTCAAACAACTCCGCGTCCTCTACCGCGGTGACGACTTGTTGAAAGGTTTCCAGATACACTAGGTCGGTGCGGTTTCCCGCCGGCGCATCGACGGCGGGCGGCCCCTGCAACCAATCGCCCTGCAGCAAAAAGGTCTGCGCCTGCTCCAGTGTAAGGCAATAGCCACCGAGATAAAAATCGCCGGCGGCGATATCGAAGTCGATGCCGCGGGCACTGACGCGCGGGTTGGATATACGAAAGCCGTCATTGGGGCTGCCGGCCGGCCCAATCACGTCGATAGCGGTCTGGCGCCACAGTTCTTCCCGTATTCTGCGGTTTTCGTTCCAGTCATCGTCGAGAATTACTCTCCCCTGCTGCAGGCGCACACTGCTGTAATGCTTTTCCGGGGTAAAGGCGGAGCGCGAAATATCTTGAGTTCCCATTGTCTGATCCTTATTGCCTTATTCTTTCGGCAAATCAATTAATAACGGTTTATCCTCTGGCGAAAAATCGAATTCCGATCAGGCTCGATTTCCCCGCTGTGTCTGATCTGGTTTACTCTTCCTCAGGTTTCGTAAATAAACATGGGAATTAATCCAAAAGGTATGTATTCGTTGATTTTGGTGGCCAGGTTCCTTTGCTTTATCAGGCCGAGCTCACTGCTGAAGGCGCCCATTTCGGAACCATTTTCCGCACCGGCGGCGATCGCCCCCGGTGCCGCTTCACTCAACTGGGCGTAGCCGTAGTGGCCGAAAATCCGGGAGGTAAACAGGCCACTGGTCTCATTAAATACGCTGGTATCCACCAGATAAGACTCATAGGGTCTTGGTAAACGGCCGCCCTGTGGCGCGGAACTGAAACGGAAACAGCCGGTTTGCGTATCGGTGACATCGACCGCTTCGGTGATGATGGTTTCTGTCGCCCAAAGTCGATTGACATTGACTGCGCCGAACACGGTGACCCGCTCTAGTTTGACTTCGGTTGAAGGCAGGTCGAGCGCAATGCGGTGCTGAGGCTCAGCATCCGCCCAGATATCGGCGTAGGAGGAGACGTCGACGATGGAATCGACGATTTCCAGGTTTTCCACTAGGCCATCGCCCCGCAGGCAGATCTGGCTCACTATTGAGTTTTCGATACGCAGGGTCTCGACACTGTTTTCAATCACCAGCCGCACCGGCCAGATCAGGTCCCCGGCAATATTGCGGCAACCTCCGGGATCAAAGGTACAGTTGCGGATGGTAATCCGCTCATAGTCGCCGTCGCCCCGTATAATCACCTCGTTATCCGAGGCACTGGAACCCAGCCACAGACCATCCAGGCGCAGTTCTGCATCCTCGCTGCCGTTATTGCAACGCAACACCCAGTTGGTTTCCATGCGGATATAGGGCCGTGTGCCGTTGGCGGCCTGCAGTGCCAGGCTGCTGATGTTGAGTTTGTCGGACAGGGGACCGTAACTGCGATTGTCGTTAATTTGTGTTGTGCCGTTGTTGTGCAGCGCGGAGGCGGTAACTGCCCCGCCACCGTTGATTTCGCTATCTGCCTCGTAGGTCTCCACTGCACCGCGACTGTAGGTGCCGGCACCGATATTGCCGGGAAAACCATAATGATAATCCACCGTCAGCGGTTGCGGATCCGAGCCAAACAATTGCAGCCGTCCGCGTTCGGGATCGATCAGGGCCCGCTTGCCGGGGTCGGCCACTGGCCAAGCCACCAAATCCGCGCCGGCGACTTGCGCCGGAGTTAACGACACTCCGGCGTCATACACGGCAATAGCTTTTGGGACCAGCGCCCGCCTGCCGCAATCGGCCACTAGCGTAGCGTTAGCGAGATGCTGGACCACCGCCGGTATAAGCAGGGATGGCTCGTTCATCAGGCTGATCAGGGCTTTCAATCGGCTCTCGCCCCGGATGCGTTCGCCGCTCAATTGTCGCAGCTTATCGATCGCCGTCGTGCTGGCGCCGAAGTTGTTTCGCAGATCCGTCAACACGCTGCCGGTAATGCGGAATTCGCTATGATTGAGTAGGCGACAGATGACCGGCGCCGGCAGCTGCCAGGCGGCGATCGAGGTCCAGTTGTGCCAGTTGTCATCCCTTTCCCGCGGGCTGAACAGGTGAATGTCGCGGCCGGATGGATCGAAGCTATAACGTAAATCATCCAGTTGAAACGGTGTTGCACTGTCGACCCGGTTGGCTTTCACCCGGTACAGGTGCAGAGCCAGCTTGGGAATGTTATAGCGACCCTCCCAGCCCCGATGCCGGCGAAAATCCGGGGTGTGGTAATACTCGTCAAAGGGCGTCTGTACCCGCTCTGCACCCCAGGGCTGGCGCAGGTCGGCGACCCCGCCGGGGGCCGTGTCGGTAACGCGCCCCACCTGATCAAGTGAATTGATGGCCTGCGGTGACGGGTCCAAGCCGTAGCGGGCACGGGCCAGACGCCTAAAAGACTCCACAACCTTGCCTTCCCAGCCCGTGATGTCGCCAATCAATTCTTCCAGTACTCCTAATGTGCCCTTGCGGCGTCGGTAGTAAATGGTTTTAGCCACATCGACACGGCGCCCACGGCTGTTCAGCGCAGATAACAGTCGCGTCGCCAACAGGTCGCCGATATAGGGCACGGCCCAGTCCCGGCACTGGTCGATAAACTGGTCCTGCCACAGCTGGTCGTGGCTGCGCCGGAGCACCGCCGCCTGGCGTGCGATAATATTAACAATCCCGCGCAGGACACCGGGATTGTCCGCAATGCCGTCTTCGTGGCGGTAATAGGCCGGGATCATCTCCCAGATTTTTTCCCGGAAATAGGTTTCGAATCCGTCTTTAACTGGTGTGGTCGTCGTCATTGCTAGTTCCTTCTATATATTCAGTCCCAGCCCATCCCATCAAGAATAGGTTTTGCCGTTCAGTGAGATTCCACCCTGCGTAAAGTCCCAGACATAGCCGGCGATCGGACTAAGTGCGGCGAAGTACCAGGGAAACTGCGAACCCCAATACGTTAGTGTCACACCGCGTACCGATACGGTACCGGGGACCGATAAAATCGTCTCGAATAGCACGCTGCGAAATAGAGGCTCGGCAAACCCCATATTAGCCGGTTGCAACAGTCCGTCGTCCTCGCCCAGCAGTATCTCATGTACCTGGTCCAGCACATCGCCATCGCGATAGCGCTCATCGATTTCAATATCCAGCAGCAATCCCAGCGGAATTTTAATGACGACGTCCACTGCTATAGGTGTGTTTTCATCCGTCAGTAGACGCAGCTTTTTATGCACCTCGGGCTTGTTGGTATCATCTCCCAGGTACCACACCTGTACGCCGGGCCGCTGCCTAGTCTGCTGCCAGCGCCATTCCGCGTGAGCCGCTTCCACACCAGCGACTCTGGCGGCCGCCACCTGTATATCCTCGATGGAAATCGCGCGCCCTAACAATAAGGCCGAACGGGGCGCGAATTCGCGAATATCGTCAGCGGGCTCGGCGTCGTCGCCAATACTGGCGGCAACGATATTGAGCACGCCAGTCAGGCCTTTAAGGGGTTTGGCGAGCTGCTTGATGGTGCCCGCCGGCGGCGCTGCAAGGCCGGCACCACACCGGTAGACAGCGGTAACATTGCCGGCACCGCTGGGAAGGCGAGCGCCGGTGATGCCGTCACCAAAATGCACCCGGGTGTAGCCTTCATCGTCTTGCCGCAGGTAGTAGACCTGTTCTTCGGGTCCCACACCGTAGAGGTAGCCCACTTCGGTCCAGGCCACACCGTCTACATATACCGTGAGGGTACTGACCACCCCCGCCTCGTTGTCACTGGTGGGTGCATTCAGATAGGTCAGCGTTTTTTTCTTCAAGGTAAAAAACTGGTTGGCAAGGGTAGCGTCGCCACTACCCAGGGTTTCGCTAACAGTTTCACCGCGGGATACGCTGACCACATTACCGTAGGCGGTCACCGGCAGGGTGAGTTCCGGTAACTCTGCATCCTGGTCCAGTGTCAGCGTGGCGCCGGCGTAGTCGATAGCAGCGCCCATATCCGCGCCGATATCGTGTTTGTCTTTCAGTTGCACACGGGACAGCTCCGGCGCAGCTACCGGTGTTTCCACGGGTGCTACCAGTCCGATAGTGGCACCGCCGGCGGCGCCCGTCGCCGGACCGATAGTTGCAGCCGGTGCCAACAGCACATCGCCGGCGTTTTGCAGCGCATAGTGCAGCGTCATTTTGTCGGTGTGGTTGTAGTTCCAGTTACCCTCCTCGACAGTTTCGGTGAAGGTCAGCCGTGTGACGGGTGCAGTGACCGCGGGAATAGCGACAGGGATGTCGTTTCCGTCACCGTCCTGCACAGTGTTGGTGCTGGCCGCCTGCAGGGTCATGGTCACGTCCTTGACCGACTTTACCTTGAACCACTTGAATACACCGGAGCGTTCGAGAACCAGGTGGTGTCCTGCCTTGATATTGCGGTAGAGACCATCGAGCACGATGCGCTTGTTTTTAATTGCCTTGGGGTCGCCGCTGATGTGACCCTGTGTCCAGAGTCCGCCGCTTTGAGTAACGCGGGATATCTTTACCGCTGACGGTGAAAAGTCGCCGCTCAGGCTGAGGGGTGAATCAAAGGTGACTTTTTTATATTTATTGCCCAGGTCGTCGCTGTAGTCCGTAATGGCAGATACGCTGCGCACCTGTTTGTAGTTGTTAGATGCGCCCACTACGCGCACAAACACCACATCGTCCTGCTTCAGCGTGGTATCCGATTGCATTAACATATCGGCGAGTGTGATAGCGCTGGCACTGCCGGAGGCGCTGAAGGTGGCTTGCGCCCGGGGCGCTACTTTCCACTGGCTGTGTAGCGGGTGAATGGTGCTGTCGCGATCCAGTTCAAACACCTGTGGTGCCTCGTCGCCAAAGGCCGTAGTGCGAAACGCCAGCCCTTTGGGCAGGGAAATCGCGCGGTGTCCTTCGGCGAGGATCGACACGTTCGCACTGGCGGCAACGGCAGGACGGGGCACATAGCCGAGCAGGTCAACCAATTTGCGCAGGCTCGAGCGCCGGCGTGCAGTGCGCAAGTAGCTTTCGTTGGCGATTACCTGGTGGTAAAAACTCTGTACATCCGCGACGTAGGCCCACATTTCCAGCAGCATCACGCCAAAATCCTGTTGCCCGCAAGGGCGCCAGTCGGCGAGCGCGTCCTGGTCCATGACCTGTTTTAACATGCGGCTGCGAAACTCGGCGAAGCCGGCGATCTGCCGTGGCAGGCTGTCCAGCCCGGGATCAATATTCAGACAGGGGGCGCAGGTCTGGCAGGTTTCGCCGCCGACACATTCACAAAGACTCATGCTCCGCCCTCCATTACCAGTTTCAGACCGCCCCGGGCTGGGTGCAGCGGATCGTTTTCAATGCGGATAACCTCGTCCATATTCACTTCATAGGCGAGCTCGGTAAAATCCCGCCAGTCAAACTGGCCGCGGCGGCGAAACTGCATCGACAGTATCGCGCGCACACCAGACGTGTTTTGGACAACCGCTTCCAACTGCGTGCGCCGCAAGGGTGTGCCGAAAGTAAAATTGTCTGCGGAAAAATAACCCGGGCCGACGACTTCCGAACCCACCAGTACCGCCAGTAGCGATTCCTTCACAGCGCCGCGATAGGCGTGGGGCTGTACGCAGACATTGATCTGTAAATCCAGATCCGCATACTTCGGGTAGGCCACATACACTTCTCTCCCGGCCTGGCGAAAGCGGTCCAGTTGTCGGGCCATGTCGAGGTACTGCTCCTCGCTCAGCTCAGTGGAACCGAAGGGGTCCGGGGTGGCGAACAGACTCAGCCAGCTGCCAGTCCAGCGCAATTTCGCGCCGGCCCGCTGCACCCAGGGGAGGCGTTCGGCGGCCTCGGCATAATCTTCGGCACGCACCGCCCGGTAGGTAACCGAACTGAAAGCCTGAGGGGCGAAGCGGCGCACTTCCTCAGGCGTCTCTGGGTCGGCGCCGTTGTGAATACCAAAGGGGTTGTTGACACCCTCCACCAGGGCCACGGGAACAACCAACTGATTGATCGCATCAGGAGCGGCGTGGGCACGGGTGCCGTTACCCAGCCGATAAGTCATCCGGAATTGAGTTCCCTCGGCGGGAACGCGGCCAAATGCGCCATCGCCAAAAGTCAGCGTAGTGCCTTCGTTAGCGGCGTAGTCGTTGTGTATCACTTCCCTGCCATCGCGCCAGTACCCCACTACCCGACGCCAGCTGCCGTCTTCCAGGGTAAAGTGAAAATCTTCGGGATGGGAGGAGTACACGCCCAGCAGGGCCCGCTGCCACTGCCACTCGATTGTGCCCGACTGCCAGTCGACTCCGTCAAAGTTGACCTCCTGCAGATGAATTTCCGGGGCGGCCTCGGCGGGGCTGTCGCCCAGCCATACCAGCTTCAAGCCCTCCGGGTCCGGCAGGG
>Ga0055477_10000535_pt1 | contig 10780 bp, 8 predicted proteins | sample Muzzi_PWA_D2_FD_57683 | JGI IMG/M metagenome (GOLD analysis project Ga0055477, IMG submission 57683) | Wetland microbial communities from San Francisco Bay, California, USA, that impact long-term carbon sequestration - Muzzi_PWA_D2 | ecosystem: Environmental > Aquatic > Marine > Wetlands ... | reverse complement strand
GATCCAGAGCCGGGATCAGAAACAGGTCGATGAGCCAGCCGATTAAGAAGAGCCCCAGGGTAAAGAAGTAAATGGTGCCGCTCACCGGCCGCCCGTAATAAAAGCGGTGCGCCCCCATGAACCCGAAGACCCAGAGGAGATAGCCCATCACCTTGCTGTGCGTGTCCGCCATGTTTCATTCCCCGCCCGGCTTCGCCGGCTCTTACAGCTTCCGCAATTGACTGTCGACGGCCTGATTCAAGGCGCCCCGGGCCGCGATGAGTTTTTTAAATTTATCCTCTATTTTCTCGATCTTTCCGGACATTATCGCCTTCAGCAGATCACCTTCCAGTTCCGCGACATCGATTCTCTGGTAGTAATCCATGGTTTCCTTCAGATGGGCGAGAACAATCTTGCCGGTCAAAACCGGATGGTTGTTGGTGACGTTGGCGTCATCGAACCTGGTGCCGTGCTCCAGCTCGACCTCCAGACCCTTGCGGAAATCGGCCAGAGGAATGGCCATCGATCTGGTGTTGACAATCTCCAGGATTCTGGCGGCATCAGCATCGGAGACGACCGGGTCCGTTTTAACGGACCAGTCGCTCAACCCCAGAGTCCGGCAGACCCTTTGCACCTCTTCGGCGGTAACATATTCCGGCAGTTCCATAGGTTTCTCCTTATATTTGGTGGAATTATCCCGGGCAGGGGGCAACACCGATACAGTTGCCCAAAAGCCGATGCCTCCGGCACCCGCGGCCTGAACCTCAGCGGTACAGGTTATCCTAAAGACTCCGGTCCGACCGGAACCGCGTCTCTAAGGAGCGGCCGGTTGCCGCGCACTTCGCTCAACAATTCGAGCTGGACCTTTTGGATCTCCACCGGACGCTCCCACTGGTTGGTCAGGAGATGGTCGAGTTTCTGATACAGCCGCCGGATCTCCAGTTCCGCTTTCAGGTTTACCTGATAGTCATGGGCCGCCCGGGTACGATCCTTCTCCTCCTGGCGGTTCTGGCTCATCATGATAACCGGGGCCGGGATCGCCGCCAGGCAGGAAAGGATAAGATTCATCAGGATGCAGGGATACGGGTCGAACGGCTTGGCCAGCAGCGTCAGGGAATTGACTATGATCCAGACGGTCAGAGCCAGGCCGAAGAAGATAATGAATCTCCAGCTGCCGACGAGCTGGGCGAACCGGTCACAACCAGCTCCGCCCGCGGGAGCTACCGGCCGCAGATTTGACAGCTGCGTTCCCTCGTTTGCGACATCTCCCCGTCACCAAAGGCTATCCGGTTGCGCAACCCGCCGAGCCGAGGATCAATAAACGGCTTGCATGAAAGTGATCAGTCCTCATCACTTCCTGTCCCTGCCGGGGGTTTTCTTCCTGGCCGGGGCGGCTTTCCTGCCGGAGCTTTTCCGTCCCTCCCTTTTGCCGTTGCCGAATTCCTTCAGTCCCTCGGCCAGTTTCCGCAGTTTCCCATCGACCCTGGCGTTGATCGAACCCTTGGGATAGCCCTTCTTGGAGTCGTACTCGCCGGCGCGCTGCCCGGTCAGCAATTCCAGGCCCTGGTTGATGGTCTTGACCGCCCAGATCCGGAACTTGCCTTCTTTCACCGCCTCGACCACCTCCTTGCGCAGCATCAGGTCCTGGATATTACTGGCCGGGATCATCACCCCCTGCTCACCGGTCAAGCCCTTCTTGCGGCAGACCTCGTAGAAGCCCTCGATCTTCTGGTTGACGCCGCCGATGGCCTGCACCTCGCCTTTCTGGTTGACCGAACCGGTCACCGCGATGGCCTGGTTGATCGGCACTTCGGCCAGGCTGGAGAGCAGGGCATAGAGCTCGGTGGAAGAGGCGGAATCGCCGTCAATTCCCGAATAGGATTGCTCAAAGGCCAGGCTGGCGCTGACCGACAGAGGCTTATCCTGGGCATACATGCGCCGCAGGTAGCCGCTTAAAATCAACACTCCCTTGTTGTGGATGGAGCCGCCCAGCTCGGACTCGCGCTCGATGTTGATCACCCCTTCCCGCCCCATGGAGGTGACCGCGGTGATCCGGCTGGGCCGGCCGAACATGTAGTCGCCCAGACTGATCACCGCCAGGCCGTTTACCTGACCGACCACCGCACCCTCGGTGTCGATCAGCAGGCTGCCGCGGTCGATCATCTCCTGCATCTTCTCCTCGATCAGGTTGGAACGATAGATCCGGTCCTCCAGGGCCTGCTCGACATGCTTGCCCATGATCTTCTTGGCCCCGGCCCGGCCGGCCAGGCTGTCGGCCTCGCCGAGCAGATCCTCGAGCAGCGGCATACTGACTGAAATTTTCTCCTGGCGACCGGCCACCCGCACCATGTGTTCCAACAGGGCGGCCAGGGCTGAAGAATCAAGACTCTTCAGCTTCTCCCTTTCGACGGTGGCCTTGATCGCTCCGGCCAGCTGCGCCACCCCCTCTTCGCTTTTGTCCATGGTGGTGTCGAAATCGGCCCGCACCTTGAAGATCTTGGCCACTTCCTCGTCGTAATAACGCAACAGGTAATAGAGGTAGGGATCGCCCAGCACCACCACCTTGATATCCATGGGGATCGCTTCGGGTTGCAGTCCGGTGGAGGTAAACCAGTAGAAGGGATCGAAGGTCTGCATCTCCATCTTCTCGGTCTTCAAGGCGCGCTTCAAGGCCGGCCAAACCCCCGGTTCGGTGAGCAGGTCGATCAGGTTGACCACCAGGAAACCGCCGTTGGCCTTAAGGAAGGAGCCGGCCTGGATCTTACTGAAATCAGTGCGCCAGACCCCGCTGCGGTCGACGATCCGTTCGATGGTGCCGAACAGGTTGCGATAGGTGGGGTAGGATTCGATAATCACCGGCGGATGCTTCTGCTCGGCATTGTCGACCAGGAGGTTGACCCGATAGGGCTGAAAGGGATCGCCGGCCGCCCTGATGCCCGGAACCTGTCCCTGCTGAGCGTCGGGCATAAAGGCCTTGATGTTTTCGGTCATATCGTCGAGGACCGATTCCAGGTAGGTGCGAACCTTGTCGTCGCCGTTGGCGTCCATCACCGGCTGCAGCTGCTCGGAGGTCAGGTTGCGGAACATGGTCCGGTCGAACTTCTCGCCCTTTTCCTGCAGATCCTTTTGCAGTTCCCGGATATCCACAAAAATCTTGTCGATCTCCTTCTTGAGGATCTCGTATTTCTCCTTGATCTGCTCGAACTCCTCGCGGGGAAAGCGCCCCTTTTCGGTCTTGTCTTCCAGCATCGGCAAAGGTTGAGGCTCGCCGTCCACCACCGGCATCAGCTGGGGCCGCTGCTGGTTGCCCCCGGTCACCTGGACCAGGGCGAAGCCCATCTCCCGAACCCGCTTGTCGAGGCCCTTGAAGAACTCGGTGGTCTTCTTCTCATAGGCCCCCATAATCTCCTTGCGCCGGGAAATATACTCCTCGCTTTCGAACAGCTGCGGCACCTGGGTCTTCAAGCGCTCCATCACCTGGTCCATGGCCTCCTTGAAGCGGCCGCCGCCGCCGGCCTTGAAGCGCAGCAAAACCGGGGCCTCGGGACTCTTGAAGTTGTTGACGTAACAGAGGTCGTCGGGGGATTTTTCCTTGGCGGCGATTTCGTCCAGCATTTTCCTGATCGCTTCCAGCCGTCCGGTTCCCGGATGGCCGGTGACAAAGACGTTGTAGCCGCTCTTGTTCATCTGCATGGCGAATCGAAAGGCCTGCACCCCGCGAGGCTGGCCGATGATCTCCTCGGCCGGCGCCGCCTTGCCCTTGGGCAGAACGGCGAGATCGAAGCTCCAGCGCAACTGTTCGACGGGGATCCTGAATTCCTTGCCAATATCGGTCATGACTGCTCCTTGTTCTTTTGGTCTTGATATCCTGCGGCGGATTGACTGATTTCCTGTTACCCGACCCTGCGGATCGGGATTTTCTTAAATACCTCGCCCCGGCATTTAGGCAGCCTGATCTCCAGGTGATGATCCTGGATCACCGCCTCCACCTGCTCCGGAATAGTCGGGCACGGCAGCCTGAGCCGGTTGGAAAAGCTCCGGTGGTGTTCGACCAACTGCCCGCTCTGATGCAACTTCCGGCGCTGCCGACCCTGGAGCAGCAGAGTCTGGCGCGAAACCGAAATCTCCAGGTCGCCTGGATCGATATCCGGCAACTCCAGCCGGATCATGACCAGATCCTCGTCCTCGGAAATCTCGAGCAAAGGCCCTTCTCCTTCCAGCCGATCGAAAACCGGGGCGCCGAAATCGCGAAAAAAATCCCGGAGCAGCTCTTCCAGGTCGGCTTTCATGGTTTTGAACTGCTCATTTTTCCAACTGGTCAAATCCTTCATAATTTACCTGCTTTACACTTAAGTTTTCGGGCCGCCGGACAGGGCGCCACCGGGGAAATCAGCCCCAAGATCCCTGCCTGCTCCCAGCCTACTATGTCCTCTGATCTATTCTGGCACATTATTACCTCCTACGGTAATAAGAAATTGGCGATGCACGGGTTTTTCAGCCCCTGTTCGGCAGCTTAAAGCGGATCAATAGGTCCAGGCCAAACTCAATGAACCGAATAATTGCTGATCCGACTGGGCCTTGAATTCCTTGGTCCGATAGACATAGGAATAGGTTGCCGTCATATTGCCATAGCGCAGGGCGATCCCGGCCAGCAGATCAGCGACCAGAATCTCTTTTTCGACACTGTGACTGTCCACCCAGGTATTGCCGTCGAGGAAGATGTCATGGAAAACCGCCCGGCCGTCGATCCCGACAAACACATGAAACCCCTTGAAACCGTCCCCGGCCGGCCGTGAACCTTCATCGTTGAAGGCGCTATAACTTTCACAGCCGCCCCGGATTGGGCAGGTTCCGAAGGTCTGCGGCAGATTCAAGCCCAAACGCACCTCTCCGCCCAGGTTGACCGAGGTGTTAATATTACCGAGCCGCCCGCCCAGGTACGGGATCAGGTCAAAATTGAAACCCGGGTCGCCGGCCGAGTGCAGCAGCAGCCAATGCCGCTCACAGATCAGGTCCAGACCCGGCTCGTTCCGCAGTTGGTGATCCCAGCCCTGGGCCCGGCCATTGCCCAGCAGGTCATGGGTCGAATCCTGGAACTCTTCGGCAAAGGAGAGGGGCCCGACGATGCCTAACTGCAATTCCCAGCTGGTTTTAACCTTGGACGTCCGCTGGTGGAAAGTAGCCGCCAGGTATGAGTAACCGGCATAGGGGCGATCATTGACCTCGAGTTCGCTTCTGCCCATATCGACCGGAGTATAAATGCTCTGCCCGAAGGAGAAAGAGACCGCCCGGCGCTCGCCCGGACCGACTTCCGGCAGGCGCTGGAGCCAGGGCGAGCTCCATCGGGGCAGCCGCGGGTCGGCTGGATCCAGTCGATAGGGGGTACTCCAGGTGAACCGCAGACCATTGGTGTAATCGCGGTCGGTCCCGGCAAAAACGTCATTTTCCCAGTATACCGTCAGGGTGTCGTAGATCTTGTCGCCAGCCGGCACTCCGGCCCCGGCCCGGGTGGCCGGTAGCGCCAACCAAAGAACCGGTAGAAGCAGCATGGTCAGCCTTCCGAGGATCGGCAGAAACGCCGGAAACCATCGGCACAAGGCAGCCCCCCGGTCGACCGCGCCAGTCGGAGATGGCCGAGGGATCCTTTTCAAAATTTCGCTTAGCTCCCAAGACCTTTTGCTTTAGCGCCTGCGGCCCCGACCCGGCACGACTTACTCCCGGGGCCTGATTTTCTGCCCGGCCAGGTTTTGGCGCAAGGCCGCCATGGCCCCCCCTGCCGGGTTGTCCGCTGAAATCGAGGGCGGCAATTCTCCCAGCAGCAGATCGGCGATCCCCGCCAGATCGAGCGACTCCGGGGGGGCCGCGGGAACGTATGCCCCGCCGTCTTCCTCGACACTGCGCATCACCCCGGCCCGACAGAGGACATTCAGCAGTTCCTTGACATAGGCATCGGGTTGTTTCAGGGCCAGGACCAGACTTTCCCTGGTGGTCAGCCTCTGCCGGCGATAATCCCCAGCCGCCACCGCCAGCATTTCCAGGGCCAGTCCCAACCGGCCGCTGGGGGTCAGGGTCATCTTATTCCATAGGTAGCGCCGCCAGATCTGAACCCCGAAGGATACCTCGGCGCCGATCAGAAAGATCATCCAGCTCAAGTCGATCCAGAGCAGGAACAGCGGCAGGGCGGCGAACGAACCGTAGATCGCGTTATAGCGAACGACCAGGATCTGCAACTTGAAATAAACGGCCTGCAGCAGGAGCCAGCCGAGGCCGCCGAAGAAGCCGCCGGTCAGGGCCGCCCGGCCCGAGACCCTGGTGTTGGGGAGAAACGAATAAAGGGTGGTGAAGGTCACCACCACGGCCAGGACCGGCAAAATTTTTATGACTTTGGGACCCAGCCAGGGCACCCAAACCCGGATGGTGGCCAGCAGTTCCGGATTCTTTAAGGCGGCCACGGCCGCCACCCCGAAGTTGATGGTCAGCGGCAGGACCACCAGCAGGGCCAGGTAATCGACGAGTTTGCGCCGCAGCGAGCGCCCGCTGCGGGCCTGCCAGATCTCGTTGAAGGTCTTTTCAATACTGTCCAGTACCGAATAGACCGTGATCATCAGCACCAGGATACCGACAATACCCATGGTGGCGAAATCGGTTTTGTCGACGTAATCGAAGACCGTATCGACCACCCGGTGCAGATGCCCGCTGAGCGAGGTCTCCGGCTTTTCTCCGGCGCCACCCGGGGGAGTGGCCGAATGCCCGGGGGGAATAGCCAAAGAGGGTATATCCCCGCTGAATTCATCGGCGGTGGCCTCCAGCTGATAGATGAATTCGTGGGCCGCCTGGCGAATTTCCCCGCCGACCCCGATACCCTTCAATACCGCCGTACCCAAGGCCAGAATCGGGACCATGGCCAGGACCACCGTAAAGGTCAGGGCGCTGGCCCGCAGGGGGATCCTGTCGCGGACGAATTCCTGGCAAACGATCAGGAAGACGCGGCAAACGGCCCGACAGAAATCAACCAGTCTGTTTTCATCGCCCGAGGACGGCGCCCAGATCCAGCCGGCCAACCGGCCCGACCCGGCCGGTGCGTGCGAGCGCGGAGCCCCGTTCGTCGTGATTTCGTCCTTACCTGGTTTAAGCTCTTCCGACATTCGACAATCTTCCCCCTGACTGATTGAACACCTGCAACACCCCCAACCGTCCCATACATCTTAGCTTATTCGAGCGCCCGGACACAGGAAGAAAATTAAGCGGTGCCTCGATATTTTCACTCGCTGCCCAAGTCAGGCGGGCAAGGATTGCTCGAATCAGCGATTACCGGCAATTTTCGCTTGCCGTCCCGGGGACCCTGCCCCCCTTGACACCCCGGAATCTTTCCGCTAGCAATTGATAGAGAGCCATTCCGGCAACCAGTTAAAAAGAGGAGCCCCGAGCATGCCCAGCACCGCGTCCGCCGGAGCTAAAAGGTTGATCAGACTGGTCATGCCGACGGCGGCGTTGCTGCTCTTCGGCCTGGCCATCCTGATTCTGCATCATTCCCTGCAAAATTACCACCTGGGCGATCTGCGCCGGGCCCTGCACAGCCTGCCGCCGGGCCGCCTCCTGCTCTGCCTGCTCCTGACCGCCGGCAGCTACCTCTGCCTGAGCGGCTACGACGCCCTGGCCCTGCGCTATATCGGCCGGCCTCTGGCATACCGGCAGATTCTGCCGGCCTCCTTTGTCAGCTATGCCTTCGCCAACAACACCGGCAGCCTGTCGATCATCGCCAGCAGCTCGGTGCGCTACCGCTTTTACGGCGCCCTGGGCCTGAACGGCGAGGAGATCACCAGGATCATCGGCTTCTGCGCCCTCTCCTTCTGGCTCGGAGTGCTGACCCTGGGAGGGGCGGATTTCCTGGTCGAACCACTGCACCTGCCCCCGGCTCTCAATCTGCCGCTCGCCCTGGGTTTGCACGTACTGGGGCTGTTCGGCCTCTTACTGGCCGGCGCTTATCTGGCTACCTGCTTCTGGCGCCAACGCCCCCTGCAGATCCGGGGGATCTCCATCAGCCTGCCCCCGCCAAGACTGGCCCTGACCCAGATGCTGCTGGCCAGCCTGGATCTGTTCTTAACCTGCGCGGCCCTCTATGTCCTGTTGCCGGCCGATTCCCGTTTGTCCCTGCCGGTTTTCATCGGACTCTATTTCCTGGCCCTGCTGCTGGGCTTGGCCAGCAATGTTCCGGGCGGCCTGGGAGTCTTCGAGTCGGCCATGCTGCTCCTTCTGGCGCCTTACAATCAGGGGCCTGAGGTGGTTACCGGGCTGCTGGTCTTCCGTTTTATCTATTATCTCCTGCCCCTGGTCCTGGCCGCGCTTTTGTTGGGGGCCATCGAAATATGGCGGCGGCGGACCGGTCTTACCAGGCTGGCCGGCGACGTTGGTCGCCTGGCCACGACCCTGGCCCCGCAGGTCATGGCGCTGGCCGTTTTCACCGGTGGCGCCGTCTTGCTCTTTTCAGGTGCATTGCCGGCCATCGGCTCGCGGCTGGCCTGGCTGACCAGGCTGGTGCCGCTGCCGGTCATCGAATTTTCCCACTTTCTCGGCAGCCTGACCGGACTGGGCCTCCTGGTGCTGGCCGCCGGTCTGCGCCATCGTCTGCGCATGGCCTACTTTCTCTCCCTGGCCCTGCTGGGCGGCGGGATTATCTTATCGCTGTTCAAGGGGTGGGATTTTGAAGAGGCGGCCTGGCTCACCCTGTTGATCCTGGCCTTGATTGCCAGCCGGGGCGAGTTTCGGCGGCGGGCTTCCCTGCTGGCCGAACCCCTTTCTCCGGGGTGGCTGGCGGCGGTGATGATGGTGGTGGCCGGCAGCATCTGGCTGGGCTTCTTCTCCTACCGGCATCAAGCCTATTCCGGCGAACTCTGGTGGCGTTTCTCCCTGCATGGCGACGCCCCCCGCTTTCTGCGGGCCACCGTCGGGGTCTTATGCACCGGGCTCTTCATCGCCCTGCTCAGGCTCCTGCGCCCCGCCCAACCGGCCACCGCCCCGCCCGTCCCCGGCGATCTCGAACTGGCCGCCGGGATTGCCGCCGCCAGCACCGATACCAAGGGCAATCTGGCTCTCTTGGGTGACAAGTCGCTGCTCTTCAGCCAGGACCGGAAGGGTTTACTGATGTACGCAATCCAGGGGCGCAGCTGGATTGCCATGGGCGACCCGATCGGTCCGGCCGCCAACCGTGAGGAACTGCTCTGGCGATTCCGCAATCTCTGCGATGAACACGGGGGCTGGCCGGTTTTTTACGAGGTTGATAAGGACGGTCTGGCCGACTATATCGACCTGGGTTTGAACCTCTTGAAGCTCGGCGAAGAGGGGCGGGTTAAACTGCCCGCCTTTTCCCTGGAGGGCAGCGGTCGCAAGGGGCTGCGCTATATCCACCAGCACCTGATCAAACAGGGATTAACCTTCGATATCCTGCCGCCCGCCGAAGTCCGGCAACAACTGCCGGCCCTGGCCGAAATTTCCCGGGCCTGGCTCAGCGCCAAGAATAGCCGGGAAAAAAGTTTTTCACTCGGCAGTTTCCAGGAGGATTACCTGTGCCGCTTCCCGGTGGCCATCGTCAAACAGGAAGAACGGATCGTCGCCTTCGCCAATCTCTGGCAGAGCGGCGCAGGACAAGAGCTTTCCATCGACCTGATGCGCCACCGGCCGGACGCCCCCCGCGGCATCATGGATTTTCTCTTCGTTTCCATCATGCTCTGGGGCCGGGAACAGGGCTACCAATGGTTCAGTTTCGGCATGGCCCCCCTCTCAGGCCTGGAACAGAGCAGAGCCGGGGCGCTCTGGGGCAACATCGGCGCCTTCATCTACCGCCACGGCGAACATTTCTACAACTTCCAGGGCCTGCGGGAGTACAAGGATAAATTCAATCCGGTCTGGGAGGCGAAATACCTGGCCTACCCGGGAGCCTTCACCCTGCCCACCGTCTTTCTAAACCTGACCACCCTGATCGGCGGCGGCCTGAAGGGAACGCTGGGGAAAACTCCGCCGGCAGACTGAATTTACGGGTAGTTCTGGGGACAGGTAGTTTTGGGACAGTTCTGGGGACATTACCGTAGTTCTGGGGACATAATACCGAACTACTCTTTTAAGGTCGGTTTCGGTCCCGGCTTTCGAGGGCGCAAGACCCGATCGGTCATGAGCTCCGCCTTTTCCTCAAAGGCATCGCTGCCGCAGGGTCGGCCGGTCCTGGTCTTCCCGCGCAAAACATCAAGTTCGTCGCTTTCCTTCGACAAAAACAGTCGCCAATTATCAATCGGCTCCAGCAGCTCATGCGGGTAGACCAGAGGATCGCTGTCTATCAGTCCGATATGGTAACGAGCGCTGGACCATTCGTAATCCCAGGCATGTTTTACCCCCTTGATAACCCGGACGGGATTTCTCTCTACATAGCGCAGGCAGGCGTAGAGATAGTCCTCATCCAGCGGGCAGGAAAAGAACCGTCCTTGAAACAGGTAGCCTCTTGCCCCCTGACGAAAATTGACCATGCGGGTATAGAGCCGATGTCCCTCGCCGATTGCCCTTGCCAGGGAATCCGTCTTTTCCGGGACAACCACGAAATGAACATGGTTGCTCATGAGACAATAAGCCAGGAACCGCAAACCATGGCGGTCACCTTGTTGACCGAGCAGATGCAGATACTCGCGGCGGTCATCGTCGTCCTGGAAAATTTCCATGGATCGAACGCCTCGCTGCGTCACATGATGCGGATAACCTGTCAATCGGCATTGAAAATTGACCCACCATCGGCGTCCAAAATTGACCCACCTCAGGC
>Ga0055477_10000533_pt1 | contig 10794 bp, 10 predicted proteins | sample Muzzi_PWA_D2_FD_57683 | JGI IMG/M metagenome (GOLD analysis project Ga0055477, IMG submission 57683) | Wetland microbial communities from San Francisco Bay, California, USA, that impact long-term carbon sequestration - Muzzi_PWA_D2 | ecosystem: Environmental > Aquatic > Marine > Wetlands ... | reverse complement strand
CTGGTATCGGTAACCAGCAGTTCCTGGCCCTGGATCACCACCTCGGCTATTCGCTCACTCTCAACCATTGACAAAAACTCGGTGTAGCTAATGCTGGTTTCGACCATATGCTGCTGACTGAACAGATTGTAGAGCATGACCATCATCAACGTGATGACCAACCATAAAGCCAGATTTTTATAAAACGGATTCAAATGTGATAACCTCCTGGGCTAAAAGTATTGAAGATTGACGATTGAGTATTTACGGTAGTCGCTATAGTCCATCGCTTTGATTATATTCTAAAATTGATCCGCCGGAGGCGGACCTTAAATATTCATTCTTCAATCAACAATATTCAATTTGTTTATAAGTATCGTGTATCTTGGATAAAATATCAAGCATCAAGTTTATGGACTATGATTTATAAGCAAATTTAATCATTATAGCGCATTAAGCAAGCAAAAGTTCGGCTTTGAGGATGCGCCTGGTTGCGGATACGACTTTGACACAATTGTCAATTCGATGACCGGCAATCCAGATAATTTTATCGCCGCTCAACAGCAGCGGGCAGATCCGACGCTGGGGCCCGGGAACTTTATTGTCAATAAAAAATTTCTGTACCTTTTGGGTGCCGTTTAGGCCCAGGGGAGAGAACCGGTCGCCCGGTCGTGGATTACGCACGACCAGCGGAAATTGCACAGAATCCAAGTCCAAAAAGGCCCGGTCTTTACCGGCAGTGTTGAAACCGGGCACATCATCGACTGCAATTTCAGAAAGCTTGAGGGTTGCGCCGGTTTCTTTAATGGATAAGACGCCCGGACCGGAAATCGTATACTCATAATCAATCACAGACGGTTGGGCGGATCTGTCCGGGTGAGCCGGAGAAAGACGTTTCACTTTGGTGATCGTCAGATCAGTATCCTTTAATACAATCTGAATTCCGGCGGGCAAGTTCAGGCAACCCACGTCCGGGCTTTTATCGATAAGGGCCAGCACCGCATCGATATGCAGCAGGGTGATGCGCCGCAGATCCTTTTTAACTGACAGAATCGCCTTTCTCACAATCCGCCTTTTGGCCGCGGTCTGCAGGTCTTTAAACCGGCCGAGGTCCAGACTGACGGTATCGGGTCCCTTGATCGAGACACATTGGTTGAACTTGGCAGCGAGTACATTTTCAAACCATTGATCCTCAGCCCGCATGATGGTTCCAAGCCGGTTGAGGGTGTCAATGATTCCGGGATTATATGATTTTTCCAGCTCAGGAATTAAATCGTGACGAATCCGGTTGCGCCGGAAGGACAGGTCCGCATTGGATGCATCGATAACAAAATGCATTTTTTTTTCAGTGATATATTCAATAATATCGGATCGTTTAAGATGAATTAGCGGCCGTATGATTTTCCCGTCCCTGACCGGAACAATCCCGGACAGACCCAGTGGTCCGCTGCCGCGCAGCAGATTCATCAGCACCAGTTCGGCATTATCATTGCCCTGGTGCCCGACGGCAATTTTATTGAAGCCGTATCGGAGAGCAATCTCTTTGAAAAATCCATACCGGATCTTGCGCGCCGCTTCTTCCAGGGAAAGGTGCGCGCTTTGCTGAAAGTGAAGCACATCTTTTTTTTCAGAATAGCAGGGCACACCGTGTCGTCGGGCAAAATCAGCAACGAATTCGGCATCACGGTCCGAGTCTATCTTGCGCAGGCCGTGATTCAAATGGGCGATCGCCAATCGCAGACGATATTCCGGGGCCAGGGTGTGCAGCACATGCGCCAGAGTAACCGAATCCGGCCCCCCGGAAACAGCGATCAGAACGGAATCGCCCGCCGCCAGCATCCGATGGGTTGCAATCGTCTGCCTCACAGTACGGAGGATCCTTTTTTCAACTTTCCGGTTTGACCTGTCTTTGCCGGGTCCCATAAATTGCACTCATACCCCAATTGAGTCAAAATCAATTTCAGATCCTCAACAATACCTGATTGAGCATCTGCAAGTCAACTATCACGGAATATCGAGTGTCGAAGGCCTTTATTGGGACAAATCAGCCTCTGCATCAACCAGCGGCAAATCTGAATCCCGAACCTTGAACCCTGCGTGCCGCGGCGAAGCCCTTGAGGCGAAGACGGGAACCTCTGAACCTCTAAACCGTTAATATTTTTCTTGCAAAAAATGCATTATGGCGTATTTTAGTCTCTGGTTGTGCTAGGCGGGGAGCTAGCGGTGCCCTTTTCCCGAAATCCGCTTTACGCGGGGCTGAATTCCCGCCCGAGGATCTTATACTTGGATAACTTGGGCCATTTTGGTCGGACACCACGCAACAGACGGTCTCGAACCTCGTCAGGTCCGGAAGGAAGCAGCGATAAGTGATGCAGTCTGTGTCGTGGATCGATCCCGATCTGCATAGTGGGCTAACGCCTCCAAAAAAGATTCAAAGGTGGGTGCACAACCACTCTTTTGAATTCGGAAGGTGGAATTATTCGATTTATGATTTTGGATATCGGATTTTAGATTTAAAGTTCTGTCATGGCCGTGCCACACGGTGCGCCCTGGACCTTAGACCCAATTTTTTTGCCCTGCACCTTCAACCGTCTATCATCCACGCGCAACTCGAAGAATCCAGTATCCAGCAGCCAGTATCCAGCATCGAGTTTCGAGTATCCAGTATCGCACATCCATAGTCGGGCACACCGTCGAGGGAAATTCAGAACATGAATTGCGGAAATCATCTGAGTCATAACCATCCAGTTTTTCCTATAAAACCTTAATATTACCACCTTGACAACGTTTCAACTGGTATTATTTTTCAGGTCGACTGTTACAACCCAAACCGACCGGGAGATAATTTATAGGAATGTCACAAAAAAAAGAAATCAAAATTCGAACTGACTCTGAGCAAGCCGATAAAAAAGGCAAGGCTGCCGAAGCCGTCGAGAAAGATATGCCGGACCTGAAATGTGAGCCGGAAAAGGCCGACAATGATCAGGCTGATGACCCCATGGCGGTCCTGGCCGAAAGGCTTAAATCCAAAGAGCTGGAAGCCCGGGACAATTACGACCGCCTCTTAAGGGTTTCGGCTGAGTTCGAAAACTATAAGAAACGCGCCTCCCGGGAGATGGAAGAGTTTAGAAAGTATTCCAACCAGTCCCTGATAAAAGAGATGCTTTCTGTGGTGGACAATCTGGAATTGGCCATAAACTCGACCAACGGTCATAAAACCATCGACAAGAGTCTGTTGGATGGCCTGGAAATGACCTACAGAGAGATATTGAAGGTTTTTGAAAAGTTTAACGTCACACCCATTAGTGCCAAAGGGCAGGCGTTTGATCCGACCTATCATGAAGCGGTAATGCAGGAAGAGACCGATGAAGTTGCAGAAAATACGGTTACCAATGAGCTGCAGAGAGGTTATTTGATTCATGACAGATTGCTTCGGCCTGCAATGGTGGTGGTTGCCAAGTCCAAAGATAAGAAGGATAATTCAAATCCTTAATTGGAAGGTTTTGAAATCGCCTCAAGAAATAAAATATAGTTGATATAAAGTTTAAGGAGGGTAGAGACATGTCAAAGGTAATCGGAATCGATCTCGGTACCACAAATTCATGCGTTGCGGTTATGGAAGGCGCCGATTCAACCGTGATCACAAATCCGGAGGGCGGACGGACAACGCCTTCAATCGTGGCCATTAACGAAAGTGGTGAGAGGTTGGTCGGGCAAATCGCAAAACGTCAGGCAATCACGAATCCTGAGAACACCGTATTCGGCGTTAAAAGACTGATCGGTCGCAAATTTGCTTCCAAAGAAGTTCAGGATGACATCAAAATTCTGCCTTTCAAAATTGAACAGGCCGGCAACGGAGACATTCGCATCAATATAAGAGGTAAACAGTACAGCGCAGCGGAGATATCCTCCTTTATCCTGGCAAACATTAAAAACACAGCCGAGCAGTATCTCGGAGAAAAAGTAACCGATGCGGTCATTACCGTTCCGGCATATTTTGATGACAGCCAGCGTCAGGCCACCACGGATGCCGGCAAAATTGCCGGCTTAAATGTTTTAAGAATCATTAATGAGCCCACGGCTGCGTCCCTGGCTTACGGACTGGACAAAAAAAAGGAGGAAAAGATTGCTGTTTTCGATCTCGGAGGCGGCACATTTGATATATCAATTCTTGAAATCGGAGAAGGTGTCTTTGAGGTTAAATCCACCAATGGCGATACCCATCTGGGTGGTGAAGACTTCGACCTGCGGCTGATCAATTATCTGGCCGATGAATTTACCAAAGACCAGGGTATTGATTTAAGGAGCGATAAGATGGCGCTGCAGCGTTTGAAGGAAGCCGCAGAAAAAGCCAAAATGGAGCTTTCATCTTCAATGGAAACCGATGTCAATCTTCCCTTCATTACCGCCGATGCCAGCGGACCCAAGCATTTGAATATCAAGATCACCCGGGCCAAGCTTGAATCATTGGTGGAGGAACTGCTGAACAAATTGGAGAACCCGTGCCGGACGGCGATCAAAGACGCCGGATTATCGACCAAGGATATCGATGAAGTTATCCTGGTGGGCGGCATGACCCGTATGCCGGCGGTACAGGCACGGGTCAAAAGCATTTTCGGCAAAGAGCCCCATCGGGGCGTCAACCCCGATGAGGTTGTGGCCCTCGGCGCCGCCATTCAGGGCGGGGTCTTGAGAGGCGACGTCAAAGATGTTCTGTTGCTGGACGTCACGCCGCTGTCCCTGGGAATCGAAACTCTCGGCGGGGTGATGACCCGGCTGATCGAAAAAAACACGACGATTCCGACCAAAAAAAGCCAGACCTTTTCAACAGCTGCCGATAATCAACCCGCAGTTTCTATTCACGTGCTGCAGGGCGAACGTGAGATGGCCGCCTACAACAAAACATTGGGACGATTCGAACTGGTCGGCATTCCACCAGCTCCCCGCGGGATACCTCAGATTGAGGTGACCTTCGACATTGACGCCAACGGAATTGTGAATGTTTCGGCCAAGGATCAAGCCACCAGCAAAGAACAATCCATTCAAATTACCGCATCCTCCGGCTTGTCCAAGGAAGAAATTGACAACCTGGTAAAAGATGCCGAAGTGCACGCTGAAGACGACAAAAAGAAACGGGAACTGGTTGAAGCTCGCAATCAAGCAGACACGCTTATCTACTCAACCGAAAAATCCATCAAAGAGCTGGGCGACAAAGTCGGCAGCGACACCAAAAGCAAGGTTGAAGAAGCGGCTGCCGCTCTGAAAAAAGCCATTGAAGGCGAAGATACAGAGGAGATTAAACGCCTTAGCGAAGAATTGACCAACGCTTCCCATAAGCTGGCGGAGGCCATGTACCAGCAGGCTTCGGCCGCCGGGCAGCAGGCAGGTCCCGGCGCTGAATCCGGCGGACAGCCCGGTGGTGCAGCCCCGGACGAAGACGTTGTCGATGCGGATTTCGAAGAGGTGAAAGAAGAAGATAAGAAGTAGCCGTTGCCTTGTCAGGCTCGAAAATCCCGCGATGTTTGTTCAAGCCGCGGGATTTTTTTTTGAAGATTACAAAGAACAATCTGCTACCCTGATACATTGTTGCCAGGGCGGACTAATCAGGAAATGGACAATTACCAAAAGATTATTAAGGAAAATCTGGCCCGGCTTTACAAAAAAATGCCGGATTGTCTGGATCACCTGCTGCCGGGGCAATATCGAGACGACCGGATAATTCTGAAAGCGTTCGGAAACTTTTACCGCATCGGACCGGATAAAATTACTGTCGGCGACAAAACCGAAACCGGTGTAATCGGTATTCTGATAACTCTGTATGCGCTGCATGCCAATGCGCAATCTTGCATTCCCACACCTTATAAGGCATACCGGGAACTTCCCAGCAGCATGCCGTATGCCGCTGCATTTACCAGTCACGCGGAGCATATCCTAATACCTCATATTGGGAAAATTGAAGATAACCTCGATCTGATTATCCAAGCACTGAACGGAGAGCCCGGCATCGGCAGTGAGGGCGGCGATTTCTCCTTTGTAGTCCGCCCCTTCCCGAAAATCAAATTAAATTATGTTTTCTACCTGGCCGATGATGATTTCCCCGCTTCGGCAACATGCCTTTTTTCCAATAACGCCCTGTCTTTTCTGCCCATCGACGCCCTGGCCGATACGGGAGAATACACTTCAAAAAAGATCATTGATCTAATTTCATAATAAAGACGAATACATTATCTACATATGAGCCAGTGTATCTTTACAACTGCTGCACAGTAGTTACTATATAAACAAGTTTATTAGATCCGCATAGCTTAGAGAGGAGATATAGGATGGAAGTCAAAAAAGTGCTGTGGCCGACGGATTTTTCAAGCAGTGCTGAAAAAGCCCTGCCTTACGTGACCGATCTGACCCAAAAGTACGGCGCCGAAATCCATGTCCTTTATGTAATCGAAGACATTGCCCATCACGATTCCTGGTACGGAGATTTCGATAAATCCCATGTCGAAAAACTGATGGAATGGGCGGAGAAATCAGCCCAAAAGCGACTTGAACAGGTCTGTCAAAAATATTTAAACAGCTGCCCCTTGTATATTAAACATATTGCGGTGGGGGATCCGGCCCGGGAGATTCTGAAACTGATCGACGAAGAAAAAGTGGACCTGGTGGTAATGGCCAGCCATGGCAGTCAGGGTGATTTTCGTTTCGGCAGTGTGGCCGAAAAAGTCTTGAAAAATTCGCCGGTGCCCGTCACGACGATTCCGATCGAACCGGAATAAAGTAGGATGTGGGTTCCAAGTTGTGAGTCATAAAAAATATGGGCTGAAAAGTTTAACGCATAACCCGGGACTTGAATAATCCCAAATTTCAAGCACCAAATTACAAACAATACCCAAGCAGCAATATTCAATGACAGAAACACGCCTTGTTTGGTATTTTGAATTTAGGTCATTGGGATTTGTTATATTAAGATTCCGCTTCACTGTTCTTGAGCTCAAGGCCTTGGGAAGCTAGCAAAGCCCACCCAACCCGACAGCGTGTGTTTATCCTCCCGACGTCTGGGGAAATGCCGTATTGGCGTACAGATATTCCATTTTTTCCTTGTGTTTCAACTCCTCGTTGGCCATTTTCAGCAGCATGGTCTTCAAATCGCTGTCGGCGTGCATATTTGCGAGTTCCAGGTAAAACTGGTGCGACCGGGCCTCCCGGTGAGCGGCGACCAGATAAACATCCTCGCTCGACGAATTCTGTGAGATTTCCGGTTCTTCTAAATACTCAGCGAGTTTGTATTCGACCACATCGGCCATCCTTAAAGCATCCGTACCGTATTTTCCTTCTTTGTAGCTGACAAGAAAGGCTTTGTGTTTCTTTTCTTCTGCGGCGATAAACTCGACCGTATCTCTCACGCTTGCATCTTCGACCTTGTGGTAAATGTCCATGTAAAAATCGTAAGCCACCTCTTCCCGCTGAATCGCCATATTTAAAATTTCCGCAACCGTTTTTGACATGATCGACCTCCTTTGCAAATTATATAGGATGCTCTAACCTAAGACAGGATTCAAAAAGAGGCAACACAATTTTTTCTATTGTCAGGATAAAAATAACTTTTGTCTCGACAACCAAACCATTAGGCATTATGGAAGAGATATGATTGTTTATGACGGAATTTACCGGCTGCCGAATGGGTCGGATCAGCGTCGCAAGCCGAGATCACAATGGGTGTACGCCTGGCAGGTTCGGATTATTAATTTAGACCTGAGTCAACCGACTGTTAAACATATAAAGCCGATGGTTGTCGCCGTCAACCAGACCGGCAGCAAGCCCTGTTTGACGAGTTGCGCGGAAAGCATCGGCAAAAAAATCAGCCGCGATTTCAGCCTGGATATTTCCCGCGTGCTCTGGGTTGAGCAGTTCCCGCATAATCCAAAACACTGGTATGTGGCAGAATTTAAACCGAAATCCAGTTTCGGTCCGGATGTCAGTTATCATATCCGCTGGCGACCCATACGGCCGAAGGAAATCGACATCATCAACCCGTTTATTTCTGAGAAAGGTCTTTCATAATGGATCAGAAGACGATACTGACAACGGCGATATTGGATGCTTTCGAAGACGGCATTTATGTCATGAATCAGGATCTTGTTGTTGAATATATGAATAGTGCCATGATCGCCGAATTTGGCGACGGCATCGGCAAAAAATGTCACCAATTGCTGAATCAATCTGCCGATAAGTGCCCCTGGTGCCAGTCGGATGAAGTCTTTAAGGGCAATACCGTGCGCCGCGAAGTACATGTACCGCTGGTTGATAAGACATACTATCTAATTGAAATACCCTTCGAAAATGATAACGGCACCATATCCAAGTTAAGTATTTATCGCGACATTTCGGAAAGGAAAAGGCGCGAGCAACGGCTTCACGCCTCCCAGGAAGACTTCAAGAATCTATTCGAACACATGGTAACCGGCGTTTTCATTAGCAGCAAAGAGGGAAAATTTTTAAACGCCAACCAGGCCCTGCTGGATATGCTGGGTTATGAAAGCAAAGAAGAGTTTTTGAATATTGATCTTCCCCAGGATCTTTACGTCAGACCTGAAGACCGGGATACGTTTAAGGAAATGATGGAGCGCAACGGTCGTGTCATCGATTACGAAGTCGAGTTCAAACGCAAAGACGGCAGCACCATTCCGATTCTGTTAACCGGCCATGCCCGCTATGATCAGCAGGGCAATATAATCGGATACGAGGGGCTGAATGTTAATTTATCCCAGCGAAAATTGATGGAAAAAGAGCTGAAGGAAGCTTACGATTTCATGAATAAAATCGTTCAAAGCTCCCCGGATTCCATCACGGCCACCGACATGAAAGGTAATATCCTGATCTGGAACCATGCCGCTGAAGAAACATTAGGGTATAAGGCCAGTGAAGTTATCGGCAAAATGAACATTCGTATGATTTATCCGGAAGGCGTGGCCCGCAAAGTCATGCAAAGACTTAGAAGCGACGCATACGGCGATGTCGGTCGGCTGAATTCCTACCCGATGGTGTATGTTAGACGGGACGGCGAAGTTGTCGAGGGCAACCTGTCGGCGGCCATCATTTACGACGCCAACGGAAAGGAAATTGCTTCCGTGGGATCATTTGTCGATCTGAGATATCGCCTGGAAATGGAGCGCGCCTTGCGGCACACCCAGGAGCAGCTGCTGCAATCAGAAAAACTGGCTGCCATGGGGCGCTTGACCTCCCAAATCGCTCATGAGTTAAACAATCCCCTGTACGGGATTATGAATACCCTGGAGCTGTTGAAAACCGAAATTTCTCCCGAGAATCGGCGGCGTAAAATACTGGAGATGGCGCTTTCCGAAACGGTCCGGCTCAGTGACCTGCTGCGCAAAATGCTCTCATTTTCGAAACCGGATCAGGAGGAACGGCATCCGGTGGAAATCAATTCGGTTTTGGATGAAATTCTGCTGCTGCATGAAAAGCAGCTCAAAGAAAACGACATCAATATTTCATTTAAATTGGCGCAGGGTTTAGGTCTGGTCAATGCATCCAAAAACCAGCTGCGCCAGGTTTTTTTGAACATGGTGGCAAACGCCAGAGATGCCATGCCCTCTGGCGGCACTTTATCCGTAATCACCAGTGGTGACAGCGATCAGGTTATCGTAGAATTTGCCGACACCGGCATTGGCATCAGAAAAGAAAATATTGACAAAATATTTGACAGTTTCTTTACCACCAAAGGCGAGATCAAAGGGGTGGGGCTGGGGCTCTCGGTCTGTTACGGCTTCATCCAGGATCACGGCGGGGATATCGAAGTTAAGAGCCAGGAAGGCGTTGGGACGACATTTATCATTACGCTGCCGGTGCATGAACCCGTCGTGTCTGAAAAGGAGGAAACGGTGTAGAAAGTTAACACTGAAATGCCTAAAATTAAAGACGCAGCAAAGCGACACCATTACTTTAGGCATTTTCCCGCTTTACCCGCGTTAGGTTTTAAGCCCGAGTAGTTTCCGTGCCTCTTCCGGCGTTGCAACTTCATACCCGATCTGATGGATAAGAGACACGATTTTCTCAACCAGCTCCGCGTTGGTCGCAGCTGCCTTGCCCGGTGCATAATAGACACTGTCTTCAAACCCGACCCGTATGGCAGCGGCCCCCATGGCAAGGGCCGCAGCCAGCAGTGAAAAATCCTGCATGCCTTCATGAACAACTCCCCAGGGAGCAGGTACGGGCAAACTTGATGTCAGGAAATGCAGGCTGTTCGGGTTGGCCGGCAAGGCATAATGAAAGCCTAACGGGAATCCAAATGTAAACGGGGGTTTCAATACCTTTTCTTCCACCAGTTTGGCCACGGCCGTCAGCATGCCCGCCTCAAAAATCTCCAATTCAGGAATGACATTGGTTTCTGCCATGCGGCGGGCCCAGTAGCGGATATCCGGCAACCGGTTTATATAGACGTCTTCACCGAAATTTACCGAACCCATGTTAAGTGATGCCGCTTCGACCCGCGGGTCATTCAGGGCCACGCAGCGCTCCTCCAGGGAAAGTGATGACAGGCCTCCGGTCGAGCCCTGAATGATAATGTCAGATGATTCTCTGATCAGATCAAGGGTTCGTGAAAACCAGGTTAAATCTTCGGTCTGGCTGCCTTTGTCATCCCGTACATGCAAATGGACAAAGCTGGCACCGGCGCGGGTGCAGTCAATAACCTCCCGGGCGACTTCTTTCGGTGCAAGCGGATTAATCGACGGCGGTTCTATATTCTTGCCCACCGGTGCCACAGCCACAATGATTTTTCTGTTTTTAATAGAATCCATATTC
>Ga0055477_10000530_pt1 | contig 10826 bp, 11 predicted proteins | sample Muzzi_PWA_D2_FD_57683 | JGI IMG/M metagenome (GOLD analysis project Ga0055477, IMG submission 57683) | Wetland microbial communities from San Francisco Bay, California, USA, that impact long-term carbon sequestration - Muzzi_PWA_D2 | ecosystem: Environmental > Aquatic > Marine > Wetlands ... | reverse complement strand
CTCGAACCCGAGCTCGCGAACGACGTTCTCATCGAACCGGTCGCGGCGGAGTCGATCAGAGATGGCGAAGCGAATCAAAGCTGATCATGACACGTGGACGGCGACGCTGGACGCGTCGGCGTCCCGACCCGGCCGCACGATCGTGTTCTTCTGCGCGAGCAACGGACAGCGGCCGTGGCGCGTCGTGCGCGTCGACGAGGATGAGCTTCCCGCTGACGACCTGGACGCCCTCTCGGCGAGCGAGCTGCGCGCCCTGTTCGACCGCTCCGAGTCCATGAACGTCTCGCCGTCTTGAGCTACGCCGACCTTCACGTCCATTCCAACGCATCCGACGGGACCCTCGACCCGGCCGCTCTCGTACGCGAGGTCGCGGCTCGCGGCGCCACCGGCCTGTCCCTGACCGACCACGATACGATGGCCGGCCTGGACGAGGCGGCGGCCGAGGCGGTGCGGCTGGAGCTGGCCTGGCTGTCGGGGTGTGAGGTTTCGGCTCTGGCCGGCGAACAGTCGGTGCATCTGCTCGCCTACGGCATGCAGCCGGGAACCGGACCGCTGGCCGAGCTGTTGAGCGACATCCGGGATGATCGCAGATCCCGAGCGAAGGCGATCGTCCGGCGCTTCAACGAGCTCGGTGTTCCACTGAAGTGGGAGGCCGTCGCCCGCGAGGCCGTCGGAGGCGTTCCGACCCGGGCCCACGTGGCACGGGCGATCGTCGACTCGGGCCTGATGCCGAACGTGCAGGCCGTGTTCGCGCGGTACCTGGGCGACGGCGGCCCGGCGTACGTAGAGAAGGAGCCGGTCTCGCCGGCCACCGTGTTCGACGCCGTGCACGAGGCGGGTGGTGTGGTGGTGCTGGCCCACCCCGGCCATGCCTACAGCGACGACCAGATCGTCGCGTGGGCCGGGCAGGGACTCGACGGCATCGAGGTCATGCACCCGAAGAACCGCGGCCAGCGCCGCGACGAGCTGCGGGCGCTCGCCTACCGGCTCGACCTGCTGTCGACCGGCGGATCAGACTGGCACGGCGATCGGGGTGGTGGGATGGAACCGGGCACCGAGAAGGTGCCGATGGAGTGGATGGAAGCGGTCGCCGCACGCTGCGGCGTGTCACTGTAGAAGCCTGTGGAGAGTACATGAGTGAAGCGCGACACGAGAAGCTGGTGATTATCGGGTCCGGGCCGGCGGCCTGGACCGCGGCGATTTATGCCGCCAGGGCCCAGCTCGACCCGCTGGTATACGAGGGCTCGTTCAGCGCCACCATGGTGCCGGGCGGCCAGCTGATGTTCACCACCGAGGTGGAAAACTACCCGGGCTTCCCCGAGGGCATCACCGGCCCGATCATGATGGCCGACTTCCGCCGGCAGGCGGAGCGCTTCGACACGCGAATCGTCACCGAAAACATCGCGAGGGTCGACCTCTCCGGGCCGCCGCGGCGGCTGTTTGCCGAGAACGGCGATGAGGTCCTCGCCGACGCGGTGATCATCGCCACGGGCGCCAACGCGCGCTGGATCGGCATCCCGGGCGAGGAGCGACTGGCCCAGTCCGGCGGCGGCGTCTCGGCCTGCGCCGTGTGCGACGGCGCGCTGCCGCACTTCCGCGACAAGGTGATCGCCGTCGTGGGCGGCGGCGACAGCGCGATGGAGGACGCGATCTACATGACGAAGTTCGCCTCCGAGGTGCTGGTCATCCACCGACGCGACGAGCTGCGAGCCTCGCGGATCATGCAGGAGCGCGCGCTCGAGAACCCGAAGATCCGCTTCCTGTGGAACACGGTGGTCGACGAGATGATCGGCGACGACGTTGTCGAGAAGATCCGCGTCTCGGACGTCGAGACCGGCGAGTCCCGAGAGATCGAGGTGGGGGGCGTGTTCGTCGCGATCGGCCACATCCCCAACACGGGTTTTCTCGGCGATGCGATCGAGTTGAAGCCTAACGGGTATGTGAAGATGCCCGAGGGGTGGCGGACGGAGACGTCCGTGCCCGGCGTGTTCGCCGCGGGCGACGTGATGGACGATTTCTACCGCCAGGCGGTGACGGCCGCCGGCACCGGGTGCATGGCCGCGCTCGAGGCCGAACGCTGGCTCGCGCACGGGGGTGCGGCGTAATTTCTGCAGTACTCAGTACCGGAAGGACGGATGACATGACAACGAATCAAAAAGTGGCCCCGGAACCGGGCGTCGCCATCGAGTTGACGGAAGAGGCGGCGGTGGAGGTCCGGAAGTTTTTTGACGCCGAAGGCCTGCAGGGCGAGGACGCCACTTTGCGCGTGAGCGTGCTGCCGGGCGGGTGCTCGGGGTTCGAGTACGGGCTCGAGGTGGACGAGCAACCCCCCGAACCCGACGACCTCACGGTCGAGAGCCACGGGATCCGGGTTCTCATCGACCCGTTCAGCGCCCAGTATCTTTCGGGCGTGCGAATCGGCTATCACACCAGCTTCAAGGGCTCGGGCTTCACGTTCGAAAACCCGAACGCGACCGGTTCCTGCGGCTGCGGCACTTCGTTTTCGGTCTGAAGTGACTCCTGACACCGATGCGGTGGTTCCGGGCGCCAGCGGCGCAGGAACGGCCTGCGACGTCGGCATCCTGACCGTCGGCCCTTTCCAGTCGAACTGTTACGTCCTCCGTCCGTCCGGTGGCGGTCCGCTCGTCGTCATCGATCCGGGTGACGAGGCCGACCGCATTCTCGCGAAGATCGCCGGCGACGACGTCGCGGCGATCCTCCTGACCCACGCGCACCTCGATCACATCGGCGCCGTGAAGGCAGTGGCCGCGGCGACGGGGGCCCCCGTCTACCTCCATCCCGGGGACCGTTTCCTGTACGACGCGGCCGTGGAGCATGCCGGCGCCTTCGGGCTGCGGGTCGAGGCGCCCCCGGCGCCCGACCGGGAGCTAACCGAGGGCGAAACCCTGCGGTTCGGCGACCTGGAGTTTGAGGTGCGGCACGTGCCAGGCCATTCGCCGGGCCACGTGATCTTCGTGACCGACGGCATGGCCTTCGTCGGCGACTGCGTGTTTCACGGCTCCATCGGCCGCACCGATCTGCCCGGCGGTGACATGCGCACGCTGCTTGCCGCGATCCGCAAGGAGATCCTCAGCCTGCCGCCCGACATGGTGCTTTACCCGGGTCACATGGGTCCGACCACGGTGCGCCACGAGGCGCAGACGAACCCTTTCCTCGTGCAGGGCGGCTACGCGTGAGCGCCGGGTCCGAGATCCGGGCGGCCGGCGCGCGGGCCTCCGGCGGACAGAGCGGGCGGACGGCGCCCTCGCCGTCCCTGGTCGAGACGGTCGGCCGGTCGACCGAGCCGTGCCTGCACTGCGGCTTCGGCGTGCCTGTCCGCCTGATGGGCTGCAAGGGCGGGCACTGCCCGAACTGCCGCCATCCCTATCCACACGGGGACTGTTCCGACTGATGGAGACCGGCCCGATCGAGCCGCGGGAACCGGGAGCCGACGAGGCGTCCCGCTTCGCCGCGCTGGTCGGGGCGTTCGTGCGGGCCGACCGCGCGGTCGTCCTGACTCATGACAACCCCGACCCCGACGCCATCGCCTCGGCAGCCGGCCTGGCCTTTCTCATCGAGGAGGCGTGCGACATCCCGGCCGTCGTCACGTTCGGCGGGATCATCGGCCGCGCCGAAAACCGCGTGCTGATGGACATCGTGGGCGTGCCGTTCGAGCGCATCGAAGGCTTCGAGTTCCGCCCGGGCGACGCCTTCGCCCTGGTCGACGCGCAGCCGGGTGCCGGGAACAACGCGGTCCCCGAGGACGCCAGCCTCGCGGCCGTGATCGACCACCACCCCGTGCGCGACGTGCCGCGGCAGGCCGTCTACCACGACGTGCGGGAATCCTACGGGGCGTGCGCGACGATGATCGTCGAACTCCTGCGCGCCGGGGGCCTCGAGCCCGGACGGCCCCTGGCCACGGCGCTGTTCTACGGGATTCAGTCCGAGACACTCGACCTCGGCCGCGAGACCTCCGAGCCGGACGTGGAGGCCAGCATCTACCTGTATCCCCGCACCGATCCCGAAGCCCTGTCGCAGATCCGACACGCCCGGGCCCCGCGCGCCCTGTTCCGGTCGCTGCACGCTGGGCTGGAGAACGCCTGGTACCGGGACGGTGTGGTGTTCGTGCCGGGCGGCACGCTCGCCTATCCCGACCTCGTGGCCCAACTCGCCGATTTCGTGCTGCGGGTGCAGGGCGTCGAGTGGGTGGTGGCGGTCGGCCGCTACGGAGACGACCTGCTGGTGTCGGTTCGCGCCGACGAGCCGAGGGCGCACGCCGGTGTCTGGGTGCGCGAGATCGTCGACGGCCGCGGCCCGGCCGGCGGCCACGGGCAGATGGCCGGCGCCCGGGTGCCCGTGCACGGCAAGAGCGACGAGCAGGTGGTCGAGCTGGTGGACGACCTGTTCGAACGCTTCAGCGAGCTCGCGGGCGTGGCCGACCAGCCGCGCCGCCCGCTGCTCGAGAGACCCGCGCCGGACGCCGGGACGGCCCCCACGTGATCCGCATCGGCCTGACCGGCACTCTGGGCGCCGGCAAGAGCACCGTCGGCGACCTGTTCGAGGCCTGGGGCGCCTGGCGGATCGACGCCGACCGACTGGCCCGCCGGACCGTCGAGCCCGGCACGCCCGGCCACGCCGCCGTGCTCGAGCGGTTCGGCGATCGGGTGCGGGCCGACGACGGGACGATCGACCGAGCGGCGCTGCGCGCCATTGCGTTCACCGACGCGGCGGCCCGGAAGGCGCTGGAGCGCATCGTCCATCCCGAGGTCGATCGACTCCGCGCCGCGGAGGTCGAACGGGCGGCGGGGGAGGGGGCCGAAATCGTGGTGTACGAGGTCCCGCTCCTGTATGAGACCGGTATGGAGAGCTCGTTCGATCGGGTGGTCGTGGTCGACGCGCCCACCGAGATGCGGCGGCGGCGGGTCGTGGAGACACGCGGCCTGACGGCCGAGACGTTCGACGCGATCGACGCCAGCCAGATGGGGGGCGAGGAGAAGCGAAGGAAGGCCGACGTGGTCGTGTGCAACGACGGGGACGAGGCGCTGCTCGAGCGCCGGGCCCGCGTCGCCTGGGACGCCGTGACGGGCGTTCGCTGGAGGGTCGACCTCCACATGCACACCTCGGCGTCCCGCGATTGCCGCAGCGCGCCGGCCGACGTGGTTGCCCGGGCTCGGGAGCTGGGACTCGACCGGATCGCGATCACCGACCACGACCAGATCGAGGGCGCGTTCGCGGCCCGCGAGCTGGACCCCGACCTGGTGATCGTGGCCGAGGAGGTGCGTACCGCCGAGGGGCTCGACCTGATCGGCCTCTGGCTTACCGAGTGGATTCCGCCGGGGGGCACGTTCCGCGAGGTGGCCGACGCGATCCACGCGCAGGGCGGGGTCGTCTACCTCCCGCATCCGTTCGACGCGCGTCGCGGCGGTTCCGCCGAGTTCTTCGAGGGCGTGGTGGACTGCGTAGATGCGGTGGAGGCGTTCAACGCGCGGATTCACGACGAGAGCCGCAACGAGCGCGCCGCCGCCTGGGCGAAACGGCACGGGCTGCCGGCCGGCGGCGGCAGCGACGCGCACACGCTAAGCGAGATCGGCCGTGGCCGGGTGACCCTGTCGCCGTTCGACGGGCCCGCGACGTTCCTCGCGGCCCTCCGCGAGGGAATGGTGGAGGGCCGATCGTCGAGCCACCTCGTGCATCTGGCCTCCACGTGGGCCAAACTGTGGCCATGAGTTCCACGCCCCCGACATCTCCATCGCCCGTGCGACCGTCCGGCGTCGCCCCGCCCCCGGCGGAGCGCGCCGCGGGCCTGGCGCGCATCCGTGACGAGCTTGCGGCGGCGCATCGCGTCGTGCTGACCACGCACATGAACGCCGACGGCGACGGGGCGGGCAGCGAGGTGGCGCTCGGCAGCTGGCTGCTCCGCAGCGGGCGCCAGCCGGTGATCGTGAACCCGACCCCGTTTCCGGAGCTCTATACGTTCCTGCTGGACGGGCTGGAGATCTCCGCGCTGTCGCCCGCCGCTTCCGCCGAGACGAGCGACGCGGCCGCGGCGGTGCGCGCGGCCGACCTCGTCGTCGTGCTCGACACGGCCGAGGCGCCCCGGCTCGGCCAGGTGATGCCGCTCATCGAGTCGCACCGGATCCTGACGATCGACCACCATCCACCGGTGACGCCGGCTCTCGGCGAGCTGTCGGTGCGCGACGCCTCGGCGGCCGCGACCGGTGAGCTGGTGTTCGACCTGATGGCCGGCGCCGGCGCCGAGCCCACGATCGAGGAGGCGCGGGCCCTGTACGCGGCGATCGTGACCGACACCGGATCGTTCCGGTTCTCGAACACGAGCAGCCGCGTGCACGAGATCACGGCACGGCTCATCGAGCGAGGCGTCGATCCCGAGGGTATGTACGGCCGTCTCTATGGGGGCTACACGCCGGCCCGGCTCGCGCTGCTGCAGCGGGCGCTGGCCGCGCTCGAGGTCCACGACGAGCTGCCGGTGGCGTGGATCCGCCTGACCGACGCCGACATGAAGGAGACGGGGGCCGACCGAGAAGACGTGGACGGCATCGTCGAGTACGCCCGCCGCCTGCGCGGCGTCGAGGTCGCGGTGCTGCTGCGGGAGCTGCCGGAGGGGAAGACGAAGGTATCGCTGCGCACCTCGGGCTCGACGGACGTCGCGGCGGCCGCCCGCGAGCTCGGCGGCGGCGGCCACGTGAAGGCGGCCGGCGCGCTGATCGACGCTCCGATCGACGAGGCGGTGGCGCGAGTACTCGAGGTGCTGGACGGCCAGCTGTGAGGCGTCCGGGACCCCTGTACGGGATCGCCGGCTCCCCCTACATTCGGAACGTCCCGTCCGTCCACCGCCTAACCGGGCGGCATCGAATCGGTGTCTTCACCTGGCAGGAGGATCGGTGCGGAACGGAAATGCGATGAACGGTTACGGGGCGCGAAACCCCGAGCTTCGGGGCGAGATCATCTCGGACGAGACCGCCGGACGATTGCGTTACCTGGCCGGCCGGATTCCCCCCGAAGAACTGTCGGAGGTCTGGGTGTTCCCCCCGCTCGACGACGTCGAGGGCTCCGACGAATTCCACCTCTTCACCCGTCGGATGAGCGAGGGCGTGTATCGCGTCTGCGCCGCCGAGTTCGCGGGCGAGGCTCAGGCCCGGGTTTCGGTGTACGGCGCCGTGCCCGAATCGCGCGTGCAGCGCGTGGTGGACGGGTTCCGCGACCGCCTCGGCGAGAGCCGCGAGCCCCTCTACCTGCCGATTTTCGGCTCGGTGGAGCGCTGGCGACTGGCCGTCGGAGCCGACTCGGAGCCGTCGGCCGGCGGAGGCAACGGCCTGTCGCTGACCCCGCGGGTGGAGGCGATCGCCGTCTGACCGAATGTCTCCATGAGTGAGCTGGACATCGGGCTGGCGGTCGCGTTCGGCGCGGGAGTGCTGAGCTTCCTGTCGCCCTGCGTGCTGCCGTTGGTGCCCTCGTATCTGTCGTTCATCAGCGGAGTGAGCGTCGACGACCTGTCGGCGGGCGGCGTTCCCGCCCGCCGCACGGCGTTCGTCCACTCCCTGTTCTTCGTGCTGGGCTTCAGCCTCGTGTTCCTGGCCCTCGGCGCCTCGGCCACGCTCCTCGGCGCGGTGTTCCGCCAGAACCAGCTCCTGATCGCGCGGATCGGCGGCGTGCTCATCGTGCTGTTCGGGCTCTACCTGCTGGGCCTGCGGCCCGGGCTGTTCCTGCAGCGCGAGCGCCGCATCCATCTCAAGGACCGGCCGCTGGGGTACCTCGGCTCGACGCTCGTCGGCGTGACGTTCGGTGCCGGCTGGTCGCCGTGCATCGGCCCCATCCTCGGTGGCATCCTCACCTTCGCGGCCACCCGACAGACGATGGGCGAGGGCCTGATGCTGCTGGCCGTGTATTCGCTCGGCCTCGCGGTGCCGTTCCTGCTCTCGTCGCTCGCGCTGTCGTGGTTCTTCAGCGCCTTCGCCCGGTTTCGGAAGTACCTTCCATGGGTCGAGCGCGTCAGCGGCGCGCTCCTGGTGCTGGTGGGCATCCTGTTGATCACGGGTCGGTTCACGGCGCTCGCCGGCTGGGCGACGCAGTTCACGCCCGACTGGATTCTCGAGCGGATCTGAGTTGCGCCGACCCGGACACACCTGGGGTCGGTCTCCCTCTATGTGTACATGTGTACAGTCAGATGGTCGGCCGCAGACATCTGCCGTGCCCGGGGGTGTGGGGGGCGGACGCCCATGAGCGGCTTCCTCAGCCCGCCGCGAGCTCCTCGCTGAGCAGTTGGCGCTCGAGCAGCCGCGCGTAGACGCCGCCTTTCGACAGGAGCTGCGAGTGGGTGCCCTGCTCGGCCAGCTTGCCGTCTTCGAACACGAAGATCACGTCGGCGCCGGCGACCGCTGAGACGCGATGCGACACGATGATCGACGTCCGATCGCCCATATAGTCCCGCAGCCCTTCGAGGATCGCCTCCTCGGTCACGGTGTCGACGGCCGACAGGGCATCGTCCAGAATCAGCAGGGGGGCGTCGCGGTAGAGCGCCCGGGCGATCGTCGCCCGCTGCTTCTGGCCGCCCGACAGGTTAATGCCGCGCTCGCCGAGCAGGGTGTCGAGCCCGTCGGGGATCTCTTCCAGCGTCTCCCGCAGCTGCGCGACGTCGACGGCGTGGTCGAGCTTTCCGTTGGTGCCGCCTCCGTCGACGTCGTCCAGTACGAGGTTGTTGCGCAGGCTGTCGGAGAACAGGAAGGGCTCCTGCGGGACCGTCGCGATCGAGGCGCGCAGCTGTGACAGTTTCCGCTCGCGCACGTCGACGCCGTCGATCAGCACCGTGCCCTCAGTCACGTCGTACAGGCGGCCGATGAGGCGCGCCACGGTCGATTTGCCGCTGGCAGTGGCGCCCACGAGGGCCGCGGTCTGGCCGGCCTCGATCGTGAAGCTCACGTCCTCGAGCACCCAGCGCTCGGTCTCGGGATAGCGGAACCACACGTTGCGGAACTCGATGCGACCGTGGATCGGCGTGTCGACGGTCTCCGCGGCGTCGTCGATCGCGGCCGGCGTGTCCATCAGCTTGTTGATCCGGCCCATCGAGGCGGCGCCACGCTGGAACAGGTTCGTCACCCAGCCAACCGCGATCATCGGCCACATCAGCAGGGTCAGGTAGAAGCCGAAAGCCACGAACTCGCCGATCGTGATCGTGCCGTCCATCACCTCGAGGCCGCCGAGCCACAGCACGACCAGGGTGCCCAGGCCGCCGAGGAACTGGAGGGCGGGGAAGAACGCGCCCCAGATCTTCGCGAGGTCCATGTTGCGGTCCATGTAGTCATGGCTGTGCCCGCCGAACCGCTTCGCCTGGTCGTCCTCGCGGGCATAGGCCTTCACGATCCGGATCCCGGCCACGTTTTCCTGCACGAAGTTGGTCAGTTCCGAGAACTGCTCCTGGATGCGCTCGAACCGCACGTGGATGCGGCGGCCGAACCAGATCACCGCGATCGGGATCAACACCATCGGAATCATCGCGAACCCGGTGAGCGTCGGACTGATCCAGATCATCAGGATGAGCGCGAAGATCGAGACCGCCGTCGTGTTCACCAGGTACATGATCGCGGGCCCCGCCACCTGGCGGACGGCCAGCACGTCGTTCGTCGCCCGGCTCATCAGGTCGCCGGTGCGCCACCGGTCGTAGAACTGGGGCGAAAAGTGAAGCAGATGCTCGAACAGGTCGTCCCGCAGGTCGGTCTCGATGCGCCGGCTGATGCTGTTCAGCAATTCGCGCATCCCGTATTTTGCGATCCCGCCCAGCACGGCCGCGCCGACGATCAGCAGCGCATAGCGGACGATCAGGTCCCGTGAGAGCGACTCGGTGAGCGCGTCGATCGCGACCTTGAGCAGGTAGGGTCCGGCGATCGTGAACACGTTCGTGATCACGACCAGCAGGAGGCCCGCGATGACGCCCCTCAGGTAGGGACGGTAGTACGGCAGCAGCCGGCGGAACTGCTTCAAACAGGGACTCCCTCGGCAGGCATGAACGTTGCGCTATTAACTATTCTCGACACGCCGCGTATTATACAGGCGTCGGCGTCGTCGGGGGACCGGGACCCTGAGCATCCCGGACTTTTGGCCCATTCGAGCACTCGGGCCGCGTCGCGCAACCGCTGAAGTCGAGAATTGAAGGAGAGATCGGGAATGAACGCACGGAAATTTTTCCCACTCCTGACGGCCGTGGTGCTGTTCACGGCCTGCGGAGGGGACGACCAGGCCGACCTGGACCGCGAGATGGACCTGGCGCTCGCCGAGGATTCGCTGGCCGAGCTGGCCGACACGGTGGCCGAGCAGCCGCCCGCTCAGCAGCAGCCGCAGGCCCAGCGTCCGCAGGCCCAGCAACCGGCCCGGCAGCCCGCTCGACAGCCGGCCGCCCAGCCAGCCGGCCCGCAGATGCGCGAGATGACGGTGTCGACCGGTACGGCCATGCGCGTGACGCTCGACCAGCAGCTCAGCACGAAGACGAGCCAGGTGGGCGACCTGTTCACAACGACCGTCGCGAGCGACGTGATGGACGGTGACCACGTCGCCATTCCGGCCGGCTCGCAGATTCGCGGTCGCGTGACCGCGGTTCAGAAGTCCGGCCAGCCCGGCGAGGCGGCCGTGCTCAAGATCGCGTTCGACGAGGCGACCGTGGACGGCGAGACCTACCCGGTGCAGCTCACCGTGGCCGAAGCGACACCGACCGTCGAGAGCCGGGAAAGCACGGGCAAGAAGGTGGGGAAGATCGGGATAGGCGCCGCGGCCGGCGCGATCCTCGGCCAGGTGATCGGCGGGGACGCGAAGAGCAC
>Ga0055477_10000529_pt1 | contig 10834 bp, 8 predicted proteins | sample Muzzi_PWA_D2_FD_57683 | JGI IMG/M metagenome (GOLD analysis project Ga0055477, IMG submission 57683) | Wetland microbial communities from San Francisco Bay, California, USA, that impact long-term carbon sequestration - Muzzi_PWA_D2 | ecosystem: Environmental > Aquatic > Marine > Wetlands ... | reverse complement strand
CGGGTGGCCAAGACCATCAACTTCAGCATCGTTTACGGTATCAGCGCCTTCGGTTTGTCCTCCCGCCTGAACTTGAGCCGCAAGGAGGCGCAGACTTTCATCGAGCGCTACTTCGAGCATTACCCCGGAGTAAAGAAATTCATGGAGGAGATCGTCGTCCAGGCCCGTGCCGACGGTTATGTCACCACCCTCTTGAACCGACGCCGCTACCTGCCGGAACTGGCCAGCAGCAACAAGGTCCAGCGGGAAGGGGCCGAGCGGATCGCCGTCAACACCCCGATCCAGGGCACCGCCGCCGATATCATCAAACTGGCCACCCTGGAAGTGGACCGGAGGCTGCGGCAGGCCGGCAGCAGGGCCCGGCTGTTGCTGCAGATCCACGATGAGCTGGTCTTCGAGGTGCCGAAAGGGGAGATCGAGAGCGCCGCCGAACTGGTCCGACCGGCCATGGAGAGTGTGTTAAAGCTGCGGGTGCCGTTGGTGGTCAACGTCTCCTCCGGGAAAAATCTGGCCGATACCTGAATATTAACCCGGTCGGCTGCTGCGCTTCGGGCTCGTCAGCCCAAGCCGACAGGCCGCCCTGTGACCCCAGGCCTTTAAACTATTATTGACAAATAAAGCGTTTGCTGGTTTTACCAGCGCTGGGGATTTCGAACTTCCTGGGGGGGAAGATGAGAAAACGATACGTCAGAAAAAAATACCTGATCAATCGGGAAATCCAGCTCAAGTACGTGCTGCTGGTGGTGGCCATGCTGGCTCTCTATACTTTTTTGCTGCTGGCGTCCGTCTTCTGGCCGCAACTGCAGGCATTTTCAGGCGAGAGTCAACTGGCCCGCAAGGCCGCCGCCGCCGGGGTCACATTGGAACTGCACCGTAATTTCTGGCCGGCCACCGCCGCAGTTATCACTCTGTTCGGGCTGATCAGCATCTTCGTGACCCACAAGGTCGTCGGCCCCCTTTTCTCCATTGATCGAACAATTCGGGAGATGGCCGCCGGCAACCTTACCGTCCGGGCCCAAATTCGCAAGGGTGACGATCTCCAGGAATTCCATCATAATTTCAATGCCATGGCCGACAATCTCGAGAGGTTGCTGATTGACCTGGAGCAGGGATGCCGGTGCCTGGACGACTGCAGCCAGACCCTGGAGAAGAAAATGGCCAGCGGGCGTTTAGACAGTCAGGAAATTGCCAAACTGCTGGTAAAGATGAAGGGTAGCCGGGAGAAATTCAGCCGTGATCTGCAGAGATTCACTTTCCGGCATGACAAGTAAGGATTGACGGTTGATCAGACGTTGTGGCGGCGCCCTGCCCATGGAACCTGGAATTTCCATGAAGCGGTCGGCAGATGCCGCAGGTGATGATGGGGTCGGCGCCGGTCGGGTGATTGCTACAGCCATAAAACTTTGGTGGCAGGCTAGGAACCGTCAGGCCCATTTTCATTCTGTGCTGATTTCCCGGCGCCACGACGCGGAATAGATGCTGGCCCGGACCAGCAGGGAGCCGGCCGGCAAGTTTTCGACCAGATCATGGCTGGTTCGGAGTAGGCCTCTGGTCCCCTTAAATTGCCCACCCAAAGAAAAAGGACGGGAAGCAGTCCCTCCTTTTCTCTGCCATAAGATCCTGGTGGTTTTTACTCCCTCCTGCTTTCGATTTTCTCCTGGGAGAGGTTGAATTCGCTCAGGTGTTTATTGGTGGTGCCTACCGCATTGATGAAGATGATCATCGACCCGCGCAGTCGCGGCGGCATTTCATTGAACTGAACTCCGAGAGCGTAAGTCTCTTCGCCGTCGAAGTCGGTCTCCTTGTACCAGGCCACATGACCCATGATCGTCACACTGACCGACTCATCCGGCAGACTGATCCTGAGCTTGGTTTTTCGGTGCATGATATCCTGGGCCGGAATATCCCGGTATCTCGGGTCGACTATCACACAGGCCCCGCCCAGGGAAATATCCAGAGAGAAGCCTTTGACGGTTAGAGGATGGCGGCCCGGTTGATTGTCGAGGATTTCCAGGGTCAGGTATATGGAATAATGACGGCGCGAGGTTTTGCGGAAGAACTTTTCCGGTTTTTCGTCATCCGGGATCATCTGGTGCCTGATGAGTTTGGTAATGCCGCTCTTCAAATCAGGAAATTCCTTGGTCAGTGCCAGAAAATCTTTTTTGGTTATCCTGAGCAGTTCCGCATCACTGACAGCCCTGACCTGGTATGGTGCCGGCCTTTTTACTTCGCAGGGGAAATCGTCGCCGAAGTGATCGTTGGCTTTCAGGTACTCGACCACGGCATATCTGCCGTTTTCGCTCTCGGCCGGGGATTTGACCAGTTCTCCGCAAACCACGAAGTAGATCGCCTCCTCCGGATCGCCAGGTTCCTGGACGATTTCATCGGCCTTGACCTTGATTTTCTTCAGACAGGGCAGGGTGGCCCGTAACTCTTTATATGACATCCTGGCGATGCTTTCGGCAATCACTGAACTGTATGATGTCCTCCGGCGGAGATGTGAATGCAGGACCCGGAAATCATGGGCTGTCGGATTGACTACCTCCCAGAGTTCCAAGAGGGCGGTGATGGCATAGAGCACTTCCCCTTCGGCCATGAAGAGGTTGTAGGCTTTTCGATATTTATTCATGGCGTCGACGAAATAATGTTTGTTCTTCAGGAAATCGCCGAAGAGCCAGTTCAGGTGTGGACTGTCGGGGTACTCCTCCAGGAGTTTCTTGTATTCTTCCTTGCGGTTAACGGTGATGGAGCCTTTGATTAGGCTTTCGATGATGCTGCATCCAGCTTTCCCACCGGTCATGATCCTTCACCCTGCCGTTATGGTATCGATTACGGAAATATTACCAATATAGTACGACAATCGCTTCCTGAAAGACAATACGAACCTTTTAATGACAGCTGGTCCGGTCAGGAAGAGACTTGGATCAGTGCAACGGGATACTCAGGGTGTATCCGGCAGAATTAGTCAGGGAGTCGGAGGGCATTGGCAAAATACAAGAAATTGATAGACGCTTCCTGAACAGCTGGATCTTATTCCCCAGGCCTCAGGCTACTCCCTGCAGTTCGTAGAGCTTCATTTCTCCCAGACGTCCCGACAGTTCCCGAAGCTTGAGGCGGTTCATGGCAGCACGGCAGGTGGAGTCGGCGATGATGATCGAGTTGGGCACCGGCCGGGTGAACTCCTGCAGTTCAAAGACCTTGTTGACCGGATCGCCGATTACCGTGTAGTCCATTTTCATCTCGAAGCCGATATTACCCAGTACCACTTCTCCGGTGTAGATACTGAGGCCGATTTTCAACTCGCTGCCGAGTAGGTTTTTGACAAAGTCCCGGTTGAGGTCGGTGATAGCGGCTTGCATTTCCAGGGCGGCTGCCACGGCGTTGTCGGCGTCGAGGGCCGAGGAAACCGGCGCTCCGAAGAGGGCCAGAAAGCCGTCACCGAGGTACTTGTCAACCATGCCAAAGTGATTGAAGACAATGGAGCCCATAATCGAAAAAAAATGGTTGAGCAGGGCGACGCTCTTGTGGGGGCCGATTTCCATGGTCATGTCTGAAAAGCCCCGGATGTCGAGATTGAGCAGGGTGATGGTTTTGATCTCTTCGACAATACTCTTGTCGGGCCCGGCACCGACAATCTTGTTGACGATCTCCTTGGGTACGAACTTCTGGAACATGTTGCGGATCGCCCTTTCGTTTTCGGCCATGGATACCGTCTCTTTATAGAGCCGGGAATTTTCCAGAGCGATGCTGACCGAGGTGGCGATGGACTGGAGAAGGTCCTTGTCTTTGTCGCTGAAATCTCCTTCCAGCTTGTTCAGTACCTCGATAACCCCGATGACCCTCCCCTGGGAGATCATTGGCACACAGAGTGCCGACCTGGTGCTGAAGCCGGTGGTTTCGTCGATTTTAGGATAATAATAGGTGGAGCTGCCGATATCACTCTCGACGATTGCTTCACCGCGGGAGGCGACGGCGCCGGAGATGCCCTGGCCCAGTTTAAGCTTTAGCGTCTGCAGCCGGCTCAAATCGATGCCGAAAGAGGCGGCGAAATCGAGTCCACCGTCTTTGACCAGGGCCAGGGAGCCGGCTTCGACGTTCATCAGGGAGCGGATCATGTCCATGGTGTAGTTGAGGACCTTGCCGGTATCGAAGGTGGAAGAGGCCAGGACGCTGCCGATCTGTTTGATGGCTTCCAGCTCATTATTGCGCTTGGCCACTGAGGTTGTGAGTTTGCCCTCTTCGATGGCGAAGGCGATAATATTGGCGATACATTCGGTAATCTCCTGGGCCTCTCGGAAGATTCGGCATTCCTTGGCGTAAAAGGCCATGACGCCGTTGACTTTGCCCCGCAGGGTCAGGGGGGCCAGCAGGCAGGCCTGTTGCCCGGCCTTGGGCAACAGCATTTCGCCGACCTCCTGATGGAGGTTGGAATGGCCGTCCACGACGCGGATCGTTTCCTGCTGCATGACCCGGTCGATCATATTGCCCCTGCAGTTGAAGCTGGCGCCGACCGATATGTCCACGGGTTCATTGGCCACCAGATCGACGACTTTGAGCAAGTCCGGTCTTTTTTCGTCCCGGACCAGGATCAGAGCGGTCTCGAAGGGGATAACTTCCTGGACCTGATTCAAGATGGCGCGCAGCAGTTCGCTGTTCTTGAGGCTGGAGTTGAGAGCCTTAAAGATCTTGCGAATGGCGATGAGATTGTCGCGCTCCAGGTCAAGGGCGCTGAGCAGACGGATATTTTCGTAGGTAAAGGCGGCGTTGCTTAACAGCGGGGTCAAGGCCTCGACCTCCTCCTGGAGGAAAACCGATTTTTCATCCCGGCGGGAAATGGTCAGGACACCGATAACGTCCTTGATGGTCTTGATCGGCATGATGATGAATGACTTGCTGCCGTAATGCAATCGGCTGCAGCGGCCGAACCGTTGTTCTTTTTCAATGTTGTCGACGATCAGTGGGGTTTTATTGATAACGGCATATTTGGCGATGGAACTTTCGAATTCGATCCGGTCGTCGATCTTGATATTGTCACCCAGGCCGATACTGGCTTTGACCACAAAGGACCTGTCCCTGCCCTTGTCCATGATCAGAACCGAACCCATATCCGCTCCGACCAGGGCCAGGGCTCTTTCCAGGGTGACCTGCAGAATTTCCCAGGGGTCCAGGGTGACGTAACAGAGATCGGACAGTTCCTTGAGAACGTTGACCTCGTGGGCCTTCTGGGCCAGTTTGTCGGAACTCTGCCGGAAGCGCTGCTCAATGGCATTGAAAGAGGCGACGATCTGCTGTAATTCGCCCTGACTATTGTCCACCACGCCGACGGCGATGTCCCGGTTGATCTTCTCGCTGAGGGTTCGGGAAATGTTGATGATGTTGTCGAAGAGGCGCCGGAGAAGGGTGTAGCCGACAAAGATATAGACCAGGCCTACCACGACCAGGAGCCTGATCGAGGTGTCCTTGAGGAAATCGTACTTGTAGCCGAAGTATAGGAAGCCGGCGCACGGGAAGAGCAGGAGCAGTATAAAGATGACGTTCAGCTTGTAGTAAAGCTTCTGGTTGTCCATGTTTCCCCCCTGTGCCGAAACGATCCAAGGCTTGGACCATTCCGGCAACGATTTATTTTACTTGACCGGATAAGCTGCGGCAAGTACTTCAGGCAAGACTGCTTTATATGCCCGAGGCCGGGAAACCAGGCAACCTTTTTTCACCCTTGATGACGGCAGTCGCCGACGTTGTCGTTGCCGGAAGCCGCCCCGAAAAAAGATTTGACGCTTTTCCTGAAAAAACTTAGGATTACACGCCTTCAATTACTAACTGCCAAGAAGCTGCGCTTGAAGAGGGAGAATAGCAAAAATGCTTGATTTTCTGAGGAGGAAAGCCCAATCCACCGTGATCCAGGTGGGCATTCTCGCCATTATCCTGGTCTTTATGTTCTGGGGGGTGGGTGGGAATAAGGGCAATGGGCCCAATTCACTGGCCACCGTCAATGGCCAGATGGTTTCCTACCAGGATTACCAGAAACTGTACGACCAGAAGCTTAATCAACTTCGGGCCCAGCTGGGTGGGGAAATTCCTCCCGGACTCCTGGAAAACCTGGGGTTGAAGCAGCAGATTCTCGATGAGTTGATCCAGAGAATGCTCTTGAGCCAAGGGGCGGAAGCCGCCGGGGTGATGGTCAGCGAAGAGGAGGTGCGCCAGGCCATTCAGGAGATGCCGGCTTTTCAGAAAGACGGGGTTTTCAACGTCGAGTGGTACAACAAGATTCTGGCCGGCAATCGGATGAGTGTTTCGGATTTCGAGGCCTCGGTCAAGAATGATCTGTTGACCGCCAAGATCCTGGGCCATCTTTCCCGTTTCGGAGGAGTCTCCGAGGCGGAGTTGCAGGAGCGCTTCGATCTGGATTACCGTCAGAAGAAATTCTCTTACGTTGCCTTCGAAGCTGGTGATTTTGAAAAGAAGGTGCAGATCAATGACGACGAGCTGGCCGCTTATTTTGAATCCCACCGTGACAGCTACCTTTCCCAGCCCGAGATTAACCTGAGCTATGTCCTGTTCCCCTATGGCGTGGGGGCCAGCTACCCCATTGCCGACGAGGATGTGACCGCCTACTACGAACAGCACAAGGAAGACTATCTGGTGCCGGAAACCCGCAGGGCCCGCCATATCTTGGTCAAAGTGGCCGAAGATGCCCCGGTGACGGAAATTGATCAGGCCCGGAAGCGGGCCGAAGACCTGCTGCAAAAGGCGCGAGACGGCAAGGATTTCGCCGAACTGGCCCGCCAAAATTCAGACGACAAGGGATCCGCGGCCAATGGCGGGGACCTGGGCTTTTTCAAGCGGGGACAGATGGTCCCACCCTTCGAGGATGCGGTTTATGGCTTGGAGAAAGGCGGGATGACCCTGGTCCGCTCTCGTTTCGGCTTTCATGTGGTCAAGCTGGAGGAGATCAAGCCCGGGCGGCTTAAGCCCCTGGATGAGGTGCGGGGGGCGATCGTCGCCAAAATCGGCAAAGAGGGGGCCAAAAACCAGGCCTTTAAAGAGGCCAGCCAAGCCTATGAAAAGATAATTCTGTCCGGGAGCCTGGCCAAATACGCCGAAAGCGGCGGGGTCAGCCTGAAAGAGACCGGCCTGTTCAGGCGCGACCAACCTCCCGCTGTATTGAAGGATGAGCCGGCTTTCCTGCAGGCTGCCCTGGGGCTCAAGGAAGGTGAATTGAGTTCGATCATCGATGGGGCATCCGCCTATGCCGTGTTTTTTGCCAAGGAAATCAAGAAACCACAACCTCCCGAGTTGACCCAGGTCCGGAAGCAGGTTGAGAAAGATTTTACCAAGGAACGTTCGGTGGAACTGGCTCGGGAGGCGGCGGCAAAGCTCCTGGCCGACCTGAAGAACGGCGTAACCCTGGCGGAAGGAGTCAAGGGTAGCGGCGGTAAAGTCCAGGAATCTCCATTCATCTCCAGGGTGGATCGGGCCGGCAGCCGACTTGATTCGGTCCTGATCGATACCGGCCTGGCTCTGACCGCGACCAAGCCGGTGGCCGATCAGGTAGAACAGGTGGGGCAATCTTTTTATGTTCTGGATTTCCAGGAAGAGAAAGCGCCTCCGGAAGGATTGTTCAAGCAGAAGCATGATGAGCTGGCAGCGAAGTTGGCCGAAGAAAATAGGGCCGAGTTGGTATCTGCCTGGGTGGCCAATCTTCGTTCCAAGGCTGAAATCACCATCAACCCTTCATTTAGCTGAGATCCGGATTTAGTTCGAAAAATAAGGGACCGGCGGCCTTTGGCTGCCGGTCCCTTATTTATTGGGCCTGCCGCGGTGACGATAGTCTTCCGTTGTGAAACTGCCGGCGATCAATCCCGGGTCTTGCCCCAGAGGGGATCCTGGCCAAAACGTTTCATCCACCAGTCTTCATCGTCGTCTTGGTTGTTATCCCCCGGTTCCAAGGGAATCCGGTAAGTGTGGCAGTAGCCGATAATGGTCTGGTAAGCCTCGGTCAAGAGGTGCATGGCGACCGGCGGCTCTTGGCCGGGGGCGACGGGCACGGTGTCAGGGTGGTGCTGTTTCGCTTTGCGGCGGTATGCCTCGCGGATTTCCTCCAGGGAAGCGGCGTTGCCCAATTCGAGCAATTGGCGTGCCGCTAAGATCTTCTCCCACTTAGCGGTTTTTTTCGGCATCATTCTTTTTCCAGCTTTTTTCCGTGCCGCTGAGTAATCGGGCAATATTCTCGTGGTGTTTGAACCAGATGACGGCGGCGATCAGGGCCGAGGCCAGGCACAGTTCGCCGGGACCACCGGCCAGCCAGATCAGCAACGGCAGAGCGGCGGCGGCGGTAATCGAACCCAGCGAGACAAAGCCGCTCAGCCGTAGCGTGACCAGGAAGATGGCGACCCCGGCCAGGGCGGGCAGCGGCGCCAGGTAGAGGTGCAGGCCCAGGGCCGTCGCCACCCCCTTGCCGCCCCTGAATTTCAGGTAAATCGGGAAGCAGTGACCCAGAAAGGCAGCGATGCCGGTGAGCAACGTCCAAAGCCGGCGGTCCGGCTGACCCTGGAGTATCCAGGCCACCAACAACATGGGCAGCAGCCCCTTGAGCGTGTCGCTAACCAGGGTCAGCCCGCCGATTTTCTTGCCCAGCAGGCGGGTGGCATTGGTGGCGCCGATGTTGCCGCTGCCCTGGCTGCGGATGTCGATCCCGGCCAGCTTGCCGTACAGCAGTCCGAAAGGGATGGCGCCGAGCAGATAGCCGAAAACTGGATACAGGTAGGGCATCGTTGTCTTGTCTAATGATTTTAAGGTGTTAAGTAAATCGGGATGCTTGATAATAACTTGTTGCCGGACGGATAGAAAGCTAATTTTGCTATGTCGGCAGGGGCTGAAACGGAAAAGCTCTTTCAAGAGCGGGGATGATTGTTTACATTGATTTCGAGATTGAGCGGCACCTTGATGGGCGGAATCTATTATGGTGCTTTCGGCAAGTCTTCGCTCCCGTTTGGCGATACTGTGGTCAGGGAGGTAGTTTTCAGCATATTTCAGATTACCCAGTGAAATTTCCCAGCTTGTCCTCGTCCTTCCGGAAATGTCTTACAGGATAGAGTCGGCATGCAAGTCAGGCTCACGGGCGGTCGGGCGCTTCTTCATCTCAGGGGTCGCGTACCGACAAACTCCTTGACCTTCGCGCGGGTGTCCGCGAATTTCCGGGTCGGGCCAGAGTGGGGACAGATGATTCCGTTCGAATGGCGGTGGGCGATTATGAGGATGAGCGATGGAAAAGGAATTTATGGCCGAAGCCATTCGGCTGTCCGTGGAGAAGATGCAGGCCGGGGAGGGAGGACCGTTCGGGGCGGTCATCGTCAGGAAGGGTGAAATCGTGGCCCGGGGCTGGAACCGGGTGACCTCCAGCAATGACCCGACCGCCCATGCCGAAATAGTGGCCATCCGCGAGACCTGCCGGGTGTTGAACACCTTCTGGCTGGGTGACTGTGAAATTTACGTAAATTGCGAACCGTGCCCGATGTGCCTGGCCGCCATCTACTGGGCCGGAATACCCCGGGTCTATTATGCCGCCACCGGTCGGGATGCGGCCGGCGTCGGCTTTGCCGACGAGTATATCTACCGGGAATTGGTCAGCCCGATCGACCAGCGCAATCTGACCATGGAACAGACCATGCGGCAAGAGGCTTTGGAAGCCTTCCGGCTCTGGGAGGACCTGGAAGACAAAATCGAGTATTGATTCCTCTTGGTACGGCCTGTGCCTGGGGAAAGGAGGAGAAGCGATGAAAATAGTCTGGTTGACCGGTTTGCTCCTGATGTTGATGGCGCCGATGCTTTACACTACTGCCGGGGCCAAGGAGGTCAGATATTATGCCAAGGAGGAGGTTGCCAAGGGCTGGGATTTTTTCAACGCGGGTAAGCTGGACGAGGCCAAAGGACGTTTCGAACAGGCCACCGTGATCGATTCCAGTTATGCCCAGGCCTATTACGGACTGGCCCAGGTCTACGCCGCCCAGGAAAAATTCGGGCCGGCCGCGAATTTGTTACGCAAGACCATCGAGCTGGCTGAGTCGCCGATGCCCGAAGCCTACGTCAATCTGGGTTTCGTTCTCATCCTGCAGGGCAACGACCAGGAGGGTTTGCGGATGTATGACAAGGCCCTGGCCATCGACCCGATGAACAAGGAAGCCCATATCAACCTGGCCCAGTATTATTGCAACCAACTCGACGGCAAGAGGGCCTGGGAGCACATCCGCTTCTCCCAGAAAGTGGGGGCCGATATTCCCGGTGAACAGCTGGACGATATGCGGACCATCTGTCCGGAGAAATAAGAATTCTAACAACCGGGAGCGTCCCCCGCTCCGCTAAAGGCCGTCCGGTTCGCCGGTCGGCCTTTTTTCGGAAAATTCGGTAAAAATCAATTCTTTGACCTAGGTCAAAGCCGCCATACCCTTCTTTCGTTATCCTCCAGTCAAACAGGCAAGGAACACGCCGGTATCGACCGGCGCCATAATTTGACAAATTCATTAATTCAAACCGGAGGATGTGGAAATGTTTTGTTTTCAATGCGAACAAGCGGCCAAGGGCGGATGTACCACTATCGGAGTATGCGGCAAGAATCCGGAGGTCTCCGATCTCCAGGATCTCCTGATCCATGCCCTGCAGGGACTATCGCTTTATGCCGTCGAGGGCAAAAAAGTCGGGGTGAGCGATCCCGCTCTGGGGCTTTTCGCCTGCGAGGCGGTCTTCTCGACTCTGACCAACGTCAACTTCGACGCAGAGCGGCTGGTTGGACTGGTCCGCGAGACCATAAATCGGCGGGAGCAGCTCAAGGCCAAAGTGG
>Ga0055477_10000528_pt1 | contig 10854 bp, 9 predicted proteins | sample Muzzi_PWA_D2_FD_57683 | JGI IMG/M metagenome (GOLD analysis project Ga0055477, IMG submission 57683) | Wetland microbial communities from San Francisco Bay, California, USA, that impact long-term carbon sequestration - Muzzi_PWA_D2 | ecosystem: Environmental > Aquatic > Marine > Wetlands ... | reverse complement strand
TGCTCGGCGTCGAGGATTAGCGTATCACACTGAGGGCAAAAAATCGTTGGTAAGGCCATTACTAGCTCCATTAAAATTGCCAATCGGTGATTGGCAAAGTGTGGCATAACGCTTCGAATATAACATAATAACGCTTATCTTACAATATGTTCTTTAAGGTTATCAATCTCATTTGAAAGTGATAAGCAACGCCGATTCATTGCAAAATCTCTTAAAGCATGGTACAAAAAGCATAATAAAAATTCGACGCGACAAAAGGGATTCATTTATGCCTAACGATGTTTTTATCAGCTATTCTCGGAGAGATGAGGATTTTATCAAGCAGCTATATCAAGCCTTAATCGACCACGGTATCTCCACCTGGTACGACAGAGAAAATATTAGGGTAGCCAAGCAATGGGCTACCGAAATTGTCGAAGGTATTCGGGACTGCCAGGTCTTTGTGCTAGCGCTTTCCCCGGATTCTACGGCCTCGCCGAATGTTCGCAAAGAAGTAGATTTAGCCCAGCGTTACAACAAGCAAATTGTCCCCTTAATTTGGCGTACCACAGAGATTCCGATAGCGATGGAATACCAACTGGCCGGTATTCAGTGGCTTGATTTTAATGAAACGGCTTCAGAGAAAAACTTCAACGATCTTATCGGAACTGTACAACGCTTGATGGGTGGGGCATCGATGGCTGAAGCCACCACCGGCGCCCAAATTGTAAAGGAGTCCCCCATTCCACCCATAGAAGCGGATGAAGCACCGGCCGCATCGGATGAGAAGAAATCGCGTCGACGCAAGAGGATCTCTGGCCGCAAAGCGAAACAGGCCGTAGCTCCTTTAGGGATAGGCGCAGCCGTGATTTCCAGTGTGGTGACCACTCTTGAACTGGACGTTGATGAGCAAGATGTTGTTAATGAGGAATTGAAATGGCTTTTTAGCGCCGCCGATAATTTTATGAAAGTCCGAAGCAATGAGATTCAACCTAGCCAAGCCATTAGCGTACCCATTCCAGAAGATGTCGAAGCAGATGATGAAGTCAACAACCAACTACTTATGACGGATGATTTTAATTTGAGTATTTTAGAAGGAGAACTACCTCCAGACTGACTAGAATCAGCAAACAACTGAGAAACTTAAATATGCAACTAGAAATGGAGGCTGAAAGGGGGCCAGCTGGTAAACAAGACCTAGAACTGCAAAATAATATCAAGTCTGGTCGTCGTGAGATAGTTAAAATTGTGAATGAAATAGCGCAAGGCATGAATCAGGCTTATGGAGTCCTGGTTACCGCTCCAGAAGAGCTATTGGATTTACTTTAATAGAAACAAACTTATTCTATTATAAACTCATCAAGAAACAGCCACGGTGTACTCCAATGGCTGTTATTATTTAGATGACCAGCGAGAGAATGCCGCTCGATTGCTGGGGCTGTAATCGAAAAAAAGAGAAGGGATTATGACAAAAACAATATCTACCACCGAACTGGCCCAATTGCTTGGCAATTCTGACCTTGTCGTGGTCGATGTCCGGCCAACGGCGGCTTACAATGGCTGGCGGCTTCAGGGCGAAGCTCGTGGCGGGCATATTCAGGGGGCGGTTGCTTGCCCTTTAGCCTGGACGAAAAATATGAATCCATCCGATCTGGAACCCATGCTTGTTGCCAAGGGGATTACATCCGACAAGACTATTGTGGTATATGGTTACAATCCTGAAGACAGCGCCACTCTGGGGCAAAAGCTGACGGAATTAGGATATACAGAGGCATACTCATATCAGGCTGGTCTGGCAGCCTGGGCAGCGGATGAACGTCTACCAATGACTCATCTAGCCCATTACGAAAAACTGGTCCATCCAGAATGGATCCATCAGCTTATTACTGGACAACAGCCTGAAACTTATCCGGGTCATGGATTCGCTATTTTTCATGTTAATTTCGACGCGCGCGAAGAGTACGCCGCAGGGCACCTTCCCGGCGCACTGTACTTGGACACCAATGCCCTCGAATCATCATCCGATTGGAATCGCCGTTCCGCAACAGAGCTAGAAGCTGCCCTACAAGCACACGGTATCACGCACAACAAAACAATTGTCCTGTACGGACGGGACACGGTCGCCGACCCCGATGACGCACAACCGGCGCGTACGGCGGGACAAATTGCGGCCACCCGTGCCGCCGCCATCCTCATGTATGCGGGTGTCGGGGACGTGCGCTTGCTGGACGGGGGATACGATGCCTGGGTGTCGGCGGGATACGAGGTTGAGACGGAGGAGCACCGTCCGTCTCCCGTGGCAGCCTCTGGTGTGCCGATTCCCAGCCACCCGGACTATTTTATTGACCTGGATGAGGCCAAAACCCTACTCGCCGACCCCAACGGGGTACTGGTCAGCATCCGAACCTGGGATGAATTTATCGGCAAAGAGAGCGGTTACAATTACATCGGCTCCACAGGACGAATTCCCGGCGCGGTCTGGGGAAATTGCGGTACCGACGCCTACCATATGCAGCATTATCGTAACATCGACAATACGATGCGCGAGTATCATGAAATCGCGGCTAATTGGGCGACAGCCGGGATTACACCAGACAAGCGGGTGGCTTTTTACTGTGGTACCGGCTGGCGGGCCAGCGAAACCTTCTTTTACGCCCACTTGATGGGCTGGCCGAATGTGGCGATTTACGATGGCGGCTGGTTCGAATGGAGTCGAGACAAATCGAATCCAATTGAGGTGGGCGTACCTTAATACGTTTGATAAAATGAAGAGCAGATTAAAAACAATCATCACCATCGTTCTCGTAATTACTAGAAGATTATTCAACTCATTGAAGAAATTTCAAGAGTATGAGTTTGAGTCACCTGATGATGTGCCCAAATTTCAATATGCGCATAGTTCGGATGAAGGGCTGGGACAGATACGAGACACCTTTAACCTTGACAAGATTAACGGCGAAACCAGTTCGATGGAGCACATCATCAATGTGATGGGCTGGGCACACCAAATTGTCAGATGGAGTAGCTGGGCGGATGACATTTCCCCTCAAAATGCTATCAACATCATCAACGTGGCTGGAGCAGAGAAGAAACCCGTCAGTTGTCGCATGAAAGCCACCATTTTAAATGAGGCTTATTTGTCGTTGGCCTATCAGTCGAGGCTCATCACCTGCTTACCCAAAACGGACGACATAACAGGCGTTCATGTTGTCAATATGGTCTATGTACCCCAATCAAAGAAGTGGATATATATGGACCCATCATTCAAGGCCTATTTCACAGATGAAAAAGGAAATGTACTAAGCTTTCAAGAGATTCGGAAACGAATGATCGAAAAAAGGGGACTCTTGGTGAATAGTGACAATGCATGGCCCAGTCCCGACGCAGCCTACATCGCCTATATCGCTAATAATTTTGTCAGGTTTTCCTGCCCCATCATCAGCGGATTCGATTATGAGACTCCGGGTAAGGATAGAGACTATGTGGAACTCGTACCCAAGTGTCTAATGAACCAGGAGAATCCTATTGTCCGCCAGAGCGGGGACGAATTTATTACCCGCTATTTTATATCTAATCCCGATTATTTTTGGGTAGCCCCTAAAGTTGATTAACCGAACTAAAGCCCCTACAATGATGGGGTGATTTTCTGAAGGTCTGACCGAGCAGGTATACAGAATTGAGGTTTTCATTATGGAAGCATATCAGCTTAACATTGAAAGCAAACATAGACAACATGTTGGCTTTTTAAGTAGTTTAAACGATTTTAGTTACACTAACGGAGGCGAGGTCAATCCCAACGAGGTTGTCAACAACCCTCAAATCAGCCTCTATTGTCTGGATGACATTGATAAACGGGCGATTTTTGTCGAATTGCCACCCAATATCGATTTGACCAAAGCAGCGTTTGTCTACCAGACTCAGTACGAGGAAGCCCAGCGGCTTATCGCCGTTCCTTATGAGACCTTCACCGAATTAGCCAACACCCTACCGGAAATTCACCAGCCGATCTTTGTCCACATCACCGGCCGAAGCGGCTCCACCCTGCTCAGTCATGTCTTCAACGAGTCCGGGATAGCCGCCAGTCTGGCAGAACCGGATGTCGCCACCCAATTTGTCAACCTTCGCACGGCAGGCACGCCGGAGGCGGAACTTCGCAGTCTGGCTCAAAGTACGGTGCGTTTCCTCTTTAAATCCAATCATGCCAATGGTGTCCAGGCTCATGCCATAAAGTTTCGGAATCAGGCTGTTCAGGTCATGGATCTATTTCAGGCAGCCTTTCCCCAAGGGAAAAACCTATTCCTTTATCGGGATACAATTGGTTTTGCTGCGTCGTTTTATCGAATATTCAAAAAATTTGGCGAACCGGAGTATACGCTCTTTAGTGAGTGGCAAAGTAGATTTGAAGCTCATCTTGCTGCGGACTTATCGCATATATCACAATACCTGGACAATGGACGCGAGGAGATATCCAGTGTGGAGCAGCTTACCCTCTGGTGGGTTGTCGTCATGGAATGGTATCTGGCCCAAGTTGAGCGGGGCACCCCAGTGCTGGCAGTACGCTTTGCCGATTTAACCCGACCTCGAGAAGAAGTACTCGAACGGATATTCACCTATTGTGATCTACCCTTAAGCGGTATGAAACGTGGGCTAAACGCCTTTGACCGGGATGCCCAGGCAGGAACCGGACTTGCCAGAGAAAATCCCAAAGAGGCTAATAAGCTCACCTTGAGTGACGAGCAGATTCAGTCAATTACAGCAATCTTGCAACGTCATCCAATACTAAATACATCAGACTTCATCGTACCAAGGACGCTTGAGGTCTAAATGCCATTAGATCATATCTATTGCAACTTCCGAGCCAACTCAACAAAAAACTCTATTGACTCTGGATTGCGCATCGCACCGGGGTTAGCCGCTTTCTTGACCGGCTGCCCCAACAGAATCTTTCGGATGGGGACTTCCATTTTTTTACCGCTCAAGGTATAGGGAACTTCATTGATAGTGAAGATTTCATTAGGCACATGGCGCGGCGAGATATCCTGCCGTATCTTCTGTCTGATTTTCTGCTTCAGGGCTTCATCAAGTTCGACCCCATCACGCAGTACCACAAAGAGCGGCATATACGACTCGCGTTCCAGGGCTTCTAAGTCAATCACCAGGCTATCGACGATTTCAGGCAGGCTTTCAATGGCCTGATAAATCTCACTGGTACCCATCCGAACCCCTTGCCGGTTGATAGTCGAGTCGGAACGACCATAAATCACGCAGCCGCCGCGCTCATTGAACTTAACCCAATCGCCGTGCCGCCAGATACCGGGATACATCTCAAAATAGCTCTCCTGGTAGCGCCGGTTATCGGGATCGTTCCAGAAAAAGAGGGGCATGGAGGGCATCGGCTCGGTGATGACTAACTCGCCTACTTCATTAATGACACTTTCGCCTTCTTCGTTAAAGGCCAACACCTTGGCCCCCAAGCCAGCGGTCTGAATCTCTCCGGCATAAATCGGCAGCAAGCGACAGCCCCCAACAAAGCCAGTGCATATATCAGTGCCGCCACTGAACGATTCCAGAGCCAGTTCTGGGTTGACATTGTCATAAATCCATTGAAATCCGGCGAGCGACAGGGGTGAACCGGTAGAGCCGACAGCTTTGATACGGCTGAGGTCATGGCGCTTGTTGGGCTGGATGCCATCCTTGATACAACCGGAGATATAGGCTGCTGATGTACCATAGTAGGTCATCCCGGTCTCTTCGGCCAGCGTCCATAGTACATCAAAAGAGGGATAGGTCGGGCTGCCGTTGTATAAGATGATGGTGGTGCCATTGAGTAAACCACCTACCACAAAATTCCACATCATCCAGCCGGTACTGGTGTACCAGAAAAAGCGATCCTCCCGCTTCACGTCTTTATGGAGGTGCAAAACCTTTAGGTGTTCCAAAATAACCCCACCGTGTCCATGAACAATCGGTTTGGGCAAGCCGGTTGTACCGGAGGAGTATAGCACCCACAATGGATGGTCGAAGGGCACTTGTTCATATTCGAGTGTTGCCGGAATCTCGGTGGTATCAAACAATTCATCCCAGAGAACGGTATTTTGGAAATCATTCGCCTTGGTATCCGTAACCAGAGTGACCAGCACCGTCTTTTCCAGAGTGGGCAATGAGGCTTGCAGTTCGGCTACTACCTCTCGCCGGTCAAAGATTTGACCATTCCAGATATAGCCATCAACAGCTATGAGGACTTTCGGCTCAATCTGGCTAAAACGGTCAAGAACACTGGGGCCGCCAAAATCGGGTGAGCAGCTTGACCAGATGGCCCCCAGGCTGGCACAGGCCAAAAGCCCCACAATCGTTTGGGGGATATGGGGCATATAAGCCACCACCCGATCCCCCCGCTGAACCCCCATCTGCTTCAAGGCTTGGGCCAAGATTTTAGTTTTATCGTATAACTCTTGCCAACTCATTTCGGCTAGGGGGTCCTTCTCTCCTTTATAAAGCAGAGCTGGGCGCTCATGGGTCATATTCCGAAATATATTCTCTGTATAGTTAAGTTCCGCCCCAACAAACCATTTACCCCCAGGCATCTTTCGCTCAGCCAAAACCGTCGAGTAATTTTTTGAGGCTTTGATGTCAAAATAATCCCACATGGTTTCCCAGAATTGCTCTATCTCCGTAACCGACCACTGCCACAACTCACGGTATGTCTCAAAGGCCAGGCCATGTTTTTCTTTAAGCCAGGTCATATAATGAGTCATGTTGGCTTGTTCTATAACCGTTGGAGACGGTTCCCATAATAGACTGCCCTCGGTAATATCCATCTTTGTCTCTCCTTTGCTCAACTTAAGGGCAACATTAGCATGAGTCCAAGACAATGTCAATGAATTGGGTTTTAAGAATGAAATCCATCTGGAAAAAATATTTGGCAGCTTTTACTAGGGCGTGATATACTATGCCCCAGTTGAATATTGCTAAATCGTAAAAAGGGCGCTTGTTTACCAAAGGAGGTAATATATTGCGCATCTTACTCAAAATATCTCACTGGATTGACACCTTAAGTGAATGGTGCGGGGAAATAGCCAAATATGTTGTTGTTGCTACCATAGCAATAGGCTTCTACAATGTGTTCGTGCGCTATTTAGGACGGTTTATCGGCACCCAGCTATCTTCTAATGTCTACATAGAGTTACAGTGGTATCTCTTTTCGATAATTTTCTTTTTAGGCTTTCCCTATATTTTATTACATGGGGTTAATGTGCGGGTAGACATTCTTTATGCCCGCTGGAGTGAAAAGACCCAAGCCTGGATAGATTTTTTGGCAACGTTCTTTCTGTTAGTTCCTTTTTGTATCATTGGCATTATGGTTACATACAGTCCGGTGTTGACCTCCTGGGGCCTGTTACCCAATGGAACGTGGGGCACTTGGGAATTATCGCCCGATCCGGGTGGCTTGCCCCGCGCCCCGATAAAATCTTTGATTATTGTAGCCTTTGCGCTGATGCTAATCCAAAGTATCTCACAGCTCATCAAGTACTTGGCGGTTATGGTTGGGCATCACGAAGTGTACGAAGCAATTAAAGCAGAAACAGAACAATTTCAGGCGTAAAGGAGATAGATATTTATGGGTGGTTATGAATGGCTGGCCCTGGCTATGTTTGGCGGCTTTTTAGTTTTACTTCTGGCAGGATATCCGGTGGCCTTTTCTTTTGCCGGAACCGCTATTATCTTTGGCACGGTTGGTTATTTTTTGGGTGTCTTTAACCCCAACCGCTTATGGTTATTGTCCAATCTCTGGTTTGGCACCATGTCGAACTTTACTCTGCTGGCGGTGCCCTATTTTGTATTTTTAGGCGCGGTCATGGAAAAAACCGGCATAGCCGAGGAGTTATTAACCACAGTAGGCCTTGCTTTAGGGCCGCTGCGAGGGGGTATGGCCCTGGCCATTATATTGGTCGGCACCCTCCTGGCCGCGACTACCGGCGTGGTCGCGGCTACAGTGATTGTTATGGGGATGTTAACCATGCCGGTCATGCTGCGCTACGGCTACGACAAACGACTGGCCAGCGGGGTTATTGTGGCGACCGGTACCCTGGCCCAGGTCATTCCACCCAGCCTGGTGCTGGTGGTGCTGGCCGACCAGATTGGCGTTTCGGTAGGAGACTTGTTTGTTGGTTCGGTTATCCCTGGCTTACTGTTGTCCGGCTCTTTTATATTGTATGTCTTGATTATCGCCTTTTTTAAACCACATATGGCCCCAGCCATTCCGCTTGACATCCGCGAGGCCGAAGGTAAAATAGGGATGCGCCTGGTCAAGGCGGTTTTGCCCCCGATTTTCCTCATCTTTGCGGTGCTGGGCAGCATCTTTTTTGGCATTGCCACCCCCACCGAAGCTGGCGCAGTGGGCGCTGTCGGAGCCACGATTCTAGCGGCCCTATACGGCAAATTAAACTGGAAAATGTTGAAAGATGCGGCTCATTCCACGGTTAATATTACTGCCCTGGTCATTATGATTTTGATTGCCTCCTCGTTGTTTTCTCTTGTGTTTGACGCGCTGGGCGGCAAAAGAATTATCACCGAATTCCTCACCAGCCTGCCCGGTGGCGTGGTGACCTTCTTAATTGTCAGCAATGTGGCCGTCTTTTTCTTGGGGATGTTTTTGGAATTTATTGAAATTGCCTTTATTGTAATTCCACTGTTTATTCCGGCAGCCGCTGCCTTAGGCATTGACCTGGTCTGGTTTGGGGTAATCTTAGGTCTTAACCTGCAAATTGCCTTTATCTCGCCACCGGTCGGTTTCTCATTATTTTACCTGCAAAGTGTTGCCCCCAAGGAAGTCAGTACCGGGCAAATTCATAGAAGCGCCTTTCCTTTTATGGCCTTACAGAGCCTGGTCTTGATTCTGGTGATACTTTTTCCCCAAACGGTCACCTGGCTTATTAAACTCTCATTTGGGTAAGGTTAATTACCTTCCCGGCAGTTGGTTATAAGCCTGATAATCCGGCATAATCTGGTTAAATCACTTTGATTCAGCTTCCGGGAAGGTGTATTGCGTAACTTCTAGTACTACTGAAATCGCTCTAAATTCACAAAAAAAGGTGAACACCGAAAATGGTGTTCACCTTTTTTATTGTTGTCTTCGTTCTAGTTCCCAAACTGGAGTTTGGGGACTAGAAAAAATTTTATTTAAATACTGCCGGTCGAGGTGTAGGACAAGTAGGCCAATTCGGCATATTGATGCCATTCCTGAATAGATTCGCGGAATGCATTCCACTGCTCAAGGATTGAAGCAAAATCAGAGTCACTGGCGGAAAATTCGTCATACAATTCAAAGGCCGCTTCTTCTGAGGCTTTCATGACATCATCTGGGAAGGGGGCCATCTGAACATCTGAGTCGTTCAACAACCTCTGAAGCGCCGCGGGATTTAGAGCGTCATACCGGGCCATCATGTCCACATTAGCCTCGAACGCCGCTGTTTTTATAATTTCCTGGTATACTTCCGGCAGGTTATTCCATTCATCCATATTAATATCGACTTCCAGAGATGGACCTGGTTCCCACCAGCCCGGATAGTAGTAAAACTTAGACACATTATGGAAGCCAAGCTTTTCGTCATCATAGGGGCCTACCCACTCGGCCGAATCAATGGCCCCGGTCTGTAACGCCTGGAAGATTTCGCCGCCGGGAAGGACCTGTACGTTTACGCCCAATTTATCCATAACCTGGGCCCCCAGGCCGGGAATACGCATTTTTAACCCTTCCATATCAGCCAAGGAGCTGATTTCTTTGTTGAACCAGCCGCCCATCTGGACACCGGTATTGCCGGCAGGGAACTGAATAACCCCAAATTTCTCGGCGTAAAATGCTTGAAGCAATTCCAGACCGCCACCTTCGTACAGCCAACCGTTTTGCTGCCGGCTGGTCAGGCCAAAGGGCAAAGCCGTGCCAAAGGCGGTGACCGGACTTTTACCCACATAGTAATACGATGCGGTGTGGCCTATCGGGACGGCGCCCTGTTCTACCACATTGAGCACTTCAAGGCCGGGAGCAATTTCACCGGCAGCCCGGGCTTCGATGACAAACTTACCACCAGTCATGGCCTTTACACGCTCACCTACCGTTACCGCTCCCCCAAAAAGGGTATCAAGGCCTACCGGCCAACTGGTCGCCATTTGCCAGTTAAGCTCTGGCAAAGCCTGGTCGTCCTGTACGGCCTGTTGAAGTTCTTCTGCGGTTGCGGCCGGCGCCTGAGTTGCCGATGAACTCTCCTGGACCGGAGCTTCAGTAGCCTCGGCTGCTGTCGGGGCCGGGGCGCTGGTAGCCTGTGGTTGTCCTATACTACAGCCAACAAGAAGGCCTGTACCGCCTGCCACTGTCGCGACCGAAGCCTTCTTTAAAAAATCCCTTCTATTTAGCAATTTTGCCATGTCATCCTCCTTGAGATGATTAATAAAAAGTTAATTAGGTATAAACCGAGCCAATTGTAACACAACTAAAGTTGAAACACAAAACAGAATAGCTACTGCTCTGGAACTATTCTCTGTCCACCAACGTCCTATACCCAGAACCTAACCAGCAATTTATGGAGGATAGTTCCCATGAAACGTATCATAGTTTTATTAAGCTTCTTAATTTTTGTCTTGACTTCAGCCTTAGCCTTGACCCCAACGCCAGTACTGGCCGACGGCATTATCATTCCCGAACCCCCCATCTGCCGTTCGCCCTGCCCGATCCCGCCCCCACCGCCGCGAGAAACACCCTATCTTACCGTGCAGAATCATCGAGTCAATGTCACCATTGATGGGCAGGTCGCCACTACTCACGTCGATCAGGTCTTTCGTAATGACAGCCAGTGGTCTCTGGAAGGGACGTATATCTTC
>Ga0055477_10000526_pt1 | contig 10863 bp, 9 predicted proteins | sample Muzzi_PWA_D2_FD_57683 | JGI IMG/M metagenome (GOLD analysis project Ga0055477, IMG submission 57683) | Wetland microbial communities from San Francisco Bay, California, USA, that impact long-term carbon sequestration - Muzzi_PWA_D2 | ecosystem: Environmental > Aquatic > Marine > Wetlands ... | reverse complement strand
TCGCTCATCAGGTCGATGCCGATGAGATCGTAAAGACCAAACACGCCGGTTTTCGGAATGCCCATCGGTCGGCCGAAGATGGCATCCGCTTCCTCCGGTTCGAGCCCCAACCTGAAAGCGGCATGCAGCGCCGTCTGAATAGCGAACACGCCGACACGATTGCCGAGAAACCCCGGCGTGTCGTTGCACAGAACAATGCCCTTGCCCATACGCTCGTCGTTGAATTTCTCGAGGCAGTCTATGACGTCCTGGCGGGTGTCCTCCCCGCGTACGATTTCCAGCAATCGCATGAAGCGAACCGGATTGAAGAAATGCGTGATGGCGAACTCCGCACGGAATTCCGCGGGCATGCCATCTACCAGCAGCGATATGGGAATGGTCGACGTATTCGAGGATACGATCGAGCCTCTTTTCCGGACGGCGTCGACCTGCCTATACAGGTTCTTCTTGATGGCGAGCTGCTCGACGACGGCCTCCGCGATCCAGTCGACATCTTTCAGCTTATCCAGATCATCTTCGACATTGCCGGTCGTGATGCGTTTCAGATTGTCTTCATGCAGGAGTCCCGGCTGGTTCGGGTCGAGCAATCTTTCGATGGCCCTCTCGCAGACGGCATTGCGGTTCTCGCCATCGGATGGCAGGTCCAGCAACAGGACATCGACGCCGGCATTCGCAAGTTGGCCGGCGATGCCAAGTCCCATTGTGCCCGCGCCAATAACGGCCGCCCTGCTGATTTCAACCATGTAACTAATTCGGCGGATTGTTGCTGACTATGAACTCCCTGAGAACGCGCCGGCATTCGTCCGGTGCTTCCTGCGGAATCATGTGCCCGGACCCCGCGACGATATGCAGCTCCGGGTTGTTCAGGTGGCCTGCCAGTTCCATGCCGGCTTTTCGCGGCGCCATGCGATCCTTGCCGGCCAGAACCACCTGCACCGGGCAGTCGATAGCCGCCGCCGCCACTTTTCCGTTCTTGTAGGCGTTACAGGCCTTGAGATCGGCCGCCAGCGCTGCAGGCACATTGCCACGCATCACCTTTCGCGCGCCGGCAAGCATCGAATTGCCCGGAATCGGACCCTGGTGCATGTGACCCGCCGGGCCGAATCCCCAGTCGAGCATCATCGCGATCGCTGCTTCGGGATTGTTCCCGGCAGCATCGATCAGCGCAGAATTGACCGGGGTGGCGAGCCCGCTTGCCACATACGATACGCTCTTGAGTTTCTTTTTGTGGCGCGCCGCGAATTCGAGTGCGACCAGGCATCCATGCGAGTGGCCAACCATCGAAATATTGTTTGCACCCAACGTTTTAATGACATCGTTCAACCAGTCAGCCATTGATTCGATCGACGTCAGCGGCGGACCATCGGATTTGGTGTGACCGGGAAAATCAGGCGCAAGCACGCCGTAACTCCTGAATGCGAAGAAGCGCGTATGGAGACTCCAGAACGTGTGATCCAGGCCACTGCCGTGCAGGAAGATGACCGCAGGCAGCGTGTTGTCGAACGTCTTGCCGCCGGTGGACGCAAACGCCCGTTTTCCGTTAACGTCGAAATACATCGCTAGCCGCCGGCAATTTTCCTGGCGGCCCGGAAACCGGATTCGAAATCGTTCTGCAGGTCTTTGACATCCTCGAGTCCAACCGAGAGGCGAATCATGTCTTCCGTTATACCGGCGGCAACGAGTGCTTCGGCGTCGATTCGCGAATGGGTTGTGCTGGCAGGGTGGATGATGAGTGTCTTCGCGTCTCCGACATTCGCGAGGTGCGAGGCAAGCTCGACATTTTCGATGAATGCCTTGCCGGCGTCGCGCCCGCCCTTGACGCCGAAGCTGATAATCGAACCAGCGCCCTTCGGCAGGTATTTCCTGGCGAGTTCATGACTCGAGTGATTCGGCAGGTCGGGATGGCTGACCCAGGATACCTGCGCGTGGTCTTGCAGGTATTCGAGCATCGCCTGCGTGTTGGACAGGTGCTTGTCCATACGGAGAGACAGCGTCTCGATACCCTGGAGCAGAAGGAATGCGTTCATCGGGCTCATGGACGGGCCGAAGTCGCGCATGGCCTCCGCCCTGATGCGCATGGCGAATGCGCTCGGCCCGAATTCCTCCCACAGGTTAATACCCTGGAACGGGGCATACGGTTCGCTGATCGTCGGGTACCTGTCCGTTGCACCCCAGTCGAAGTTGCCGCCGTCGACGACGACCCCGCCGATGGCCGCGCCGTGGCCACCCATCCACTTGGTTACGGAGTGCATGATGATGTTGGCGCCGAAATCGAAAGGACGGCACAGATAGGGCGTGTTGAACGTCGCGTCGACCATGAACGGAATGTGGTGCCCGGTGCCGATCTCCGCAATCGCTTCGAGATCGAGTATGTCGAGACCGGGATTGCCGATAAGCTCTCCGTAGATCAGCTTCGTGTTGTCTCGAATAGCGGTGCGAAAGCCGTCAAGGTCAGTCGGGTCAACGAACGTCGTCGTAATGCCAAACCGCGGCAAGGTGTTCTTCATCAGACTGATGTTGCCGCCATACATCTGCGACGATGCGACGATGTGATCGCCCTGGCCTAGAATTGCCGTTATCCCACAAAATGTCGCGGCCATTCCGGACGATGTGCACACGGCGGCCGAGCCGCCTTCAAGCGCAGCGATTCTTTGCTCCAGCACGCCGACAGTTGGATTGCTTATGCGGGAGTATGCATGGCCGCCTCGCTCGAGATTGAATATCGACGATGCGGTGTCAGTATCCGGGAAGACATACGACGTCGTCTGGTAAACAGGTGTTGCCCGTGCGCCGAATTCTTTGTCCACGGTTTGCCCCGCATGCAGGCTGAGCGTGTCAAATTCGTAAAAGTCCACCATCGTCGAATCCGGTCTTGCCTAGACTTTCTCCAGAGCTTTCTCCAGCGCGCCAATCAGATCCTCTGCATCTTCGAGGCCAACGGACAAGCGAACGAGTCCGTCGATTATGCCAACGCGGGCGCGCTCTTCGGCTTCAACGTCTGCATGGGTCATCGTCACAGGATGCGTGATCAGTGATTCCACTGATCCCAGGTTCTCGGCCAGGCTCCAGAGTTCGACGCTGTCCATCAGTTTCTTGCCGGCAGCCAGGCCGCCCTTGACCTCGAACCACAACATGGCGCCATAGCCTGTTGCCTGCCGGCTCGACAACTCGTGTTGCGCGAAAGACTTCAGTCCGGGGTAACACACTTGTTCGACTTTCGGATGCGCTTCGAGAAATTCGGCAATCGCCATCGCGTTCGCGGATTGTTGATCCATGCGTACCGACAATGTCTTGCAACCCTGCAAAGTCAGCCAGGCAACCATCGGAGACATGATACTGCCGGTGCTGTTCTGGATGAATTTCACTTTCTCGGCAAGCTCCGCTGTCCTGCTGATTACGGCGCCGCCAACGGTTGCGTTGTGACCGTCCATGTATTTTGTCGTGCTGTGAATCGACAGGTCGGCACCGAGTTCGAAGGGCCGCTGAAAGTAGGGCGTCAGGAATGTGTTGTCGACAGCGTGCACCGCCCGGGCAGTCTTTGCGATGGCTGAAACTGCTGCTATGTCGGTACATTTCATCGTCGGGTTCGCCGGCGTTTCTGTCAGGATCAGCTTCGTATTGTCACGAATGGAAGACGCGACATCGTTGGGGTCGGCACCGTTGGCGAACGTGAACTCTATGCCAAACCGGCTGAGGACTTTCGTGCAAAGACGGTAGGTGCCACCGTAAGCAACGTCGGAAATGATCGCGTGATCGCCGGCACTGAGGAACGCGAGCATCGTCGCAGTCACGGCGCTCATGCCGGTACCGAATGTCGCACATTCTGCGCCACCTTCGAGTTCGGCCAGTTTATTTTCCAGTGCGCGCACGGTCGGGTTGCCGGATCGCGAGTATGAAAAACCCTTGCTGAGATATTCATCGACCGACGGCTGAACGTAGGTCGTGGTCTGATAAATCGGCGTCAAAATCGCTCCGGTTGTAGGATCCGGCGTTACGCCTGCGTGAATCTGTTTGGTGCTGAAGCCCATGAACGTTTTCCTTTGTTTTGTCGGAAGCCCCGTCAGAAAGGGCACAAATGATACACGGAACGTGCTTCGTCCGGGAATCGCGTGCAGATTGTGACGCGACTACTTGACGAGCCCGAGCGGGTCCTCCGGGTCGACGCCGGGCATAAACTGTACCTTGCGGTCGAGATTGGTGAGCTTGTACACGATCCCCAGCCAGTTGTTGACGATCGCCTTGCCGGTATCACCCCAGGTGTTGTCGACCAGCGCACTTAGCTCGGCCTCGGGGAAGTCGGGGAACTCACTGTCATGCAAGAGTGCCTGTTGTGCGTCTGAAAAATACCGTTTTGCAATATCCTCCGCCTGAGGAGACAGGTAGTTTTCCGGGTAGCGTGGCCCACTTTCGCGCTCACCCGCAAAATACCGCAGCACTTCCCGCTTGTATTCTTTCAGCAAACTCACCGCATCGTATTCGGGGTGGCCCTGGAAATAGACGGTGCGGAACAGATCGGGACTCACGGCGAGATGGACACCGGCCACGTCGCTCGCTGCAAGGACGGTGAGACCTGCGCCTTCGAGCTGCCCCGAAGTAATCTCGTTGTACCGGGAATGCGGTGCATCGAAACGTGTATTCACGTCCCGTAGCAGCGGGTGGTCCGGGCGACTGACCTTGTGGCTGTATATGCCCCATTGTTTCCTCGGCAATGGCTGCCTGTCGATGCCGTAGTGATGCTTCAGCAAGGCATGTGTCGCAAGGCAGGAGCACAGTATCGATGCAACGTTGTCCTCGGCCCAGCGCACGACCTCCATGAGGGGATGCCAGAAATCCTCCTGGTCCAGGGACGGGTTCGCCACGTTGGCGCCGGTTATGATCAGTGCGTCGAGACCCTGTTCCTTGAGCTCGTCGAACTCGAAATAATGTTCCGCGATATGCGCCTCAGCCGCCGCACCACGATTCAACTCGGGGAGGGAAAAGGGATAGATGTAAAACTGCGCGATAGGATTGGCGCTGCCCACCATGCGAATAAACTGTTGCTCTGTTGCCGACAGCGCGGCATCTGGCATCATGTTGAGAAATCCGATATGCAGTTCGCGAATGTCCTGGTGTAGGGCCCGTTCGAGCGACAATACTTCCTGGCCGCCCTCTTTCAGGCGCTGAAAAGTCGGCAGGTTATTGTGTGCAACGAGTGGCATCGCAGTCTGGTTCTCCCGGGACGCTGCAATGGTCACCGAAACCTGCTGCAGGCACAATAGTCATGAATCCCGGTGTTCGGGCAGTGGCGCGACGCGAGCCGATTGAATGTCGTGCCCGATGCACGGTGAAGTCAAAACCTTTCCGGGCTCGGGAACGCGCCAGGGCAATACGACCGCAGGGTTACTGATCAGTCCGCGGCACGAACCAGCCATGGTGGTGTTTCGTAGATTGTGACGACGACTTCATCGCCCGCGTTGATGACGCCGGCCGCTTCGACGACGCCAACGATTCCTCGCGTCAGCTTCGACGCTTTCGAAAATGCGGTTGCAGACAACGGTTCACCAGTCGAGGTTTCGTGTCTGCCTGCCTGAATCCTGCTCATGTCCTTGCAGGGCGGGTTGTACTCCTCAACCATCAACGTGCAGCCCGATGGAAATTCGAGGAAGCTTCCTTTCGGTAACCGGGACAGCTGGCTTATCCCGCTGATGCACAGATTGGCGCCAAGGCTGGCCGCGGTCAGAGCCTCCGCAAGATCCATTGTTTTTTGGATGGCAGCCAGCTCCTCGGCGGATACGGCTGACCATTGCCGCTCATTTCGTCGAACAGTACCTTGCGGTTGCTTGTCTCCCGACCAGGTCTTTCGCACATAGGAACGATGACGGTCGCCGACGATGCCATCGAGCTGCACATCGATCGATGAATGAGTCTCCTTGCTCAGGTCCTCATTCGAGCCCGAGTGAACGGAAACTACTTTACCTGTTAGATCAGCCATCGCCTGCAAATTGCGCCTTTGGAAAGCGGCCCAGCCGGCGGCCACAAAGAGATCCTGGTCAAATGAGATACCGGCGTCAACGCGAATCAAGTCCCACAATCAGGAATGATAACCCTGAGCCGTGCACCCCTGGTGTATTCCTGGTCGAGGCCCAGGCTTCCGCCATGGGCTTCGGCGATCAGGCGAGCAAGATAGATGCCAAGGCCAGTGCCACCGGTATCCCGGGTCCGGGACGGGTCGCCTCGGAAAAATGGCTCTCCGATTTTCGATCGGTGTTCAGGGAGGAATCCCGGTCCGTCGTCTTCGACAGTCAACGTAAGACAGGTTTCACTTCTTTCTATAAAGATTCGCACGCGTCCGTCCACCATGTTGGTGTAACGGAGGGCATTGCTAATAAGGTTCTTCATCAGCAGCAGCAAACGTACATCATCGACATTTGCCTCGGCCGAGTCACCGATGACTTCTACCGTAATTCGGTCTTTTTCCCGCTCGAAATAGTCGTCAATCAGTTGTTCTATCAACTCATCGATTTGAACAACGGTGCGATTCAGAACGGCGTGGCGGGTATTGAGTCGCTCGGCCTCCAGCAGCGTCGCAATAATCTGCTCCATCTCGGATATTTCACTGGTCAGATCAGACTTCGTCTTACCGTCATCGATAAATTCCAACGCGAGCCGCAGTCGTGACAGCGGCGATCGGAGTTCGTGACTGATTCCGAGCAACAATTGGCGCTTCGCGTCAAGCATGCCCCTGACGTCGCCGGCGAGCTTGTTGATGTCTTCCGCAAGATCTCCGAGTTGGTCCTGACGGTAGTTTGTAATCCTGTGCTCGAGGTCACCTTTACCGATCCGCTCCGCGCCTTCGCGAATATCGACGATCGGTCGGAACAACCACCGGACACTCAGGTAGGCAACGAAAAGCCAGATTAGTCCGATCGCAAGTATCGTAGGGAGCAGTGCCGGGCCGGTGTCGCTGTCAGCGATTCTCGGCGATGAAACAATGATATCGAAGTCTCCCTGGTCGATTTTCAAAAATCGGTGGGACCCGGATACCGCGAACTGAACGTTGTCCAGCTCGCCGAGTAGGGCTCCCGGCTCCTCACTGAAAATATCACTGGCACCAAACGTCAAATCATCCATTGCAGGGAAATTCGGGTCGGAAGCCCAATCAATATCATCGCCCGTTATTCTGATATCGACCGGTACCTGCTTCGTTATCGCAATAGCGCGATCGATTCTTGGAGGATCGCCAATGTCGCGGCGCACGTAGTCGACGTGAAGCGAGAGGTGTCCACTGATGAGTTCGCGGAGATCATCCTCGCTATAAACCCACCGAATGCCGACAGTAGCAAAGTAAATAAAGGCACTGGCAAGGGCCAGGAAGATTGCAAGCAGGCGCAGCGACAGCGATCGCGTCAATGTCTCAATCATTCGGCAGGCGCCGTGCGACAAAAGCGTATCCGGTACCCCAGATTGTCTGGATAAAACGCGGTGGCTTAACCGTGTCGCCGAGTTTTTGGCGTAGCCGGCTGACCATGATATCGACTGCACGGGTCATTATGGCGGCATCGATGCCACGCAACTCGTTCAGAATTTCATCGCGGGATACTTTCTTTCCAGCCCGCCTGGCAAGAATAGTCAGCAATCCGAATTCCATTGAAGTCAGATCAACCCGTTGATTGTCGACTCGTGCTTCTTTCGTGTCTTCGTCGATGTCCAATCCCTCGAAGCGCATGACGGGATTACGGCTGTCAGTTGCACTCGACCGCCTCAGGATAGTCTGGATTCTTGCGACCAGCTCGCGTGGCTCGAATGGTTTGCCGACATAGTCATCGGCGCCAATTTCAAGCCCTGAAACCCGGTCGACAACGTCGCCCCTTGCGGTCAGCATAATAATAGGGATCTGGCTCGTGCGGCGAACTTCCCTGCAAATCTCAAAGCCATCCTTACCCGGGAGCATGACGTCCAGCAATAGCAGATCGGGGTCCGTCCGAGACAGTTTGCGGAACCCTTCGCTGGCATCTCCCGCACAATCAAGCGTGATGCCGAACTGTTTCATATATGCACGCAATAGCTCGGAGTGCTTTTTGTCATCGTCGATGAGGAGGACTTTAATCATGAGCGAATGATAGCGCCATTGCCGGAAATGAGCGAAGAAGCCGGGGGCGACGTTACAAATGGAAACAAATTGAGACCGTTCTGAAACCAATTGGGCTCTTGAACTGGCCAGAATCGTCCCTCAACTTAAAGAGGGTCATCAAATGCTCAAAGCTTACAAACTTTCTTTCATCGCAGCGATACTGGGGCTTGCCGGATGCGGAGGCGACGGCGGCATCTCGCAGCCACCCGTGCAGGCGCCAGCGCCGGATACATTCAGAATACAGGTTCTGCACGCGTCTCCTGACGCACCGGCAGTCGACGTGTTGGTCAACGGTAGCACCGCGATATCCGGGCTGGACTATAAACAGGGCTCCGGAGCCGCTTCCCTTGACGTCGGCAGTTTCGATATCCAGGTGGATGGGCTTACCCCCGACGGGCCAGTAACTGTCATAGGACCGGCGAACCTGACATTTGCCAAAGACATGTTCTACAGCATTGTTGCTGTTGGCGACGTTGCGAACATTGAACCGGTGATTCTCGAGCAGCCGGACGGGGTCATCATGGCTGGCAATGCTCAACTCAGGATCCTTCATGCTGCGCCGCTGGCGCCGCAGGTTGATGTTTTCGCAACGGTGCCCGGGGCAGATCTGACCGCTGACTCCCCCATCGGCAGTTTTTCGTTCAAAGAGGATCTGGGGCCGATACAGGTCCCTGCTGGCGACTACCAGATCCGCGTAACTTTACCGAACGATCCGGGTACCGTTGTTTTTGATTCAGGCACGATTGCGCTGCAGGATGGCGACGATTTCCTGGTCGCCGCAGTTGAGAACACGACGACCGGTCTGGCCCCAATCAGCCTGACCGTACTGAATGCCACCGATTCGTTCGAGATCCAGGACATTGACACGCCCGCAGACTTGCGAGTGGTTCACGCGTCACCGGATGCCCCTGCGGTCGATATCGTCGTAAATGACAACTTCATGCAGCCGCTTGTACCGGGCATCACGTTTCCGGACTTCACTGAGTTCCTTAGCGTCCCGCCTGCCGACTATAACGTCAAAGTAGTCGAGCCAAACTCCGGTTTGACTCCGATCGATGTAGGCCTGGCGCTGGACGCAGCCACTTCATACACTGTGATTGCGCTCGATACCCTGGCAGGTGGAAATATCACCGCACTGGTTACTGCCGACGACTCGCGCCGCGTCGCAACAGAAGCGAAAGTTCGCCTGATCCATGCGTCGCCGACCGCAGGTGATGTCGACATCTGGGTAACGGCAGAAGGCGCCGACATCACGACCCAGGCACCGACACTTGTAGCCGTTTCGCTGGGCGCAAATACCGGATTTCTGTCGCTGGCTCCAGGAACCTATGATGTAAATATAGCGCCGACCGGTACAACTACTGCAGCAATTTCCGTAACTGTTACGGTGGATGCAGGCGGTATCTACACTGCTATTGCGCGTGATGCGGAAGGTGGATCCGGCGGATTGCCACTTGGCCTGATTCTTCTCGACGACTTCCAGAACATTATCTGAACATGCCTTTACTTGTGCAACTGGCTAACGAACTGGCTGAGTCCGGATTCATTCCGGACCCGGTCATTCGCCATGGCATTCGCCGTCTTGTGGACCAGCGGAAGTCACAGATCGAGCATATGAACGGCAAGCATATCGATGCGTTCGTTCAAATGATGAGGCACTCGGACATCGCGCTGGTTCCAGATCTTGCCAACGAGCAACACTATGAAGTCCCGGCCGAGTTCTTCTCTCAAGTGTTGGGCAAGCACCGGAAATACAGTTGCTGCTTCTGGCGTGACGGAGCAACCACGCTTGACCTGGCAGAAGCAGCGGCGCTGCGAATTACCTGCGATCGCGCAAAGCTCGCCGATGGGCAAGATGTGCTGGAACTGGGTTGCGGCTGGGGCTCGTTGTCGCTGTGGATGGCAAAGACCTATCCGGCGTCGAACATTACATCTGTTTCAAATTCCGTATCGCAGAAAGAATACATTGATAAGCAAGCTGTGGCGCGTGGTTTAGAAAATATACGAGTCGTAACCTCCGATATGAATGACTTTGATATCGATCAGAAGTTTGATCGCGTCGTATCCGTAGAAATGTTCGAGCACATGCGAAACTACGGCACTCTGTTCGAACGGATCTCGCGGTGGCTATGCAGCGACGGTCTTTTCTTTATGCATATCTTTTGCCACCGCAGCGCCGCCTATGAATATGTGGATCAGGGACCTGCAGACTGGATGAGTCGGCACTTTTTCTCCGGTGGAATAATGCCAAGCGGGGACCTGCCGCAACGATTCCAGGAACACCTGAGAATAGTCGATCAATGGCGCTGGAGCGGCCGGCACTATCAGAAGACTGCAGAGGCATGGCTGCAAAATATGGATGCAAGGAAGGCCGAAGCATTCCCTGTAATTGAACAAACCTATGGGCCTGATAATGCCCGACGGTGGTGGATGCGCTGGAGAATATTCTTTCTGGCCGTAAGCGAAATGTTCGGCACGGATGGCGGTCGGGAATGGGGCGTAGGCCACTACCTGCTCCAACCCAAAGTCCGGTAACCAATCTCAGGGAGCGAGAAATGAATTTACTGATCAATATAATTGCATTCAAGATTGGCTGGATATCCGCAGTACTTGGTGGTGCAAATGGCATGGCATTGGCCGGTACTGCAGTTGTCTTCGTTGCGATTGGCGTCCACCTGTTTCTCGTCGAAGAACCTTCCAGGGAGCTGGTCCTGATCGTTCTGGTTGGCCTGATCGGCCTTTGCTCCGACAGT
>Ga0055477_10000524_pt1 | contig 10870 bp, 10 predicted proteins | sample Muzzi_PWA_D2_FD_57683 | JGI IMG/M metagenome (GOLD analysis project Ga0055477, IMG submission 57683) | Wetland microbial communities from San Francisco Bay, California, USA, that impact long-term carbon sequestration - Muzzi_PWA_D2 | ecosystem: Environmental > Aquatic > Marine > Wetlands ... | reverse complement strand
AGAGCGCCGGCCCGGACGTCGTCGATATCGAGCTTGAACTGGGGTGTATCGTTCTGACCGTTGGGGCGGACCGCCACCAGTTTATGGTTCTGACTGGCCATCCCCAGCAGCTGGTTGCGGGCCGCCATCAGCTTATCGTGGCCAAGACCGTTGCGGTCCTGCAGTTCCATATCGAAGCCGTTGGCGAAGCCCAGCTCCACCACCGCCGGCGGGGCAAAGGCGAAGGCCATGCCATCGCGGAACTGGGAGAAGGCCCGCATGGCCCGGCCGGCCACGGCCTGGGCCTTCAGCTCCGGACTCTTCCGCAGTTTCCAGTCCTTGAGCTTGACGAAGGCGATGCCCATGTTCTGGCCCCGGCCGGCGAAGCTGAAGCCGGTGACGGTGATCACCCCTTCCACGGTTTTTTCCTCCTCTTCCAGGAAATGCTTTTCCAGTTGGCGGATCACCTTGATGGTCCGATCAGTAGTGGCCCCGGCCGGCAACTGGACCTGGCAGATGATAAAGCCCTGGTCCTCTTCCGGCAAAAAGGCGGAGGGCAAACGCAGGAAGAGAAAGACCATGGCGGCCACCAGAGCGGAATACACCACCAGGTAGCGTAACGGCCGGCCGAAGGAGCGGCCGACGATGGACTCGTACTTGCCCCGGAACCAGTCAAACACCCGGTTGAACCCGCGGAAGAAAGGGCAATACCAGCCGCTTTCGCACGCCTCATGTCCTTGGGGCACCGGCTTGAGCAGGGTGGCACATAAGGCCGGGGTGAGGATCATCGCCACCATCACCGAGAGGATCATAGCCGAGATGATGGTCACCGAGAACTGCCGGTAGATTACCCCGGTGGAGCCGCCAAAGAAGGCCATCGGCAGAAAGACCGCGGTCAGGACGGTGGCGATGCCCCAGAGGGCGCTGGTGATCTGCCCCATGGATTTCAAGGTGGCGTCATGGGGAGAAAGCCCCTCCTCGCTCATGATCCGCTCGACGTTCTCGACCACGACGATAGCGTCGTCGACCAGGAGCCCGATGACGATGACCAAGGCGAACATGGTCAGGGTGTTGATGGAGAAACCGCCGATGGAAAGTACGCCCATGGTCCCCAACAGCACCACCGGCACGGCGATGGTAGGAATCAGGGTGGCCCGGAAGTTCTGGAGGAAGAGGAACATGATGATGAAGACCAGGCAAACCGCCTCCACCAGGGTCTGCAGCACCTCCTCGATGGAAATCTTGATGAATGGGGTGGTGTCGTAGGGGTAGACCACCTCCATGCCGGGCGGGAAGTACCTGGCCAGTTCCGCCATCTTGGCCTTGACCCGGTTCCCGGTCTCCAAGGCGTTGGCACCGGCGGCCAGCCGGATGGCCATGCCGCCCACCGGTTTACCCTGGTAGAAGGACTGGACCTCGTAGTTTTCTGTGCCGACCCTGGTCTCGGCGACGTCCTTGAGCCGCACCGTGGACCCGTCCGGATTGGTGCGCAGGATGATGTTGTCGAACTCCTCCGGGGTCTGCAGCAGGGTGCGGACGGTGATGGTGGCGTTCAGCTGCTGGCCGGGGCTGGCGGGAGAGGCGCCGAACTGGCCGGCCGACACTTGCGCATTCTGCGCCTGGATGGCGTTAATCACCTCGGTGGCGGTCAAGTGATAGTTCTCGAGCTTGGCGGGATTCAGCCAGATGCGCATGGCGTTCTGGGTGCCGAATAGTTGCAACTCCCCGACCCCTTCCAACCGGCTGATGCTGTCCTGGATGTTGGAGACCATGTAGTCGGTCAGGCTGTTGCGGTTCATGGAACCGTCTTTCGAGACCAGGCCGACGATCAGGAGGAAGTTCCGGGTCGACTTGACCACTTGGATGCCCTGCCGCTGTACCACTTGGGGCAGCAATGGCACCGCCAGTTGCAGCTTGTTCTGCACCTGCACCTGGGCGATGTTCGGATCGGTGCCGGCCTTGAAGGTCAGGTTGATGGCGACCACACCGGCCGAGTCGCTGGTGGAGGACATGTAGAGCAGGTTGTCGATGCCGTTAAGCTTCTGCTCAATGACCTGGGTGACGGTATCCTGCACGGTCCGGGCCGAGGCGCCGGGATAGACCGCCCTGATACTGATCTGTGGCGGGGCGATGGGCGGATACTGGGAGACCGGCAGGGTTTTGATGGCCAGGAGACCCGCCAGCATGACCAGGATGGCGATCACCCAGGCAAAGATCGGGCGATTGATGAAAAATCTAGGCATGGAGGATCTCCTTTATTCTTTCGCGGCAGCGGCTGGCTGAGCTGCGGCCGGCGGAGTCAAGTCACCGAAGGGCACGGCCTTCACCGGAGTGCCCGGGCGGGCGCGCTGAATCCCTTCCAGAATGACCCGGTCTCCCGGCTGCAGGCCGTCGTTCACCAGCCAGTCGTTGCCGATCGTCCGTTCGACCTTGATGATCCGGGGCTCCACCTTCTCTTCGGCCCCGACCACCATTACCATGGCCTCCCCGGCCGGGTTGCGGGTCACCCCGCGTTGCGGCACCAGGATCGCTTGCTCCCTGACCCCTTCCTGGACGATCCCGCGGACGAACATCCCGGGCAGAAGAAGCTGGCGCGGATTGGGAAAGAGTCCCCGCAGGGTGACGGAGCCGGTGCTCGGATCCACGGTCACATCACTGAACTTCAAGGTCCCCTTCTCGAGGTAGGAACTGCCGTCTTCCAGCAGCAACTTGATCCGCGCCTGATCGCTGCCGCCGCTTTTGAGCCGACCGCTGCGCAAACTCTCCATCAGCCTCAAGCGCTCGGAACTGGACTGGGTAAAATCGACGTAGATCGGATCCAGCTCCTGGATGGTGGCCAGGGGGTTGTCCTGGCTGGCCTTCACCAGGGCGCCGGTGGTGACCAGGGACTTGCCGATGCGCCCGGAGATGGGCGCCGTCACCTTGGTATAGGCGAGATTGATCTTCGCCGTCGCGAGGGCGGCCTGTACTACCCCGATTTCCGCTTCGGAGCCGGCAATCGCCGCCTGAGCGCTTTGGATATCCGCCTCGCCCTGGCCCACCGCCGCGGCTGCGTCGTCCAGATCCTGGGTGCTGATGGCCTTGAGTGGGGCCAGTTCCTGGTAGCGTTCCGCCTTAAGACGCAGTGGAATTATATTGGCCTTGGCCCGGGCCAGCGCGGCCCGGGCCCCGGTGGCTCCGGTCTGCGCCCGGGCCAGGGCCGCCTTGGCACTGTCGACAACCGCCTGGTAAGGGGCTGGGTCGATCTGATAAAGCACCTGCCCACCCCGCACATCGGCGCCCTCGGTGAACAATCGCTCCTTGATGATGCCGCCCACCTGGGGCCGCACTTCGGCGATCAAATGGGGCGAAGTGCGGCCCGGCAGTTCCCTGGTCAGGGTAACCCGCTCCGGAGTTATACTGATCACACTTACCTCGGGGGCAACCTGGGGCGGTGGACCTCCGGCGGGACCATTACCGCAACCGGCGACCAACAGCATCCCGAACAGCATTCCCGTCAGCGGAAGCCCGGCGATCTTGTGGTTTCTTTGCATTTCCGCACCTCAAAGAGTTATGCCCGACCTGCGCTTCCAGGGGGCGAATTTATAATCCCGACAAATCTGAGTGCCTCAGGCGGCGCACTATCTACTTTTTAATGGCGTCCCAGCAGGCCTGCACGGTCTGCCCAAGCAAAACCTCGTCCAGACTTACGAAACCGGCGATATGATCCCTGGCCACCGCCAGCAGGGGGCCGATGGCCAGGGCCAGCAGAACGGCCAGGGGTAGATCCTTGACGATTCCTTGCGCCAAACCTTCTTCCAGGAGGTGGCGGTAAAGGTCGCCGTCTTCGCCCTGCCCCAGGAGGCGGTCGCGGCGAAACTCGATGCCGTAGGGCGAATTGAAATACTGCTCCAGAAAACGAAATTCCCGGGGGTTGGCGATAAAGTACCGGAGCAGGACCGAGCCCAGATGCTGAAAACGTTCCCGGATCGACTTTTCGGCCGGATACCCCTGGGCGAGCATGGCCCCGATCCGGGCGTGCAGTTCTTGAAACAGTCCAACGATCAGCAGATCCTTGGTGGCGAAATAACGATAAATGGTTCCCGCCCCCACCCCGGCTCGTTCGGCGATCCGGGCAATGGGCGCCTCATGGAAGCCGTGCTCGGCGATCACCTGCAAAGCGGCATCCAGTATTTCCTGGCGTTTTTCTGATACGGCCACTGAGTCCTCATCTCACGGAATGAACATTCACTCCGAGCGAATATACGGATCAGCCGGACCGCTGTCAAATCATTTCGGATTTTTAATTGCCCAAAAGCTGCCGTCCACAAGGCTGTCCGTATTTCTTCAATATAGTAACAATCTCGACATTACCGTTTTTCACGGAAAGGTGCCGAACAACACCTCTAATCAGACTTTAGTTCTTATCTAGCTGAATCAACAGGAAAAATCTTTACATCCACAACTGGCACGCCCATTGCTATTGAACAAATGCAAGAGCACCAACCTATTTTGCACGGCTACGGACCCTGGAGTCAATGCCCCCCGCAGATTCGCGGTGCCGACCTTTTATAGATGAATCTCCAACGGGTGCGGAAGGGGTACCCGGTATCGCTCTACCGGCACCCCCTCCGCCACCCACTAATACGGAAACAGCCATGAACCAGGATTTGCAACCGTTCTCCGCCATCGCCAGAGCCAACCCGATAGGGGGCTGGGAAGAATTTCTCCGGGAAGGCGAAGCCTACCTGAAAACCGGCACCGGCGCCCATGCCCGGGCCAAGAAGGCCTTCACCCCGGAAATCCTCTACAACCTCGTCGCCATGGCCGTCGAAAAGCTGGTGATGGCGGCCCTGATGCAGCGCGGCGCCCTCCCATACAACCACACCATTGGCGATCTGGTGGAGGCCATGGAAACGGTTTTCCCGGCCGAAATCGCCGGGCTGAAAGAACAACTGCTCGACCTGGACCGTTACCAGGAGATCTGCGACCTGGATGCCTTCAAGATCAGGCCGCCGACCCCGGCCGAGATCCCCTCCATGCTGGCCCTGGCCGAGGAGCTGCGGCAACTGGTGCACCATCTGGTCACCAGCGCCGAGGGAGGGCCGGCATGAGCCACATAACCCTCAACCCCTTGGGCAAGGTCCGGCAAATCGTCGAGGCGATCGGCATGGAAGTGTCATACGCCCACGATGATCTGGTCTTCCTGGAGCACAACGCCTTCCTGCTGCAGTTCACCGGCAGCGAAACCGAGATCCTGATCCACCGAAACATCGAGGCCGCCGCGGAGGAGCTGGCCGGCGACCTGGCCCGGCTGCAGGCTGAGGCGCAATCCGTTGGCCTGAAATTAACCGAGGCCGGCCCCTATCACCTGACCCCGGTCGACGAGAGAAATATCAGTTTAGAGATTCTTGAGGAATAAATTTTAAGAAAATTCAGGAGTGCAGCCATGGCAAGAAAAGATGTGGAAAATCTGCTGATCGCCGGCGGCGAGGATAAGAACATCCGGGCTAGATACGACGTGCCGGGCACCCGGGAGGAGTTCGTCGCCCTGGCGGCTGAAGACGGCTACGACTTCACCCTTGAGGAACTCGACACGGTCCTGAAGGAGTCGGGCGACGTCTTCGAAAAGAACGGCAACCCGGCCAAAAGGCAGATCTGGTGGGTATGATTTCCGACCTGCCGCTAACCCCCGGCGCATCCGAAACCAAGGCTCACCCTCCAGGCTCGTAGGTAAGCAGCACGTTGCCGTTGCCGAAGACGCGGCTGCCGGTCAGCTTCAGGGTCAGCCTCTTGTCGAGCCCTTCGAACATGGTCCTTCCTCGGCCCAGAACCACCGGGTTGAGCAGGACCTGGTACTCGTCGATCAGGCCCGCCGCCGCCAGCTGCGCGACGATGGTGCCGCTGCCCAGCACGGTCAGGTCCGCGCCTGATCCTGCCTTTAGTTTGCCTACCTCACCGAGCAGGTCGCCTTTGACCAGCCGGGTGTTGTGCCACTCGACCTTCCCCAGGGTTCGGGAAAAGACGATCTTCTCTGATTTGTTCATCCCCTCGGCCACCACGGGATCGACCCGGAGCGCCTCCGGGGTCGGCCAGTAACCGACCATCAACTCGTAGGTCACCCGCCCGAAGAGCAGGGTATTGCCGCTGTTGGCGACCCGGTTGGCCAGTTCCTGGAACTCGTCGTCGACCATATGCCAGGAGATATCTCCACCCTCGCCGCTGAAGTATCCGTCCAGGGACACCAGGTTGAAAACCTTTAATCTCCTCATCATCTCCCCTCCGGTTCCATATACAAAGTATATAACCAGCAAACCGCGCCTCGTCAATCCGCCGGCAATGCTCAGCTAAAAACGCACAAGAAGCACCAGGGGCATCGCCCAGACGAGCGCTGAGCCCTGCTTCACCAAGGGAGAATGCGACGTGAGCCTAGAAGAGATTCTGGAGAGGGGGAGCGGGAGGAGGTCAGGCGCCGGGCCGAAGCTTGGCCTTATAAGACACTTACATCCAGCCGCCAGGCCTGGGCGTGACGCCTGCTCAGGAGATGCTCAAAACTTGTAGCGCAACCCCAGCATCAGGTTGTGGCTGACGATTTCACTGGTAAAGGTGCTGCCGTCGGCCAGGGTAAACTTCGGTTTCTGGGTCCCGAAGTAGCGGTAACCGATATCGAAGCCAAGGTGGTCGCCGAGCTCGATCCCCAATCCCGCGCCCAGCTGGTAGGCCCAGACCCCGTCCGATCCGGAGGCGATGAAGGGTGTACCCAGGGGGCTGACCTGGTCGATGGAAACCTCGGCATAGCCGCCCCCGATGCACAGGTAAGGAACCAGGCGGCTGTTATGGTCGCGGTAGTCGGCGATGGTGTTGACCATCAGGCTGTTCACCGTGAGGTCGCCGGAGGCCGGGAGGGTGCCTTCGACGAATTCGAGCTTATCCACCGAGCTTCGGCGACTGGCCGCCTCCAATTCCACCCGGCCGCGGCCGAGGGAGGGATGGGAATCGAGCATGTCGTAACCCAGGACCACCCCGCCGCCGAAGCCGCCGTCAAAGGTGAGGTTGAAATTCCCGATATCGGTCTGGCTGTAGCTCTCCTTCAACCAGGTGCCGTAGCCCTCCAGGGCCAGGTAAGGGCCGGGAGTTACGGCCCGGGCGTCGGCAGCGGAAAAAGTCAGGCCCAGCAGGATCAGGATCGCCAGCAGGCGGGTCGTAGTGACTACCTCGTGCGGCATGGAAAGTGACCTGTTGCTCATTGGACGGTTACCTCGACGCTGTCGGTGACGAACCCGGGGGTGGTGGGGATGCCATTGCTCTCCGCGGTGATGGTGGCGGTTCCGATGTCAATCCCCTTGACTGTTCCTTCCGCCCCGATGCTGTTGCTGACGGTGGCGATCGAGTTGTTGCTGGATTTCCAGAGCACATCGCTGGTCAGATCCTGGCTGGAATTGTCGGAGAAGTCGCCGCTGACGCTCAGCGCCAAGTCCTGCCCGACCGCGAGCGTGGGTGGGTTGGCTGGGGATATCACTTGAGAATCCAGGGTGGCGAGACTCACCGTGACCTGAATGCCGGGGCTGGTAACCCCCGACAGGCTGGCCGTCACCGTGGTTGCACCCGCGGTGACGGAGCTCAACTTGCCGTTCGTGGCGGCATCCTGGTCGATGGTCGCCACCGCCGTATTGCTGGAGGCCCAGGTCACATCACTGGTCAGATCCACGGCGCTCCCGTCTGTATAGGTGCCGGTCGCCAGCAACTGCATGGTCGTCCCCAAAGCGAGTTTCGAGCTCCCGCCCACCGGGGTCACGGCTATGCTGGCGAGAGTGGCGGCGGCGACATCGAGGGTCAGGGTGTCGCTCTGGGTGTCGAACTCGGCGGTGATGTCGGTGGTTCCCATGACCAGACCCTTGACCAGGCCGGAGCCGGGCACCGTGGTATCCACCGTGGCAACCGTGGGGTCGCTGCTGCTCCAGAACGCTGTCTCGGTCAGGTCCTGGTTCGAACCGTCGGAGAAGGTTCCGGTGGCCCGCAGCTGCAGGGTCTGACCGGCGAAAAGGTTGGTGTTTGCCGGCGGGGTAATGGCCAGGGCAGTGATCGTGGCATTGCTGACGGTGAAGGGCAGATCGGCGTGGATGGTATCGAAGGTCGCCGTCACCGTCACCGAGTCGGCCACCAAGCTGGTGGCGAAGCCGGCCGCGGCAGGGGTGCTGAAGGTCAGCACGTCTGTATTGTCTGAGGCCCAGGTGACCTGGCTGGTTATGTCCCGGGTAAATTGAAAGGTCGAGGGGTCGCCGTAAATACCGATGGCGCTGAAGCGGTTGGAGGTGCCGACCGCCGCCTGGGGATTCTGGGAAGTGATCGTGATGGAGCTCAAGGGAATAAAATCGATATTCCGGGTCGGCTCGCCGCCCCCTCCGCAGCCGGCCGAAACCAGCAGCAGTAAAAGGAGCAGCAGTCGGGTGCAGCTTTGTTTCATGAGGACTCCGTTAAAGCTACCTGAGATCGGCAGCCTGGATAATTTTGCTGCCCGCGGCAGGCCCCGGCAACCCGCGGATTAAGGGGGAAGGCTATTGCCGGTCACTCCTGGATTTCGCTTTTGGGGTGATCCTGCTGGCCCGCATTTTCAGTTTAACAATTTAGGTCTGTCACTCATTAAATGGCTGAACCGATTGGCTGTCAACGCAAAATTCTTCTTGGGACCATCTTTAAATGCCATCGCGGCGAGCTTTGCTCTGGAAATTCTCGAAAACAAGGATATCCTGTTTCAAGCAAGATGACAGGACCCACCGACGCCAACCCGATCAGCGGCCGGAATCCCGTATCCCCCGGAAGAATCACCAAGAGGTTGCCGGCATAACTTTTAAAGGGCCGTGTCCTGAGGCCCATAATCGGAGAGCAGGATGAAATACAACTATATCGGCAAGAGCGGCCTGCGGGTCTCCAACATCTGCATGGGGACCATGACCTTCGGGAAAAAATGCGACAAGAAAACAGCCTTTGAAATACTCGACAAGGCTTACGAAGCCGGGGTCAACTTCTTTGACACGGCGGAGGTCTATCCCGTGCCTCCGACGGCGGAAACCTATGGCGTCACGGAGGAGATCTTCGGGGAATGGCTGGCCACCAAGCCCAGGGATTCGATCATCCTGGCCACCAAGGTGGCGGGGGCGGCCAACGGCTGGTTCGTGCCCCCGGTACGGCACGGCCTGACCGCCATCGATGCCTTTCATATCACCACCGCCATCGAAGGAAGCCTGTGGCGGCTCAAGACCAATTACATCGATCTTTACCAGGTCCATTGGCCGGATACCGTGGTGCCGATCGAAGAAAGCCTCGAGGCCCTCGACCGACTGGTGCACAGCGGCAAGGTGCGCTATATCGGGACCTCGAACGAGAACGCCTACGGACTGACCAAAGGACTGGAGACCAGCCGCTATCGCGGGTTCAAGCGCTTCGAGTCCATCCAGAACAACTTTTCGCTGCTCAACCGGCGCTTCCTTGATGAAATTGCCGTCGTCTGCAAGAAAGAGCAGGTCGGGCTCCTCCCCTTCTCACCCTTGGCCGGAGGAGTATTGAGCGGCAAGTATGTGCCCGGCGGGTCATGGGAGGGTTTTCGTTTCGGGGACTACCTGAGCAATCCCGATCCCCGGATGAAGGCGCAGGCCGGGCGCTTTGCCGGCGAGCGCTCGGTGGCGGCGGCCCAAAAGTATGCGGCCGTAGCCAAAAAATATGGGCTGGCTCCGGCGACCATGGCTGCGGCCTGGACGCTAAGTTTCGATTTTGTGCCCAGCACCATCGTCGGGGCGACCGATCCCGGCCAACTCGACGACACCCTCGCAGCCTCGGAAACCGGCCTCCCGGAAGAGCTCCTGAAAGAGTGCGACGCCATCAATCAACAGATCCTTTACCCGATGGGATAAAAGGCAGCCAAATAGGGCCGAGGCCGGAAATTCGATTCCAGGATCGTGAAATAAGGTTAAGCAAAAGCATGATCATTTCATTTGGTAACTTGCCTAAGGCAGTGGCGTTAGGCAGCTGGCGGCCTATCCCGCCACAGCAGCCATTGTCAAGAATAAAGGTTTGACCCCAATTTCTCATTTTTATTTTTTCCCTTCTATTTCAAGACCTGACTTCGTCATCTGACATCTTCCAGTTCCAGACGCGCACCGGGTTTTTGTTTGATAAGGGATATATTTGAATCTCCAACTCGGGGAGGCTGAGTATCGCGCAGGTATGATTGAATTTCGTGCTTCCCGGATTGACCACCAGAACATTGTCCAGCTGTTCGACAAACACTTGGTGGGTATGGCCGACCACTAGCACATCGAATTCAGATCCTTTCAGTTCATCGGTCCACCGGGTTTTCCGGTCGGCCAAGATCTGTGCATTTTCATCCAACAGGGTAATCCCTTCCATGAGTGACTGCGGAGGACTTGCATGAACGAAGTAGATACGTTTCCCTTCGAAGGTTACTTGCAGCCATAAAGGCAATTTCTCTAAAAATGCAACAACGAACTCGGTTTTATCGTCAGCGGGGTTGTCCAGATACCAGAGGTCATGGTTGCCCATAATCGTTTCGCATCCAGTCCTCATAAGCAAATCAACGGTTTGGTCCAGCTCCGTCCCGTACCCGGCAATGTCTCCGCCACAGAAGACACGATCCACCCTCTGCCTCTGGAAAACTGTCAAGGCTTCCTGCACGGGGCCTGCTGTGGCATGCAAATCACTGATTAAGCCAATTTTTGTAGACACACTCGTTCCCTGCCGGTTTTTTGTGGGTTGGATGGTGGAAGTTGCGTAGGTATCATGTAAAGACGTCCCCCCTCTGTCACGCTGGCAACAACGTCCTCAACTCAACACTGCTTCTACTAATAAGTACACAAACTACCCGACATATATTAAACTGTCTTCATGAAAGAATTCG
>Ga0055477_10000522_pt1 | contig 10873 bp, 9 predicted proteins | sample Muzzi_PWA_D2_FD_57683 | JGI IMG/M metagenome (GOLD analysis project Ga0055477, IMG submission 57683) | Wetland microbial communities from San Francisco Bay, California, USA, that impact long-term carbon sequestration - Muzzi_PWA_D2 | ecosystem: Environmental > Aquatic > Marine > Wetlands ... | reverse complement strand
ATCTCCGCTACCGGTGTTGAATATTTGAGTTTTACAACTGATTTGCAGGATGGCATCGGATGATTGCCACGCGCGCAGCCCACAGGGCTGCGGCCTTTTCAATCCTCAATGAGGCAAGGTTGCCGGGAAAACGCCGAATTCAACTGCAGCCGATCTTCTTTCCCGATCCAGACTGTCGCCGATGGCTGTGGCAGTCAGGCTGTCGAACCGGCGGCGGCTTCCAGCGCAGCAATATCAATCTTCTTCATTGTCATCATCGCCTCGAATACGCGCTTGGCCTTATCGCGATCGGAATCGGTCGTCAGTTCCATAAGCCGCTTCGGCGTGATCTGCCAGGAGAAGCCCCAGCGGTCCCTGCACCAGCCGCAGGCGCTTTCGCTGCCCCCGTTTCCGACAATGGTGTTCCAGTAGCGGTCGGTCTCTTCCTGATCCTCGGTCAGCACCATGAAGCTGACGGATTCGTTTGCCTTGAAATTCGGGCCGCCGTTCAGGCCCAGGAATGCCTGCCCGAGTAAGGTGAACTCGACGGTCAGTTCATTGCCTTCCTGGCCGCCGGGATAATCGGCCGCGGCCATATTCGCCTGCTCGATATGGCTGCCAGGAAACGTGGCGGCATAAAATTCCGCGGCCTTACGGGCTTCGCCGTGGTCGAACCACAGGCAGGTCACGAGTTTGTTCATGTCTAATCTCCTCGTATCTGTAAGAGTTTGGTACCGCTAACGAATCGAGACTTCATGCAGTCCGATTCCTCGCGGTGTTTTTTGCGATTTGGACGACGGTTCAGGCGGACGGTGCGTCAAAGGATCCGGTCCGCAGCGATCCAGCGTGTCGATACGTGTTCACGAGCACGCCCGAGGCCGCGGCCTTCGTGCTGACGAGAGCGAGTTCGCATGGGTCCACACTGCCCGAAAAGAAGCGTTTGCCCTTGCCCAACAAGACCGGCATTACGAGCAACAGGACTTCGTCGGCCAGCCCCTGCGCGAGCAACACGGGCGTCAGCGTCGAACTTCCCCAGACGATCAGGTCAGGTCCGCCCTTTGACTTGGCGCCGCGAACGCCCTCGACGATGTCCGGTCCAAGGTCTTCGACAGGTCCCCATTCAAGACTGTCCGGCCGGTGGGTCGCGACATATTTCGTCGCGGCGTTCAGACTATCTGCCATTGGATTGTTCTCGATCTTCGGCCAGTAGCTCGCGAAAATGTCGTAGGTGTGGCGACCCAGCAGCAGATCGAAGGCCGTACCGTGGGCTGCAACGATGGCCTCCCCCACAGCCGGATCGGCATGCGGCACGGACCAACCACCATGTTCGAAATCCCCGTCCTTATCCTCATCCGGTCCGCCGGGTGCCTGGACCACGCCGTCCAGCGAGATGTGCTCGATTATACTGATCTTTCTCATTTTTTAATCTCCATCAGTTCAATGTTTCGCCTGCTCCGTTCTCTCTTCGAAGAGCATTTCGATGTAGCGAAACAGATGATCGATGCTTTCTGCGGCGATCTCCGCCCCGCCCGTGGCCTTGGCGAGAATGAAGGCGCCCTGGATGACGGCCTGGGTATGCAACGCGAGCGATTTTGCCGTCCAGTCGGGTGCCATGTTCCGCTCCTGCATCGCCGCTTCGATATCGGCTTCCAGCGTTGCGGCATGGCCTGTGATGCTGCGCTCGCAGGCTTCGCGGATGGCAGGCATGGTCTCGTAGGTTTCCTGCACCATGGTGCCCACAAGGCAGGTGAAATCCGGCACGGCGCCCTGCAGAAGCGCCTTGCGAAAAGCGACATAGGCCAGGACGCGGTCGAGCGGATCGGCAGGTTCGTGATAGGGCGCATCGGCAAACAGCCCGCCGGTCATTTCCGACCAGTAGTCCGCCGCGGCGACACCGAGTTCGTCCTTGCTCTTGAAGTGGTGGAAAAAGGCGCCTTTTGTGACGCCGGCGGCCGCGCACAGCTCGCCAACCGAGGTGGCCGAGTAACCCTTGGTGCGAATCAGTGACAACGCGGCATCGAGCAGCCTGGACCTGGCGTCCGGTTTTACAGCGGTTCTGGGCATGCCAACCTCCTCAAGGGTTCGTAACATACCGACCGGTCGGTATGCTGTCAATTGCTAATGAATCTGGTCTATCCCGGTGCCAGGTCGATAGCCGCACCAAAAAGCCGTAGTGGTCTTTCCGTCACAGCAGGAAAGCCTGCATCGGCCCGGGAATCGATGCAAACGGGTTCGCCGATGCCGGGCGCGCCGGTTCCCGGGTCGTGATATCTTCGCGAAAGTTTGACGCGCCGGGGAAACCCGGTCTCCACAGATGTGAATCCCAATGACGAAGATCAATGACTTGTTCCGGGCGGCCATGCCCGGCCTGCTGCTCAGTGCCACGATTGCGCTCGCCGTGAGGTTCGTTAGCGAACGGCTCGGTGGTCCCGCCATGCTGTATGCCCTGCTGTTCGGCATGGCATTCAATTTCCTGACCGAGGACGAGCAATTCGCGAGTGGCATTCGCTTCGCAAGTCGCAACATCCTTCGCATCGGCGTGGCACTGCTCGGGCTGCGGATTACGATTACCGAAGTGATGGGGCTCGGCTGGCACGTACTCGTCCTGATCGTCGTGAGCGTTGCGGCGACGATCCTGGTGGGTAGCCTGATCGGCCGTGCTTTTGGACTAGGAAACAATCAGTCGATTCTCTCCGCCGGCGCAGTGGCGATCTGCGGCGCGTCGGCCGCACTCGCGATCGCGTCGGTGTTGCCGGCCCACAAGGATCACGAGCGCAACACGATATTGACCGTTGCCGGCGTCACGGCGCTGAGCACGATGGCGATGGTCATATACCCGTTGTTCGTCACCTATCTTCACTACGACCACGCCACGGCGGGCGTCTTCCTCGGCGGGACAATTCACGACGTCGCGCAGGTCGTTGGCGCGGGCTATATCATTTCCGACCAGACGGGCGAGATCTCGACGGTCGTAAAACTCATCCGCGTCGCCTGCCTCGTACCGGTCGTGATCGGCATTTCGCTGGTGACGCATCGTCGACGCAATCCCGAATCCGGCAATGCGCCGTTGTTGCCCTGGTTCCTCGTGGCGTTCGTCGTGCTCGTCATCGTCAACAGCATGGGCTGGGTGCCCGCGCCGGTCCTCGATGTATTGACACCGGTGTCGAGCTGGTGCCTGTTGACCGCTGTCGCGGCGCTCGGGGTCAAGACGTCACTGAAGGCGCTGACGGAAGTCGGGCCTGCCCCCGTGGGTGTCATGGTGATCCAGACCGTTCTTCTTGCATCCTTCGTGATCGGTGGCATTGCGTTGAAAAGCTAGCGCCGGGCATGCCGTGAAGGCGATCCCGGCTGGGGAGCAATCGATCACGCCAAACCTGTTCAGGATCGGCGCGCCGGCATTTCGGTTCGTTGTTTGACCTGTGGCCATTCGTTCTCCTGTTCGCCTGCGATACCCACGTCGAGCGGGCTGACTATCGGGAATACCATATTGATTCCCTGCAGGCCTTCGTTCGAACCGAAAAGCCTGACGAAAAGCGGGTCACAGCGCAGCCGTTATACTAAGTCCCGCCACGACCAAACTGCGATCGGCAATCCATGAACATCACCGCAACATCACTGCACTGGATCGACGTCGGGATCATAATTGCGTACGGCGTGGCGATGATCGCGCTCGGCATCTACTTCGGCCGGCGGCACGACAATGCGGACGACTATTTTATCGCGGGTCGCAGGATGCTCTGGCCCGTGATCGGCATCTCGTTGTTCGCGTCGAATATCTCCAGCACGACGCTGATCGGACTGGCCGGCGAGGCCTACCGGATCGGCATCTCCGTGTTCAATTACGAAAGCATGGCGGCTGTCGTATTGATCTTCGGGGTCATTTTCTTCTTTCCATTTCTGTTGCGCTCCGGCGTGTACACGTTGCCGGAGTTTCTCGAGCGCCGCTATGACTCGCGTGTGCGGACTTATTTCGCGTTATTGACCCTCTTTCTCAATATCGTTGTCGACACTGCGGGAAGCCTGTTCGCGGGCGCGCTCGTGCTCAAACTGCTGTTTCCGGATTTGCTCCTCTGGCAGACCATCGCGTTGCTCGCAATCGCAGCCGGCGTCTATACGATCGTCGGCGGCCTCGCGGCGGTCATGTATACCGACGCCGTGCAGGCGATCCTGCTGATCGTCGCCTCGGCATTCATCGCTGTTGCTGCGTTTTCCGAAGCGGGTGGCTGGCACGCTGTAATGTCGGGTGTACCCGCCGGAATGATCAGTGTCATCAGGCCGGCGGACGATCCCGGTGTGCCGTGGCCAGGACTCCTGACCGGGATACCGTTGCTCGGTTTTTACTTCTGGTGCACGAACCAGTTCATGGTGCAGCGCGTGATCAGTGCCAAGAATATCGATCACGCACGCTGGGGCGCGCTGTTTGCCGGTGCACTGAAACTCACCGTCCTGTTCACGATGGTGCTGCCGGGCACTGCGGCCATTCTCCTGTATCCCGACCTGCGGCAGCCCGACCTCGTCTATCCCAAGCTGATGTTCGAGTTGATGCCGACCGGCCTGCTCGGCCTCGCACTCGCAGGTTTCATTGCGGCGCTGATGTCCCAGATCGACTCGACCCTGAATTCTGCATCCACGCTGGTGACGATGGACTTCGTCCGTCGCGCGAAGCCCGGGCTGACATCGCACCAGCTGATGCGAATCGGCCAGCTGGCGACGTTCTCGTTCATGGTCCTGGCCGTGCTGTGGGCACCACAGATAGAGAAATTCGGCTCGCTGTTCAGTTACCTGCAGCGAATCCTGTCTTACGCGGTTCCACCGGTTATCACGATGATCCTGGCCGGACTGTTCTGGCCTCGTGCGAATTCGAGGGGCGCCATCGTGACGATGGTGACGGGCCTGGTCGCGGGCGCCGTCTTGTTCGTACTGAACGAGATCACCGGAACGACTTCGTTGCACTTCCTTTATGTAGCCCCGACGTTGTTCGTCATTTGCCTGGTTACGATGGTCGTTGCCAGTCTCACGACATCACCGCCGCCGGACGAAACGACGGCAAACCTCACGTGGACCAAGGCCTACTACCACGAAGAATCGGCCGAGTTACGATTGCGACCCTGGTATCAGGATTACCGCGTGTTATCCGTCATCCTTTTCGCAGGCTTCATTACTCTTACGCTCGCGTTTCGCTGAGTAGTGGGGCGCAGTAAAACCCCGCGTGCAGTACGGGAGGCTTCGGCTCCCTTTGCCCGACCATGGCGGCTTCGTGCGGTCCTTGTGTCGTTGCGTTAGAATGACTCGTTCACGGCGAACGCCGCGTGGCCGACGCCCGAAGGCATGCGCCGCCCCTTGGGCGCGCTATCCACTCCCCTGAGAAACAGACCTCAATGCCGGGCCAGCAACTCGACAACGAAGAAGCTTCAAGATATTTCCTCCTGATCAGCGTACACGGGCTGATCCGCGGTAACGATCTCGAACTGGGTCGGGACGCCGACACGGGCGGACAGACCAAGTACGTCGTCGACCTTGCCAAAAGTCTCGCCGCGTTCGATCCTGGCGCGCAGGTCGATCTCGTGACCCGGCGCATCGTCGATGACGCGGTAAGCGACGACTATGCGCGGCAAATCGAGCCGCTCGGCGACAACTGCCGGATCGTGCGCATTGACTGCGGCCCGAAGGCGTATGTCGCCAAGGAGAAGCTCTGGGATCATCTCGACACGTTTACCGATAACCTGCACGTGTTCCTGAAAGGTCAGCATCTGACGCCGGACCTTGTGCACGGGCACTACGCTGACGCCGGCTATGCAGGCGTGCGGCTGGCCAATCTCCTGGGTGTGCCGCTGATCTTCACCGGCCACTCGCTGGGTCGCGACAAACGCCGGCGCCTGCTTGCCAACGGCATGTCCCGCGAGGACATCGAGAAGACTTACAACATCGCTCGGCGCATCGACGCCGAGGAACTCACGCTCGCCAACGCTGACCTCGTCATTACCAGCACGAAAAACGAGATCGAGGATCAATACGGACTCTACAGCTACTACGATCCGGAGCGTATGGAAGTAATCCCGCCCGGGACGGACCTCGCCAAGTTCTGCCCGCCGTCGCCGCACGAAGAGTTCGGCTTTGTAGAGAAATTGCAGCCGTTCTTCCGCGAACCTGACAAGCCTGTGATCCTCGCACTGTCGCGGCCCGACGAACGCAAGAATATCCTGACCCTGATCGACGCCTACGGCGGCTCACCCGAGCTGCAACGCGCGGCAAACCTGCTGATCGTCGCCGGCAACCGCGAGGACATCCGCGACCTGGACACGGGTGCCCGCTCGGTGCTGACGAATATCTTGCTGTTGATCGACAGTCACAACCTGTACGGCAAAGTCGCCGTGCCGAAGCAGCACGCGTCGGATGACGTTCCGGAGATCTACCGTATCGCCGCAGCGAGCGGCGGTGTGTTCATCAACCCGGCACTGACCGAACCCTTCGGATTGACGCTGCTGGAAGCCGCGGCCAGCGGCGTACCCGTCGTGGCGACGGAAAATGGCGGTCCGGTCGATATCATCGCGAACTGCAACAACGGCATCCTCGTCGATCCGCTGGATCGAGATGCAATTGCGGCGGCGCTCCTCGACCTGCTGGGCGACCGGAAAGCCTGGCAAAAGGCTGCGAGAAACGGTGTAGAAGGCGTACGGCGCGAATATTCCTGGGAAGCGCACGTGAGCCACTATGCCGCCTGCGCCTCGAAGCTGCGAGGCCAGTATGCGCCGGTGCTCGAGAAAGCCAAGGCCGTGCAGAGCATCGATGACCGCGGCCAGGCGTTGTTCACCGATATCGACAATAGCCTCGTCGGTGATCGCCTCGCTCTCGATCGCTTCAGGGAATTCATCGAATCCAGTCGGCGGGAACTGACTTTCGGCATCGCCACGGGCCGGCGGATCGATGCGGCGTTGTCTTCGATACGGAGTGCACGCATTCCTCGCCCGGAGGTGCTGATAACGAGCCTGGGGACCCGCATTCACTATGGCCCGAACCTCGCCGAGGACTCGTACTGGGCCGACCATATCGACCGGGACTGGAACGCAGAGCGTGTGCGGAAAGCGCTGGCCGATGTTCCCGGACTCGAAGCACAGGACAAGCACGAGCAGAGCCGCTTCAAGGTCTCCTACTTCTATGATCCCGAGATCGCGCCGTCCTACGAGGACATCGTCACACACCTGCGAGAGTCCGAGATCACCGCCAACGTCCTGCACTCCTTCGGCCAGTTCCTCGACGTCATTCCCTCCCGCGCCTCCAAAGGCCAGGCACTCCGCTACGTTGCGGAACGTCTCGAGATTCCGCTGGAGCGCATCCTGGTCGCCGGTGGTTCCGGTGCCGACGAGGACATGATGCGTGGCAATACGCTCGCTGTCGTCGTGGGCAACCGCCATAAAGAGGAACTCTCCGACCTTGCGGACATTCCGCGCATCTACTTTGCCAGCCAACGATACGCGGCGGGCATCCTCGAGGCTGTCGAGCACTACCACTTCCTGTCACGAAAGGCGGCATGAGCACGACAACTGACAAAAGGCTGCTGGTCTGCACGGACCTGGATCGAACTTTGATCCCGAACGGCACGCAGGCGGAATCGACCGCTGCCCGGCGCTACTTCGCGGCGCTCGCTGCTCGCGAGGAAGTGACGCTGTGCTACGTTACCGGCCGTCATCGCGAGCTGGTGGACAAGGCGATCGTCAACTACTGCCTGCCGAAGCCGGATTTCGTGATTGGCGACGTCGGTACGACGATCTATGCCGTGGACGCGACGGGCCGCTGGGAGCCGCTGACCGATTGGGAACAGGAGATAGCGCCGGACTGGCAAGGCCATACACACGATGAAATCAAGTCCCTGCTGGCGGGCATCGCTGAGCTTCGTCCCCAGGAATACCGCAAGCAGAATCGCTTCAAGCTGAGTTACTACCTCCCGGTACAGGCCGATATCAATACACTTAGACGCCGGATCGCACAACGCCTCGAGCCCGACGGCGTCCGGGCGAGCCAGGTCTACAGCATCGATGAACCAGCCGGAATCGGCCTGCTCGACGTCCTGCCGGAAAGAGCAACGAAGTTTCATGCCGTCGAGTTCCTGATGCACGAGCTCGGTTTCGATCTCGACAGCACAGTGTTCTGTGGCGACAGCGGCAACGATCTCGAGGTGTTGGTAAGCCCGGTCGCCGCGGTGCTGGTGGCCAACGCCTCGGCCGATGTGCAGGCGACAGCCAGCGACATGGCAGAGGCGCGCAAAAACGAGGGCCGCCTGTACATCGCCGCGGGCGGCTTCCTCGGCATGAACGGCAACTACGCTGCCGGAATGATCGAGGGGATCGCCCATTATCATCCGCACATTGTTCGCTGGCTCGAGGCAAGCGGCGAAAAAACCGCGTCACCGTGACCGGTGATCGAATCTGCGTCTTCGGCGAAGTACTGTTCGACCACTTCCCCGACGGCACGAAGGTATTGGGCGGTGCGCCTTTCAATGTCTCCTGGCACCTGCAGGCGTTCGGGCAGTCGCCGGCATTCGTAAGTCGCGTGGGCGCCGATCGGGAGGGCAGTGCCGTGTACGAGGCAATGCAGCGCTGGGGCATGAGCACTGACTTCCTGCAAACGGATCCCGACCTGCCGACCGGCCGCGTTACGGTATCGCTCGACAGCGGCGAGCCGACATTCGTTATCGAAGAGCCAAGCGCGTGGGATGCGATCGCCGCGCAGCCGCAGCCACCGGCATTTACGCTTTTTTACCACGGCACACTTGCGATGCGCGGGTCATCCGCCAACGCAGCCGCTGACATCATCCGCGCAGGAAAACCGGACATAATCTTCCTCGACGTCAACCTCCGGCCGCCCTGGTGGCGACGGCAGGACGTAGAGAAGCTTCTGCGCCACGCGCACTGGGTCAAACTCAACGTGACGGAACTCGAGGCACTGCACGGAAACGCCGATGCCGCATCCTTTATGCGGGCACACGCTATCGAGGGGCTTGTGCTGACGCATGGCGCGGATGGTGCCGAGATAATCTCGGCCAGCGGCGAGCGTACACTGGCTCTGCCGGCCGGCGAGGTTAGCGTCGTCGATACGGTGGGTGCCGGCGACGCGTTTGCATCGGTCATCATATTGGGGCTTATTAATTCCTGGCCGCTTCAGCGGAGCGCAAAGCGCGCGCAGGATTTCGCAACCGCGATCGTCGGCAATCGGGGTGCTACGGTTACCGATCCCGACTTCTACCACGCATTCCTGGACGCGTGGGCGGTGAATAACTAAAGGGATTTGGTCACATGTACGAACCGGTAGCCCACTCGATTCTAAACAGGATACTTGATGAGCTCGCGCCAGCGAGCCCGTCTGAGGAGATGCGCACGTTTCACACCCGGCTCGGGGCAAATTTCTACGCCATCTATTCGCTGTTTCATTATCTGTACGGCAGGCACGCGGACTTCGATAAGCAGCTCGTGCGGCTCGTATCCGTGATGGCGGGACAATACTCGGTACGTGACACGGTACTGAAAAAGATTGATGCGGAGCGCGAACGCGATCACGAGTGGTTCCTGCGCCAGGAGTGGGTGGGTATGGCGCTGTACACGGATGGTTTCGCCGGCGACCTCAAGGGTCTCCGCAAACACTTAGGCTACCTGCAGGACCTGGGCGTCAACCTCGTCCATATCATGCCGATCCTCAAGTGTCCGCATGGCGCGAGCGACGGCGGTTATGCCGTCAGTGATTTCAGGGACATCGACGATCGTGCCGGGACGCTTGAAGACTTGCACGACCTTGCTGTCGAGATGAAAAAGCGCGGCATGCTGTTGACGCTCGACGTCGTCGCGAATCATACGTCGGACGAACACGAGTGGGCGCAAAAGGCCCGCGCGGGCAGCAAGATTCACCAGGACTATTACTATATCTACGACAGCCGTGACGTTCCCGACAAGTTCGAGGAGACTATGCCGGAAGTGTTCCCGGAAACGGCCCCGGGAAACTTCACCTTCGATGAAGCGATGCAGAAGTGGGTGATGACGGTATTCAACAACTACCAGTGGGATCTGAACTACAGCAATCCAGCCGTGTTCGTCGAGATGCTCGATATCGTTTTGTACTGGGCCAACCGGGGCGCGGACGTCATCCGTCTCGATGCCGTCGCTTTCCTGTGGAAGAAGATCGGAACCAGCTGCCAGAACGAACGCGAGGCACACCTGATACTGCAGCTGATGAAAGACTGCTGCCAGGTCACCGCTCCGGCGACGCTGTTCATTGCCGAGGCCATCGTCGCGCCCGTGGAGATCATCAAGTATTTCGGTGAGGATGCAGTCATCGCGAAAGAGTGTGAGATCGCCTACAACGCGACCTTCATGGCGCTTCTCTGGGAAGCCGTGGCCACGAAGAACACGCGACTAATGCGCATTGCCATTCAAAACCTGCCGGACAAGTTGGACCAGGCCACGTGGCTCAACTACGTCCGCTGCCACGACGACATCGGCCTGGGCTTCGACGATCGCGATATCGAAGCTGCCGGCTACGATCCCGGTTCGCACCGGAAGTTCCTGGTCGATTACTTTACCGGTGCATACCCTGCATCGCCGGCGCGTGGCCAGCCCTTCGGCCGCAACGACAAGACCGGTGATGCCCGGATCTCGGGCTCGCTGGCCTCGCTGGTCGGCCTGGAGACGGCGCTCGAGGAGAACGACCGGGGTGCGGTTCAGGAGGCCGTCGACACCATCCTGCTTTTACACAGCATGATCATGTCCTTTGGCGGCATCCCGTTGCTGTACTACGGCGACGAACTCGGAACGATCAACGATACCAGCTTCCAGGGCGACCCGAGCAGAGCAAACGATAGCCGCTGGATTCACCGGCCGCGGATCGACTGGAGCAGGGCAAAACGTCG
>Ga0055477_10000519_pt1 | contig 10900 bp, 4 predicted proteins | sample Muzzi_PWA_D2_FD_57683 | JGI IMG/M metagenome (GOLD analysis project Ga0055477, IMG submission 57683) | Wetland microbial communities from San Francisco Bay, California, USA, that impact long-term carbon sequestration - Muzzi_PWA_D2 | ecosystem: Environmental > Aquatic > Marine > Wetlands ... | reverse complement strand
GCATTCATCTTGGCACGAAGGTCATCGAGCTCAACGACGCCGGCGACAAGGTCGAAGTCAAGATGGAAGGGCCGGAGGTCAGTGGCACGTTCCCCTACGACCGCGTGCTGGTCTCGATCGGCCGCCGCCCGGTCACCAGCGGCCTGGGCCTCGAGAACACGCAGGTGAAGGTCGACGAGAAAGGCTTTGCGGTCGTCAACGAACGACAGCAAACGACCGACCCGCACATCCTGGCGATCGGCGACGTGGCGGGTGAGCCGATGCTCGCCCACAAAGCATCCCACGAAGGCAAAGTCGCGGCCGAAGTGCTCGCGGGCGAACCGGCCGCGTTCGAGCCGCAAGCGATTCCCGCCGTCGTGTTTACCGACCCCGAGATTGCCTGGGCCGGCCTGACGGTTGACGAAGCGAAACGCACCGGTCGCGAGATCGCGGTCGCTCAGTATCCATGGCAAGCGAGCGGTCGGGCGACCGCAATCGGCCGCACCGACGGGCTCACCAAGTGGATCCTCGATCCGGCAACTGATCGCGTGCTGGGTTGCGGCATCGTCGGCAGCGGAGCGGGCGAATTAATCGCTGAAGCAGTGGTGGCGATCGAAATGGGCTGCACGGTTCGGGACGTGGCCGATTCGATCCACGCCCATCCGACGCTCAGCGAAACGCTCGGCTTCGCCGGCGAGGTGTATCTGGGCACTGCAACCGAAATCTACCGACCAAGACGTAAACAGGCAGAAGTAGAGACTTGAGAGAACAGCCGAGCAACGGTGCAGGAAAAGGCAACTATGGCCAACGCGAAACCCTTGAACATGCGATCGCCGATCCCCAACGACGTCGATCCATCCGAAACAGCCGAGTGGCTCGAGTCGCTCGATTACATTCTCGACAGCAAAGGTCCGGAGCGGGTGCGCGAATTGCTCGCGGCATTGGAGGAGTCGGCGATCCGCAACGGTGTCGAGCTGCCGTTCACCGCGACCACGCCCTATGTGAACACGATCCCAGCCGACAAGCAGCCGCCCTATCCCGGCAAGCGCGAACTCGAGCGTCGGATCAAGAGCTTCATCCGTTGGAACGCGATGGCGATGGTCACGCGCGCCAACCGCGACCACGCGGGCATCGGTGGACACATCTCGACGTTCGCCTCGTCGGCCAACCTGTACGAGGTTGGCTTCAACCATTTCTTCCGCGGCCGCGGCGAGAGCGGCTACGACGGCGACCAGATTTATTTTCAGGGGCATGCCTCGCCCGGCATGTACGCCCGCGCGTACATGGAAGGCCGGCTCACGAAGACCAACCTCATCAATTTCCGCCGTGAGCTGACCGAAGGGGGTGGGCTCTCGTCGTATCCGCATCCCTGGCTGATGCCCGGCTTCTGGGAATTCCCCACCGTCTCGATGGGCCTGGGGCCGATCATGGCGATCTACCAGGCGAGGTTCAATCGCTATCTGACCGATCGTGGCATCCGCGACGTGGCCAGCAAGCACGTGTGGGCTTTCTTGGGTGACGGTGAATGCGACGAACCGGAGACACTCGGCGCGATCACGCTGGCTTCGCGCGAGCAGCTCGACAACCTGATTTTCGTGATCAACTGCAACCTGCAGCGGCTCGACGGCCCCGTGCGCGGCAATGGCAAAATCATTCAGGAACTCGAAGGCACCTTCCGTGGGGCCGGCTGGAATGTCATCAAAGTCATCTGGGGCGCGGATTGGGATCCGCTTCTGGAACAGGATGAAACCGGGCTGCTGCAAAAGCGGATGATGGAGGTCGTCGACGGGCAGTACCAGAAATACGTGGTCTCGCACGGAGACTACATCCGCAACGATTTTTTCGGCAAGTACCCCGAACTGCTCGAGATGGTCAAGAACTACTCCGACGAGAAGCTCCAAAAGATGCGCCGCGGCGGGCACGATCCGGAGAAAGTCTACGCGGCCTACAAGGCGGCCATCGAGTGCAAAGACAAGCCGACTGTGATCCTCGCCAAAACAATCAAAGGCTACGGGCTGGGCGAAGGGGGCGAAGGTCGCAACGTCACGCACAACCAGAAGAAGCTCAACGAGCAGGAGCTCCGCGAGTTCCGCACGCGGTTTGGCATCCCGATCTCCGACGAACGCGTGGCCGAGGCACCCTTCTACGTGCCGCCCGAAGACAGTCCCGAGATGATCTACCTCCGCGAGCGTCGGGCCGCGCTCGGTGGGCCGGTGCCGTCGCGGGTGCTCAAACCGGTGACGATGGAAGTGCCGAAGCTCGCCGACTACGGCAAGACGATGGCCAAGCTGGTGAGCAAGGGCCCGGGCAAAGAGATGTCCACCACGATGGGCTTCGTCCGTTTGCTGGGCGACCTGCTGCGCGACAAGCAAATCGGCAAGTACATCGTGCCGATCGTGCCCGATGAGTCGCGGACTTTCGGCATGGAAGGACTGTTCCGGCAGGTCGGCATCTATTCCCACAGCGGGCAGTTGTACGTGCCGGTCGATTCCGATCAGATCGCGTTCTACAACGAAGCGAAAGATGGCCAGCTCTTGGAAGAAGGCATCACGGAGGCCGGCTCGATGTCGTCGTTCATCGCCGCCGGCACGGCGTACTCGGCGCACGGCGTGAACATGATCCCAATGTTTATCTACTATTCGATGTTCGGCTTCCAGCGGATCGGCGATCTCGTCTGGGCGGCAGCCGACTCGCGCGCCAAGGGATTTATGCTCGGCGGCACGGCCGGTCGGACCACACTCAACGGCGAGGGATTGCAGCACCAGGATGGCCACAGCCTGTTGAATGCGATCGCATTTCCCACCGTCCGGGCATACGACCCGGCCTATTCCTATGAGACGGCGGTGATTGTCTTCGACGGCCTCAAGCGGCTTTACGAGGAGGGCGAGACGGCAATCTACTACATCACGCTCGAGAACGAAAACTACGACATGCCCGAAATGCCCGCCGGCTGCGAAGAAGGCATCATCCGCGGCATGTATAAGGTCTCGAGCACGAATTTAGCAGATACTAACGCTGGCGGCCCGCACCGCGTCCAACTCTTCGGTAGCGGCGCTCTCGTCCGTGAGGCATTGCGAGCCCAGCAGATTCTCGCTGAGAAGTTCGAAGTCTCGAGCGACGTCTGGAGCGTCACCAGCTTCACCCAATTGCGGCGCGACGCGCAGGAGTGCGAGCGCTGGAACATGCTCAACCCGAGTCAACCCGCGCGGACCTCGTACGTCGAACAGCAGCTCGCAGGCGTCGAGGGCCCCTGCATTGCCTCGAGCGATTACGTGCGGGCGGTGGCGGAACAGATCGATCCTTGGGTGCCGGGCGGCTTGTTCGCGCTGGGCACCGACGGCATGGGCCGGAGCGAGATCCGCGCCACGTTGCGTCGCCACTTTGAAGTCGACGCCGAATGCATCACGATCGCCGCGCTCTACCAACTGAAGAAACAAGGCAAGTGCGACGGCAAGTGCGTCGCCCGCGCCGTCGCCGAGCTGGACATCGATCCCAACAAGCAATCCGCGCTCTACGCATAATTCTCGACAGGATAACAGGATCAGCAGGATTTACAGGATCGTCGAGCTATCACTGTAAATCCGCTCCCAAACACGAGTCTTCCATCCTGTTGATCCTTGGCCATCCTGTTATTCTGTCAAAAACCTCCCTCCGCAATTTTGACGTAAATGCCCAACCAAATCACACTGCCCCATTTGGGCGAGAATATCGAATCCGGCGACGTGCTCTCGATCCTGGTGAGCGAGGGCGAGGTCGTCAAGAAGAATCAGGATCTGATTGAGGTCGAGACCGACAAGGCCACGATGCCGGTGCCCAGTCCGGCTGCGGGGAAGATCGTCAAGATTCTCATCTCCGAGGGCGACACGGTGAAGATCGGCGCTGCACTGATGGAGATCGACGCCGCGGGCGGTGGCGAAACAAAGTCCGATGAGAAGCCTGCCGTCAAGCAGGAATCGCCAAAGCAGGCGGCGCCTTCGGCACCGCCAACGCCAGCAAAAAAGAAAGTTCCGGAATCAGGACCGGAGGTCGACGAAGACGAACCAGCGCCGCCACCCGCCGCGCCGGCCAAGAAGCCTGCCCTCGCGCCGCGAGTGAAAGTGACGGAGCCGGAAGAGGACGTACCCGGCGACGGCCATGCCTCGTCGGCGGCGGGACCAGCGGTGCGGCGGTTAGCGCGACAGTTGGGCGTCGACCTGCGGCTTGTGCGACCTTCGGGCGAAGGGGGGCGGATCACCGCCGCCGACGTGCAGGCGTTTGTCCGCGAGACGAACGAGCAAGTGGCGGCCGGCGCTCCGCGCGGCGTCACTCCTCCCGGCCATTCCTCGTCTGACGACTACGGAATCGTCCGCGTCGATAAAATGTCGCGACTGCGGCAGACGATCGCCCGCAACATGGCCCTCTCTTACACGACCATTCCGCAGCTCACGAATTTCGACGACGTCGACGTCACCGAGCTCGAAGAAATGCGCGAGCAGAGCAAGGGCGACTACGCGGCGCGCGGCATCAAGCTCACCGCGATGCCGTTTTTGATCAAGGCGGTGGCCTCGTCGCTCAGGCGGCATCCGATTGTGAACGCCTCGGTCGACATGGAGCAACATCAGGTCATTTATAAGGAGTACGTGAACATCGGCGTCGCCGTCGACACGGAGCGCGGGCTCGTGGTGCCCGTGTTGCGGAATGCCGATCGCAAGAGCATCTCGCAGATCGCGGCTGAGCTAGATCGGCTGGCTCAGATGGCCCGTGACGGCGAACTGTCGCTCGACGACATGAAAGGCGGCACTTTCACGATCAGCAATCTGGGTGCGATCGGCGGCACCTATTCGACGCCGATCATCAATCCGCCGGAGGTGGCGATCCTGCTCGTGGGCCGCTCGCGGAACGTGCCGCAGATCGTCGGCGACACGGTCGAGTCGCGTCTGATGATGCCACTCTCGATCACGTACGACCACCGCGCGGTAGACGGCGCGGCGGCGGCGCGGTTTGTGAACGAGGTGAAGGGGTACCTATCGGCGCCGGGGCGGTTGTTGCTCGCGCCTTAGAACTCGAAGTCCCTGCGTGCTGAATTACGCGGGGCCTCACTGCTTCAGCCCTTCGAGCGGGAAGCACAATACCGGGATCGCCATCGATGCCACGCCCAAGATCCAGCGGAAGTCGTCCATTTCGATCGTGTCGTCGGAGGTGGGCGGATGGTGGATGCCCATGATGATCACGAGGATCAGCATTGGCGTCCAGATCGCAGCCTGCTCGAGATTCAGAACCACGTACGCGATCGCCACGATAGTGAACGCGCGGGCAATCTTGTAAGCATCGCGGCCGAACAGCGCGTAGATCACGTGCCCGCCGTCGAGTTGGCTCACCGGCAGCATGTTGAGGCCCGTGATCAACATGCCGACCCAGCCGGCCATGAAGTACGGGTTCAGTTGCGAGACGGAAACCCAGGCCGCGCGATCGGCCCACTCGGGCCGCAGCCATTCGATCATCCACCGCACAATCACCGGGTTGTAAAGCTGGATGTCGCCCGGCGCGGTCGGAATCGACAGATCAAGCCGCGTCACGCCGAGGTACAGAATCGGGAACGCGACCGCCAGCCCTGCGAGCGGCCCGGCCACGCCGATGTCGAAGATTTGTTTGCGGTTGGCCCGCATTCCGTCCATGCTGATCACGGCACCCATCGTGCCGATCAAGGTGAAGGGCACCGGGATGCAGAGTGGATAGCTGGCCGGGATACGGTAGCGGACCGTCTGCAGGAAGTGCCCCATCTCGTGCGTGAGCAAGATCGCCAGCACGGCTCCCATGTACGTGAGCCCCTGCGGCCAATTGGTGGTCATCGCCTGCCACAAGTCGGCTGATTGCGGCTTCCAGTCGGCCGCGCCGACCCAATACGTCGACAGGCAGGTGGCAACAAAGAGCAGAATCGGCACCAGCTTCCGCCGCTGCGGACGCGAGCGAAGATGCGCGGCACTGAGCTGCGGGGTCTCGTGCGGCCGGACTGCGGGCTCCCCTGTCGAGGGCATCGCGACGGGCAGGTCGGACGGGGCCGACGACGGTTCCGGTGGTCGCGGCTCAGAGGGAGGCGGCATGGTCATGCGGGAATAATAGCAGAAACGTCGCAGGCGGGTAAGTGAGCCGGCAGCAAACACGGTCGCTTTTCACCGGTTCTCTGACCCAACAACCGACCTGCCTCTTGCATCAAATCTCGATGCTTTTCACCGTGTTGGTGTTGCACGAGCGAGCCGCATAGAGGCAGCGCTCCGCGCTTTCCACCAGCCGCCACGGATCAAAGTTCTTCGGCACGGCCGCGACGGTCGCCACGCCCGCGCTGAGCGTCGCGGCGTGAATCGCGGTGGTCGAGTCGTCGCGCTCAGCCAAGTCCGCCAATTGGGAGAGCACATCATTGGCGATCGACACGGCCGCGCGCCGCTCGCAATCGGGCATTACGACCGCGAGTTGAGACGCGGTGATTGAGAGCACGTCCGGCCCGCCGTCTGTCCACGACCGGCACGATTGCTCGAGGGCCCGCCGCAGGAGCGAACTGGTGTCGTTGTCGGTAGTTGCCAGCACATTGGCGCCGTTCACCTCCATCAAAAGCAGGCTGAGTTCCTGCCGTCGCGCGCGACAGAGAGACACGGCAGCCGACAGATGCTTGAGCAGCGCGACGATGCCGACTGAATTCTCGCTGCTCGTATCGGCAGAGTCCCGCTCGCCCTGCGTGCGCTCGTGCGGCGCGTGCCAGTTGTTCCATTGCCGATCGCCACCCGCCGTCTCATCACACTGCGCCTTTCCTTCCAAGAAAGACTGCATGGCAAAGGTCAACTCTTGCGCTTCCTGGAGCAACTCGGTGTACACTTCGTCCTCCGAGCGGTGATGACGGAGCTGACCAGCGAGTTCTTCGGTGAGCGACGCCATTTGGTCATGAGCGGAGATCAGCACCTCCACATAGCTTTGATCGCCAGCAAGTTCGACAGACAACACGTCGGCCAGTTGTTCCACCTGCGGCTGCAGTTTTTCGACGATCACCATCAGTCGCCCCTTGGTCAAATCGCGGTACGCGCCGCCGGCTTCCAGCAGTTCGGCCAATACTTCGACTCGGCGCTGCCCGACAAGTTGGGCGAGCAATTCGGCGAGGTGCAGGATGCGAGCCAGCTCGGCGTCGACGGAAATCTCACGTTCCAGCCGCTCCAGCCGCTTTGGTGCGGCCACCGCTTCGATCAGCCGATCGGGAAGGTGCCAATGCTTCATCAGCGCGGCACTCAGCTCGACGTGGTCGAAGCCGAGGCTATCGCGCTCCAGAGCCGCCAGGTCGGATCGTTGTTCGATGACCCGCGAGAGTAGCTTCGCATACGGCTGCCCCAACTCGCGCAACAGTGCCAGGATGCCAATATCATGCATCAAGCCCACGATGAATGCTTCGTCGCCCAGTTCGCCCCACAGTTCCGTGGCCAACTGCCTCGCGGCGACGGCCCGCGTGAGCGTCGTGCGCCAATACCACTGGAGTTGCTCGGCTGCCATCTCCGCGAACAATTCGTCCGGCAAGCTGAATCCGAGCACCAGCAGTCGCAGCGGCTTGTTCCCCAGAACGTTTAGCGCTTGGTTCAAGTCAGACACCTCGCGCCTCAGGCCGAAGAACGAGCTGTTCACGACGCGGAGGATTTTACAGGTCAGCGCCGGGTCCTTTTCCAGCAAATCCTTCAGCACGCGCGGATCAACTTGCGGCTCACTGGTGAGCCGGACGATTTCGAGCGCCACGGTCGGTCGGCTATAGAGCGAAGCGGCGCGGCAGGCGATTTGCTCAACGCGGGAACTAACATCGTTCATGGTCGCAGGCTCGACAAAATGCAGCAGCAGAGGGGTGTAACGAAAGTCTAGCTCACCCACCGCACGATGCGACTTGCTAGCACGATCGGCAGAGCCCGCAGGGCCGGACCGCGCCGCGGTAGGTCGTTCGGCCGAAAGCGATTAGAATTGCGGCTGGGAAGGGACCCCAAAAGCGAGTCGAAGGGAGTCTTGACGATGACGGAACGACGATTTCTTTGGCTCTTCGCCGCCGCTTTTTGCTCGTGGGCGGCAATCGCCGGCGCCGAGGCACCGGCAGTGATCGCCGGCGACGTGCCAGTCACCGTCGGCCAGACGATGCAGAACGACGCGTCGCTCGCCGACGTGTGCTTCGTCGACAGCGCCAACGGTTGGGCGGTCGGCGATCGCGGCGTGGTATGGCACACGGCCGACGGTGGCCGGACGTGGCAATTGCAGAAGTCAGGCGTGACCTGCCGGCTGGCGTCGATCTCATTCGTCGATTCACGCCACGGCTGGATGGCGGGCGGTGCGATGCGGCCGTTCGCGCAGTCGACGCGTGGCGTAGTACTATCGACCGAGGACGGTGGCGCGACTTGGGTCGAGGCCGAACAATCGGCGCTGCCAGCCATCACGCACGTTCGATTCTTCGACGGGCAGCATGGCATCGCCGCGGGCGACGGCAACTCGCTGTTTCCCTCCGGCGTATTTACGACCCGCGACGGCGGGCACAACTGGCTGCCGCTCCCTTCCGACACGCACGGCAACTGGCTGGCCGCCGACTTTCCTGATCTGCAATCGGGCTCGGTCGCCGGGGCGGCCGGGCGGTTTGCCACGCTCATGCGACGCAACGTCGTCAGTTCGCCGGCGGCCGTTTCGAGCTCCCGCGCCTTTCGTGCGGTGCGGCTTGCGCTACCAACCGGCGGATGGCTGGTGGGCGACGGCGGGCTGGTGATGACGACGAGCGACTTGGGAGCCAGTTGGCAGACGCCGCCGGGTGAACTGCCGCCGTACGCTGCTGCGAACTTCGACTTTCATGCCGTCGCCGTTGTCGGTTCGCAAGTTTGGGTTGCCGGGTCGCCCGGTACGCGCGTCTTTCACTCGCCCGACAACGGTCAACACTGGGAGCCGCTGACCACTGGTCAGAATGTGCCGCTCCGCGCGATCGCGTTTGTCGATGCCAACATGGGATTTGCAGTCGGCGACTTGGGGATGATCCTCGCCACGGACGACGGTGGTCACACCTGGCGAATCCAGCGCCGCGGCGGCGAACGTGCCGCGCTGCTGGTGGCGTTGGCGCGGGAAACCGATGTGCCTCTGGAGCTCATCGGCAAGCTCGGTGCCGAAGAAGGCTATCTCACCGACGTCTGTCTCTTGCATTCAAATCTGGGGGCGGCCGACGCCCGGTCACGCGAAGCGATGCTGCTCGCCGGGGCCACCGCGGCGGACACCGCCTGGCAGTTTCCGCTGCCACCGGACGATGGCACCCGGACTCCGCAACAACTGCTCGCTGAGCTCAATCGTGCGAACGACGGTCGCGCCGTCCAAAAGATCGAAGGCTACGTGGTTCGTCAGCTCCGCACGTGGCGGCCCGACGTGGTGGTGACACACTACGTCGCTCAAGCGGAAGCCGACCCACTGGCGTCGCTCGTCGAACAAATGGTCGATCGGTCTCTACAAGCGGCCGGCGATCCAAACCAATACACCGACCTGGCGACCGACGTGGGGCTCAGCCCGTGGTTGGTGAAGAAGGTCTATGGCGTGCTTCCGCCCGGCTACCGCGGCGAAGATCGGATCACGACCGGCCAATTCGCGCCGCGGCTGGGAACCACGCTCGCCGACTGGGCCGAGCCGGCGCGGCGACTCGTCCACGGCAGGCAAACTGCCGCCCCCGACGCCGTCGAGCTGCAACTGAGGGCAATCAACGGCGATCTGGACCCCGGCAAGTCGCACGACCTGTTCGCCGCGATTCGCCTCGCGCCGGGTGGCGACGCCCGGCGGCGACTGGCGAATCTGCCGAGCGACGATGTCGAAAGATTGCGCCGACTCGCGGCGCGGCGGCGTCAAATGCGCGTGCTCATTGAGCGAAGCCAAGGCAACGCGGCCTGGGCCGGACAAGTAGCCAACCTCACCGACGGGCTCGATCCGGCGAGCGCTGGCGAATTGCTGTTCGAGTTGGCCGACGGATACCGGTCGGCAGGACGGCCTGATCTGGCAGCCGACACCTATTCGACACTTGCCCGCCGCTGGCCCGATCATCCGTTGGTGGAACCGGCGCTGCGGTGGTTGGTGCTGTTTTACGCCAGCGGCGAAACAGCCCAGCGGCTGGCTGACCGCGATGCCATGAACATTCGCGGCCCCCACATTGCCAATCCGCCCGCTGGCGGAGTCCGGCAGGCGAGCGCCGTCGGACCAGTGAGCGCGGCGCCGGTGATGGGATTGTCGCGCGACAGCCGCTTGCGGCGAGCCGCGGCGCTCGGGCAGTATTTGGAAACGGCGCGGCCCGCGCTGTACGCCGACCCAAGCGTCCGCTTCCCGTTGGTCGTCGCCGAGCGGCGCCTCGGTTTTGCCAACCCGGCCCAGCGATACTTTCTCACGCTCGGCTCGCTCCCCGAAAACGATCCCTGGCGACGCTGCGGTGAGACGGAGCAGTGGTTCGCCAAATCCGAAGGACTACCGCCGCCCAAGACGCTGGGCACGTGCCGGCGTGCCAAGGAGCGGCCGCACTTGGATGGAAAACTCGATGAACCACTCTGGCAATCGGCCGATCGCTTGCGGCTGCGCGGCGATTCCACCAAACCGGCACTGGCTCGTTTCACGTACGATGACGAGTTTCTCTACTTGGGAATCGAGTGTCCCAAGGCAAAAGACGTCGACTATTCGCCCGACGATCGGCCGCGGCCGCGCGACGCCGACTTGTCGGGGCGCGATCGCGTGAGCGTGCGGCTCGACGTTGATCGCGACTATACGACGGCCTACGAGCTTGAGATCGACCACCGCGGCTGGACGCACGACGCCTGTTGGAACGACGCCACGTGGAATCCGACCTGGTACGTTGCAGCGGCTGGCGACGCCGAGAGCTGGACGGTCGAGGTCGCGATTCCGCTGGCGGGACTGGTCGCCGAGCGGC
>Ga0055477_10000518_pt1 | contig 10900 bp, 4 predicted proteins | sample Muzzi_PWA_D2_FD_57683 | JGI IMG/M metagenome (GOLD analysis project Ga0055477, IMG submission 57683) | Wetland microbial communities from San Francisco Bay, California, USA, that impact long-term carbon sequestration - Muzzi_PWA_D2 | ecosystem: Environmental > Aquatic > Marine > Wetlands ... | reverse complement strand
CCGCCTCGATCTGCGTGAAGTCGTTGATGAAGTTGATCTGCCGAGGCGCGAGAGCGAGCGAGTCGATGACCATGAAATCGACACCGGCGCGGAGCGAGCAGTTCGGCGTCACGTGGTAGCGCCCGAGAATCTGCGCTTCACCCAGCCAGGACAATTCATCAGTTGTGCTGTGTCGGTTGAAGTCGTTGGTGTCGTCGGCCGTGAAGTTGAGCTGCGAGGTGGCTTCGGCGTTGTTTACGAACAGACCCATCTTGGCTGAGATGCCGGCGCTCCAGCGTCCCGATTCGAATTCGATACCCTCACCCAACTGGAAACCGAATAGGCTGTTGTCCGTGTCGATTAGGTATTGGCCATTGTCACCGTTGTTGACGATGTCTTCGGCCGTCCAATTGAGACGCTCCTTGAGTTGGATGAAGCGGAAACCGGCGAGATAGTTGCGATTGAAACCGTTCGCCGCCGCCCGCCGCCAATGACCATTGGGATCCATCACCAATTGGTCGCGCCCGAGCCGTTTTTTGAGTCGGTAGTTCAATTCAAAGCTGTTGAGCTGACTGGTGTAAATCACGCGCTGCTGCGTCGATTGATTGAAGCCGGTGTTTCCGCCGTCGACGGCGAAGGAAACAAACAGGCTGTTTGGCGCAGCGGACGAAAGTTGGATATCTTGCGTCCAATTGCCGGCGCTGAAGGCCGTGAACTCAAGCGTGTGATCGCGGTTTTGATCGTCGCGGAACAAGAACCGCCCCAGTGTCGCACGGACGCCAGCGTCTTCGCCGGGCTGAGCCGCCTTGAGGAACAGTGCACGATTTGTGCTCAGCGGGATCCCCGACGTTAGGAACTGTGGACTGGTGATGTTGGGGTCCTCCGCCGCCAACAGGACGTCCGGCCGCTGCCAAATGCGGTAGAACGCGACGACGTCGGCCTCGGCATACCACACGCCGCGGTTGAGCCACGTGCCCGAACTCTCGATCGGCGCCGGCTGCCCGTCCCACGGATAATAGCAGTCCGGCGGCATGTCGCCGCCGTAGCCTTGCGGACCCATCGGATACGGTCCGCCCTCGGGCATTCCGCCCTCGTATGGTTGGCCCACGTAAGGCTGAGGCTGGCCCTCGTAGGACCCATCGAGTTGGGCACCTGGCTCCATCGGCATCTCGGTTCCAGGCTGCATGGACTGCGACGACGGAACCAGCACGCTCGGCTCGCCGCTCTCGTCGACCGACTGCGAGGGGCCGTAGCCCGGCGACGAATCGCCCGTCGCCATCGGCTCGTCGCTATAGAGCATCGAATCCTGCGGCAGGTCGAGGCCGTCGGGATCAGGGAGCGGCAAATCCTCGGCCGCCACGCTGCCGGCGAGCAGCGTTGTCATCACGATGAGCCCGATCCATCGGGTCGCGCGATTCACCACGAGTGCATTCTCCTCGGCGTCTTCGACCGTGCCGGCCGACTGCCGTTCTGGTCCTTGATCGTGACCCGTGACTTGAAATACTAGTGGTGCGGAGGTTAGCCTGAGGGCGCATCTCCGCGGCGGGCAGACCACGGTGGTCCACCTGGGATTCGTTAATCGTCTATCCGTAGCTCGCAATGCAGAAATAACCGGCAAATCCCACGAAATTGTCAAACTCGCTGCAATCAGCAAACTCGACGCATTCTCGCCATATTTCTCAATTCGCTGCCAAACGCGTTATTTTGAGGGCTCCTCACCGACTGGAGAGCCCGATGGTGATTTGAAAAGGAACCTGTAATGACATCATCGCTAGCATCGCTCATCGCCTCGGGCACCAAACTCTGGCTGGATTCAGTCGATCCCGACTTCGTGCGAACGAACCGCGCACGGGGTGCGACGGGCGCGACTTCGAACCCGATCATCATTTCCAATTTGATCGAGACCGGCCGGTTTGACGCGGCGATTGAGGAGCTGCTGCACAAGCAGGGGCTGAGTGCCGAGGACGCGGCCTGGACATTGACCGACGACGTTGTCCAGGCCGCCCAGAAGGTCTTTCTTCCGGTCTGGGAAGAGACCAAGGGGAACGATGGCTACGTGAGCTTTGAGCTCGATCCCCTGTTGGAGGATCCCGCTTGCAAGCTATCCGTCGACGAGAAGGCGGCGCGCTACGTCGAGCTGGGCAAGAAGTGGTCGGCCGGTCACCGCAACCGGATGATTAAAGTGCCTGCTACGCCGGGCGGTCTCGCAGCGCTCGAAGCACTGTGTGCCGCGGGCGTGACGCTCAACGTGACGCTGATCTTCTCGACGCGGCAATATGAAGCAGCGCGGGACGCGGTCTGGCGCGGTGCTCAGAAGCGGGCTTCGCTCGAACATTTCAAAAGTGTGTACAGCATCTTTGTCTCGCGCGTCGACGTGTACACCGAGAAGTTTGTGCCTGAGTTGTCGCCCGCCGCGCAGGGTCTGGTCGGCATCGTGGGCGCGAAACGCATTTGGCAAGAGAACCAGAAGTTCTGGGCCGACAAAGGCACGCCGCTCAATCAAGAAATGATCTTCGCCAGCACCGGCGCCAAGAAACCGAGCGATCCGCCCTGGAAATACGTCGAGGCGCTGGCCGGAAGCGACATTCAAACCAATCCGCCGGCAACAAACGAGGCCGTTGAAAAGAGCGGCCGGACTTTTCGTCGCATGGTTGACCAAATGCCCCCCGCCGAAGTGCTCGCCGAGATCGACGCCAAAGTCGACCAAGACAAGCTCGAAGCTCAATTGATGCTCGAAGGCGTCGAGAAATTCGCCGATCCGTTCAAAGGGCTGCTCAAGTTGCTCTCAGAGAAGCAGCAGGCGACGTCGATCTCGTAGCGCAATCTCTCAGGTTCTATTCCGATTGCGGCTCGCAAATTGCGGATTGAATTGCCGGAAAGCTGCAATCCGCGATTCAATATCCACGATTCCTGGTGGGTCGCCCCGCCGCCGGGGCTGTGATAGGATGCGCTCTTTGGTGCGGGCGGGGCGATTCTCGCCCGGGCGGCTTCCAAGCGAAATCCTCCGTCTCGAACTCTCGACTCTCAGGTGTGAACACGATGGCGGTTGACCCCTACGCTTCCTGCCCTTGTGGCAGCGGTAAGAAAGTGAAATTCTGTTGCTCCGATCTGGTCGGCGACATCGAGAAGATTCACCGCATGATCGAAGGCGACCAGCCGCGCGCTGCCTTGCGTCATGCGGAGCAGACACTGGCCAAGCACCCGGGTCGCGCGTCGCTGCTCGACCTCAAGGCGTCGCTCGAGTTGGCGCTGGGCGAGACAGAGGCGGCCCGCTCGACTATCGACGAGTTCTTACGGGCCGATCCACAGAATTCGTCGGCATATGCGTGCCAGGCAATGCTGCTGGCGTCGGCTGAAGGTGGCCACGCGGCGGTCGTTCCATTGCAGCGGGCCCTCGCGCTCGTCGAGCGCGACATGCCGCAGCGGGTGTTCGAAGCGATCGGCGTGGTCGGCCGCGCGCTCTTGGCAGAGGGACACATTGTCGCGGCCCAGGCGCATTTGTGGCTCCACGTCGGCATCGCGCCCCGAGACGATCCGCGGGCACTCGAGCTGCTCGTCAGCTTGAACCACTACTCCGGCCTCCCGCTCTTGCTGCGCGACAATCTGCGATTACAAGACTGGCCCGCCGACGCGAGCTGGAAGGACGAAGCAGAGACGGCAACGCGGCTTGCCGACCTGGGCAAGTGGCTCGAAGCGACGGGCGTGATCGATCGCCTCGGCGGCACGCACGGCGCCGTGCCGACGCTGCTCTACAATCGCGCGGTGTTGGCCGGTCGGCTCGCCGACGATCGCGCGATGGTGGCCGGACTGCACGCCTACGCCCAAATGGAGGTGCCGCTCGACGACGCCATCGAAGCCGAGGCGACTGCGCAGCTGCTCGACAACAAGGTCAAGGAGCAGCCGCTCGATTCGGTCGTCCGCGACTACTCGATCAAGGATTTCGACGCCCTGGTGGCGAATCTGGCAGACGACCGGCGCGTGCAGCAAGTCGAGTTCGATCCGGCGCAGTTTGAAGGTAGCGATCGGCCGCGGCCGCGGCACTCCTACGTGCTGTTGGACCAACCACTGCCCGAGTCGGGTATCGGCATCGAGCGCAGTGAGGTGCCCAGCCTCGCCGGCGTGATTTCGATCTTCGGCCGGCAGACGGATCGTCCCGAACGGCTCGAGCTGACCACGGACGACGGCCCGAATCTCGAACGCACCCTGGCCGCGCTTCAGGAAGCGGGCGGCGACGCACTCGGGGAAATCGTCGAACAGCGCGTGGTTGGCTCGATCACGCCGACGGAGCAGGCGCTCAATTGGCGGTGGCACTTTCCGCTTAACACGCCGATCCCCGACCGGCGGAAGCTCGTCGCCGAGGAGCGACACGTCGCCATTACGGATCGCTGGCCCGAAGTACCGCGGCCCGGCCTCTCCGGCAAAACGCCGCGCGAAGCCGCCGGCGATCCGCAGCTTCGCATTCCGTTGATGGCAGCGATCCTGATTCTCGAGCAGGGCAGCAACAACCGCGGCGACGCGGCGTCGATCGCAGTTTTGCGCGACAAACTTGGGCTGGCGCAGCCGGGCCCGATCGACGCGAGCAGTGGGAGCGTGGCGACCATACCGCTGGTGCGCGTGCCGCGGCTGATCATGGATTCCGTGTCGGACGACGACCTGGTGCAACTCTACCGCCGGTCGGTCCTGATTGCGGCCCAGGCCGCGATCTCGATACTCGCTCAGGAAGCGGTCAACCGCCCGTCGCTGGCCGATCGTATTCCGCCAGCCGACGCTTATCGCCGGTTGATCGCGGCAGAAAACGACGACGAGCGGGCGCTCGTGCTGATCCAGCAGGCCAGAGAGCGGTCCGAGGCGGCCGGCGAGTCGACTGCAACTTGGGATCTGGCCGAGTTGGAGTTGTACATCGAGAGCGGCAACCCGGAACAAGCGCAAGCCACGCTCGCGCGAATCGAAGAGAAACACCTCGACGACCCGCAGGTAGCGGCGGCTGTGTATCGCTTGCTTTACGAGACGGGCGTGATTTCACCGGAGGACGTTGCAGCGCAGGGCCGCCACGCCGAGGAACCGCGGGCTGCAATCTCAGGGGCTTCTGCGGCGCCGGGTCCTGCGGAGTCGAGCGGCCGCATCTGGACGCCCGATAGCGAGCTGCCAGCGAGCGGCGGCAAGAAATCGACGCTGTGGACGCCGTCCTGATCAGCGACGGTTTGCCTGATCGTTGCAAAGCCATGGCCGTAACCGACCGCGCGGAGGATGAAAGATTCATGCGGCGGGCGCTCGAGCTCGCAGCCCGCGGCCAGGGCTCCGTCGAGCCGAATCCGATGGTCGGGTGCGTGATCGTCCGCGACGGCAAGATCGTCGGCGAAGGATGGCACGAGCAGTTCGGTGGCCCGCACGCCGAGATCGTCGCGCTGCAAAAGGTCGACAAAACCGTGCTGCGTGGGGCGACCGCTTATGTCACGCTCGAACCGTGCTGCCATCAGGGCAAGACGCCGCCCTGCTCGAAGGCGCTCACGATTGCCGGCATCGCTCGAGTCGTGGCTGCCATGGAAGATCCGTTTCCCGCGGTCGATGGCGGCGGCAGCGACGAATTGCGGGCCGCCGGTGTCGAATGCGAGATTGGTCTGCTCGCCGACGATGCGCGCGAGCTGAACGCGCCGTATCTGCGACGGCTCGAGGCCGGTCGGCCGTGGGTGATCGCCAAGTGGGCCCAAACACGCGACGGCAAAATGGCGATGGCCGACGGCACGCGCTGGATTTCGAACGAGCGGTCGCGCGAAATCGTCCAGCAGCTGCGCGGCTGCGTCGACGCGATAATCGTCGGCAGCGGCACGGCGTTGGCCGATGATCCGCTGCTCACCGCCCGCCCGACAAATGCCGGCGACGTCAAACGCGTGGCACTGCGCGTGGTCGTCGATTCCCACGCGTCGCTGCCGCTGGAGAGCCAACTCGTGCGAACCGCTCGGGAAGTACCCACGATGGTAGCCGTCTCCGACGCGGCGCGCGACGACGCGGTGCGACGTCTCCACGCGGAGGGCGTGCATGTCTTTTATTGCGAAGGTGTGACGCATGGAGAGCGGTTGAAGTCGCTCCTCGAGGAGCTCGGCCGCCGCCGCATGACGAACGTGCTCGTCGAAGGCGGTAGCCGGTTGCTCCATTCGCTGTTCGATATCTACGCGATCGACGAGGTTCACGTTTTCACCGCGCCGAAGGACGCGGGCGGCGATGCGCCGAGCGCGCCGCGGCTGAGAAAGCAGCCGCTCAAGGACATCGTCACCACCGATCTCGACGGCGACGAGTATCTTCGGGCGCGGCTGGGGCCTTGACGGAATGGTGTACTCATCCGTACACATTGGCGGCACATTGGGCGGACACGCTAAATTTACGGCCGGCGATTCAGCGAACCAAATCGATCTGCGCCCAACATGTCGGGTCTTCGTCGTACGGAAACGCGGGCCCCGTGGCGAACGTTTCCAAACCCAGTTCGCGGTCGAAAATGGCGTACGTGAAACCAAGTTGGCGGTGCTGCTGCGGATCGTATCCGCCCAGCGCCACGGCCGGCACAAACGCAGCGAGCCAGTAGCCCGACGCCGTGACGCGGCTCGCGGCCTGCAGCTCGCGCGGGCGGATCGGCCGGGCGTTCTCGCGGGCGCGATTGATCAGGAGCTGGTCGGCGACCGGTTCCGCCTGGCCGCGCCCACCGCCGATCGGCAAAAACACGAAGCGGTGGCAGAAGCGGCTCGCGCGATGGATGTTGAGCGTGGCCCGCGTGTCGATCCAGACCGTGAGCCCGTCGCTGTCTTCCAGCCGCGAGTCGCGGCACCACAGAGGCTGCTGCTTGCCCTCGACACGGACGTTGACGAGCAGCCCTTCCGGCGCCCAAGCCATCCGCACGTCGGCGGAGCCTCGCTCGCGGTCTTGCGTGCCGGAATCAAGCTCCGCGAGATTCAGAAGCCGATACGATTCGTCGAGCTCAACGCCGCCCGATTTCCAAATCGGATCGTGCCGCGCGACGGGCACCGCAAAGCGGAACAAGAACCGCGGGGCAATCAATGTATTCGCGTTTGTACCACTCATGCTACACCCACTGGTTGCGGTTTAGCTCGCGACCCCCGCTCCCCGAAACGCATCCAAATGCACCTTCAGGAACGCGGCCAACTTCCCGTCGTGCAATTCGTCGGCCGACACAAACCGCAGCTTCACTTGGTCGCGGTCTTCCGCCTTGGTGGAGAGCGCCCGATCGGCGCCCAACTCGGCGACGCCGCCGAGCTGAAATGCGCCTTTCGGCCCGTTGAGGATCAGGTCGACCCCGGCCAGCCGCTTGGTGCAGACCACGGCCCACGGCTCGCGGACGCCCGGTGCCATGAAATACACCCGCTCCTGATTGTTCCACAGGAACTGCCCCTTCGGTTCCGCGTCGGCGAGCATCTCCAAGAGCTCTTCCAGCACTTCAGGTTTCCACTCTGTCTGTTTGCCGGGCGGAAAGCCCTTCTTCGAGAGGTGCCACTTTTGGCCGAGCACTGTCCACGGCATCACGTCCGACGGCTTCTGTTGGACGCGTTCGGTGAATTTGTTGAAGCCCGCGACTGCTCGCTCGACGAACGACCAAAATTCGGGCGTGTCGATTTCGGCCCAGGAGTGGGCGTCGATCTGCACTTCCTGCCACGGGCCACGGAGGTTCTTGCATTTGACGCGCGGGCCGCGGCCGTAGGCTTCGATGTCGTCCAAGTCGTTGAGTGGCTTCAGGCCAAGGTCTGCCACCAACGTATCTCGCTCGAAGGTTCGCTTCGCCGTGCGGAACTTCAATTTCACCAGCCACCGCTCACCAGTGATCGCGTGGAAGAACCAGCCGTCGGACTTTCTTGCCGCTGAAATTTCGACAACGGTGCGGCTGTTCCAATTGGTCGCGCTGAATTCGCCCAGCTCGTGGATTCGTCGCTCAATCGCGTCGAGAATCCGGCCGTCCCATTGGCACGGCTGGCCGTTGCGGTCGACGCGGTCGCGCGTGTGCCAGCCGCGGCCGTCGATCTCCCAGGGCATCTTCGTATCGCGGCCGACGTCTTCGATGTCGTGGTCTTCCTTGCGCGGTGCTGCAACCTTCGCGGGGTTGTACTTTTTGCGTTCAACGAACGGCCCGGCGGCGAGGATAGGAGCGAGGGCAATCGCGGTGTGGCTGGGGGAAAGGTGGTGGGAAGTGGATTTTGACTTACGCTTCTTCTTTCCACCGTCCCCCTTCCGCCTCCCGCCTTCGACGACTTGCTCCGGCGTCCCTTCCGCGACAATGTACCCACCGTCGACGCCCGCTTCGGGGCCGAGGTCGATGATCCAGTCGGCCGTCTTGATCACGTCGAGATTGTGTTCGATCACGACGACCGTGTTGCCCTGGTCGACGAGCCGATTCAGTACGTCGAGCAGCTTGGCGAGGTCGTCGAAATGAAGGCCGGTGGTCGGTTCGTCGAGCAGATAGAGCGTCTGGCCGGTATCGGGGCGTGAGAGCTCGGCGGCCAGCTTCACGCGCTGGGCCTCGCCGCCCGAGAGCGTCGGCGCGCTTTGGCCGAGCGTGAGATAGTCCAGGCCAACGTCGCAGAGCGTCTGCAGGATGCGGCGAATCTTGGGGATGTTCGAGAGCAGCTCGACCGCCTGGCCGCACGACATGGCGAGCACCTCCGCGATGCTCTTGCCGTGGAACTTCACGGCGAGCGTGTCGGGATTGTATCGCTGGCCACGGCAAGTCTCGCACTCGACCCAAATATCTGGCAGGAAATGCATTTGGATGCACTGCTGGCCGTTGCCCTCGCACGCTTCGCAGCGGCCGCCGGGCACGTTGAAGCTAAACCGCCGGGCCGTGTAGCCGCGGAGCTTCGACTCGGGGAGCTGGGCGAAGAGTTGGCGGATCAGGTCGAACACGCCCGTGTAGGTGGCGGGATTCGAGGTCGGCGTGTTGCCCAGCGGCTGCTGATCGACACGGATCACCTTGTTGATCTGCTCCACGCCGCGAATTGCATCGTGGGCGCCTGGCGTCGTGCCGGCGCGATGGAGCGTCTTGGCGAGCTGGGCGTAGAGAATGTCTTCGACCAACGAACTCTTGCCGCTGCCCGAGACGCCGGTGACGGCCGTGAGCGTACCCAGCGGAATACGGACGTTGACGTTCTTGAGGTTGTGGTGCCGAGCGCCGACGATCTCGATGTGAGCAGTCGTAGGATGGACAATTCTGTCCGTCTTGTTGGTCTTCTTGTTGTCTCGACGGACAGGATTGTCCATCCTTCGATTCTTCGGCACCGGAATCGCCTTCTTGCCGCTCAAGTACGGCCCGGTGACGCTGCCGCGCCGCTTTGCGACTTGCTCGGGCGAGCCGGAGGCGACGATTTGACCGCCGAGCCGGCCGGCGCCCGGGCCGAAGTCGACGATGCTGTCGGCGCTCTGTAGCACTTCGCGGTCGTGCTCGACCACGAGCAGTGTGTTGCCGAGGTCGCGGAGCTTCGCCAACGCGTGGATCAGCCGCTGGTTGTCGCGCGGGTGGAGGCCGATCGTCGGCTCGTCGAGCACGTAGAGCACGCCGCACAGTCCGCTGCCGACCTGGCTGGCCAGCCGGATGCGTTGGGCTTCGCCGCCCGAGAGCGTCGGTCCGGAGCGACCAAGCGTCAGATAATTGAGGCCGACGTCGACCAGAAACGTGACCCGGTTTTGCACCTCGCGCAAGAGCTCGCCGGCCACCTTCTTTTCATTCGCGGCGAGCTTCCACTTCTTGAGTTGCCCGACGAGCTCGCCCAGCGGCGTGCGGCAGATCGAATCGATCGTGCGGTCGCGGAATCGCACGGCCGCGGAATCATCGCGCAGCCGGCTGCCGCCGCATTGGGTGCAGTCGATTTCGTCGATGAATTGGTCGAGCAATCCGCGCAATCGCGGCGAGAGTTTCGATGCCTCTTCGAGCGCGGGGAACAAGCCTTTGAATTGAAAGCGAAAAAGGGGACGGGAGTTTTTTTCAGCTTCTTTACTGCGTTTCGCTTCCTCCTGTGCATTCGAAAAAGACTCCCGTCCCCTTTTACCTGCGCTTGCGTAGACGCTGATCCACTCTTCGCCCGTGCCGTAGAGCACGATCCGCTTCTGCCGCGGGGAGAGCTCCTGGTAGGGCACGTCGCTCGGCACTCCGGTGTGGGCCGAGAAAGCGGCGAGCATCTGTTGCGACACGGCAAGACTCACGTCCGGCCAGACCCAGAGCGCCCCCTTGGCGAGCGTCAGTTTCGGATCGCGCAGCAGGGCGGCGGGGTTGGCGCCGATCTGCGAACCGAGTCCTTCGCAGGCCGGGCACCAGCCGAGCGAGCTGTTGAACGAGAAATTGTGCGGGTTGAGCGTATCGAAGCTGCGGCCGCACTTTTCGCAGGCCAGGTGCTGACTGTGCACGCGCACCTTCCAGCGCGGTTCCGGAGTGTTGTCGTGGGGATGTGCTACGTGGACCACGCCCTTGCCGAGCGCGAGCGCGTTCTCGATGCTGTCGGCGATTCGCGAGCGCTGGTCGCGGCGGACCACGATCCGATCGATCACCACTTCAACCGCGTGCTTGCGGCGACGGTCGATCATCGGCAACGAATCGAGCGAGTGGGTCTCCCCGTCGATCCGCACGCGGACATACCCGGCCCCACGCAGCGAATCCCATAGCGTTTCATACTGCTCGCCGACGGTGACCTCGACCGGGGCCATCACGTACAGCTTGGTGCCTTCCTTTTCCTCGAGCAGCTTGTCGACGATTTGATCGGAGGTTTGCGTGCCGATCGGGACATCGCATTCGGGACAGTATGGCTGGCCGAGCCGGGCGAAGAGGATGCGGAAGTAGTCGTAAATCTCCGTGACGGTGCCGACGGTCGACCGCGGCGTCTGGCCGGTATTGCGCTGCTCGATGGCGATTGCCGGCGAGAGGCCTTCGATGTGG
>Ga0055477_10000511_pt1 | contig 10942 bp, 7 predicted proteins | sample Muzzi_PWA_D2_FD_57683 | JGI IMG/M metagenome (GOLD analysis project Ga0055477, IMG submission 57683) | Wetland microbial communities from San Francisco Bay, California, USA, that impact long-term carbon sequestration - Muzzi_PWA_D2 | ecosystem: Environmental > Aquatic > Marine > Wetlands ... | reverse complement strand
CTGCCATAATCTTTTCCAGCAACATAACCAGGTGACGGGTTCCGACGCGGCAGGGGACACATTTGCCGCAGGATTCGTGGCCAAAAAATCGCAGGATCGAATGCAGCATATCGAGGATCGATTTATCTTCGTCCATCACAATGACTGCGCCGGAGCCCAGAACCGCGTCTTTCTCCTGTAAGGATTCAAAGTCCATGCCGACATCCAAATACGACTGCGGCACGAACGTTCCGGCGGCGCCCCCGATCAATGCGGTTTTAAACTTTTTATTGCCTTTGATGCCGCCGGCCAGATTATAAATTAGATCTTTGAGACCGATGCCCATTTCGACTTCAAAATTCCCCGGGTTTTTGACATCACCACTGATGGAAAATATTTTCGTCCCGGGTGATTTATCGGTTCCGACGCTCTTGTACCAGTCCGCCCCCTTAAGAATGATAGCGGGAATGTGGGATAGTGTTTCGACATTGTTGATCAGGGTGGGCATATCGAACAATCCCTTTTCGGCCGGATATGGCGGCTTGATTCGCGGATAACCTCTTTTACCCTCGATAGATTCCAGCAGGGTAAATTCTTCACCGCATAGATACGAACCGCCTCCCAGCTTGACGTCGATGTCCAGTGAATATCCGGATCTCAGTATGTTTTCCCCCAAAAAACCATGAGTTTTGGCCTGGTGCAGGGCTTTGCGGATCCTGTCGATCGATTTAAAATATTCACCGCGTATATAGACATAGCCTTTTTCAGCGCCGACAGCATAAGCCGCGATGATCATGCCCTCGATAAATAGATGCGGGTCGCCCTCCATGATGATGCGATCTTTGAAAGTCCCGGGTTCACCTTCATCGGCGTTGCAAACGATGTAGCGCATGCATTCGAGCAGAACACAGGCTGCTTCACTGGTAAATTTTTTTTTCAACCCCGTCGAGAACCCGGCCCCGCCCCGGCCTCTCAAGCCGGCCTGAATCAATTCGTAAATGATCTTTTCGGCAGGCATCTGCAATGCTTGCTTTAATGCTTTATAACCGTTTGCAGCAAGATAGTCTTCGATTTTTTCAGGATCGATATGCCCCGCGTTTTTTAATGCAATTCGATGTTCGCGTACCACGATTTTATTGTCCTTGTATTAATCGTTCACCGCAGAGTTCGCAGATATCGCTGAGAAAATCACTATAAGATTAGTAGGAAGATCTTACTAATTTTATTGGAGAAAATATAAGAATTTCATTTTTCCATTATAGATCTCTGTGGTTGGATGAATTATTTATTATAGATTGATTCTGATATTCTTTGAGAATACGTTTAATTTTTTTTGCGGTTAGATTTCCATAATATGTCTCATTGACCGACATCCCCGGCGCGCTATCACATTGTCCCAGACACTCTGTCGTCTCCAGTGTGAACAATCCGTCCCCAGTCGTCTCACCGATATCAATTTTAAGGTTTATGCGAAGTGCTGCCAAAATTTCGATAGCATCTGCCATCTGGCATACCGGTGAATTGCATATTCTAACTATGTAGTGACCCCGGGGCGTTAAACTAAACAGGCTGTAATAGGTTACTACCCCGTATATCGAACTGTAGGGCACATTTAAGTATCCGGCAATCATTGCCAGATCATTTTCAGAAACATAATGATGCGGATTGTTGTTTTGAAATTCGTGCAGTATAAGAAGCACGTTTTCCATTATGGGGGGATACTTATGGAGAATATCTGTTTTGTTCATGGCAGAGTCTTTAATGCAGAATAACAGGCTAATTAGAAAGCGCAATTTTGAAGTGATCTAAATGAAAATGCCGCATTGGGTAATGGATTTCACAGTAGCCCGGGACATGAAAAGCTCAAATATGTAGAAACCGCAATGAATTAAATATCAAAGGGAAGATCGATAGTCAAGGTCCGTTTTTTCAACCCAGGCATATCGGTAATGTCCACCTTTTTACTTGATTTATGTACAGTACGTAATATAGTATATGTACATAACATATTTATTGGTATATTGAAAAGGAGGAAGAAATATGCGCCCAATATCACTGACAGCCCTAAGGAACAATCTGTTTAAAATCGTAGATGGGGTTATTCAAACCGGCAATCCCGTAGAATTGGAACGAAAGGGACACCGTTTAAAGATCGTGATCGAAGAGAAAAAGAGTAAATTGGATAACCTGAAACCGCATGATTGTATTGCTGGAAACCCGGATGACCTGATTGATTTGAAGGTGGCAGAATGGCACGAAACAGAAAAACTGTAGTTTACCTGGATACCCATGTTGCCGTGTGGCTCTATGCCGGATTAGTGGATAAACTTACGGATGCAGCGAAGAAGGCCATAGACGAATCCGACCTGTTTGTTTCTCAAATGGTGCGGCTGGAGCTGCAATATCTATTTGAAATCGGTCGTATTAAAGTTAAGGCTGATACTATTATAAAAAGCTTGTCAAAAACGATTGGTCTAAAATTATCTGATGTTGCATCCAGCCAGATTATCGAAGAAGCGTTGAAGCTGAGCTGGACCAGAGATGTTTTCGACCGGTTGTTGGTGGCTGAAGCTAAGACCTTGCGATACGATTTTGTCTCAGCAGACAGGAATATTCAGTCTAATTTTAAACAAACTATCTGGTAACCATATTAAGAATTGTCAGTATTTTAAAACCCTTGACACCACCCCCAAGGTATAATCGATATCTTCGGCGGTGATGTGGTAATGGGTTACGGCTCTGATGCGGCCGACTCCCACCGGCAGCATGCGGGCGCCTTCATTATCGAGCATTTTAACCAGCTGCTCAACCGTCATGCCAGCACGCGTTAATTCGAAAAAAACGATGTTGGATTTTATGCGAGATAGATCAATTGACAAGCCGGGCATTTCGGCCAGGCCTTCGGCCAGTTTGCGGGCGTTGACGTGATCATCGACCAGGCGATCGACCATTTCGGTTAGGGCCACGATTCCGGCGGCTGCCAGCACACCGGCCTGGCGCATGCCGCCGCCCACAACTTTGCGCGCCCGCCGTGCCCGGGCAATAAAATCCCGGTCGCCGCACACCACGGATCCGACCGGAGCCGCCAGCCCTTTGCTCAAACAAAAGGATACCGAATCAGCTTCGGCTGCCAATTGATCCGGCGGCACATCGAGCGCCACGGCGGCATTGAAAAAACGGGCCCCGTCGACATGTATCTTCAGATCATGGCGTCGCGCAATATCGCCCACCGCCCGCATGTAATCGATGCCCAGGGGATAACCGCTGCAAAGATTATGGGTATTTTCAAGAACAATTAAGCGGGTGATGGGAAAATGAACATTGTCGGCTCGAATCGCGGCCTCGATTTCAGCAAGCGGCAGGGTGCCGTCCGGCTGATTGGCAACCGTGCGTGGATGAATACCGCCCACAGCCGCCGATCCGCCCTGTTCAAAGAAAAAAGTGTGGGAGAGGCTTCCCAGAATAATTTCTTCACCCCGGCCGCAGTGGGCCAGCAGACTGACCAGGTTGCCCATGGTGCCGCTGGCCACGAACAGTGCCGTTTCTTTTCCCATACGCTCGGCCGCCATCGCTTCCAATTTATTGACGGTCGGGTCTTCACCGAATACATCGTCACCCACTTCGGCTTCGGCCATTGCCTGTGACATCGCCGGTGTTGGGCGGGTCAGGGTATCGGATCGCAAGTCAACTACTCTCATGGTGTCTCCTCTGGAATGCTGAATGATGATTGAAAAATGACGAATGTCGCTTGCGCAGCGGCTGCGCCACGTGTCGGTCGCTCCATCATTTTCTTGCCACAACATGTTCAATCCCGCCTAGCGGGGTTGAACACATCCAATGGACAATACAGATAGCTGAAATCTTTGAGCCCTGCAAGCATAAATATTCGGATATAATTACTCCGGTTTGAATATCCACGTTAACTGATTTGGCTTGAACAAAATGATTATTTAAAATTTGGTGAAATACCATTATAAGGTCGGATAAAACACTCAAAAATGCTAAATGTAAAAGAATTAATCCGCCGGAGGTTCGACCTATCGGCTTTACTCATTTCTCAAATAACATTTTCAACTCTGAATATGCTATATTTCAGGGCGGATTAATTATTTTATTTGTGGACCTATACTTGACTATTGAACACAGATGGCGGTAAAAAGCCGATAAAATCAATAAAAGTCAGTTAGCCACGAATTGACACGAATAACCACGAATTAATGCAATAGTCAAAAGCAGGGACACTTAAATATGGTAAAAATATTTTCGTGAAAATTCGTGTTAATTCGTGGCTGCTTTAAAATATTTACATTGTTACTCAGACGTAAAGATAAGAATTGTAAAAAACTATTTGGAGGGTCGATCATGGCGAAATTATTGTGGAAACCTTCGGAAGAACAAATCAGAAATTCCAACATGTACCGCTTCATGGGGATGGTCAATGAAAAATACAAACAAAACTTTGACGAGTACGCGCCACTTTATGAATGGTCGATTGAAAACATAGCGGAATTCTGGGCAAGCATGTGGGAATTTGCCGACATCATTGCCTCAAAACCTTACGAGCAGGTGATTGATGATGTCGGCAAGATGCCCGGTGCCCAGTGGTTTTCCGGAGCCCGCCTCAATTTCGCTGAAAATCTGCTGCGCTACAGAGACGACCGGGTGGCCCTGGTTTTTAAGGGGGAGGGGCAGCCATCAACCCGGATGACTTATGCCGAACTTTACGATGAAGTGGCGCGTCTGGCGAAAGCGCTCAAAGACGCCGGTGTTGTCGTCGGGGACCGGGTGGTGGGTTTTATGCCGAATATGCCGGCCGCCATGATTGCCATGCTGGCGGCGACCAGCCTGGGTGCAGCCTGGTCATCGTGCTCACCGGACTTCGGCATCAAAGGCGTGCTGGACCGTTTCGGGCAGATCAAACCCAAAGTCCTGTTTACCGCCAATGGATATTTTTTCAAGGGCAAAAAATTAGATTCCCTGGAGCGGATTGCCAACATCATAAAAGAGCTGCCATCCATCGAAAAAGTGGTCGTGGTTCCCTATACCGAGCAAGACCCGGATATCAGCGCTCTTACCAATGCCGTGCACTACCAGGCGTTTAAATCTTCACAATCCAATCTTGAGATCGAATTTGAGCAACTGCCCTTTGATCATCCCCTTTACATAATGTATTCATCGGGCACGACCGGTCTGCCCAAATGCATGGTGCAAAGTGCCGGGGGGATTTTGATCCATCATTTAAAAGAGCTGATGCTGCACACCGACCTGAAAAGGGAAGATACCATTTTTTATTTCAGTACCTGCGGCTGGATGATGTGGAACTGGCTGACCAGTTCGTTGGCTGTCGGAGCCACCCTGGTGCTTTTTGACGGTAATCCGTTCCACCCCCATCCCGGTGCCCTGTGGGAGATGGCCCAGGATGAAAAAATTACCGTCTTCGGCACCAGTGCAGGTTATATTGCGGCCCTGATCAATGCCGGGGTTCAACCAGGCAAAGATTATGATCTGACTCCACTGCGGGCGGTGCTGTCCACCGGGTCCCCGCTTTCCATTGAAGGATTTGAATATATATATAACGAGGTTAAGGCGGATGTGCAGCTGGCATCCATCGCCGGCGGGACAGACCTGAACGGCTGTTTTGCGCTCGGCAATCCCATGGGACCGGTTTATGCCGGTGAGCTGCAATGCCGGGGATTGGCCATGGATGTGAGGGCTTTTGATGAAAAAGGCAATGAGCTGATCAACGAAGAGGGCGAACTGGTATGCTGCAAACCGTTTCCATCCATGCCGATTTATTTCTGGGACGATCCGGATGGCACCAAATACCACAGCGCTTATTTTGATGTTTTCCCGAAAATCTGGCGCCATGGTGATTTCGTGACGGTGACCGATCACGGCGGTGTGGTGATGCTTGGCCGCTCTGATGCCACCCTGAATCCGGGCGGCGTTCGCATCGGGACGGCCGAAATCTACCGCCAGGTGGAGCAACTGGAGGAAATCGATGACAGCGTGGTGATCGGTCAAAACTGGGGAAATGACATCCGGGTTGTCCTGTTTGTCCAGCTGGCTGCCGGGCAGGAGCTAACTGATGATCTGAAAAATAAAATTAAGCAAACGATCCGCACCAATGCATCACCCAGGCATGTGCCGGCCAAAATTTTAAGCGTACCGGCGATTCCTTACACCTTGAACATGAAAAAGGTTGAGCTGGCGGTAAAAAAAATTATCGAAGGCCAACCCGTGCTCAACAAGGATGCCCTGAGCAACCCGGAGGCACTGGATTATTATGCGGATTTAAGAGAATTGCAGGAATAAAATCTAATTGAGCCAAAAGCAGCTCAATTAGATTTTATGTTAAAAAGTTACAAGATTCAGATAATGTTTAACACAAGGGGGGCGCCTTGATGCAGTCAGCCTTTGATCTCAAACCGGTGGGGGTTGTCAGGAAAAGCGCTGACGACGTCCGGATCGAAATTTTTGATGAATATCAGGACGCGTTGCTGGGGCTCGATGGATTCTCTCATATATACGTATTGTACTGGTTTGATCAGAATGACAGTGCCGAGAAACGCCGGACATTGCAGGTTCATCCCCGCAAGGACCCCGCCAATCCGTTAACCGGGGTTTTTGCGACCCACTCGCCCCAAAGACCCAATCTCATTGCCCTCACATTATGCAAAATCGAATCGATTCTCGGAAATAAAATTACAATTGAAGAAATCGATGCCTACGACGGTTCGCCGGTTATTGATATCAAATGCTACATACCGGCCTCAGTGAAGGACGCAGACGTGCGGCTGCCCGATTGGGTGGGAAATTAGCTGATAAATCTGTGTCCATCCGTGTCCCAGAAAATAAAAATGCAGTCATGCTAACAGAACTAAACGGCCAGATCGAACGCATCACCTTTGCTAACGAGGAAAGCGGATTCACCATCGCCAGGGTCAAGGTGCGCGGGCGACGGGACCTTGTAACGGTGGTGGGTGTCCTGATGGCACCCATGCCCGGTGAAATACTGGACATGAAAGGCGAGTGGATCCGCCACCCCAAATTCGGTGAGCAGTTCAAGGTGGCGGAGTATCGAACGAAAGTTCCCGCCACCGTATATGGTATTCGAAAATATTTGGGTTCCGGTCTGATCAAAGGGCTGGGCCCGGTGATGGCCGGTCGTATTGTGGACCGGTTCGATAAAAAAACGCTGGATATTATTGAAAGCGACATCCAGCGGCTGGCCGAAGTGGAGGGCATCGGAGAAAAACGAATCGCGATGATCAGCCAGGCCTGGGATGCCCAGCGGGAAATCCGGGATGTCATGCTTTTTTTGCAGAGCCATGGCGTCAGCTCCGGTTATGCCGCTAAAATCTTTAAACAGTACGGGAATCGATCCATCGCGGTGGTCAAACAAAATCCGTATCGCCTGGCGGCCGACATCTTCGGGATCGGATTTATTACCGCCGACCAGATTGCCGCCAAACTTGGAATTGCCAAAGACGCCGGCATGCGAGTCGAAGCCGGTATTCTTTACGTGCTGTATCAGCTGTCCGACGACGGCAATGTTTACTATCCATATGAGGCGCTCATTGCAAAAAGCTGCGAGATCCTCGAAGTCGAGCGTGAGGCGGTCGTCAACGCCTTGATCAGACTGGCCCTTGATCAGACAATCGTGATTGAGGATTTAAACGACAACCTTGATGCCTTCCAGGAAAATCATAAAGCGGTTTTTCTGGCTAAATTTTTCCTGTGTGAAACGAGTATCGCCAGTCGCATCAAAACTCTGGTCAGCTCACCCAAGTCCATACGGGATATTGATTCGGACAAGGCCCTAGAGTGGGTTCAGGGACAGCTGGCCATCTCGCTGGCCGACAAGCAGATCGAAGCGGTGCGCTGCGCCATTGAAAACAAGGCCATGGTTATCACCGGCGGCCCCGGCACCGGCAAAACCACTATCATCAATGCCGTATTAAAAATTTTCGCCCAACTGAAGACCAGAATCATGCTGGCTGCACCCACCGGCAGAGCTGCCAAACGGATGAGCGAAACTTCTGGTTTCGAAGCCAAAACCATCCACCGGATGCTGGAATTCAGCCTGCAGAAAGGCGGCTTTCAGCGCAACGAGGACAAACCACTGGACAGTGACGTGCTGATTATCGATGAGGCGTCGATGATCGATACGATCCTGATGTATCACCTGTTAAAGGCGATCCCAACGTTTACCACCCTGATACTGGTCGGCGACGTCAATCAGCTGCCGTCGGTCGGAGCCGGCAACATCCTCAATGATATCATCGCATCCTCCGCCGTGCCGGTGGTCGCATTGGACAAAATATTTCGGCAGGCCCAAACGAGCCAGATTATTGTCAATGCCCACAAAATCAACGAAGGAATTGTACCGTTTCTGAATCCTTCCGAATCCAACCGTTCATCCAACGATTTCTACTTTATCGAACAGGAGGACCCTGAAAAAGTTCTGGACATTATCCTGGAGTTGAATCAACACCGCATCCCCCAGCGCTTTGGTTTTGATCCGATCGATGAGATCCAGGTGCTGACTCCCATGCACCGGGGCGTGGTCGGTGCGGGTAATCTCAATCAGCAATTACAGGCGGCGCTCAATCCCGGGCAGGGAGGGATCGCTCGCGGGGAGCGCACATACCGGATCAACGACAAAGTCATGCAGATTCGAAACAATTATGACAAGGAGGTGTTTAACGGTGACATCGGTCGCATTACTGCCATTCAATGGGAAGACAAAGAAGTCGAGATCCATATTGACGGCCGGAAAGTGGTTTACGACTTCAGCGATCTGGATGAGATTGTGCCGGCCTATGCCGTGTCTGTCCATAAATCCCAGGGGTCTGAATATGCGGCCGTGATTATTCCCATCGTCACCCAACACTATATCCTGCTGCAGCGCAATCTCATATACACGGCGGTTACGCGGGGCAAAAAGCTGGTGGTCATGGTGGGCAGCCGCAAGGCTATGGCCATCGGGGTTAACAACAACAAAACTCAGCGGCGCTATACACGCTTGAAAGCCAGATTGAAATCAACTGGCGGCAAAAAAGTATGAAAATCCCGTTGACGCATTGATTGATGCGGTCTTGGCGCTAATTCAGGCAAACCCTTTACCATCGGGGCTTTTACCGGTCCTTTTTGTTCGTTGTTCTACCCGTTCGGTAGTTTTTGGCACCCCAGAAAATCAACTTAAAAAATAACTGATACCTGAATTTTTCAGCGTTATTTTCGCATCTTACAACCGACATATATTTAAGCAAAGTCAGGGTTAGTAAAAATACGTGCTAAATTCAGGTATAAAATAGTGTGATTAGCCCATTCACGGTCCAGGTGAACTATTGAAATAAACTATTGGAACTTGATTTATTCAGCTCCTTACAAGGTCCGCCATTCTCTGATATTGACTATGAAACGCTGAAATGCTATTTATAACAAAATAAATATGAAAAAAAGAGCGCCTTGCGTTTGCTCTCCACACCCTGTTCGATCCAGATGTTATCCGATTATTCTCTGCTGTGCCTATCTCCGATCATTTTTTCAGGCGCTTGGTTTATCTATTATTGCTTTTTTATGTACCGGTTCGTCCGAAATGGTAAATAGATTTGTGGTAAATTATTTAAACTCAATTTCTCAATTGAAAGGAGAGCAAAATGAAAAAGGTTGTGGTTCTCATTTGCTGGGTGATGCTGGCAGTCGGCTGCCATTTGCCGTCGCCTACGCAACCTCCGGATCCGGATGAAGCGCTGATCACTAGAGGAAAAGAAATTTTCTTCAACGAAACATTTGGCGGCAATGGCCGAACCTGCGGCTCCTGCCACCCGGCGGAAAATAACTTCACCATCGATCCCGCCTTTATTGCCACCCTGCCGGCGGACGATCCTCTTTTTGTCGCCGAATTCAATCCGGCTCTGAAAGAAAATTTCGAAAACCCGCGGCTGATGCGGGAATTTGGATTAATTACCGAAAACCTGGATGGCTTTGACGATCTTGCCAACAAATTCACCCTACGCGGGGTACCCCACACCCTGGGCCTTCATTTTACAGTGAACAGCGGCCTGGGCCCTCGAACCGGATGGTCGGGCGATGGCGCGCCGGGCGACGGTTCCATGCGCTCCTTTGCCACTGGCGCCGTTATTCAGCATTTTACAAAGACGCTTAACCGGGTTGCCGGGGTGGATTTCCGTCTTCCTACCGCCGCCGAGCTGGATGCATTGGAAGCCTTTCAATTTTCCCTCGGCAGGCAAAAAGAACTGAATTTACCGTTACCGTTGAAAGGCACGGTGGCCAAGCGTGGCCAGGACCTTTTCAACAGCCCCACCGAAGGCAAATGCTTTGCCTGCCACTTTAACGCCGGTGCCAACGGAGCTCCCAATCTCTTCGGGCCGAATGCCGGTAATCTGAACTTTGATAGCGGCGTCGAGGATTTGCCCGACCAACCCCAGGATCTGACCGGGGAGTTGGTGCCACCCGATGACGGGTTCGGGACCCCGGGTGACGGTACATTTAATACGCCTTCTCTGGTGGAGGCCGCCGACAGCGGTCCGTTTTTCCACAACAATGCAATTGAAACTATCGAAGGGGCGGTCGGTTTCTACGATGGCGAATCCTTTAACAATTCGCCCGCGGGTCAGCTGATCAAAAACGCCACCGGCAGCGGCATTGAGCTGGACGGCACCCAAATCGTTGAGATAGCCGCATTCTTGCGGGTAATCAATACCCTGGAAAACATTCGCCAAAGTATTGAGATGCTGGAGAAATTTGCAGCCAGGAATTTCCAAACCGTTAATGCCGGCGAAGATCTGCTGAATTCAGCGCTGGTAGAAACCAGAGACAGCATCATGGTGCTCAAGGGCGGGGGGCTGCATCCCGAGGCGGTGATGTATTTAGAAAAAGCCAAGAAATTGACAAATAAAGCCATGCACAGCATATTCTCAAGAGCGCGTCATAC
>Ga0055477_10000508_pt1 | contig 10956 bp, 8 predicted proteins | sample Muzzi_PWA_D2_FD_57683 | JGI IMG/M metagenome (GOLD analysis project Ga0055477, IMG submission 57683) | Wetland microbial communities from San Francisco Bay, California, USA, that impact long-term carbon sequestration - Muzzi_PWA_D2 | ecosystem: Environmental > Aquatic > Marine > Wetlands ... | reverse complement strand
GTGCTCGTCCGGTTTGCATTCGAAGGCCTGCAATGGATGATGTTCTCATGTATGTAGCGTTGGAAATGCGCCTCCGCGGACATGTTCAGGGCGTCGGGTTCCGTCCGTACGTTTATCGTCTCGCGGTCCGACATCGATTGAGCGGATGGGTCAGAAATTGCGGTGGCGAAGTCGAGGTACACGTCGAGGGTGTACGGCACGACTTAGACCAGTTTCGACACGCGCTGGCGAACGGTGTGCCGCCCGGCGCGTTTGTCCGGGAATGGCAGGAACGTACGGTCGCCTGCGCTGCCTTTGAGTGTTTCAGTATCGTGCCCAGCGACAGCGATCCCGAGGGTGCACGGTACGTGCCAGTCGATGTCGCCCCTTGTAGTGCGTGCGCCGCCGAACTGCGGGATGCCGAAAATCGGCGTTATCGCCACCCGTTTATCAGCTGCGCCCAATGCGGTCCGCGGTACACAATCCTGTACCAACTGCCGTTCGATCGTGCGCGCACGGCGATGGCCGCGTTCCCGATGTGCCCGCGATGTAGTGCCGACTACGACCGGCCTGCGAACCGCCGTTTTCACGCGCAGGCGATCGCTTGTCCGGACTGTGGCCCCGTGCTTTCCTACCGCGCCCGGGGTGGGGAGACGGTCACGGGCGGTGAAGCCAGCTTGGCCGCATGCATCCGCGATTTGCAGGCTGGTAAGGTGGTGGCCGTCAAGGGCGTTGGCGGCTACCACCTGATGTGCGATGCGACCAACGAGCACGCCGTGGCACTTTTGCGTCGTCGTAAGCGGCGTCCGGACAAACCGTTGGCGGTGATGTTTGCCGAGGACGGCCGATTCCTGAGTGAAGCCGCAGAGTGTACCGACATGGATCGCGATATGATGCGCAACCCGTCGCGCCCGGTCGTTCTGGTACCGCGCCGCTCTCCCGGATGCCTTGCCGACGGTATCGCGCCGCATCTGAAGGAGATCGGGGCGATGTTTCCCTCCAGCGGGGTGCATCACCTGCTGCTGGACGGAATCGGAGTACCTCTGGTCGCGACCTCGGGCAACCTCGCGGGCCAGCCACTGGTTGCCGCTAATGCTGCGGCCGAGACGCGCCTTGGTGAGATCGCCGACAGCTTTCTCCATAATGATCGCGATATCGTTCATGCCGTTGACGACGGTGTTTTTCGAATTGTCGACAACAAGCCCCGAACCCTGCGTCTGGCGCGCGGCGTTGCACCGCTGGAACTCGATCTCCCGGTCGATGTCGAATTTCCCACGCTGGCGGTCGGCGGGCATCTGAAATCTGCGATTGCCCTCGCCTGGGGGACGCGGATCGTCGTGAGTCCGCATATCGGCGATCTCGATTCCATTGATGCCTTGGAGCGTTTTGCTGCCGTCGCCACCATGTTGCAGGATATCTATCAGGTTCGAGCGGAACGAATCTGCTGCGATCTCCATCCACGTTACTCGAGTCGTCGCTGGGCGCAAGGTACCGGGTTGCCGCTTGTGCCGATCGCACACCACCACGCACACGCAGCCGGTCTGGCCGGGGAGTATCCCGGTGTAACGCGCTGGTTGGTATTCACCTGGGATGGAAGCGGTCTCGGCCCGGACGGCACCCTGTGGGGTGGTGAGGTCCTGTTGGGCGGCCCAGGCCAGTGGTCGCGGGTCGCCAGTCTGCGCCCATTCCGGTTGCCCGGTGGTGACCGAGCGGCACGTGAGCCGTGGCGTTGCGCGGCCTCTCTCTGCTGGCACGCAGAACACCCATGGCACTCCGGTCAGGAGAGCGAGGCGCTGGTTCGCCAAGCGTGGCACCGCGGTCTCAACGCACCCTGGACGAGCTCCGTCGGTCGGCTCTTCGACGCCGCCGCGGCGTTACTCGGTCTGGTGGATGTTGCAACCTTCGAGGGCCAGGCGGCGATGCAGCTCGAGGCCTGCGCGTCGACGGAATCGCCGTCCTCGACGACGAAGGCATTACCGGGCGTAGCGAACGCCTCCGGAGTGTGGGAAATCGATTGGACTCCACTGTTGCCGCTGTTGCTCGATTCGCGCCGCTCTCTAGAGCACCGTGCCGCCCAATTTCATGAGACGCTGGCACGGACCATCTGCGTGCAGGCAATCAAACTGCGTCGGATCCACAGCGAATTTAAGGTTGGTCTGACGGGGGGGGTGTTTCAAAATCGGCGACTCGCCGACCGCGCCGCGACTCTTTTGCGCGAAGCCGGTTTTGAGGTTTATCTGCCGATGTGTGTTCCGTGCAACGACGGTGGTTTGTGCTACGGTCAGGTCATCGAGGCAGCATATCGGAAAGCCGAAATGTCCGGCGCCAATCCCGCAACTACGGCGCACGGCGAACCCGTGGAGATCACTTGACGGGTGCAGTGCTTCGACTAATGATGGACATCATATGTCGAAAGCGCTAACCACTCAGCGCGGCCGTATTTCGCTGGCGCATGGTAACGGCGGTCGTCGCATGCGGGAGTTGATTCTCGAGGTTTTCGCGCGGCGGCTGGCGAATCCGCACCTCGACACCGACAACGACGCCGCGACCGTCCCCGTCGAGGGCGACTCGATCCTAATGACGACGGATGGATTTACCGTCCAGCCGTTGGAGTTTCCCGGCGGAGATATTGGTACGCTTGCGGTGTACGGTACGGTCAACGATCTCGCGGTCGCGGGTGCCGTGCCTCGATACCTGTGTCTCAATGTATTCGTCGAGGAGGGCTTTGAGATCGCGCGCTTGGCACGCATCATTGAGAGCACCGCGACGGCGGCGCATGAAAGCGGCGTGGCGATCGTCACGGGCGATACGAAGGTTCTGCCGCATGGCGGCTGCGATGGACTATTTCTCGCCACCAGCGGCGTCGGGGTCCGGCGCGGCGGTTTTTCCCTCGGAATGCATGCTATCACCGCGGGCGATGCGATTCTGGTGAGCGGCCCGATAGGCGACCACGGTACGGCGATCATGCTGGCGCGTGAGCAATTCGGACTGCACGGCGTCCTGAACTCGGATTGTTCCAACGTCACACCCCTCGCCGCGGCGCCATACGATCTTCCAGATCCCACGGCGCTGCGATTCATGCGCGATCCTTCGCGTGGAGGCCTTGCCTGCGTGCTGCACGAGATAGCCACTCGCACGGGCCTCGGGATGCAGATCGACGAAGCCTCGGTACCGGTGCGGCCGTCCGTGCGCGCCGTCTGTGAAATGCTCGGGTTCGATCCCTACTATCTCGCCTGCGAGGGGCGCGTGGTCGCCGTGATTGCGACAGAGGTGGCGGAGGAACTGTTGAGGCGATGGCGCGCGTTGCCGCAGGGACGCGACGCCGCGATTATCGGGCGAATGGTGGCCGATACCTCGCAGGTCGAACTGCATACCGCCATCGGTGGCCGCCGATTGATCGAGGAACTGGAGGACGATCCCCTGCCGCGTATCTGTTGAACCCCGGCAGTCGACTAACGGCTTGGCGCGGAAAACAGGCCGGCCACAGACTCAACCACGACCTCGACCGTCGGTATAGAACTCGCTTCGAGCGCCGCGTTATAGGGTGTCGGCACGTCGGCCCCGGCAATTCGCGCCACTGGAGCGTCGAGGTCGAAGAAGCAGCGTTCACCGAGGGCGGCGGCGATTTCCGCCGCCGCGCCACCGAACAGGCAGTCTTCCGCGATTACCGCCACGCGATGTGTCTTGGCGACGCTCGCTTGCAGTACAGGAACATCTATTGGTCTTAGGCTGCGCAGATCGATGACCTCTGCGTCGATTCCCTGGGCGCTCAACGTTGTCGCCGCGTCCAGCGCGATCTTGACCATACGCGACCAGGCGACGAGCGTGACATCACGACCGGTTCGGCGTACCGCCGCGGCATGCAAGGGCGGCGGCGGACCATCGGGATCGAAGGGGCCTTCCTCACCGTACAACAGCTCGTGTTCGAGTACTACCACCGGGTCGTCGAGTGCGATCGCCTGCGTGAGTTGCCAGTAGGCATCCTGGGGAGTCGCCGGGACGGCGATACGCAGGCCCGGAACATTCATCAAGGTGTGTTCCAGTCGCTGCGAGTGCTGTGCGGCAAGCTGTTTGGCGACCCCTCCAGGCATGCGTATCACGACCGGTACGGAAAATTGTCCGCCCGACATGTAACGGATCTTCGCCGCGAGATTGACGATCGCGTCCAGTGCCAGCAGCGCAAAGTTCACCGTCATGATCTCGATAATGGGGCGTGCGCCAATCAGTGCGGCGCCGACCCCGAGACCGGTGAAGGTATTCTCGGAGATCGGTGCATCACGTACCCGCCATTCCCCGAATTTGGCGTACAATCCTTGGGTGGCGCGGTAGCTACCTCCGAATATTCCGACGTCTTCGCCGATGACGAACACGGCGTCGTCGGCCGCCAGCGCCCGGTCGTGTGCGATATTGAGCGCCTGCCACAGTGTGAGGGTGGGCGCCGGTTGCGCCGGAGCGATCGATCCCGCATTCCCTTCGCGGCGGCGTTTCATGCCGTAGCGCCGCCGTACAAATCGAGCGATCGCGTATAGACGTCGCGGTCGAGTTCTTTTGGCGGTGGGCTCCGGTCGGCGAATGCCACTGCCGCCTCGATCTCGGCATCGGCCCGCGCCTCGATCTCCGCGACGTCCTCGGCAGAAACCCATGCCTCCGCCAGAGCCGTGCTCTTGAACATTTCAATGGGATCACGGGCGCGGAGCTCTGCCACCTCGGTGGCGCTTCGATAGGCGCCGCCGTCGGCCATCGAGTGACCACGAAACCGATAAGTGTCGCATTCCAGCAAATAGGGGCCGCGTCCCTCGCGGATATGGCGCAGGGCCTCCGTCGTCGCGTGATGGACTGCCAGTACGTCCATGCCGTCGACACGCCGTGCCTCAATTTCATAGGCACAAGCCCGCTTGTAGACCTCAACGACCGCGGAATGACGATGGATCTCGGTACCGATCTGGTAGTGATTGTTTTCACAGATGAAGAGGACCGGAAGGCGCCACAGGGCAGCCATATTCAACGCCTCGTGAAACGTGCCCTGATTGGCTGCCCCGTCGCCGAAATAACACAGGACGCAATCCGGGCTTGAGGTCATCGCGACCCAATAGGCAGCCCCTATCGCGATCGGAAAGGTCTCGCCAACGATCGCGTACCCGCCCAAAAAGCGGCGCTCCCGGTCGAACAGGTGCATGGACCCGCCGTAACCGCCGCTGCACCCGTCGCGTCGACCGAACAGTTCGGCCATGACGACTTGCATAGGGGTGCCGCGGACCAAGGCATGAACGTGCTCGCGATAGGTCGTTACGACGTAATCGCCGGGTTCCGCGGCACGCAACGAACCCACCGCGACGGCCTCCTCTCCCGGGTACAGGTGGAGGAAACCGCCAATCTTGCCCAGCGTATACTGCTCGGCCGCTGCCTCCTCGAAGCGGCGCGCCAACACCATGTCGGCTAGAAACTGTTTAGCGAGACTGCGTTGCATTTCATGCGGTCAATCATGTGGCCACCCGCCATCGAGTGACGGCCGGCCATGGTTCCCTTCGTCGTACGGCCCTACGCCCTTCGTTATCTTACGCAAACGGTCCCCTCGGATCCCGTCACAGGGCTACGCTAGACCCCGCAGACCGTTTAGGATATATACGGGCCGTGGCGGCCGAGGTGCCGCATGCCACGATAGTGGCAATACGTACCCCGGATGTCCGAGACGGACGATTTACTTTAGCAGAACAACAGGTAATGTAAAATTTCGCTTCCCTGCATCCCGGCCTCGCACACGGGTAGCACATGCCCGGCCGCAAGAATTATCGGCCAATCATCATCTTCGTCGGCATAACGCGCGTCGCCGTGTCCTACCATAACCCATAGTCCGCCAAGAGATTGAGATATGTTCCAAGTTTTGCTGGTCATGGCAGGAGTGATCGCGCTCGGGGTGTTGTGGCGAAAGATCGAGGTCGGTAGCGCCCCGCCGGACGTCAGTCGTCGGGTTCTCACCGATTTCGTCTATTACATCTTCCTGCCGGCACTGGTTTTGCGAGTCCTTTGGGAGGCGCCGCTGGGATGGCAGACGGTGAAGATCGCCGGTATCGCTGCCGCCTGCGTCCTGCTGGCCTTATGGGGCGCGTCGACTTGGTATCGCAGACGCGGGGTACGGCCGGATATCGCAGGCGCCCTGATTCTCGCTACCGCATTTCCGAACGTTACCTATCTCGGTTTGCCCGTGCTGGAAGCGACGTTCGGGCCCTGGGCGCGCAGCATCGCCATCGAGTACGACCTCTTCGCCTGTACCCCCCTGTTGCTGACGGTCGGCGTCGCACTCGCGCGGCGGCTGGGCGACGCCGACGGCGACGCCCGGAAAACGGCGGCCCTGCTACGCATTCCGGCCGTCTGGGCGGCCTTGGCCGCGGTTGGTTTGGATCTTTTCGGGATTAACATGCCCGATTGGTGTCGGTCCGGGTTAGATCTGCTCGGCTCTGCGGTCGTCCCGCTGATGCTGGTTGCGGTCGGTCTCAGTTTGCAATGGCAGCCTCCCCGCTGGGAACTGATGGCGGCATTCCTCCCAGTAGTCGTTATCCAGCTGATCGCCATGCCCATGGTCGCCTGGTTGCTGGGGCATGCAATCGCCTTGCCTCCAAGTCTGATAACCCCGGTGACGCTCGAGGCTGGAATGCCGAGCATGGTACTCGGCGTGGTGATTTGTGACCGTTTTCACCTCAATACGCCCTATTACGCATTCGCCGTAACACTTACGACGCTTGCCTGTATTGTCACTTTACCCCTCTGGCACGCAATCCTGAGTAGCTGAGTGGCATCGAGATTCATCGACGCGAGGATATCGACAAGGCCGGCAGGGGTCCATAGCCTTACAGCCTGTCGGTAAATTTTTCACACTTGATGCCGATCTATACCCCACGGTGGGACCCACTTCGATACCACCCTCCCCGCCGTTTATCATGGGTGAATAGGAACATGCCGTCGCACGCCTCGCGCACTAGCAACGATTTCCTTTATCGCGTGGAAAAACTCAACGCGATCGGCAAGGCGTTGACCTCTGTCAAGGATACGCCGCATCTTCTGGAGATGATTCTACAGGGGGCCAAGACGCTCACCAACGCCGATGGCGGCACTCTCTATCTCGTTACACGGGAACGACAACTTAGTTTCGAATTCATGCACACCAGCTCGCTGGGCATCCGGCTTGGGGGGCCCACACGCAATCCGGTTCCCTTCCGACCAATTCCTTTGTATGACGACGAGGGGCAACCCAATCTGCGCATGGTTGCGGCGTACGCGGTCCATCGAGGGACGACAGTCAATATGCCGGACGTCTATTCATCGGAGGAGTTCGATTTTTCGGGAACGCAGAGTTTCGATCGCCAGACAGGATATCTCTCGCGCTCGTTTCTGACCGTCCCAATGCAGAACCACGACGCCGAGGTCATCGGCGTACTTCAACTGATCAATGCGCTGGATCGCGAGAGCGGAAAGATTGTCACCTTCAGTCGCGAAGACCAACAACTGGCCGAATCGCTTGCGTCTCAGGCCGCAATTGCACTGATAAATCAACAATTAATCAATGAGTTAAAAACATTATTTGAGAAATTTATCGAGCTCATCGACCGCGCCATCGATGAAAAATCGCCCTACACAGGTGGACACTGTCGGCGTGTCCCGGAGCTCGCAATGATGATGGCGGATGCAGTCAACGACAACCACGAGGGACCATTAGGGGATTTTCGTCTGACCGACGAACAGCTTTATGAGTTGCGTATTGCGGCCATGTTGCACGACTGTGGGAAAATTACTACTCCGGTCCACGTCGTTGACAAGTCAACCAAGCTGGAAACGATCTTTGACCGTATCCATATGATCGATACCCGCTATGAGGTTCTGAAGCGCGATGCGCGAATCGAATTTCTCGAAAAACGACTGGACCTTGCTCAAGGGAGGCGTAGTGCGGACCTCAATACCGCCGAACGAGAATATCAAAGCCGCCTCGAACATCTAGATGCCGATCGTGATTTTCTACGTCAGTGCAACATTGGCACTGAGGACATGGATGCCAGCGATCGCGCACGCGTGCTGCAAATCGCCGGTACGTACTGGCGCACGCCGGATGGTGAAATGCGTCCCCTGTTAACCGAAGATGAGGTCGAAAACCTCACCATTCCGAAAGGGACGCTAACACCGGATGAGCGTGCGATTATCAATAACCACATCGTCTCCACGATCAATATGCTCGAGGCACTGCCCTTTCCAAAGAACCTGCGCAACGTTCCGGAGATTGCAGGTGGCCACCACGAACGTATGGACGGCACCGGCTATCCGCGCGGTCTGACGCGCGAACAAATGTCTATTCAGGCGCGAATCATGGGTATCGCCGATATCTTCGAAGCCCTTACTGCGGCGGACAGGCCATATAAGGCTGGTATGACACTGTCCCAGGCGCTGGAGATACTCGAGCAAATGAAGGATGAGGCTCATATTGACCCTGACCTCCACGACGTGTTTATCGAACAAAAGGTCTACCTGGACTATGCCCGGCGCTTTCTTCAGGACCAGCAGATAGACGGCGCGGATCCTTCCGCGGACGCGCAATCGGGTTGATCGACCCGTGAATTCAACCGTCGCATCATGCGGCTTTCGGCAACAATACGCCCAGCAGATCCCGCAGCTGCGTCTTGACATCCGCCATGACCGTCAACACGTCTGGATTGGCCAGACCCGTGAGGCGCAGGGCATGTTCGTCTATCGACGGCACTGCATCCTTGCTTGGAACGAACGCTCCATGTGTCAATTGCAGTGGATACGCATGGCGCGCCAGCGCATCCGCGACATGAATCACTGCGGCCACCAGCGGAGCGGTACGGGCCCGGGCGGGCTCATGGTGGTGCTGGACCGCTTCACAAATCGATTCCGGCAATGCCCAAACGCGCAGCAGTTCGCCCCCCACTTCGCCATGGTCGAAACCCAAGATCTCGCGCTCCACATCGCATAGTTGCTGTCGTTCGTTCAACGGCCGTAGATAGGCGCCCCGCGCCATTTCGGGTAGTTTCGTCAGTATCAACAGGCGTCCGACGTCGTGAAGCAATCCGGCCACGAAGAGAGCGTCGACCGATACGATGCCGCATTTCCGACCCAGGGCACGCGCCGCGACACCACAATACGTGCTGTGGCACCAGAATGCGGTCATATCCATGAGATTGCCCGCTATTCGGGTGATCACGTCGCCGACCGAGGCGATCAGAACCAATTCCCGGAGGTTTTTCTCTCCGATTACCGTCACGGCGCGGGGGATCGAGTCGATTCGCGACGGAAATCCGTAAAAGGGGCTATTGGCGATTTTGAGTAGGCGGGCGGCAAGCGCCGGATCCTGGGATATCACTCGGCCGATGTCGGCCATGGAACTGGCGGGATCCTCGAGTACCTGTACGACTTTGACGTAAACCTCAGGCAAAGAAACAAGACGTACCGATCCCTTCACCAGATCGCAGGGGGTCATCCGCCGCCACCTCCACTCGATAGTTTCAATCAATTATTTCGGACCAACCCCTGGGTAGGTGCGCGCGGGGTGCTAACCGGTCCATAGGTAGTTATGACGGTTATTTCGTCACGACGGTTGCTTTCCTTTAGGTGGCCGTGAAAGGCTGCTCCTCGAGCAGCCGGCAAATCCGTTGCACGGATACCCTTTCAGCCGTCTTGAGCTCCTGTGCGAAGAGGGATATACGCAATTCTTCCAGAAGCCAGCGCGCAGATTTCGGGGCGGTGTCTGCGCTGAGCGCCAGATAACGTTGCCACAGCGGCAAGAACTGCGCCATACGAGTCTGATCCCGCAAGGGGTCACGGTCCAGTTTTTCCAGTCGCACGATTATCCCTTGAAGATATCGTGGATAGTGCCGTAACCATGCGATCGGCGTCGACGACAGGTAACCTTTGCAGATCAGACGATCCAACTGTGTCTGCATATCGTCTATTGCCTGGATTGCGTGCGGGTTCAGCGGCCGGGCCAGGCGTTTTCGCGCCTCGTGGGCTCGCCGCAGCGTCTCTTCTGCGAGCGAGAAGAGCTCCTGAGCGACTGTATGGAGCCTCCGACCGCCGGTTTCCAGCATTGTCTGGTACCCATCACTGTCGCGCGGAAGGTCGGCATTGTCGAAAAACGCTAGCTCGACGATTCCTCCTATCAGATCCCGGCGCAACTCGGTACAGCTCCCCAGGGATGCATAGTGCAGGCACATCGCATCCAGGTGCGGAATTTCCCTCTCGAAAGCTCGCAGCCGGTCCCGGCAAGCAATTCGCAGCAGCCTTTCTATGCCAGCCCGCGTCTCGGTACGAGCCGTTTCCAAGGTATCAAATAATCGGATCGCAGCACTTTCTCCTTCATCCATCAACCCGGGAAACCCCCTCACCGTCATTCCCCGTTGTCGCAACTCGACGGTCTCCGGAAGCATTCCAAAATCCCAGGAAGTAATGCCTGCTCGTTCGAGTTCGTGACGGGCGTGCGCGGTAAACCTGTCTCGCGCCTCCCGGCCGAGGTCTCGCCGTAACGCATCGATGTCTCTGCCGCTGGCCACGCTCTTTCCCTCGCCATCGACGATACGAAAATTCATGCGCAGGTGGTCCGGCAGTCCGGTGATGTTCCATACGTCTGCAGGGACGATTATTCCGGTCATAGACCTGAGTCGTGCCGTTAATGAGGCAAGCAACGGCCCATCCCGAGGGGACATCGCGGCCAGGCAGGATGCCGCGAATTCAGGTGCAGGCACGAAATTTTTGCGGAATTGCTTTGGTAGCGTACGGATGAGAGTAGTGACCTTCTCAAGGATACGCCCCGGTACAAGCCATTCAGCGGCCGCGGCGTCGACCTGGTTAATGGCTGCCAGTGGAACGATGACCGTTACGCCATCCTCGGGCTCCCCTGGCGTAAAAGCGTAATGCACGCCAAGAGACGTGCCATTGAATTCGAGTACCTCGGGAAATGCTTCGGTGTCAACGGTG
>Ga0055477_10000506_pt1 | contig 10981 bp, 4 predicted proteins | sample Muzzi_PWA_D2_FD_57683 | JGI IMG/M metagenome (GOLD analysis project Ga0055477, IMG submission 57683) | Wetland microbial communities from San Francisco Bay, California, USA, that impact long-term carbon sequestration - Muzzi_PWA_D2 | ecosystem: Environmental > Aquatic > Marine > Wetlands ... | reverse complement strand
TGAGGCCCTGCAGATCGTGAAGGACCTGGCTTCCGCCGGATTCGATGAGACCATCGAAGTTGCTGCGCGATTGGGTGTGGACCCACGCAAGGCGGATCAGGTCGTCCGCGGCACCGTCGTCCTTCCGCACGGAACCGGGAAGGCCGTTCGCGTGCTGGTCGCTGCACAAGGCGAAAAGGAAAAGGAAGCCGAGGAGGCCGGCGCGGACTACGTCGGTCTGGATTTCGTCCAGCGAATCCAGGAGGGGTGGCTCGACTTCGACGTCATGGTCGCGACCCCGGACGTCATGGGGAAGGTGGGTCCCCTGGGCCGAATCCTCGGTCCCCGGGGCCTCATGCCGACCCCGAAATCCGGCACCGTGACCTTCGACGTCGGAAAGGCCGTCGCGGAGATCAAAGCCGGGAAGATCGAGTTCCGGGTGGACAAGACGGGCAACATCCACGCTCCGATCGGGCGGGCCTCGTTCGAAAAGGAGCAGCTCTCGGAAAATCTGGGCGCGTTCATGGACCAGATCGTGCGCGCTCGTCCTTCGTCTTCGAAGGGCCAGTACATCAGGAGCGTCACCGTGTCGAGCACCATGGGTCCGGGCGTGCCCGTCGACCCGAACCTGTACCGCCGGAGCGCCTGATGAAGCGGTCGGAAAAGGAAGCTTTCGTCACGGCGTTCCAGGATCGTCTCGGGCGGGCCCCGACGCTGTTCCTGACGGATTTCACCGGACTGGACGTCAAGTCGATGACCCGGCTCCGGCAGAGGCTCAGGGACGTGGGTGCCGAGTATCTGGTCGTGAAGAACCGGCTCGTCCTCCGCGCTCTGGCCGAAGAGGATCGTCTGCCGGATCTCGGCGAGGCGCTCCTCGGACCCACGGGGGTCGTCTTCGGATACGAGGGCCCAGTTGAGCCGGCGAAGGCCGTCGCGGATTTCGCCAAGGAGCACGGCGACCGCCCGGTCTTCAAGGTAGGCGTTCTCGACAACGAGCTTCTCGAGGCCGCGGAGATCATCCGGCTCGCGAAGCTTCCGTCGAGGGACCAACTCCTCGCGGAGTTGGTCTGGGCTTTCGAGGCTCCAGTCGCGGCGCTGGCCGCCGCACTGGGTGCGAAGATCCAAGAGGCCGCGGGCCTGTTGGAAGCTCTCAAGATCGCTCGGGAGCAGGACGCGTAGGCGCTCCGCCGCGCGAGAAGTTCAGGATCGGGACCCAATGCCGGCGGAGGCCGGAAACCGCTAAGGAGGAAACGAGGAAATGGCAGCTGATCACGAGAAGCTTCTCGAGACCATTGGCAGCATGACGGTTCTCGAGCTGTCCGAGTTCGTCGACGCCTTCAAGGACAAGTTCAACGTCACGGCTCTCGCCGCCCCGGTTGCAGCTGCGGCAGGGACCGCGGCCGAGGCCGCTGAGGAGGAGAAGGACGAGTTCGACGTGGTGCTCGAGGGCATCGGCGACAAGAAGATCCAGGTCATCAAGGTCGTCAGGGAGCTGACGAGCCTCGGCCTCAAAGAGGCCAAGGAGCTGGTGGACGGGGCCCCGAGCACCGTCAAGGAGGCCGTGTCGAAGCAGGACGCGGAGCAGATGAAGGCGAAGCTCGAGGAGGTCGGCGCCACCGTCGCGCTGAAGTAGTGCCGGCTATCGACGCTCCACTCGCCCGTCGAGGGTGCGTCCGTCCGAGCCTGCCGAGGCCACCGGGGACGCGGTACGCCGCAAGGTGTGAGGGATACCTGCGCCCGTATCCGGTCCCCGGTCGAAACATCGAGTCGATCACGCGGAATCCCGCCGTGTTGCGCCACCGGTACGTCGAGACCGGTTCAGGCCAACGTGACGGGTCCTCCGTGTATCTACTGAACCGTACGTACCGTCCCGAGCGTCCGACGCGAGTTCCGCGTGCGGTCCGACGGACAAAGGGGGGATAGGCCGTTGGTCATTCGCAACAACGCACGGCCGGATCTGAGCTTCGCCAAGCTCAAGCCTGTCATGCCGATGCCGAACCTGTTGGACGTCCAGCTCCAGTCCTTCGAGAAGCTCGTGGAGGCGGAGGTAGACCCGACCGAACAGTGGGACTTCGGTCTCGATCGGGTCTTCGGCGAGATCTTCCCGATCAGTGACGTCAACGAGAACTTCACGCTGGAGTACGTTTCGGCCTCCCTCGGGGAGCCGAAGTACTCGGTGGAGGAGTGCATCGAGCGGGACATGACGTACGCGTCCCCTCTGAAGGCGACACTTCGCCTGATCGTCTGGGAGGATCTGGAGGAGGGTGAGCGGCGACCGAGGGACATCATCGAGAAGGAGGTCTACCTCGGTGATCTTCCTCTGCTCACCGAGCTCGGCACCTTCATCATCAACGGCGCGGAGCGCGTGGTGGTCAGCCAGCTCCACCGCTCCCCCGGCGTCGTCTTCGAGGAGAACATCCACCCGAACGGGACTCGGCTGAACTCCTGCCGGATCATCCCGTTCCGGGGTTCGTGGGTCGAGTTCACGATCGACATCAACGACATCTGCTACGTCCACATCGACAAGAAGAAGAAGTTCCCCGCGACGGCGCTCCTGCGGGCCTTCGGCTACGGAACGGACGCAGACGTCTACCAGCTCTTCTTCGCCGTCGGGGATGCTGACGTCACCGCCGAGGACAAGAGAGGCGACAAGGTGGCCACGGGGCGGGTTCTCGCCGAGGACGTGGCCGATCCCGAGACGGGCGAGGTGCTCGTCGAGCAGTCGACCGAGATCGACGAGGATATCCTCGGTCGTCTCGAGCGGGCTGGAATCAAGAAGGTCCGCGTCTACGTCGGCCGAAGCGAGACCAGTCAGCGCCAGAGCCCGATCGTCAAGAACACCCTGAAGAAGGACCCGACCGGGAGTGAGGAGGAGGCGCTGAACGCCATCTACTCGCTGCTCCGGCCCGGCGAGGCTCCGAACATCGAGACCGCGAGGGCGGCGTTGGAGCGAGTCTTCTTCAGCCCCAAACGGTACGATCTGGGTCGGGTCGGGCGGTACAAGATCAACCAACGGCTCAAGCTCGAGCTTCCGGGCACCGAGACGGTGCTCACGAAGGACGACTTCGTGGCGATCCTCAGGTACCTCGTGGATCTGTCCGAGGGCCGGGGCTTCGTGGACGACATCGACCACCTCGGCAACCGCCGGGTCCGTACGGTCGGGGAGCTGATCGCCAACCAGTTCTCGGTCGGGCTCTCGCGGATGGCGAGGCTCGTGAAGGAACGGATGTCCATCAACACGGACCCCGAGAAGATCAACGTCGACGATCTGGTGAACGCCCGCACGGTTTCGGCCGTCATTCAGGCCTTCTTCGGGTCGAGTCAGCTCAGTCAGTTCATGGACCAGACGAACCCCCTGGCGGAGCTGACGCACAAGCGGCGTCTGAGCGCACTGGGGCCGGGCGGTCTGACTCGCGAACGAGCCGGCTTCGAGGTGCGCGACGTCCACTATTCGCACTACGGGCGGATGTGCCCCATCGAGACCCCGGAAGGTCCGAACATCGGGCTCATCACCTCGCTCACGACCTACGGGCGCATCAACGACCTCGGCTTCATCGAGACCCCGTATCGCAAGGTGGTGGACGAGAAAGTCACGGACGAGATCGAGTGGCTGAGCGCCAACGAAGAAGAAGAGGCCAGGATCGCGCAGGCCAATGCACCTTTGGGCGAGGACGGCACGTTCCAGAACGAGTTCGTCCTTTGTCGGGAGCGCGGTGACTTCCCGCTCCTCAGGCCCGAGGACATCGACTACATGGACGTGGCGCCCGACCAGCTGGTCTCGGTGGCCGCGGCCATGATTCCCTTCCTCGAGCATGATGACGCCAACCGCGCCCTCATGGGCTCGAACATGCAGCGGCAGGCCGTCCCGCTCCTCTACCCGGATGCACCGCTCGTGGGCACCGGACTCGAGGCCAAAGTGGCCCGGGATTCGGGTGCGGTGATCACCGCCCGTCGCGGCGGCGAGGTCGTCCATGTGACGGCCGACGAGATCGTGGTCGACACGGGTGCGGCGAGGCCTGGGGCGACGGACCAGCCGCTGGCCAAGCTCGCGCAGTTCGACCGGTACCGCCTCAAGAAGTTCTGGCGCACGAATCAGGACACGGCGATCAACCAGCGGCCGCTGGTGCGCCGGGGGCAGGAAGTGGCTCCCAACGACATCATCGCGGATGGCCCCAGCACGGACCACGGGGAGCTTGCGTTGGGGCGGAACGTCCTCGTCGCGTTCATGCCGTGGTATGGGCACAACTTCGAGGACGCCATCGTCATCAGCGAGAAGCTGGTCAAGGACGACGTGTTCACGTCGATCCACATCCAGGAGCTCGAGCTTCACGTGCGCGACACGAAGCGCGGCATGGAGGAGATCACCAGAGAGATTCCCAACGTGGCGGAGGAGTCCCTGGTCGATCTGGACGAGCGTGGGGTCGTGCGCATCGGCGCACGGGTCAAGAGCGGCGACATCCTGGTCGGGAAGATCACGCCCAAGGGAGAGACCGAGCTGTCTCCGGAGGAGAAGCTCCTGACCGCCATCTTCGGGGAGAAGGCCAAGGACGTGAAGGATTCGTCCTTGAAGGTTCCCCCGGGGATGACCGGGACCGTCATCGACGTGAAGATCTTCAGCCGTCGGATCGACGATCCTCTCCTCGAAAAGGAGCACGGAGCCCGAATCGGGGACCTCCGGCAGCAGGAGCGGGACGAGATCGTCCGCATCACGGAGGCGCGGGACGAAGAGCTGCATGACCTCCTGAACCTCCAGACCGTCGCTCTCATCCTCAAGAAGGGCACGGTCGAGCCTCTCATCGAGGAGGGGACGAAGCTCGCGACGGGTGACATCGAGGGCATCAATTTCAATCGGGTCGATCTCTCGACCCTGAAGGTGAAGGACAAGAAGACCAACGAGCGGATCCGCCGTGTGATCGACGAGGCGCAGCGGCGCATCGATCGGGTGCGCGAGAAGACCGAGGAACAGATCGACAAGGTCTTCCAGCCCGACGAGCTGCCTCCGGGTGTCGTTCAGCTCGTGAAGGTCTATATCGCCGAGAAGAGGAAGATCGCGGTGGGTGACAAGATGGCCGGGCGCCACGGCAACAAGGGGATCATTGCGCGGATCGCGCCTGAGGAGGACATGCCGTTCCTCCCGGACGGAAGGCCCGTGGAGATCGTCTTGAACCCTCTCGGCGTGCCGTCTCGCATGAACGTCGGGCAGATACTGGAAACCCACCTGGGGTGGGCGGCCCGGATCCTCGGGTTCGAGGCCAAGACCCCGGTGTTCCAGGGGGCGAGCGAGAACGAGATCGGCGTTCTATTGCGGATCGCAGGCCTCAAATGGGCCGCAGACGCACTTGAGTTGGACACGCGTTTCGACCTCGAATTCGGTGACCTCGGCGAGGCTATCCGGGGGAGTCGGTTGGTCCCCCCTGTGGCACCGGTCACGTCGAAGGGCAATGGCAACGGCAACGGTTCGTCCAATGGTAAGAACGGCTCGCAAGACCGTGCCAGCGGGATCGGATGCACCTTCGATGCCATCACCGAGGAGAAGCTAACCAAGGCCCAGAAGGCGTTGCTCGATGGACTCCACGCCTCCGTGGTCGCGGCCGGGAAGGAGATCGCGGAACGCAGAGGCGAGGACCTCGCGGAACGTTTCCCTGCGGTCGCCGAGATCCAGCGCAAACGGACGGCCGGCGAGGGACTGGATGCCGCAGCCAGCGAGATCATGCGTTTCGCGGGGATCTTCCCCAACGGCAAGGCCTGGCTCCGGGACGGTCGGAGTGGTGCACGCTTCGACTTCCCGATTACGGTCGGAAGCATCTACATGTTGAAGCTGTCGCACCTGGTGGACGACAAGATCCACGCAAGGAGTATCGGACCCTACTCCCTCGTGACCCAGCAGCCGCTGGCGGGGAAGGCCCAGTTCGGTGGCCAGCGCTTCGGGGAGATGGGGGTGTGGGCGCTGGAGGCCTACGGAGCGGCGCACACGCTCCAGGAGATTCTCACGGTGAAGTCGGACGACGTGACGGGGCGCTCGAAGGTCTACGAGGCCATCGTCAAGGGTGACAACCTCCCCGAACCGGGAATTCCGGAGTCGTTCAACGTTCTGGTGAAGGAGCTCCAGGCCCTCGGCTTGAGCGTCACGCTTGGCCGCGACGAGTAGGGACCGACGAGGCGTGCAGACGAACCGAAAGAATGCGCCGGCCCCGGGTCGGCCTCTCACTCACAGCGTTCGGGTGAATTCATGATCGATTTTCCACGCTCCCGTGAACACCGTTCTGCCTCCGACTTCGACTTCATCCAGATCAAGGTGGCGTCGCCGGAGGAGATCCGGAGCTGGTCTTACGGAGAGGTGACGAAGCCCGAGACCATCAACTACCGTTCGTTCAAGCCGGAGCGCGACGGGCTGTTCTGCGAGCGGATCTTCGGTCCGGTGAAGGACTGGGAGTGTCACTGCGGCAAGTTCAAGCGGATCCGCTTCCGGGGTCACGTGTGCGACCGGTGTGGCGTGGAGGTCACCCTCTCCAAGGTGCGGCGGGAACGCATGGGGCACATCGAGCTGGCCGTGCCCGTCTGCCACATCTGGTTCTTCAAGACGCTCCCGAGCCAACTCGGCTATCTGGTCGGGATGACGTTGCGGGATCTCGAGAAGGTCATTTACTACGCGGCCTACGTGGTCACCAGGGCGGGCAAGCAGGACGTCAAGTACAAGGAGCTTCTCGACGAGGACGAGTATTACGATCTGAGGGTCAAGGCCCGGGAGGACGGCGACGAACATTTCCACGCCGAGATCGGTGCGGAAGCGGTCCGAACCCTCCTCAAGGAACTGGACTCCCCGGAGCGCCGGAGCGACTCGAAGAACTCGGACGGCAACGGGCTCGACCGGCTTGCGGAGTGGCTCCGCCACGAGATCGCGACGGAGACGAGCCAACACCGGAAGAAGAAGAAGCTCAAGAGGTTGAAGGTCGTCGACGCCCTCCGCAACTCCGGTCAGGGAAAGAGCGACGACCGGAATCGGCCGGAGTGGATGATTCTCGACGTCGTGCCGGTCATCCCCCCGGACCTCCGTCCTCTGGTCCCGCTCGATGGAGGCCGGTTCGCCACCAGTGACCTGAACGACCTCTATCGCCGGGTGATCAATCGGAACAACCGGCTCAAGAAGCTCATCGAGATGCGCGCGCCGGAGGTGATCCTCCGGAACGAGAAGCGGATGCTCCAGGAGGCCGTGGACGCCCTGTTCGACAACGGGCGGCGCTCCAAGGCCATTCGGGGCCGTGGGAAGAGGCCGCTCAAGTCCCTGAGCGACATGCTCAAGGGCAAGCAGGGGCGCTTCCGCCAGAACCTGCTGGGCAAGCGAGTGGACTATTCGGGCCGCTCCGTCATCGTGGTGGGTCCGGAGCTCAAGCTCCATCAGTGTGGGCTGCCCAAGGCGATGGCCGTGGAGCTGTTCAAGCCGTTCATCATCCACGAGCTGGAGAAGCGCGGCGAGGCCGAGACGGTCAAGCGCGCCAAGAAGATCGTCGAGAAGGACGATCCCAAGGTCTACGAGGTCCTCGAGGACATCATCAAGGACCATCCGGTTCTCTTGAACCGGGCGCCCACGCTCCATCGTCTGGGGATCCAGGCGTTCGAGCCGGTGCTCGTCGAGGGGAAGGCCATCCGCATCCACCCGCTCGTGTGTGCGGCGTTCAACGCCGACTTCGACGGGGACCAGATGGCCGTCCACGTCCCGTTGTCGTTCGAGGCGCAACTCGAGGCCCGCGTCCTCATGCTCGCGTCGAACAACATCCTTCTGCCGTCCAACGGTCGGCCGGTGGCGTCACCGACCCAGGACATGGTCATCGGATCCTACTACCTCACCAATCCTCCGTTCGAGGTAAAGGATCTCCAGGCGGCTCTCGCCGGGTCGCGACTCTCCAGAACCGGCCGCCAGGAGGCCGAGGAGAGGCTCGACGCCCTCTATAAGGATGCGCCTCACTACTCGACCTTTGGAGAGATCGAGTGGGCCCTCGAGCGGGGGTATGTCCACTTCCATTCCCTCTGCTGGTTCTGGGTTCTGCAGCCCTCGGACGACGAGGGCGAGCTACGCGGCAGGTGGCTGCAGACCACTGCGGGTCGGGTCCTGTTCAACTCCATCGTTCCCGAGTCCGTCGGATTCCTCAATCAGACTCTGGGGAAGAAGGAGCTCGGCGATCTCATCTTCTACTGCTTCACCACGGTGGGGCTCAGCCAGACGACGGAGTTCCTCGACAACCTGAAGGACTTCGGGTTCCGCTATGCGACCCTCGGAGGCATCAGCGTCGGGATCGACGACCTCGAGGTGCCGCTCGAGAAACACGAGATCCTGACCGAGGCCGACGAGCAGGTCACCAGGTTCCAGCGGGCGTATTCGAGCGGGTACATCTCGAACGGTGAGCGCTACAACAAGGTCATCGACACCTGGACCCACGCCAACAACGACGTGGCCGATGCGATGGTTCGCCGCCTGGAGAGCTCGAAGGGTGGGTTCAATCCGGTGTACATGATGATGACCTCGGGCGCCCGGGGGAATCGGGACCAGATGCGTCAGCTGGCCGGGATGCGCGGCTTGATGGCGAAGCCTCAGAAGAAGCTCACCGGTGGCATCGGCGAGATCATCGAGAGCCCGATCAAGTCCAACTTCCGTGAGGGGCTCACCGTGGTGGAGTACTTCATCTCCACCCACGGAGCGCGGAAGGGCCTCGCCGACACGGCGTTGAAGACCGCCGATGCGGGCTACCTGACCCGTCGCCTCGTGGACGTCGCCCAGGATGTCACGGTGTCCGAGGAGGATTGCGGCACGATCATGGGGCTGGAGATGACCGCTCTCAAGGAGGGCGAGGACATCATCGAGCCGCTCAAGGACCGCATCATCGGGAACGTCGCGCTCGAAGACGTCATCGACGCCATCGACGGGGAGCTCATCGTAGAGGCCAACACGCTGATCGATGAGGAATCCGGCGACGCGATAGAGGACGCGGGGATCCAGAGCGTGAAGATCCGCTCGGTCCTCACGTGCGAGTCGAAGCGGGGCATCTGCCGGATGTGCTATGCACGCAACCTGGCCACCATGAAGACGGTGGACATCGGCGAGGCGGTCGGGATTCTTGCGGCGCAGTCGATCGGGGAGCCGGGCACCCAGCTTACGCTCCGCACGTTCCACATCGGTGGGACGGCAGCCCGCATCGCCGCCCAGACGCAGCGCAAGTCCAAGATCGACGGGCTCGTCGGGCTCGAGCGGGTGACGACGGTCGAAACTCCGAAGGAGGAGCGGATCGTTACGTCCCGTGAGGGCCAGATCGTCCTCCACACCAAGGAGGGACAGATTCGGAGCCGCCTGTCCGTTCCCTACGGTGCGACGCTATCGGTGGAGAAGGATCAGGTCATCGCGGTGGGCGACCTGCTGTTCTCGTGGGATCCCTACTCCGAGCCGATCGTCGCGGACGAGGCCGGGCTGATCAAGTTCGTCGACATCGTCGAGGACCAGACCATGAGGGAGGAGCTGGACGAGTCCACCGGTCGACGGCAGATGACCGTGACGGAGGACCGGGACAAGAGGCTCCACCCCACGATTCAGATCGTGGAAAAGGGGAAGAAGGGGGAGAAGCTCAAAGAGTTCATCATTCCGGTCGGCGCTCAACTCACGGTACACGACGGGGAAGAGGTGACCCCGGGTGACACCATCGCCAAGATCAGCCGCGAGGTATACAAGACGCGAGACATCACGGGGGGTCTGCCGAGAGTGGCCGAGCTGTTCGAGGCCCGGCGACCCAAGGACCCCGCCGTGATCACGGAGATCGACGGCGCGGTGTCGTTCGGTGACATCAAGCGAGGGAAGCGAGAGGTCCACGTGACGCCGGAGACCGGGCCGTCGCGGACCTACGATGTGCCGGTCGGGAAGCACATGCGCGTCCACGAAGGCGATCAGGTCAGAGCCGGTGACCGACTGAGCGAAGGCCCGATCAATCCGCACGACATTCTTCGGATCAAGGGCCCGCGGGCGGTTCAGGAGTACCTGCTCAACGAGATCCAGGAGGTCTACCGCCTTCAGGGCGTGAAGATCAACGACAAGCACATCGGGGTCATCGTGCGGCAGATGCTCCAGAAGGTGAAGATCAGCGATCCCGGGGAGACACAGCTTCTCGAGGGCGAGAGCGTCGACCGGGCCGAATTCCGTGAGGTGAACCGCCAGGCGCTCGAGGACGAGAAGAAGCCCGCACGGTCGGAGCCCCTCCTGTTGGGGATCACGAAGGCGAGTCTCACCACGGAGTCCTTCATCTCCGCGGCCTCCTTCCAGGAGACCACGAGAGTCCTCACGGACGCGGCGGTAAGGGGCGCTCGAGACGACCTGAAGGGGCTGAAGGAGAACATCATCATCGGGCACCTGATTCCTGCGGGAACCGGTGTGCACCGGTACAACAACGTCGAGTTCATGGTCGACCAGGCCTACTACAACGAGGCGATCGTGCCGCTGACCGAGCCGGGTGAGCTGATTCCGGGCCTCGGAGCGGAGGCGACGGAAGAGGCGACCGCGGACTGAAGTCCGGTTTCGCCGTCGTGGCGTGAGGGCGTCCTGCCGACTGACGCGGGGCGCCCTTCGTCATGAGATGGAGCCCCGGGAATTTGGGTGTCATGTCGTTGACACTCGATCCCCTGCTGGGTAGCTTAGCAAGCTCTGCTCTAGTGGCCTCCAGAGAGGAGGCTCGAAGAAGTCAAACCGGGAATGTCATGCCGACGATCAACCAGCTCGTGCGGAAGGGCCGACGGGCTGTCCAGAAGAAGAACAAGTCGCCCGCTTTGCAGAAGAATCCGCAGAAGCGAGGCGTCTGCACGAGGGTCTACACGACCACTCCGAAGAAGCCCAACTCGGCTCTGCGGAAGGTGGCTCGCGTGCGACTCACGAACGGATACGAGGTCACGGCCTACATCCCGGGTGAGGGCCACAATCTCCAGGAGCACTCGATCGTGCTGATTCGCGGCGGGAGGGTGAAGGATCTGC
>Ga0055477_10000502_pt1 | contig 11019 bp, 8 predicted proteins | sample Muzzi_PWA_D2_FD_57683 | JGI IMG/M metagenome (GOLD analysis project Ga0055477, IMG submission 57683) | Wetland microbial communities from San Francisco Bay, California, USA, that impact long-term carbon sequestration - Muzzi_PWA_D2 | ecosystem: Environmental > Aquatic > Marine > Wetlands ... | reverse complement strand
GCTAGATATTAGATTGCCGGACAAAGATGGGATCACTATTATTCGGCAATTGTGTAACCTGGCTCCGACTTGCAAAGTGATTATTGTGACCCTATACGACAGTCCATATTATCGCACTAAGGCTAATGAAGCCGGGGCTGTAGCCTTTATTGCCAAACAAGAACCCCCGGAAAATTTATTCATCGCTATCCGAGAAGCAACGCAGCCTACAATAATTACTTAAAGGAGAGAAACAAGCTTTGAAAGAATTATATTTTCCTCGTCCGTTTCAACATAGGCATCCCCCCGTGCATAACGTTAATGAAATATTTGAAGAGCAGCTAACTGTCGGCCAACGGGCCGCCGATTGGGTGGCTAATATGATGGGGTCGTGGAAGTTTATTGTTGTTCAATCAATTATTTTGATGTTGTGGATTATCCTTAATATTATAGCATGGTGGCAACACTGGGACCCCTACCCCTTTATCTTGATGAACCTGGTCCTTTCGATGCAAGCTGCCTACGCCGCGCCCGTCATCATGATGAGTCAAAACCGGCAAGTCGCAAAAGATCGGTTGGAAGCTCACAATGACTTTCTCATCAACCAAAAGGCCGAAGAGGAAATTCGAGTGATGATGGAGAATCTGGAAGCTCAGAACCGGGCCATTGCCGAAATTCATCAAATATTGTTAGAATTACACTCTGGAAGGTCTAAATGAAGCTAAAAAACTATATCAATTTGCTAGAACGACAGGAAGCCAATCGCCAACTGCCCCGTTTGATGGTGGAGGGATTACTATTAGGTGGGGCAGGATTAGGTGTTCTGGCCCTCATCTTTGAGATTGCCGCCGATGCCTTTAGTGTAGCTGCTTACCAGACCCTACTGGCTATTCATGGGGCGGGGGGCTATCACCAAATTGCAATTTGGGCTTTCATTGTTCTTTCTGCCTTGTTATTTTTGGGTATTGTCCCGGCTTATAAAGCTGGAGCCTATCTGCGGCCCAACGCTGGCGGCAGCGGCCCAATGGTAGAAGCCATCGGGCCGCCATGGATGCGCTGGCTGTCGTGGGTGGGAACCAGTCTTTTCTTTTTGGATGCGATACTGACCATTATCATCAGTTCCATCTCCGCCACCGATGTAACCATGCTCATTTTGCCCGAACTGGCTCCATATCGGATTTTGCTGGCCGAACTATACGCCTTCTTTATTATGGCTGTGTTGGTTGCAATGGGTCCCAGGCGAGCCGTCCCTTTGTTTCTCATTGGTGGTAGTGCGTTTACTCTGTTTACTATTGTGGCGTTGGGTATTGTGGGCGTTACAGCATTGGGCAATCCTCAATGGTCCTTTCTGACCGAAGGTATTGTCAACCGCTTGGAAGTCAGCGGAGTTGTTGAGCATGTGGTGCGAATTCAGCAGGATATCTCGTCGATTGGTATGGTGTTGTTCTTCCAGTTGTTCTTCCGGTCGATGGCCAGCGCCATGCTGGGCTTCTCTGGCTATGAAGTTATCCCGGCCAGTGGCAAGCACGCAGCCCGACCCAAGTGGAAGGTAATTAGCACAGCCCTAACCCTGGCTGCGGTTTTTCTGATTGGTACAGGTGTGGTGCAGCTCTATGCGGCGCAACGATGGGCCATTCCGGCCACCGAAGGGTACAGTACGCTGCTGATTGAATATGAAATTATCGCTGCGCAGTCATTGGGGCAAGGCATTACGCCGGATAATGTTGTCGTAACCAACGTCGACCGGGAAGCGGCCAGCAAGTTATATCAATCGCTGCCAGCCGAACGAGCGACAGCAGAATTACTTGGTCAGGCTGAACAACCAACCGATGAACTGGCTGGACTTTCCAGTGATCAGTATATCGCCACCGTATCACATGATATTGCCATTGCTCGCGTCATAAATGATGCCATTAGAGGAACACCGGGCGAGAGCTTTTTGTTTATTGCGGGTACGCTATTGGCGATTATCTTGCTACTGGCACAGGGCGGCGGCTACGTTGGGGGAGCGGCTGTGGCCGCCAACGCAGCCCGATTGGGCCGTTTGCCCAGTTTCTTCGCGGATGATCGGATTGGTGTCGCCGTTATTTGGGGTATCTCAGCGATCCTCATTCCCATTATTCGCCAGGTCGTGGTGGTTGAAGCGTACTACGCTTTTGGTTTTGTCAGTGCGTTTGTCATTACCAGCACTACGGTATTTTTTGTTCGAGATGATGTACTCCAGCAACGGGGTATCAATCCTACATCAGCCGAAGCCGAGTCACTCCGCTTTGCCGGTTTGCGCGGTATGATTGGCAGCTATATTATGGCGGCGGTTTTGGTTACTCAAAAAACTGATGCCCTTGTTACTATTGCCATAGCCGGAGCCGCCATCACTCTATTTCAGCTTTATGTTTCCAATGGTGGCCTAAAGCGACATGTCGCTGAAGCTGCCCCACCCACCTTGCCGCCTGGCACAAGCAATGTCGAATACGATATGGGCATTCAACGAGCGCACGACCATGCCCGGCAGAGAGGAATTGTTGACGCCTTGGAAGAGTTGATTACGTCAGGGGCTTTGGCAAAATTTAATGTTGCTCCGAACCGGATCAGACGATTAGTTTATTATCTGTATAATATCGATCCGGGGTTGTTTAACACCAACGGACAACACCTTGATGATGAGCGTATCGAAGAGCCAAACGTTAAACTTGAGGAAACCTACCAATTGGCCTACAATCAACGCGAGGAGATCGCCAGACGAATCGAGGAGTACTCTCATTTAGGCATCTTTATGTTTATTCGGAATTACCATCTCAACTGGGTTGCCCCCGATCAGGGGCGTGATGCGGCGCAGGTGCAGCAAGCTATGCTCGATGTTCTGTTTCCCCTAACCGCCCACAACATCATTTGGGATGAGTATTGTGCTTTCGAATCCCAGCGCCAGCCCGAAGCCATTTGGCAGTTTAGCCGCCAGCGATATTTATGGGCCAAAGACCAATGGCCTAACCTCAGTGGCCGGATTACCACGATCTGGACGCTTCAGGATTTTGGGTTGGTTCCAAAGGGGCTTGATATCAAGATGGTTATTTCCGTGGCCGATGGCAAACAGTACCGGCAAATCAAAATTCGTATTCCTCCTTCGGGTGGTGATCTGGATACAGAAAAGGAGACCATAGAGGAATAAACTTTGTCCCTACCAGGAGGAAAATATGCGGCTCACGGGTATATTCCCGAAATTAATGACCTCAACAACCGAAACCAAAAAATTTGACACATTCGATGGTGTCTTTTTGCCGACCCTGCTGACCATCCTTGGTGCAGTTATGTATCTACGTACCGGGTGGGTGATTGGTAACGCAGGCTTGCTCGGTGGCTGGCTGATTATCTTTCTGGCGAATATTATCACTTTTTGTACAGGCCTGTCGATTTCAAGCGTTGCCACCAACATCCGGGTTGGGGCTGGCGGCTCTTTCTCGATAATTTCGCAATCATTAGGGCTGGAGGTCGGTGGCAGCGTCAACCTGCCTTTTTATTTAGCCCAGGCCATTTCTGTGGCGTTCTACATCTTTGCTTTTACCGAGGGTTGGCTGAGTATCTTTCCTACCCATCCCCCTAAGCTGGTTCTTTTTGTCGCCTACGGTGTTTGTTATCTGGTGGCTTTCGTCAGTGTGGGGTTGGCAGCCCGTATCCGCTACCCTATTTTAATTATCGTTGGCTTCTCTTTATTTTCTGTCTTGTTGGGTGCAACTGAATACTTTCGGGCGGAACCTCTTTATACCCCGCAATTGTGGGGTACATTTAGGGGCGGCAATTTCTGGGAGGTGTTTGCCGTCTTTTTCCCGGCAGTGACGGGTGTACTGGCCGGGGTTAACCTATCCGGCACATTGATAAACCCTCGTCGTAACATTCCAAGTGGCACCATAGGGGCAATTGTGGTCTCATTTGGAGTTTATATGTTACTGGCGTATTGGACTTCGCTCGTGGCTACCCCAGAGGAGTTAACCAACAATTTCACGATCATCGTTACCAAAGCCGCCTTTGGTTGGGCGATTCAAGCGGGAATTCTGGCAGCCACCTTTTCGGCGGCGCTCAACTCGCTGGTGGGCGCGCCACGGGTATTGCAAGCTATGGCCGCCCACGATATTGTGCCCTTTGGCAAACTCTTAGCCCAGGAAACCGCTTCTGGCGAACCCCGCACTGCGATGTACGTGACTGGGTTGATTGGTATTGGGACGCTGCTATTTGGTGGGCTATCCGGCAATGGGTTGAACCGAATCGCACCGTTGATGACCATGTTTTTCTTAATCACCTACGTTGTCCTTAATGTGGTTGTACTGTTGGAGCAATCATTGGAGTTAACCAGCTTTCGGCCTATGTTCCAGATACCCCGCCTGGTTCCGCTGATTGGGCTGGTTGGGTCAATATTCGCCATGTATCTGATTAATCCGACCTTCAGCCTTATCGCCACCGTCATCATTCTGATGCTATATGAATATTTGACCCGGCAGCAACTGACGGCCCCCTGGAGCGATGTTCGGAGCGGTATGTTTGTCACGTTGGCAGAATGGGCGGCCAAGCGAGTATTGAGTTTGCCGTCGGGACAGGAACGGGCCTGGAAACCAAGCTTGTTGGTGCCGGTTCAATCTTCAGCGGCGTTACGCTATAGCTATCGTCTTTTGGAAGCAATAACCCAACCCAATGGCTCCCTACATATTGTTGGTGGTTATACCTCCGGTCAGCGTGAGCAGATTGAAGGATTACGCGCCTATGAACAGGCGTTTGCTAAGGATGGTATCTTTGCCCGGGTGGCCTTGCTAGAGACGCGTCGCTTTCACTATACCCTGCAAACAGCTATGGAGATGTCAACAAGTGCCTTCTTTAGCCCCAATACGCTTTTTTTGCCCATTTTGCCGGACAGTGACGAAGAAAAATTGCAGTTTATCGTTGACCGGACCGTCGAAAATCAACTGGGGGTCATCCTCTACATAGACAACCCTGATACCGCCTTGGGGCGAGAGCAGATTATCAATGTCTGGATGCGTGAACAAAGCCCCGATTGGCAAATTGGACTACACCTACCCAACTTAGACCTGTCTTTGCTAATGGCCTATCAATTGGCCCGCAATTGGCGTGGTCAAATCAACCTCATCACCGTGGTTGCCGATGACAGTCAGCGCGGGAATGCCGAACTCTATCTGCGACAATTAATGGATTTAGGCCGAATGCCCTCCGGCACGAAACCCATTGTAGCCACCGGCTCGTTAGATGCTTTTCTGGAACGGGCGCCGCAAGCAGATGTCAACATCTTTGGTCTGCAAACGCATGTCAACCTGGCATTTATACAGCGAATGATGACGCAGACCGAATCCTCCTGTATCTTCGTGCGTGACTCCGGCCACGAAAGCGCCCTAGCATAAGGATTCCTTAAAGTAAATATAAGGCGAACTTAAAGACAACCTGTTATGCCACGTGATATGATTCTTTGAGCAATAGTAATCCCTCAAGTTTCGATTCACAGATAAGCTTTTCAAAGCGGAAGGTAAGCATAACAATGTCAAAAGTAAAAACCAGATGGTGGATTTTTATAGTTTGTATTGCAATTCTAATGGTGGCGGCTCAGTGTGGGGGAGCAGCCAAGCCCGAAAAAAGTGAAGCCTCCGCTGCACCGGCGGCGAACTCGGCTGATGTCGCAGCTACACCCACTACAACCACAGAAGATACTTCGCAAGATACCGTAGTTAACGTGGTCGAGAAATCCGACGCGGCCCAGGCCAAAGCCCTGCAAGGCGGTACAGCCGTAAGCAGCAGTGAAGATGTGACCACGCCCCGCAGTCACTATGGCGGCGAGTATCACGATGTAGCCACTTCCGATGCGGTCAGCTTTCACCCTTACCTTACCACCGATACCGCCTCAAGCAGCTATCAAGGGATGGTGTATGCTGGGGGGTTGCTACGGCTGGATGAAAACACCCTGGACTATATCCCCAATATGGCCGAAAGCCACACAATTTCTGAAGATGGTTTAACCTTTACCTTTCATCTACGAGACAATATGAAGTGGAGCGATGGTCAGCCCATCACCGCCCGCGATTTTGAGTGGACATACAATCAGGCTAAGAACCCGGACAACAGTTTCCCTTATCTGTCGCAGTTGGATTTTATCACATCCTACAAAGCGTTGGATGACTACACCCTGGAAGTTAAAATAGATAAGGTCTATGCCCCGGCTCTTGGTCAAATTTCGGGTTTGATTACGCCTTTGCCCAAGCATATCTGGGAAAATTTACCCTGGGATGACTCGGAAAAGAACCCGGAAATCTACAATCCTAGTGTGGTCTCCGGCCCCTACAAACTGGTGGAATGGAAACGCGACGAGCATGCGATTTTTGAAGCGAATCCTAACTATTGGTATAAAGGGGCACCCAATATCAGCCGCTATACCATCGAGATTGTGCCCGACCAGGATATTGCTTATGAGAAGTTCAAGGCTGGCGAGAGTGATACTGCCCCCATTACGCCCGAAAAATTAGATCAGGCGCGTCAATTGTCGAATGCCACAGTTTACGAATGGTGGCCGGCAGCGGCACAATGGAGTTACATTGGTTTGAATATGCGGGATGGTTTTGTAACCCACGATATTAACGTGCGCCACGGGCTGAACTATGCCATTGATAAAGAGCTATTAACCCAAGAGGTGATGTTAGGCCAGGCTAAGCGACTGTGCTCCATTTATCCAGAAACATCGTGGGCTTACAATTCCGATGTGCCCTGCTACGATTTTAACTCTGACCAGGCCTTAAAAGAATTTGTTAAAGCTGGGTATACCTTGGATGGCGAAAAATTGGTGGACCAAAACGGCCAGCAGCTTAAACTCAGACTTGTGTATGGCCCCAATACCAGCAAAACCCGCGAACTCATGGCTGTGACCGTGCAGGATATGTTGAAACAGGTCGGGATTGATGTAGAAATCCAGGCTCTGGAATGGTCCAGCTTTCTCGACGTTCTCCACTCCGCTGAACCGGATTGGGATATGTACATTGGCGGCTGGAGTGCTACTATTGAACCTCACATCATGTACACCATTTGGGCCGAAGAGAATATACCTAATTTGAACGCAGTTGCCTACATTAATAAAGATATGGAAAAGCTGTTTGATGAAGCTGGCAGTACTTACGATACTAAAATCCGTAAAGAAAAGTATGGGGAAATCCAAAAGATGATTGCCGAGGACTCGCCCTATATTTTCCTGTACTACAGCAAAGCCTGGAGTGGGCAGAACAACCGTATCAAAGGCATTGAGCCAACGGCTCTTGGTATTGGCTGGAACTCGGAGGATTGGTATATTGAGGAAAGCAGTGGCTCATAACATTATCTTAACCTAAGTTACTGCCCTTTTGTTAGACACCCGGTTTTTCCAAAATGCAGTCTCAATTTATCTACCCGTAGGCCATATTCTCAATAAATCTGAGTAATCATGCAAAAACCGGGTGTCTTTCCGAGTAACTCAAGCCACGTGGTATCTTGAGTTATCTTAATTGAGAAGAGTCTCCGTCAAAGGTCTGACCTGGGCTCCATCTTTTTCCCGATGCTCCACCGGATATTTTGAGATATAGTGAAACTTGAAAGCGAGGTGATTCTCGCTAGCAAATTTAAATCAAGATCAGAGAAAAAATGAAACGATATCTAAAATGGGCGGTCATCGCCCTGGTAATTATGTTTCCCGGTATGCAACTGATTCCGATGAGTCGGGGCAATCCACCGGCCACTCGCGAAGTGAAATGGGACTCACCTCAAACGCAGGCCCTGGCCCAGCGAGCTTGTAACGACTGTCACAGCGACCAGACCACCTGGCCCTGGGATAGCTATATTGCGCCGGCTTCGTTCCTGATTGCCAATCACGTCTACGAGGGCCGGCGCCGGCTCAATTTCTCAGAATGGGACAAACCGAACTCGGATTTTGAAGAAGTCAGCCGAACCATCCAGAATGGTCGAATGCCCACATGGGATTATGTATTAATGCATCCCGCCGCCAAACTGACTCCGGCCGAAACCCAGCAGTTGCTCGACGGTTTGCAGGCAACCTTTCAACAAGACCCGCCCATCCCTCGTCCCAGGCGGCGACCTGCTTCTCGCTAAGGCGGTCCGACTCACCAATTTTGCCGGGGGGAACACAGTACTATCTATCCCCCCGGCTATCTGGATAAGAGTCGTTCAATGAATAAAATCAAGCAATTCTAGCCACAATGTGGCCCGTATCTGGCCTTGTGTGTAGCTCTGGCGACGATGTTAGGCAGTTGGTATATTGAAGAAAGCAGTGACTCATAAGGCTAAGTTAATTCCGTGTCAACCTAAGAAGGAGGATTTTTTATGAGTGAATCTTGAGAAACTTCAGCTAATATTCCCTTTACAAGGGCGCTGCGGGTCGCAGCAGGTGGAGACCGGTTTGGTGAACATCTAACTACACATAGGGATTCCAAATGATGAAACTTATTTCCAAATTTGCTCTTCTAATCGTGATTGTTACGATTCTGTATTTGTTGATCTCAGGAAATCTGCTTTCGCTATCACCACGGGTGATAGCGGTGCAGTTATTAGCCGTCGCCCTTAGCATTTGGGCGCGGCGAAGCTTTCAGACGAATCAGTTCAGTATTCATGCAGAACCAAAAGAAGGCCTACTGCTCTTGAGAGGCCCATATCAGTTTATTCGCCATCCGATGTATGCTGCAATCTTGCTCCTTATCTGGTCAGGCATCTTGGGGCATGTCTCTCTGGTCAATTTGGTTATTGGCATAGTTATTAGCGGCGTAGTTGCCAATCGTATTGTGATCGAAGAACAGGTTCTGCGCACATGCTATTCTGATTATGCAGAATACGTACATAGAACCAAGCGAATCATTCCATTAATAATCTAGTAGAGATGATCTGCCTGGTATACCTTTCCCTCCTCCTGTTTACTGGATCAGTAGCTCTTACCCTAAGCTTTGTATTTGCTATGCGAGAATAAAACCCGTAGACTATAAGTAATACTAACGCCGCTTCGACATTATCATCTACCTATCGGTCCGAAACTTGGCCCAAATAAATCTGCGGAAAAATTGGCTTGGGGGTCAAAACAGTTGCTTAAATAAGCTGGATAATTAAGGGGTTGTTTAATGAGCAAAAGTAAAATATTTTGGCAGCAATATGGCCCGTATCTGGCTTTGGGCGTGGCCCTAACGGCGATGCTGGGCAGCCTGTATTATAGTGAGATTGCTGGTTTTGTTCCCTGTACTTTGTGTTGGTACCAGCGTATTCTGATGTATCCGCTCACCCTTATCTCTTTAGTGGGTCTTATCAAACAGGACGAATATTTGCCCTACTATGTTTTACCTTTTTCTGTTATCGGTATCGGCGTTTCAACCTGCCATTATCTGATCCAGATTGGCGTTTTTACGCATCCATCGACCTGTACTATCGGTATACCCTGTAATGTACGATACGTTAATTATTTTGGCTTTGTAAGCATCTCTTTTATGGCTTTGACAGCCTTTATTTTGATTACCGGTATTATGTTTCTTACGAGATGGGCTAATAATGATAATGAACCTGACGAGGATAACTCTGTACCGAAGATCTAAAATAAAACTGTGGGGGAAGTATGGCTTCAAAAAAAGGAAGGAAGGCACTAAATTCAAAACGCCGTTCGCAAAGTCGGTCTAACCAGCCCCAGAGTGGCTTGAAAATCTATGGTTTGATTATGGGGGTCGTTGCTTTGGCAATAGTGATTGTCGCGGCTATCATGATTTTGGGCCAATCTAAGGTGAATTCACAACCTCAATCCATAGAGGCCTCTTTAGATAAAAGCGAGGGGGCCACGGAGGCTCCGGTAGTGGTGATGGAGTATGCCGACTTTCAATGTCCATACTGTCGCCAATTTGCTACCAACGCAGAGCATCAGTTAAAAACAGATTATATTGACCCGGGCAAAGTCCGTTTTGTTTTTCGCCATATGGCCTTTATTGGCGAAGAGTCTCTCTCGGCAGCAGAAGCCTCGGAGTGTGCCAATGAGCAGGGCCACTTTTGGGAATACCACGACAAGCTTTTTGCAGAGCAGGCCGGTGAAAACGTAGGGGCTTTTAGTGTGGATAATCTAAAGCGTTTTGCCGCCGATTTGAATTTGAACACCGAGCAGTTCAACCAATGTCTGGACTCGGGCCAGTACCGGGACAAGGTGCAACAGGAAGTGGCCGAAGGACAGCGGCGAGGCGTGAGTAGTACACCCACCCTATTTGTCAATGGACAACTCATCCAGCACGGCAACGATTATCAGGTATTGCAAGCTGCGATTGAGTCGGCTATAGCTGGCAGTTAAGCCGAGATGGAACTGCAGACCACTCTCAGCCAAAAACCAGGTTTCTTGGCGAATTGAGTGCTTTTTGCGAATAGCTCTGCTATCAATCTTTCTTATTCCAGCCGCCGCAACTCCGGCACTCGTGCCCACAAAAAAATAGCAAACCCTAACGAAATCAGGGCGCTGAAGGTGATGGTCAGCGGTTCGCCAATAACTTCGGCCACACCACCGGCTAGCAATGCTCCCAGTGGCATCAACCCAAAAAAACTGAGGGTATAGACGCTGACAACCCGGCCTCGCAGTTCATCGGACACCAGGGTTTGGATCAAAGTGTTGGCCATATTAAACAAGACCATAAAGCCCCAGCCTGCGCCAACCAGGGCCAATAATGATAAAGGAAGCCAGCGGGTCATAGCGAAAAGCAAAAGCAGGCCAGGAAAAAACAACATGCCTATTGTCAGCAACTTGCCCTTATAATTAATCCGTCCCAACGAAGCGATCATCATCGCCCCACTGAGCGCCCCCAGACCACGGGCCGATTGTAGCCAGCCGTTGGTGGTTTCATCCCCACCCAGCACCGTCACCGCCCAGGCCGGAATCAGGGTCATATAGGCTAGCCCAAACAGACTGATGACAGCCGCAGCCCCAATCAGGGTACGGATAGCCGAATTACTTCGAATATAACGTAACCCTTCTCGCAAATCAGCCAGCGCGGCCGTAGTCCGGCT
>Ga0055477_10000501_pt1 | contig 11022 bp, 8 predicted proteins | sample Muzzi_PWA_D2_FD_57683 | JGI IMG/M metagenome (GOLD analysis project Ga0055477, IMG submission 57683) | Wetland microbial communities from San Francisco Bay, California, USA, that impact long-term carbon sequestration - Muzzi_PWA_D2 | ecosystem: Environmental > Aquatic > Marine > Wetlands ... | reverse complement strand
TTTTTTTTGTGCGTTTTATATTAACTTCCACATGCCAGGCATCCATCCGGATCGTCAAGCGAACACGACATATCGGATCTGTTTTGAACTTCTATTTCTGCATCGGTTGGCTGAACTTTTTCTTCTTTCTTGACGGTAAACTTAATGGCGTCTGCCGCTGCTTTTGTTCGTAGGTAATACATACCCGTTTTCAAACCTTTTTTCCATGCGTAAAAATGCATCGATGTAAGTTTGCCAAAATTCGGGTCACTGATGTGTATGTTCAGGCTCTGGCTTTGGCAGATATAAGCTCCCCTGTCAGCGGCCATATCGATTATAGATCGTTGTGAAATTTCCCAAACAGTTTGATAAAGAGCTTTGATATCGTCGGGTATCTCAGAAATATTCTGAACCGATCCGTTGGCGGCTATCAGCCGGTTTTTCATATTTTCATTCCAAAGACCCAATTGGATTAGATCTTTTAACAAATGTTTGTTGACAACAATGAATTCACCTGACAACACGCGTCTGGTGTAAATGTTGGTGGTGTAAGGTTCAAAGCACTCGTTGTTACCCAAAATTTGTGAAGTGGATGCTGTTGGCATGGGAGCCAATAACAATGAATTCCGCACGCCGTGTTTTTTAACTTCTCTTTTTAATTCATTCCAATTCCATCTGCCTGAATCCGGGGTAACGCCCCACATATCAAATTGGAAAATGCCTTTAGATACGGGAGAACCTTTGAATGTTTCATAAGCGCCATCTTTGGTGGCCAAATCCTTGGAGGCGGTCATAGCGGCAAAATAGATGGTTTCAAAAATTTCAGCGTTCAGTTTTTTAGCTTCAGCAGAATCAAAAGCCATTCTCATAAGGATGAAAGTGTCTGCTAAGCCCTGCACGCCAATTCCGATTGGCCGGTGTTTCAGATTCGAATTTCTTGCTTCGGGAACCGGATAATAGTTAATATCGATAACCTTATTTAGATTTTTGGTGACCGTATAGGTGATTTCATAAAGCTTCTGATGATCAAATTGCCCATCGTTTACAAATCTGGGCAACGCGATAGACGCCAGGTTACAAACAGCCACTTCGTCAGGAGAAGTGTATTCCATGATCTCCGTACATAGATTACTTGACTTTATGGTACCGAGGTTTTTCTGGTTTGACTTTTTGTTGGCGGCATCTTTATAAAGCATATAAGGTACGCCCGTCTCTATTTGTGCTTCCAATATTTCAAACCACAGGTCCTGAGCTTTTATGATTTTTCGGGCACGACCCTCTTTTTCGTATTTTTCGTAAAGTTTTTCAAACTCTTCGCCGTACACATCGGCCAGGCCCGGGGCTTCGTTCGGACAGAAAAGAGACCAATCTCCGTTTTCTTCTACGCGCTTCATAAACAGGTCAGATATCCAGAGTGCATAAAACAGGTCCCTCGCTCTTAATTCTTCTTTCCCATGATTTTTTTTCAATTCAAGAAAGTCGAATACATCAGCGTGCCAGGGTTCCAGGTATACAGCAAAGCTACCTTTTCTTTTGCCACCACCCTGATCAACATACCTGGCGGTCATGTCAAAATTTCTCAACATGGGTACGATACCATTAGAGACTCCATTGGTACCGCGAATAAATGAGCCTTTCGCCCGGATGTTGTGAATGCTCAGCCCTATTCCTCCGGCAGATTGGGATATCTTAGCACATTGTTTCAGGGTATCATAAATACCGTCAATGCTGTCTTCTTTCATGGTCAGCAGAAAGCACGATGACAATTGAGGTTTTGGCGTTCCTGCGTTAAAAAGCGTCGGCGTAGCATGAGTGAACCATTTTTCCGACATCAGGTGGTACGTTTCTATAGCAGCTTCAATGTCATCCATATGGATGCCAACTGCCACCCGCATCAGCATATGCTGTGGCCTTTCAATAACTTTTTGATCAATTCTCATCAAATAGCTTCTTTCCAACGTCTTGAAGCCAAAATAATCGTAGTTAAAATCCCTGTCATAGATTATGGACGAATCAAGCAATGCGGCATTCTTTTTTATGATGCCATAAACTTCTTTTGAGATCAACGGGGCGTTCTCACCAGTATTCGGATCGATATAGGTATATAATCTTTTCATGGTATTTGAAAAAGATTTACTGGTGGTTTTGTGCAGATTAGATATAGCTACCCTGGCAGCCAATAATGCATAATCCGGATGTTTGGTTGTCATCGTTGCCGCAATTTCAGCGGCCAGATTGTCTAACTCCTGGGTCGTAACACCGTCATAGATACCATTGATTACTTTTTTGGCAACTTCTATGGGCTCAACATATGACATATCAAGGCCATAACAAAGTTTTTCAATTCTTGCAGTTATTTTGTCAAATTTTACCGATTCCCGGCGACCGTCTCTTTTTATTACTAGCATTGCTCTTTTGTTGGTTTAGTAGTATCCGAACTTATAATATACGACAATTAAAAATCTTCATCTAATGAAAATCGAGGTTTTGAACCTTCGGGATTATTATTTTGCATGACACCCGCTTTTTGATATTCGGCGACGCGTTTTTCAAAAAAGTTGGTTTTACCTTGCAAAGAGATCATTTCCATAAAGTCAAATGGATTTTTTGAATTCCATGCCTTAGGACAGCCAAGCTCCACTAATAGTCTGTCGGCGACAAATTCTATGTATTGGCACATCAACTCAGCATTCATGCCAATCAATTTTACAGGGAGTGCATCTGTCACAAATTCTTTTTCTATTGAAACAGCGTCTTTTATTATTTCAACAATTGTATTAGGATCCAGTTTTTTTACGATGTGGTTGTTATACAGCAGGCAGGCGAAATCACAATGCAAACCTTCATCCCTGGAAATCAGCTCATTGGAAAAACTAAGTCCGGGCATCAGGCCTCTTTTTTTCAACCAGAAGATCGAACAAAAGCTTCCGGAGAAAAATATACCTTCCACGGCAGCAAATGCGATCAACCGTTCCTGAAAGGACCCCTTTTCAATCCATCGCAATGCCCATTCCGCTTTCTTGCGCACACAATCCATAGTTTCTATCGCATGAAAAAGCTTATCCTTCTCTTTGGGGTCTTTAATATAAGTGTCTATGAGTAAGCTGTAAGTTTCCGAATGAATATTTTCGATGGCGATCTGGAAACCATAAAAGAATTTTGCTTCCGTGTACTGAACTTCCGCTACAAAGTTTTCTGCCAAATTTTCATTTACAATTCCATCACTGGCAGCAAAAAAAGCGAGCACATGAGAGATGAAGTGTCTTTCACCATCATTTAAGTTTTCCCAATCTTTCAGATCCTGACTCAGATCGATTTCTTCGGCTGTCCAAAAGCTCGCTTCGGCTTTTTTATAAAACTCCCAGATGTCGCTGTGGGCAATAGGAAATAAAACAAATCGATCTTTATTTTCTCGTAGCAGCGGTTCTTCGTCCACGTATCCTCTTTTACTCATTCTGTTTATCGTGTTTTTGGTTTAAAAATGAACATACAACTATCTCATCAGATCAAAACTTTTTGATCTGATTTTTGTTCCTAAATCCAGGAATTGATTTTGTGAATTAGCTGACGGTTTAGCTCAGTACAGTACCTCAAATATTGCAATTTGAAAACGAAAAATCAAACCCGAAACCACGAAGGAAAAAGTGTTTCGGATCTAACTTTTACCGTATAAGATTTTGATAATAAGACCATTGAAATTAAATCTGCAAGTATTACTTTTGATAAAATTGAGGTAAAAAAAATTAAATTTTTTTTTAACAATGCTTTTGGTCAAATAAGTTCGTGAAATCTTTGGTGATAAATAATAATTAAAATATCTTTGCAGTCCTTTTTTGAGGACATACTAAAACAACAAACTAGATGTACGCTATTGTAGATATTGCGGGTAAGCAATTCAAGGTTGAAAAAGACAAATCTTACTATACGCCGCTGTTGGAAGGCAAGGATGGCGATAATGTGGAATTTGATCAGGTGTTACTCGTAGATGACGCTGGTAAAGTTAAAGTAGGAACCCCCGTCGTAAAAGGAGTTAAAGTTTCAGGCAAAATCCTTGAACACGTAAAAGGGGATAAAGTGATCGTTTTTAAGAAAAAGAGAAGAAAAGGGTATCGTGTAAAAAATGGTCATCGACAAGATTATACCAAGGTTTTAATCGAAAACATTAAATAACATAATAAAATGGCACATAAAAAAGGAGCCGGTAGTTCAAGAAATGGTAGGGAATCAGAAAGTAAACGTCTTGGAGTAAAAATATACGGCGGGCAACAAGCCATTGCAGGTAATATCATCGTAAGGCAACGGGGAACGGTACACCATCCCGGAAACAACGTTGGAATAGGTAAAGACCATACACTATTTGCTCTTACTGATGGAAAGGTTGAATTTAAAAAGGGTAGAAAAAACAGATCTTACGTTTCCGTCATTCCGGCAGAAGCATAATTTTTTGTCAAAAAATATTTAAAAAAGCACAGGCTGTATGGTCTGTGCTTTTTTGTTTTGTAATGTAATGAATCAATTTTTAGATTGATGATCGTTTTCTGAGCTCACTATGGATCAAAAATTTACTGTCAACCAACTTTTAAAAGCATTCGATATACAACCCAATCAATTTGGCACCTCTACCGGTAAATCATGGATTGAAAATGGGACGGGCGAAAGAATAACGTCTTATTCCCCCATTGACGGCTCTGAACTGGCATCCATATCTGTCACTGACGCTACGGATTACAAAATTGTCATTAATATGGCCAAGAAAGCTTTTCTGGAATGGAGGATGATCCCTGCACCCATGCGAGGAGAAATAGTCAGACAGATTGGTTTAAAATTGAGAGAAAGAAAAGACGAGTTGGGTCATTTGGTGACCTGGGAAATGGGAAAATCAATTCAGGAAGGTTTAGGAGAAGTGCAGGAAATGATAGATATATGTGATTTTGCTGTGGGCCTTTCACGGCAACTACATGGGCTGACCATGCATTCCGAAAGATCCAGTCACCGCATGTATGAACAGTACCACCCACTTGGAATTGTGGGGATCATAAGTGCGTTTAACTTTCCTGTTGCCGTCTGGAGCTGGAATACTATGATAGCCTGGGTCTGTGGTAATGTTTGTATTTGGAAGCCTTCTGAAAAAGTCCCTCTGTGTGCCATAGCCTGCCAAAAAATTGTTAGTGAGGTCCTGGCGGAAAATAATCTGCCGGAAGGAATTTCAAATTTGATCACAGGTGATTTTCATGTAGGAGAGTATATGACCAAAGACCAGGAGGTGTCGCTCATATCGGCAACAGGCTCAGTAAGGATGGGCAAAATTGTGGGAGCAATGGTCGCTTCCAGGCTTGGTAAAACAATCCTGGAGTTGGGAGGAAACAATGCAGTAATTATTACAGAAAATGCTGACCTGGGAATTGCTCTTCCGGCGATTGTCTTTGGTGCAGTGGGTACTTGCGGACAGCGATGTACGAGCACCCGCAGGTTAATCATTCATACCAGTGTTTATGAACAGATAAAAGAAAAGCTTGTTTCCATTTATAAACAGCTAAAAATCGGAAATCCATTGGATGAGAAGAATCACGTTGGGCCGATGATAGACCTTGATGCAGTGAATAATTATCTGTTGGCCGGAAAAAAAATTATTGAAGAAGGAGGCAGGGCTGTAATAGCTGTTGAAATGATGGATTATTCCTCCGGTAAAAATTCCAGCCTGTATGTAAGACCGGCTATTTATGAGGTAGAAAATGAGTATAATATTGTTCAGGAAGAAACCTTTGCGCCGATTCTACATCTGATAAAATACAATAATATCGATGAAGCCATCAGGATCCAAAACGGAGTTTCACAGGGACTGAGTTCAGCTATTATGACTAATAATTTAAGAGAGGCCGAACAGTTTTTATCGGCAGTGGGTTCTGATTGCGGAATTGCGAATGTGAATATTGGTACCTCAGGAGCGGAGATTGGAGGTGCTTTTGGGGGGGAAAAAGATACCGGAGGAGGTAGGGAATCTGGTAGTGATGCCTGGAAACTTTACATGAGAAGACAGACCAACACCATCAACTATGGACACCAACTACCACTGGCTCAGGGCATAAAGTTTGAAATTTAAATATTATTGCGTTTGAATAATAATAAAAACGACAGATGTAATTTTTAACTTAAATTAATACTTTAAGTAACACTGAGAGGACGGCAAAATATTCTATTTTTGCATGATTCTTCTAAATTATTTACATATTTTTAGAAACGAGGTGAGAAACTGTTAACCAACTTGAAAATATATTGATATGTCAAACTCAGGCAAAAAGTTTTATACAGTAATGCTCATTGATGATAATGAGATCGACAACTTGATTAATCAAAAAATGATCGAGGCGGCAAATATTACTGAGCATATTTTTACACATACGGGGGCCAGAAGCGCCATCGAATTTTTAAAGAATATTGAAAAAGTTGAAGATGTAGCAAAGAAAATATTGCCTGACGTAATATTTTTAGATATTGATATGCCTTTAATGGATGGATTTCAATTTTTAGATGAATTCGATAAGTTAAGCGAAAGCACAAAATCAAAGTGTAAGATCGTTATGCTTACATCTTCAATCAATCCGCAGGATGTAAATAAATCAAAAGAGTACAGCTATGTTAAGAAATATATTAACAAACCGCTGTCTCAGGAAAATCTGGAAAAAATCGACGTCTGATCGATTTTTTATTATTCTTTGCTCAATGCTTCAATAAATTCTTCATCCACATTTACCAGCAATGTGGGCATGAAGTGCGTCATGTGGTAAGTTTTGAATTTATCTGCAAGGCTGCTGATTTTTGATTTTTTGTTCCTTTTCGATTCGCTAATAGAAATTTTCAGCATTTTGGTAAAAGTGATAATGTGCTCGGTATTGTCCTTGCCCAATAACCTGATTTGTCTTTGAATGCTATTGATCAACTGGTTGAACAGGTCAAAATCTTTCACCATACAATATTGCAATGCCAGGACCACTTTAATCTCAAGCTGCGCGTTGGGATATTTTTTGAGGCTTACCTCGTTAAGCAAATTATTGATCCATTTTGCCGCCTCATCATATTTTTTGGAATAATAACAACAAAGCGACCGGTAGGTAACATAAGTTATGTAATTGGGAATGTCATTTTTATCCGGTTCATAGTCGTGGAATAAACCTTCATTTTCTTCACTCATATCACTCACATTACCCATTCGGATATTCCTCAATATTTTAGTAACCAGAAACTGGGCGGGGTAGGTGTAGAGGGTATAGTTGGTTAACAAAGATGCGCAGGAGTCATTAACTTCCTCGTAAAAATTTTCGGCTTTTCTAAATACCTTGTAGTGGGAATAGTATTCCAGTTTTAGAAATTCAAAAACAATTTTTAAATGATAATAAATAGAATCAAGGTGATATTCTTCAAAGATGTTTTGAACATTATGGAGGATGTCTTCAATAGGTTCCAAATCACCCTGGATTGATTCTTCACTTTCTACAAACAGCCGGTGAAAAATGTTCAGGCAGCTTTGGTAAACGTACATTCTATGAGATTTATATAGTCCGCTCACATTATTCATTTCCTTCGATAAGAGCGTGAGTTCAAGTTTTGAAATATCTTCTCCCAATAATGTGTAGTTACCATATTTCTTGAAGTATTCAGCAAGGAGTTCTTCGGCTTTATCTACGGCAAGCGTAAAGGCTACGTGTTTGTTATATAATTGAGAATAATTAAAATAATCTGCTGAATTGATGTGAAGTTTTTTGAGGGATTTATAAACTATGGTTAGTTCATTTGACAAATCATAATCCAGCAATTCCTTTTCCAATTTTTTAAGGGTGGCTATCGCGATGGCCTTTTTCTTTGTAAATATAATTTCATTAATGTTGGCGACTTTCTTGAGAATGTCCGTTCGGGGGTTTTCCATTTGCTGAAGCAGGTATTCTTCAATTTTTTGGTTTAACCGGGATCTCAAGGTGTAGTAGGCGTTGGTGTTGACGCCAAGTTCTTCCATTATTTTGGTATCCGACTGCTGTTTTTCCCTCATGGATTTGAGCAAATAAGCAGATTTGTCGGCACTGCTTTCCAGTAAGGATTCATAAATAGCCTCATAGTCCTGATCCGACAATTGCTTGATAATATTCTTGAGCTTAGCCATAGCGAAAGTGTTTAATTATTGCCTCGTTTATGTGTTTGGATTTAAATGTAATGTTTTTGAACAAAATATTATAGGGAAATGAAAAATTTAATAAAATTTCTCAGGCCAATTTTTTCAGATGCAATTGGGAATGGTTATTGCCTGTTTTTTTACAATATGTGGGAAAAAAGAAAGAAGTAGGAAAATTTACTTTTTACTATATTTTTCCTGAAACTCTTTTTTTCCGGATTCCAGAAAAGTGATAAACTCATCGATGTTTAAATTGTACCCAATGGGTTCGACGAGTTTAGAGCCATCGGGTCCCAGAAGCACGTAATAAGGTTGGGCGGGATTGTTGAAATTTTTTATTTCAAAATCGAGATTTTTTCGACCGATCGTATTTTTTAATCGCCCATCATTTTTGGAGGTATACCATTCATTTTCAGGAAGCTTGGTTCGGTCATCTACGTAGAGCGCCAAAATGATGTAATCTTCCCGCAAAATCTGAAGAACCCGGGGATCTGACCAGACTTTTGCCTCCATCTCTCTGCAGTTAACGCATCCGTGACCCGTGAAATCAATAAATATCGGTTTGTTTTTGGACTGGGCGCAGCTAACAGCCTGATCGTAATCAAAATATCCTTCCAAGCCATGGGGCAGGTGTAAAAATTCATCGTATTTTGGCTTTTCACAGATTGTTGATTCGGAGGAATTACCGTGGTAGCTTCCCTGGATCAGCAGCTGAGAAAGATTAAAATCCTGTGTTGTCGAAGGCGGTAAATATCCGGAAAGGCTTTTCAATGGTGCTCCCCACAGACCCGGGAAAAGATAAACGGCAAAACTTAGAACAATGACGGCAAGGACAAATCTCGGAACGGGAATGTGTTTCAGATCGCTGTCATGAGGTAGTTTTATTTTGCCCAACAGGTACATGCCCAATAAAACCAGGATGACGATCCAGATAGCCAGGTAGACCTCCCTGTCGAGAATTCCCCAATGGGAAACCTGATCGGCAATGCTTAAAAATTTTAGTGAAAATCCAAGTTCGATAAACCCGAGAACAACTTTTACACTGTTCAACCAGCCCCCTGATTTAGGCAATGTGCTGAGCCATTCAGGAAAAATAGCGAACAGCGTGAAAGGTATGGCAAAAGCCAACCCAAAAGAGAACATTCCCAAAACGGGTTTTAATACCTGACCTCCGGCAGATTCAAATAACAATCCTCCGGCAATTGGTCCCGTACATGAAAATGACACGACGACCAGGGTAAAAGCCATAAAGAAAACCCCGATTAATCCTCCCTGATCGGCTCTTTTATCAATCTTATTAACCAATGAAGTGGGTAAATTGATATCAAATAATCCGAAGAATGAAAGAGCGAAAACCAGAAAAATGATGAAGAAAATGACGTTCAAGATCTCATTGGTGGCAACTTCATTTGCCGTAGTGGGACCCATAAAAGGAGCTATAATAGCACCGACAAAAGTGTATATGGCTACGATCGATAAACCATAAATTACCGCATTTCTGATTCCCTGGGCCCTCGATTTTGCTTTTCCCGTGAAAAAAGTGACCGTCATGGGGATCATGGGAAAGACGCAAGGAGTAAATATGGCCGCTAATCCTGCCAAAAAAGCAACGATCATAAAGGCCAATAAGGTATATGGATCGTTGGGATCCCGGCTTGTTAACACACTTCCTTTCTTTTTTTTGCCTTCCCGGCTGTTGTTCTCTGCGGCGACAACGTCATTTTTATCATTTCCTTTGCCGAGATTAAAATCATATTCACCGGGAATGCACTGGCCAATTTCTTCATTGCAGATCTGAAAGCTGATTATTCCTGATATATCCAAATCCTTTTTTAACACTTTGATCTTTTGACGGATGAGGGCTGAGTTTTCAAAGTATTCTACTTCTCCTTCAAATATCTTGTCGTATTTGTGTTTGGGATCTATCGGAACAGGATCGCCAACCAGTTCATAGCTATCATTTTTATTGTACTCAAATTCAATTGGCAGGGGACCGGGAACTATGTCTATGTGTGTAGAATAGAGATGCCAATCGTTTTCGATGGTTGCATTGTACAACAGATCGATTTCGTCTCCTACTTTATAGTCAACCGGATCCAATTCCAATTTCCATTTGACCAGTTGATCAGGATCTTTAGCAACACCTGTCGTTACCTGGTTAGAAGCTGGCTGGTCGATTGTCAAAGAAGGCCTGACCGGCTGATCGACTTGCGTTTTTTGTTTATTGTTCGCCGATCCTTTTGCCTTGATATTTTCAAAGGAGAAATCTTCTTCAAAGGGAATGCATTTCCCATCAACATCAGAGCATACCTGGTAAGAGAACAGGCCTTTTATAACGGGGTTCTCTTTTAACACTTTGATCTTTTGCCGGAACTCCCCTTTATTTTTAAAATAAGTGTATTTGCCTTCCCAGATTTCATCATACTTTTCCTTTGGGTTTATAGGTTGAATGTCTCCGACCAATTCGTAGGTATCGTTCTTTTCAAATTCAAATTCAGTCACCATCGGACCCAGTTCAGGATCAAAATCAGAAGAGTATAAGTACCAGTTTTTATCGATGGCAGCTGTAAAAATAAGTTCGAGTTCATCGCCAATATTGACCTCTTGTCCGGACGTCTTAAATTGCCAGCTAATCGGCTTGAGGGTCTGTGCTATGGAAGTAAGCGAAATGGCAATAAATAATAAAAATGAGAGGTGTTTTTTCATTTCAAAACAATTTTGCGAAAGCTAAATTTCTAAATCGTATTTTGCGAACATTGGTTCGATAAACGGCTGCATTAATTCATATATGTTACCCAATTGACAAATCACATTTACCGGGAATTGGATCTCAAAAAGTGATGGAAGAAGACGACCGTTTCAATGCCTTTTAGAAAATTGGG
>Ga0055477_10000489_pt1 | contig 11122 bp, 4 predicted proteins | sample Muzzi_PWA_D2_FD_57683 | JGI IMG/M metagenome (GOLD analysis project Ga0055477, IMG submission 57683) | Wetland microbial communities from San Francisco Bay, California, USA, that impact long-term carbon sequestration - Muzzi_PWA_D2 | ecosystem: Environmental > Aquatic > Marine > Wetlands ... | reverse complement strand
TATCTGGTCCGTCAGTACCAGGTAAAAGATCTCTGTTTTCAAATGTCCCATCCGATTTTTGAATTAAAAACCGTCCTTTGAAGAAATTAGCCCCTCCTAAATACATATCTTCCAAACCATCTCCATTAACATCGCCAACTGAAATTCCCGGACCATATTGAGATAATTTGTGAGGTAAAAGCGGCTGAACACTAAAATCATTAAAATCTCTTTCTCGATAGACATACAAGCTATCAAACCCGAACGAATAATTGTCAAAAAGTGGTCGTTTTACTGTATCACGATGGATAGTGCCGGATAAATCTGCATCTTCAATATCTAATACCAAACGTTGATTTACCTTGACATCTGTCAATTTCTGCATCCTTCCGTTTGGCCAAAAAACCAATATGGAATCAATGATGCTCTTCTTTCCCAGGCCAAAAATGATATTTTCGTCTATCGAAGACAGATATCCCCTGGAAAGAGTGTGGTCCCAATATTTAACATCAGAACCTGTGTAGATTTTCAAAATTGTTCCAATAGCATTGATGTTTTGTCCACTACCCTTAAGTGAGATCTTTATCCAACTATTGGGATGATCTTTTTTATCATTTGTTAAATTTTGATAGATAAATGGCTTATCATTTATATTATTCGCCACATAATCCAAATCGCCATCATTGTCCAGGTCTCCATAAGCGGCTCCATTTGAAAATGATCGCATGCCCAATCCCCATTTCTCTGTTACGTTTTCAAATTTCCCCTCTCCCATATTTTTATAAGCATAATTCTTTATTTTGACGGAAGGAATTTTCGACATCAACATTCTTTCCGAGGCGTAATTTCCGACCTCTGCCTGATATTCGATATAATCCCTGTCTGTTACATCTTTTGGAAAGCCATTTACGATGAGGAGGTCTCTAAGGCCATCATTGTCAAAATCTGCTATGAGCGGCGACCAGCTCCAGTCTGTTTCGGAAATGCCTGAAAACATGCCAATATCACTAAAGACCATATCGCCTGTTTCAGGATTGACCCCCTGATTGAGCTGCAAAGTATTACGCACATATTGATATCCTTTTTTCCTTTTATTTAAATAGCTGGAATAGGTATTGGCAGCTACCATCGTTTTTTTTCGATAATTGTCTTCCGGAAGCATGTCCAAAACGAAAACATCAAGCAATCCATCGTTATTTACATCAGCGATGTCATTACCCATGGCAGAGTAACTTATGTGCTTAAAATATTCGTCATTCATATTTCGAAAGGTCCCGTCTTGCTGATTTATATAGGTGAGATCCTGCGTAGAATAATCATTTGTGACATAAATATCTTTATAACCGTCCTGGTTGATATCGCTAACATTGACTCCCAATCCGTAACCATCGTAAATAATACCTGCTTCTTTGGAAACATCTTTAAACATGGCATGTTGCAGGCTATCATTCCAGTCATTCCGATACAGCTTATCGATCCTTTCTGCTGACATTTGGGCCTGACCACCTTCCATTCTGGAATTTCTCTTGAATTCCATTTTGTTGACAAGCAGATACAGATCCAGGTCTCCGTCATTGTCATAATCAAAAAATACCGCATTTGTCGTATGACTATTGTCAGCAAGCCCGTATTCTTTAGCCATATCTTCAAATTGAGGAATCCCCTGATCATTTAATCCTTTATTGATATAAAAAATATTCTCGCGTTTCAGACTATCAGGATTGGCTGTCACAGCTATATAAATATCCTTGAAGCCGTCATTATTGATATCGACTACCGCCACTCCGTAACACCACTTGCCTTCGCCATCTGTATTTGAAATTTTGGTAACGTCATCAAATTTGAAATCACCCTGGTTCAAATAAAGCCTATTGGAGACCATATTGCCAATAAAATACAGATCCTGCAAACCATCATTGTTAAAATCGGCTATAGCTACCCCGCCTCCATTATAGATGTGGCCATATTCAATTATATTAAATGAATCGCTCTCAAAAATCTCATTGGCAAAATCGACATTAGATGTTTTTGATGGGATTAACTTAAATCTTTCATTAGTTGAGCATGAAAAAAGCATTCCACTCAATACCATTATTAGCGCTAATAGGTTATTTTGCTTTTTCATCAAATTTGAGTTTTCAGGCTTCACGTAATTTTACACTTTATCAATTCTTATAAAAGTAATTTTAAGGGATGAAATTATCAGGAAAAGATTGAAAAGAAATTATGGGCAAATTAATTATAATTTTAGCTCAGCTAACTGCTGGAAACATTTACCCATTCAATAGGCTTTTTTATTTGTATAAAATCTACCCTAAAAAAAATGGCCCAAATTGGGCCATTTCTTAGTTACTCTATTACTTTGATGGAATTAATTGTATCCGGAATTCTGGTCACTATTCGTCAAAGCGTTATTAGAATTTATTTCATTCTGAGGGATAGGGAATACTTCATGTTTACCTGCGACAAATCCGTATTGACCAAGGACATCAGCCGCCATACCCCATCTTACGAGATCGGGGAAACGGGCTTGTTCACCTGCTAATTCTACTTTTCGCTCGTGAACTATGGCATCGAAAATTTCCCCTTTTGTACCTACAGGATACAGGGCATCCATTTCAGTAGTACCATAATTCGGCATACTCGTAGACGGCCTGTCTCTGACCATATTCAGGTAGTTAATCGCTTCGGTAGGATTATCCATTTCATTTTCTATTTCGGCCATCATCAACAACACATCAGCATACCTGATTATTCTAAAGTTAATGCTGGAGTACAGATTTTCATTTGCTTCCTTATAGTAGTTCTGGTACTTCTTCCATCCCGCTACTCTGCTTAATGGCAATGAAACAGTTCCACCGGCAAAAGTCTCTCCGTTGGAATAGAAATTATCCACATAACGAGGATCGCCAGCTTCGTATTCATTTAAAAGGTCATCCGACGGATAGACATTGAACCAGTCGTTCCATCCATATTCCTGCCCTCGGAAGGTCGCTTCAGTTAACCCTTCGCCGGAAGCATCTGAATTCCACATATCAGCGGTACCCAGATCTTCCTGATACTCTACTTCAAAGATGGATTCATCATTGTGTTCTGTCTCTTCCAAAAAGTTGTCTCTGTAATCATCCACAAGAGAATACTCTCCTAGAACATTTTCAAAAGCATCTTTAGCTTCCTGATATTCACCTCGGTACAGATGAACTTTTCCAAGGAGCGCATAGGCAGCTCCTTTTGAGGCCCTTCCATTTTCATATCCATCATCTGTTTTATCAAAAAGTCCGGCTGCGGCATCTTCAAGATCAGAAATTACTTGCTGATAAACCTCTTCAACAGAACTTTTCGGTGTACCGTCTCCGGTTTCAGGAACACTTGTAATCAATGGAACGCTACCGTATCGGCTAACTAAAAGGAAATAATAATATGCCCTTAAGAATTTGACCTCACCAATGTAATTATCCTTAGTTGCCTGAGGTATTTGTTCATCGGGTATTTCATTAATCCTCTCCTCGTTGCCAAGGACGTAATTTGCTTTATTAATACCCCTGTAGCAGCTTTCCCAAAAAGCACGAATGGCTCCGTGACTGGCGTCAAAAGTAAACTCAAGATATTGAAGCTTATCTGATTCCAACTGCGGATTTCCGGCATTTTCGTGGGCCATGTTGTCCATTGAAAAAAACATGTGCCTGGCGTAAAGCCCCCTGGTCTGTAAGTTGGCATAAACGGCATTCACAGCTGCCTGAACTTGTGCTGCAGTTTCCATAAATGTCTCAGGAGACGATTGACTAGGATTGGTTAATTCTAATTTGTCGTTACAAGAATTAAATGAGATCAGAAAAACCAACCAGACTAATATAAATTTTATAAATATTTTCATAGTTCTCACATTTAGTATTTAAAATTGAATCTGTACACCTCCGACAAATGATTTGGGCACCGGATAGTTCCCCAGGTCAATTCCCGTTTGGAAATTCACATTAGGTTGTCCGTTGGCATTGGTTGCCACGCCACCAAGAGCAGTTGGAGGAGTGCCTGCCTGAGCACCTGTGTATTGACCCACTTCAGGATCAAGGCCCGAATAATCCGTTATGGTAAACAAATTTTGAGCGCTTATGTATACCCTGAATTTTGACACTTTGCCATTCAGCATGTTTATGGTTGATGTCAGATCGTACCCAATCGAAATATTTCTCAATCTGGCAAACGAACCATTTTCAACAAACCGGCTGGACACCTGAGTGTTTGAAGGCGCTCCACCAGCCCTTGGAACAGTGTTAGAAGTTCCGGGGCCCGTCCACCTGTCCAAAACCTCCACACCCGAATTAAAGAGTCTCGGCATACCTTCCAGGTCATAAATATTGGTGTTGTATACATCTACCCCGGCTAACCCATTAAAAAACAAGTCAAAATCAAAGCCTTTGTAGGTAGCAGTGAGGTTTAATCCATAAGTTAACTTAGGGAACGGATTACCAATGAACGTCCGGTCATCTGCGTTAATTACGCCATCTCCATTTGCGTCGACTATTCTGAAATCACCAGGCTCAGCATTTAAATTAGATGCCTGAGTTCCACCGGCATAATTGTTAACTTCTTCCTGCGTTTGGAAAATGCCGTCGAATTGCCAGCCATAGAATTGAAATGCAGGATGACCAACAGCCGTTCTCGAAATGTTTTCATTTTCGAAGCCTGCGCCATCGATAAATTCGTTTTCGCCAAGATCTAAAGTTTCGTTTTTGCTCGTACCCATATTTAACAAGGCTGACCATTTAAAATCACCTTCGTAATCATTATAGCCCAGGGTAAATTCAAATCCTTTGGTTTTCATAGAACCTACGTTCTCGATAACCGTACCATCGTTAAATCCGGATGAAATCGGAAGGATTCTTGGCATTAGCAAATCATCACTTTCATTGTCATAGTACTCGGCAGTAACTGTAATCTGGTCTGACAAAAAGCCCAAATCAAGACCAACGTTGAGCATGGTTGTCTCTTCCCATTTCAGGTTGGGATTAGCCAGTCCGGAAATTGTAGCTCCCAAAGCGTCCTGACCTGCTATTGGATAATGAAAATTAGAATTTATCCCGGTAGAATAACGATATTCAGGAATATTGTCGTTCCCTGTGATACCCCAACTTCCTCTAAGCTTTATATTGCTTATGAATGAATTATCAACCAGAAAATTTTCTTCACTTATTCTCCATCCAACTGCTACGGAAGGGAAAGCACCCCATCTGTTCTCTTTACCAAATCTTGAAGAAGCATCTCTTCTGTATGATACGCCCAACAAATATTTGCTATCGTAGTTGTAGTTGATCCTTGCCAGATAACCCAACCGATAATATTCTGATGAGGTCGAAGTAACATTGGAATTGGTATTGGAAACCTGCTCTACAGAGTTTGTCAGAAAGTTCCAGCTTTGCGCATTCAGGTTATTGATTTCAGTCGAAGTGCTTTCTGCCAACAACAAGATTTCTAAATTGTGTTTATCTGCAAAGGTTTTTCTGTAATTCAAACTATTGGTAAGAATAACCGATTGCAATTTGCTGTTGTATTTTGCAATTACAGCGTGATCGGATTGATGGGTTCCTCCTTCCACATCATCGTCGTACGAAGGAGTAATACTATTATAATTGAAAGTAGTATATTCCGTACCCACCTGGGTTTTAAATGTCAAACCATCGACAATTTCAAATTCGCCATAAATATTGCCAACAATGTTTAGCAAATTATTTTCAACATTCCCCAACTTAAGAACCCTAACCGGATTTTCTGCATCCTGTCCATCCAACGCAGAATTTGGACCCCGAAAACCTCCCAAATTACCAGGTTCATAAATCGGCAGGTATGGCGCCATTTTAATGGCGTGTTCTATTGCAGAACGACCTCCATTATTTAATTCGGGCCGTAATTTACCAATAGACAGAGACAGATTCTCTCCAACCTTAAGTTTGCCAACTGTGAAATTGCTGTTAGCCCTGAAATTATATCTTTCCGTACCGGTTTCTATTATTACACCATCTTGTGATAGATAGCCGGCAGAAATTCTGAACCTACTATTCTGGCCACCGCCCGATACAGCCACATCGTAATTTTGAATAACACCGCTTTGGAAAATAGCATCTTGCCAATCCGTATCGTTTTGAAGCAAAGAAGCATATTGCGGGTCGGTCAACCTTGGAGGTGCCCCGAAAGCTTCTGTAGCATACTGAATGTATTGATCGGTATTTAACAGATCAAATCGCTCAGTAGTCCATTGAGAACCCGCATAGGCATTTACGTTTACCTGAACTTCTCCGCTTTTTCCGCTTTTGGTGGTTATCAGAATGACTCCGTTAGAACCCTTAGAACCATAAACTGCCGTTGTGGAAGCGTCTTTCAACACTTCGATGGATTCAATATCATTTTGATTTAATCCATCTATGGAAGAAGTAATAACGCCGTCAACAACATATAAAGGTTCATTATTATTTATCGTTCCTAAACCTCTTATCCTAATTGTCGGGGCTCTCCCTGGCGACCCGTTGTTAATTACGGTGACTCCGGAAGCGCGGCCCTGCAATGCCTGGCTGACATTTGCCGTCGGAACTGAATTAATTTTATCGCCGTCTATTGAACTAATTGCGCCAGTTACATCTGCTCGATTTTGAGTACCGTATCCTACGACTACAATCTCTTCCAAAGAGGTAATATCCGGCTGCAACGTGAGGTTTATGACAGACCGGTCTCCAACGACTACTTCTTCTGAAACAAAACCTACTGAACTAAACACCAATATTGATTCTCTGGATGGCGCATTAATTTCATAATTGCCATCTATATCGGTTACAGTTCCCTGGCTGGTTCCCTTTATGACAACATTCACACCAGGCAAGCCGTCAGGATTTTCGTTAGATACTACTTTACCTGTAACTGTCGATTCCTGAAGGACTAATTGAGGGATGAAATCTTTTTCGATACGTTTTACATTGATATTCTTATTTACCTGCTTAAAATGAAGCTCCGATTCTTTGGATATTTCCAGTAACAGGTCATAAAGAGAAAGCTCTCCGTTAAATGAATACTTGGATTTGGAATTTAATATCTCTTTATCATAAAAGAATTTAAAATCCGTGTTTTTTTCGATTTCTCCAAACAGATCTACTAAGGTCGCCCTTTTTAAGTTGACATTTAAATAAACCTCCTTTAGGTTCATTGATACTTCATTCTTTTCAAGGTTTACCTGGGCATCACCCTCATGGGCCAATAAGACTCCGATAAAAAGTGCCTGCATTAAAACCCCAAAGAAAAGATACCTGGTCATTTTCTTAATTAGTTGTAATTTTTTTTTCATAATTTTGAAACGTTTGTTTTACAAATACTTATTGCTCCTAACATAGGTGCCTGCGATTGTCCAGATCCTTAGGCATTTTCGTTAAGAGCGAAAAACTTAAACGGAAGGTTAACTTTTAATCTTCCGTTTTTTTACGGGTCGTTAGTAAGAGTTTTTATCATATTATTTACAGTTTAGTATTACACTTTTATTATCAATTTTATATTCAATATCATAGGTAAATTGAACGCCAATCAATACTTCCTCCAAAGATTCATTTTTAAAATGTCCATTTACACTCCATTTCTTTTCCGGCGGATTCAGCACCGTTATATGAACGCCATACCATCGTTCAAGCAGTTTGACAAATTTTTGAAAATCCGTGTTGTTAAAGACCAGTATTTCGTCCTTCCAGCCTATTTCTTCGGTAAGGTCAAAGTCGCTTTTCACATAAGATGATTCAGATTTATTATAGACCAGTTTTTCTCCCGGCAACAGATAGTGATCAACTTTATCATTTGATAATTTGCGTGAATCTCTAACTTTAACTTTACCGGAAACCAAAGCAACATTTATCTCCGCTTCTTCGTCGAAAGCGCGAACATTAAAAGTAGTACCCAGAACCTCGGTTTCTAAATTGTTGGTCTTTACGATGAATGGTCTGCTTTCGTCTCTGACAACATCAAAAAAAGCCTCACCCTGTAACTCGACAATTCTTAAAGTGTCGCTGAATTCGGCGGGAAAAAGTAATGAACTACCGGCATTAAGATTGACAATTGTTCCATCAGGTAATTTGATCCGTGATTTCCTTCCTTCCGGATTAAAAGCTTTTTTAATCTGGACGACACGTTGCTCAAGGGAATTTTCCCGAACACTATTTGTGAAATAACGGATCGTGTAAATTGAGAAAGCTATAGCCAGGATAGAAGCCGCTATTTTTAGCCACCACGTTACAGAATTTTTTACCGTAAATGCATTTTGATTCCTGTCAGAAACCCGATTTGAAATTATGTTTCTGAGTATTTCTTCCAGCTCCGATTCTTCCAGATGGTATTCTTTAAACTTTAATTTAAGGAGAGAATTTCTTGCCTCATTAACCGCTTCTTTGTGCTCCGGATGAGCATCCATCCATTTTTCCCAATAAAGATTCCTGTCTTTCATAGGAGTGAACACCCAATCCCTGAAATCCTTGTTGGCCATCAATGAAGTTGCTATTTCACTTTCTTTGTTCTTCACTTCTAAATGTAGTTTCTACACTAATAAGGGAGTGAATGCGAAAATGATACCGGAAAAGGTTGGAAAAAATTAAATTTTGTAATAATTGCACCGATATAAACAATATATTGTCATATGTTCAATAAAATTGCCCTTTAAATAAAAATATTAATGCAACAAATAAAAATGTAAAACACGACAAATAAACTCTTCAAATTGCGCAGGGCTCTATAAATTAACCTTCGGGCCGAGGAAATGTGTGAAAAGCCCATTAGCTCAGCTATCTCTTTATAACCTAACCCTTCATAATAAAAATAATAAACAGCTTCTTTTTCTTTACTGCCAAGATTATCCAAAGCCTTACTCAACTTTCCAATCTGCTCTTTCTGCACCTGGGCATTAATGTATTTCAATTCTTCCGATACTTCTATCTCCAAATGAAAATCAATAGCATTTTTATGTCTTTTCCTTTCATTATTTGATTTGATAATATAATCGATCACTCTTCTTTTGAAAGATTTCAGCAGGTAAAGCTTTATCGAAGTCGTGTCGCCAAGTTTTTCCCTGTTATTTCGGAGGTAAAGAAAAAAATCCTGTAAACAATCTTTTACAATCTCTTTGTCAGAAGAAAATTTAACGCCGTAATTAAAAAGGAGATTAGCATATTTTTTATATAGAAAAATAAAGGCAGCTTCATCGCCCTCTCTGAATGCAGACCATATTTCATGATCATTTTTATTTTTAGCTTCAACTATTGAGCTATTCGTCTCTTCCTTGCCGGAAGAAATTCCGATGTTTTGAAAAGGGCTTAACATAGTTGAATAGATTCATACAAATCTCAAAAATTGACAACTCAATGGCAACTAAAATTTAAAGTATCACTCTTTTTCATCGAAGAAAAATAAAAAATCGGCTGTAAAAGACTATAAATCCTTACATGTCCCATTTCAAGAGTACAACTTTCACCTACTTTATGAAAAAATTCAAGTTAACCCCAGATGTTGCAAACTTACTTTAACATTCAATTAAATCAGGGCATCCCACAAAATCTCAACCGGATGCAAAGTTTCCTTATTTGTTCCATCTTTGATTTGATGCCGGCAACTAGTGCCAGGTGCCGCTACTAAGACATCATCTTGCAGGTTTCTTATTGCAGGGAATAATACCAATTCTCCTACTTTCATGGAAATATCGTAGTGTTCCTTTTCGTAGCCGAATGAACCGGCCATTCCACAACAACCAGAAGGAATCATCTGGACCGAATAGTTTTCTGGAAGTGATAAGATTTTTTTTGTTGACACTACAGAAGACAACGATTTCTGATAACAGTGCCCATGAAGCTTAATAAGCTTCGTTTCTTTACTAAATTGGTCTGCTTTGATATTTCCTTTGTCCATTTCTGATTCAAGAAATTCATCGATAAGAAAAACATTGCCTGCCAATTTTTTTGCCTTTTCCTGGATTTCATCTCTCGTTAAATCGATATATTCATCTCGGAAAGTCAAAATTGTAGAAGGTTCAAGACCTACCAACGGAGTTTCATCTGAGATTAAGTCTGCCAGATACTCGATATTACTAATAGCTAATTTCCGGGCTTGTTTTAACAATCCTTTGGAAAGAAACGGCCTTCCACTCTCGGTATGTTTTGGAATAACGACTTCGTAACCTAGTTTAGTTAGGAGTAGAATGGCTTTCTGACCAATCGGTACGTCATTGTAATTGGAAAACTCATCATTAAAAAAATATACCTTCTTTTTAAACGAGGTATGTCCGACACCAAAATTGTTGAACTTTCCCTTTTTATACCATTTTGCCAGCGTAACAGAATATAACGGAGGCATGGATCTCTGACCTGCAAAACCAATCAATTTCTTAGCAACACTCCCCAACGTTTTGTGTCTGAACACATAATTATAAAGTCCCGGCACGCCACTCGCCAATTTTGTCATTTTTCCAAAATTGCCTATCAGCCAGGTGCGAAGAGGAACTCCTTTCGATTTGTAATATTGAAATAAAAATTCCGCCTTTAATTTGGCAATGTCCACATTCGAAGGGCATTCGGATTTACATCCTTTACAAGAAAGACACAGATCCATCACATCTTTAATTTCCCCGCTGTTGAACGGATTGCTTTTTGACGAATGCGTTAAGATCTCTCGTAGAATATTGGCTCTGGCCCTGGTGGTATCTTTTTCGTCCTTTGTCGCCATATAACTGGGACACATAGTTCCACCTGACAAATGAGTTTTTCTGCAATCTCCCGATCCATTGCACAACTCTGCGGACCGGACGTATCCCTGATTATTGGAGAAATCGAAAATGGTTTCGATATCTTTTGTTTGCTGGTCCGGAATGTACCTCAGTGACGAATCCATCGGAAGGGTGTCTACAATTTTACCCGGATTAAAAATATTATTGGGATCAAATATTTTCTTAACCTGCTCAATCAAATGATAACTTTCTTCCCCCACCATGTACTTGATAAATTCTCCACGCAATCTGCCATCACCATGTTCACCGCTAAGAGAGCCTTTGTATTTTTTTACCAATTCAGCAATTTCCTCAGCAATGGTTCTAAATAGCTTCGTTCCATCTTTGGTTTTAAGGTTTAAAATAAATCTA
>Ga0055477_10000483_pt1 | contig 11171 bp, 5 predicted proteins | sample Muzzi_PWA_D2_FD_57683 | JGI IMG/M metagenome (GOLD analysis project Ga0055477, IMG submission 57683) | Wetland microbial communities from San Francisco Bay, California, USA, that impact long-term carbon sequestration - Muzzi_PWA_D2 | ecosystem: Environmental > Aquatic > Marine > Wetlands ... | reverse complement strand
AAACCCGGGATGCGTCTGAACCATTTCGAGGCGTGATAGGCCGCGTAGGTATCGTAACCGGCAAAGGCTTCGTCACCGCCCTCCCCCGACAGCACCACCACGACCTGGTCCTTCGCAATCTCGCAGACATAGTATGTAGGGATCGCCGAACCGTCACCGTAGGGTTCATCTATATACGAAAGATAGCGCGGCAGCATGTCGCGTACCCGGTCCGCGGTGATCAGCACCTCGTTGTGCACGGTGTTGAATTGCTTCGCCACGATACGCGCATAGGGTAATTCGTTGAAGCTCTGGTCTTCAAACCCGACTGAATAGGTATGTACCGGTTCGCTAACCTGCCGGTGCATCAGGGCAACCAGCGTGCTGGAGTCCAGCCCGCCCGAGAGCAATACCCCGACCGGCACGTCGGCAATCAAACGGCGTCTGACCGCGGCAGTCATCAGTTCGTAACTGTGTTCCACCGCGGCCTGCTCGGAGATCGAGCGGTCAACCGTGAAATCGAGATCCCAGTAGCGCGACAGCTCGAATCGTCCATGTACATCAAGCGTTGCCAGATGAGCGGGCGGAATCTCGAGTATGTCCTCAAACGCAGTCTGCGTCCCCGGAATGTAATTGAAGGTCAGGAAATCGTGCAGCGCCTGCAGTGACGGCCGCCGGCGCACCCCGGGATCGGCCAGAATGGCCTTGATCTCTGAACCAAAGCGGAAATAACCGGCATCCTGCTGGTAAAACAGCGGCTTGATACCGTAGCGGTCGCGCATCAGGACGAGACGCTGGCTGCGGGTGTCCCAAATCGCGATGGCGAACATGCCGATCAGCTCGGACACCATGTCCAGCCCGAGCTCCTCGTACAGGTGGAGCAGCACCTCGGTGTCGGTATGTGAACGGAACACGTGACCGCGCTCATCGAGCCGGTAGCGCTCCCTGAGTTCACGGAAATTGTAAACTTCGCCGTTGTAGACGATGACCACCGTGCCGTCCTCGTTGGTCATCGGCTGGTGTCCGGCACTGGACAGGTCGATGACCGACAATCGGCGGTGCCCGAGTGCAATACGGCTGTCGATCCAGGTGCCGCGGTCATTCGGCCCGCGATGGGCCATGCTGTCCGTCATCCGGCCGATCAGTTCTTCACCGGCAGGCGCCGCCCCGTCTCCCACCCGCATGATTCCGCATATACCGCACATGGCTTGTCCCGTCAGTCCCGTGTTGCCAGGCACACCACGACCGATCCGCCGCTCAGTGTGCCGTAGAATTTCCCAACCCGGGTGAATTCGCGCCGAATGACATCGTACAGTTCCGGATACGCGGCCGCGGTGTGCAGGGGCATGGTATACACCACCCAGGTTCTATCGGCAGTGGAGCGTACCGCGTTCAGTTCCTGCAGGGTTGTCACGCTTTCCCAGCCGGTTTGGTAGAAGCGGCCGTAGGCAAAACTGGCGATACCCACCGTCACCACGGCATCCCCCGCCCGGCCCTGCTGTTCGATCAATTCACGTGCACCGACGTAGTCCTGTTTCGGCCCGTAGACATGCTTCAGCGACAGCAATGAAACGGCTACCAGCCCGGTGCATAACAGACTGCCAGCGCGGCTGCCGACAGCGCCTGGCAGCCGCAGCAGCCGGCCCAGCGCATCGCCTGTCAGCAGCGTACCCCGAATTACCACCAGCACACCGAAACCCATGGCGAAAAAGAAGAAGCGCGGAAACAGCGTGTAGCCGATGCTGACCATGACCAGGAATCCGAGCAGGGACGGGATAAACAGCAACGCCGGGACCAACGGTGCCTTGCGCAGGTAATCCACCACCCCGACCAGGAACACCAGCCCGGCAGCCAGCGCCACCAGGCCGCCGGCGAATCCGATCTGCAGACCACGCACGATCTCCAGCACCATCCACACCGGATTGGTCCACTCGGTAACCGTACCCTGCGCACCCGAGGCCAGGCCACCGCCGGCCATTTGCGGCAGCACCAGTGCATAACAGAGCAGCGACAGCAATCCTGCGGGAATGAACCCGGCCAGCAGGCCGTGCCAGCCCGCACTGCTGCGTCCGTTACCCGTGTGCAGGAGATAACCGATATAGACCAGGAACTGCCCCACGATCACAAAGCCCATGGTCAGGTGGGTGAACACACCCAGCGCGGCGGTCACGGCATACCACAGCCAGTTCCCGGTGCGGTTATCACGCAGCGCCCGCAGCAGGAACGTACTGGACAACAGCGTCATGCACAACAGTGCAGTGTATCCACGCGCATTCTGGCTGAACCACACATGGTGGTAGGAAAAGGCAAACAGGGCTGCGGATAACAGGGCCTCGCGTTCACTGCCGACCTGGCGCGCGAACCAGTACAGGGCCGGGATGCTGCCGATGCCGAACAGCAGCGCCGGAAGTCTCAGTGACCAGGTATGCGCCCCGAACAGGTCGAAGGACAGGCGCGCCAGCAGGGTAAACAGCAGGTGATTATTGGCATCATCGAAAGTGGTCATGATCCGGCCTGCCGTCATTGGCATGTAGTTGACGAAGGTCAGCATCTCGTCGAGCCAGATACCGGAATCGAGGCGGAAGACCCTGAGCAGGGTCGCTGCAATGACGATGGCTGAAAGTACGGCAAGAGATCGGGCCGGCACCGGCGCAGAAACCGCACTGACAACAACAGCCCGTGGAGACGGCAGGCTGGCCAGCAGGATGAAGTACAGGCCCGACACTGCCAGCACCGTCCTGAACAGTTGCGCGCCCAGGTGGAGTTGCTCCTGCAGTACGCCGGAGACCGGACCATGCAATGCCTGGATCAGGTATTCCGGTGACAGCAACAGACCCGCGACCACCAGCACAATGCCGGCGAGAATCCCTGTCCAGAACCTGTTCACGTGTCAGTTTCCATCCCTTGCGCAAGCGCGATACCGGGGCTTGCGCTGATTTGAAGCAGTGAAGGATAAAAGCCCGACCCGGCAAAGTCCACGACCCGCTGCGGAGTTGTGAATCAGGCATCGCAGCAATGCCTGTCGGCAATGCAGGCGCAGTACTTTATGCATGGGTAACGGCATGACACTCACTCACAGGTTCACATCACCGGCCGGCCATGTATCTGCCCCGCCTGGCAGGCATTGATTGACAATCCACACCGGACCAGGCACTGCAGGCATGGCAGTCATAACTGAACCACCATAGCCGATTCCAGGCGCGGATCCGCCCGATCATGAGCAACACCTTGACGACTGTTCCGCGCGCAGGCCGGGGGCCCACGGAATTTCGGAAGGACCTGCCTGACCAGGCTTATCCGGATCGGCAGTGAACATACCGCTGGATGATTCCGGTAAAATGTTCAATACTGTTCGGAAATTGCAACAGGCAGGACCAATCCGCGATACGACACGACGAGGATATGTTGACTTATCATGGAACCGGCATTTGAATCGCTCTACAAGGATCATGATAACCTCAGAAGGATTTTATACCTTCTCGAGGAATTGTTAATCAATGCATACCGCGGGGATTCACAGTACTACCCCGTTATGCAGCGCATCCTGGCCTATATCCAGGATTATCCCGAGCATGTTCATCACCCCGCAGAAGATGCCATGTTTTCGGTTATCCTAAACAAGGGTCTTGGCAGCAAGAAGTTTCGTGAAGATATCAGGACATTGATCCGTGATCACTCGGAAATCGAGCGCATTACCCAGAATGCTGTTTATGCATTCGAACCGGTGTTGATTAACACTGATCTCGATATTACCGAGCTCGGGACGAAACTAACGACATTAATATCCCGGCAGCGGTCGCATCTCCTGTTTGAGGAAATGAGAATATACCCGCACATTTCGGAATATATCAGCAGCAAGGACTGGGAAGATGTGGCTGCACTGATGCCCTGTCAGGAAGACCCGATCTTTGGAGAGAGGGTAAGAAAGGAATACGAGCTGATTTTCAAGGCCCTCTAGACCTGTCGGCCGTGTTCGCCATGTCCTGGCGCATGCGCTGGAGCAGACCCTTGTCAAGCAGCCGATTGAGCGCGGCAACGACCCCGCTATCAAACAGGACACCGCTGTTACGGTTGATTTCCCTGATTGCCTTCCTGATACCGTTACCGGGTCGGTACGGTCGGTGCGACGACATGGCATCGAACACGTCGGCCACGGCCAGAATGCGGGCCTCGAGGATAATGGTGTCGCCAGCGAGTCCGTCCGGATAGCCGCTGCCATCGATACGTTCATGATGCTGGCGGACCATCAGGGCGATTGGCCAGGGGAAATCGATCACTTGCAGAATATCGTAACCAATCAGTGTGTGACACTTGATGATCTCGAATTCGGCCTCCGTCAGCTTGCCGGGGCGGTTGAGAATCTCTGCGGGAACTCCGATCTTGCCTATGTCGTGGACCCGGGCACCGAGTTCGATGCCACTGATACGATCGTCAGACAGACCTATTTCACGGGCGATAGCCACCGACAAGTCGGCAACCTGACGCTGATGTCCTGCCGTGTAGGGATCGCGCTTCTCAACAAGTGCAGTGATGGCGTTGATGGACTGAATGAGGCTCCTGTTGAGCCGTTCAGTGGCGTCGGCACGTTCCTTGGCGATTTTCCGCCGGTCGCTGATATCAGTGGCAATGCCGATCAATCGGGTAACATCTCCATCATCGTCGATCACGGCGCGGGTCCGGACTTCAAGCCAGACATATTCCCTGCTGTCCTTGTGCTGCATCCTGCACTCGAACACCGCATCACGCCGTTCGGCGACGGCATTCTCGATTTCGGCCAGCAGGCCCTCGCGATCAGCCTCGTGTACGGTGGTGAACCAGAATGCCGGTTCCTCTACAAATTGCCGGGGTTCGTAGCCAAGCAGCCGGTACAGCGCCGAGCTGACATACATGGGGGCCAGGGATACCGGATCAAGATCGAACAGGATATCCGGCATGGTATCTGCAATGTAGCGAACGTAATTGTCGGCATTACGCAGGTCCGTAACCAGTTGCCTGACATCTTGCGTGATGATCCGCTGGTCGGTGACATCCCTGAGCGCGTGAACGCTGAACTGATAATTCCTGTCATCCGTATACACGGCAATATTGCGGCTGATGAACGTGCGACCGTCCTCCAGCATCACTTTATCTTCGGTCCTGTGTTCCGACAGGGTCCGCAGACATCCCGGCAACGGACCGGACAGTCGCGGAAAGACCTCCCAGTAGTACTTTCCGATGACATCCTGTACGGACATGCCAGCCAGTGTTGCATACGCCTTGTTGGCACGCAGGATCCGATACTCGCAGTCATGCAGGAATATCGGGTCGGGGATGGCATCGACGGCCAGTTGCCACTGCCGTGCCGTATTCAGAATGGCACTGTGGCTGTGATCCAGCACCGCATCATGAACGGTCGGGTCCGCCAATCCGTTGCGCGGATCCTGATGGTCCGGGCTACCTGCTTTGTTCTTGACCACGGATTTTCTGGTTTTCACGGGCACTGTCCATGTAAGGGCTGAACACCCGGTCGGAAGATGTCAGCTCAGCTGTTAACACGTTGATATTAGTTACAAATTTTTTTCCCAGCGTGTCGCCAAAAATCTCTGGATTCACTCCAGTGTAATGCCAGCGGCCCGTCCTGCATAAACTTGAGCGATAGCCGGGGAGGCACTGTGTTGCCTGCCGTTATCGCTGCAAGACAAGACATGGTGTTCGAGGGTTACCGGTGCACGCTGGCTCAAACCCGGACAGCCGGTTCACGCGGTACCACCCCGGAGTGTCGCCCTGGCCTCTGCAATGACCCGCCAGGCGGACCGCATCACGAATACCGCGATCAGCAGGCCCGTCACAAGATCGGGGATTCGTGAATCGAACCACGCGACCAGCCCCGCGGCAATCAGTACACCGATATTGCCGAGCATGTCGTTACGCGAGCAGATCCAGGTCGCGCGCAGATTGATGTCCCCGTCCCGGAACCTGGACAGCAGGAGAAAACAGACTGTATTGGCCAGCAGGGCCAGCACCCCGAACAGCCCCATCGTCGCCACGTCCGGCAAACCGCTGGCGACCATCTTCCAGATCGCCTCGACAGCCACCCCCAGCCCCAGCAACATCTGCATGACACCGCTGGTGAGCGCTGCCCTCGAGCGCCAGTGCATGGCACGCCCAAGGGCAAACAGCCCCAGGGCGTAGACAAGCGCATCGGCCAGCATATCCAGGGAATCCGCCAGCAGCGCCGTTGAGCCACCCACCAGTCCGGCCGAGAATTCCGCCAGAAACATACTCGCGTTGATCGCCAGCACGATGATGAGTGTATACCGCTCACGGCGGCCGGCGTGCTCGAGTTCGAGCCCGCAATTGTCGTCACACCCCGACATCAGCAGATGTCCCCGGAGTACATAATCACCCCTCTTGAAACAGGGTATAGACTTATGTCCAGACCTTTTTTCTCAACCGGATGATTTTAACGTACACTGCACGGCAGCAGATTCACCCGTCACATCATCACGGAGGTTAACCCATGTCTATAGATACATACCGGCGCCGGAAACCCGGCTTGCAGTCAATGGTTCCCACGCTGGCACTGTTGATACTACTGGGAGCCGGCTGCTCGGAAAAGGACGCCACGACACCTGAATCCGGGTCAGCCCAGGCGCCTGCCCCGCAGGTCGCGGAACCGGAGATGTCACCGCCTGCCATGGCACCCGAACCGGCTGCCGAATCAAAAGAACCGCAAGGTGGCGCCGAATCCCCGGCTGCCGACATGCCGGCTGACACCCAGACTGCCGCTGTGGACGGGCAGAAGATCTTTCAGGGATCCTGCCAGGCCTGCCACGTCGCCGGTGTTGCAGGCGCCCCGAAGCTGGGTGACAAGGAGGCCTGGGCGCCGCGCATTGCCAAGGGTAATGACGCCCTGCTTTCATCCGTCAAGAGTGGTCTCAACGCCATGCCACCGATGGGTGCCTGCATGAGTTGCAGCGAGGAGGATCTGCGCGCCGCCATAGCCTACATGGTCGGACAGGGATCCTGATCGCAGCCACGGAGACGGATGCTTTCCGTCTCCGTGGCTGGCAGGGCGCCCGAAGCTCGCATCCCTGCCAGCCGACAAACAGACCAACCCGCGCCAGGCGGACTCCTGGTCAATACAGCTTGCCCTGAGTGAGTGGCGATTATTCACACACGCACCAGGCCTGGTCACATCCGGAATTCCCGCCAACGCCATACCCTGACCGGGTTGGTGAAATCTTCAGTATTTCTCATGATTTGCCGACACGGTGGGGCAGGCAGGCAGCTGCCGGCTGGTGACAGGGAATTCGCCCTAATCGTGAGGCATATATGGCAAAGTCATTGAATGTCCTGGTACTGGAGGACAATGTGACGGATTTTCTGCTGCTGGAACACCGCCTGCAGCAGGACGGCCTGAACGCCCGGTTTCAGCAGGTGCACGGCAGGAAGGACCTGGCGGACGCCCTGAAAATGGACCATTGGGATATCGTGCTGTCCGATGACAGCCTGGCTGGAGTGATCTTCGAGGAGACGCTGTCCGACATCCGTGCGCACCACCCGGATGTGCCGGTCATCAGGGTGTCAACAACCCTGGAGGAAGCAACGGCAGTCAGGCTTCTCAAGCAGGGGGGCAGGGATTTTGCCCACATGGACCGACTCGCCAGTCTGAAGCCCGCCATCGAGCGCGCGGTAAATGATGCCCGGGCGCAGCGCAACCGGCGTGAATCCGGGGCCCGGCTACGGCAGCTCAACCGCATGTATGCCGTGCTGAATGGCATCAATGAGGCCATCATGCACAACCATGACATGGAGAGTCTCCTTGGCGAATGCTGCAGCATTGCCGTAGAGCAAGGCGGTTTTCTCATGGCCCGGGTTGGTTTGGTCGATGCCGACAATCAGGAAGTCAGGGTAATCACCCACAGCGGCAACACTGGAGACAGGCCTGGCCGGGGCACCGCCGGTCATACCCTGAGGCAGGGAAAAGCCAGTATTTGCAACGACATCACCCGTGACCGGGGCATGTCCCCCTGGCGTGAGGACGCCCTCTGCCCGGACTGCCGCTCGGTCGCCGCGTTCCCGATCAGCGTGGGCGGTAAAGTGCACTATGCCTTATCGCTGTATGCCGACCAGGCGGGAATCTTCGATGATGAAGCAGTACGGCTGCTGGAAAGGCTGGCGGGGAATATCGGCTCTGCACTGGATGCCATCAACAGCGAACACCGGCGCCTGGAGGCCGAGTCGGCCCTGCGCGCCAGCGAGGAACGTTTCCGACACGCGCTGAGCGCCAACGATGACGGCGTGTGGGAATGGGACCTGACCACCAGTACCGTGTATTACTCGCCCCGCTGGAAGGCCATGCTCGGTTACCTGGAGGGCGAACTCGAGAACGACATCTGCAGCCTTGAGCGCCTGGTGCAGCCGGAAGACTGGCGCAAAACCCGTGCACTGATCGATAACTGCATCGCACAAGGCTCTGACAGATTCTCGACAGAATACCGCATGCGTCACAAGGATGGCCGCCAGGTGGACATCCTGTCACGCGGGCGCGTAGTGCGCGAGGCAAATGGCAAACCGGCTCGCGTGGTGGGTACCCACATGGACGTGACCAGTCAGCACAAGATGAAACGGGACCTGGCCGAGGCCCAGCGTATTGCCCATGTCGGGTACTGGCAACTGGATCTTGCTGAAGTGAGACTGACGTGGTCGGACGAAATCTACCGGATATTCGAGATCGACCCTGAACGCTTCGGCGCTTGCTACGAGGCATTCCTGGAACTCGTGCACCCCGAAGACCAGGAGAAAGTGGACCATGCCTACGAGAAGCATTTGCTGGAGAATGCCCCCTACGAGATCGAACACCGCCTGCTGATGCCGGACGGTCGTATCAAGCACGTTCTGGAACGCTGTGAAACAGAGCGGGATGCGAATGGCACGCCAGTGTGTTCGCTGGGCACGATACAGGACATCACGCACCACAAGGAACTGGAGCAGCAGTTGCTGGAGAGCAGGGAGTGGACCAGCAAGATCATTAACAGTGTGCCGGATACGGTGCTGGTAGTGGATCAGGAAGGCCGGATCGTGCGCGCCAACACGCAGGCAGAATTGATGTTCGGTTACCGTTTCGAAGAACTCGTCAACCAGCATGTCGACATGCTGGTACCGCCACAACACGGGCTCCCATGCGAACCGGACACCGGTCCTGTGACTGCACCCGCACACCCGGGCAACACGACGGGCATGGGCACGCAGGGCCTGCGCAAGGACGGCAGCCTGTTTCCGGTGGACATCAGCGCCACCCCGCTGCAGACAGAAAGCCAGCATCAGGTAATCGTCACCATCCGCGATATCACCAGGCTCAGGGAAGATGAAATTGTGAAGCATCAGGACCAGGAGCAGCAGATCACTCTGCGCAAGCTGCTCGAGGCGACCCTGGCTGACGGCACGCAGGAGGAAACACTGGGCAAATGCATGGAGTTGGTACTGGCGGTTTCCTGGCTTTCCCTGCTGCCCAAGGGCGGTGTCTTTCTGATGGACGAGAACGAACAACAGCTGCGGCTGGCCGTCACCCGGAATCTCGCAATGGAAATACAGACGCTTTGCGCCAGAGTGCCCCTCGGCCGTTGTCATTGCGGTCGGGCCGCCGCCACCTGCGAGGTCCAGTACGCCCACTGCGTCGATGAAAAACACGAAATCACCTACCCCGGCATTCCAGAACACGGACACTACAGCATGCCGTTGCTGTCAAGCGGCGAACTCCTGGGTGTGCTGGTGCTCTACCTGCCGCCGGAATTCGAACGTGATGCCCTGAAGGAACAGTTCCTCGCCTCAGTGGCCGACATTCTGGCGGGTTATATCAACCGGAAACAGCATGAAGACCGCCTGCGCCGGTCCGCGGCCGTGCTGAACAGCACCCATGATGGCGTGATAGTGACAGACCTCAACAGCCGCGTCGTTGCAATCAACCCGGCCTTCACCAAGATCACCGGCTACAGCGAGGCCGAGGTCCTGGGCAAGACACCTGCGTTGCTGCGCTCCAGGCACCATGATGACGCGTTTTACCAGCAACTCTGGGTATCCGTAAAACAAACCGGATTCTGGCAGAGTGAGATATGGAACCGGCGCAAGAACGGCGAGATCTACCCCGAATGGCTCACCATCAGTGCGGTGCACGACGAGCGTGGCACTGTGGTCAATTATGTGGGTGTATTCACCGATATCAGCTCAGTCAAACAGGCGGAAGAACGGCTTTCACACCTGGCGCATCACGACGCTCTCACCGGTCTGCCCAACCGCCTGCTGCTACAGACACTGCTCAAGCATGCGCTGTTCCAGGCGCGGCGGGATAACCAGGTACTGGCCGTGCTGTTCATGGACCTGGATCGATTCAAGCACGTCAACGACAGTCTTGGTCATACTGCCGGTGACGAACTTCTGAAAATAGCCGCCGATCGCCTGCGCAAGCGTGTGCGGGAGAGTGATACCATCGCACGCCTGGGAGGAGACGAGTTCATCCTGCTGCTGGAAGGACTGCATGGCGCGGATGATGCCGCCAACGTTGCCCGGGACCTGATCGAACTGTTCAAGGCGCCGTTCCGGCTGGCCTGTGGCCATGAAGTGTACGTCGGCGCGAGCATCGGCATCAGCATTTTCCCGAATGACAGCGATTCCGCTGACCAGCTCGTGCGCAATGCCGACACTGCGATGTACAACGCCAAGGAAGGCGGCCGCAACACCTACCGTTTCTACGAGGAAGCCCTGACCCGGCGCGCCGAGCAACTCCTGCGACTGGAGAGTCGATTGCGCCATGCGCTGGAACTGGAAGAGATGCTGCTGCACTACCAGCCGCTGATCGGACATGCACGCTGCAAGGGGGTGGAAGCGCTGGTGCGCTGGCAGGACCCGGAAGAGGGCCTGGTCTCGCCCATGCAATTCATCCCGCTGGCGGAGGAAACAGGCCTTATTATCCCGCTGGGTGCGTGGGTATTGCGCACGGCCTGCGCCCAGATGAAGGCCTGGCTGGATGCCGGCATGGCCCTGGAAACCATGGCGGTGAACCTCTCCCCCGTCCAGTTCCAACAGGCCGATTTTGCGCAACAGCTACAGGCCATCCTGCAGGAAACCGGCCTGCCGGCGGCATATCTGGAGCTGGAGATCACCGAGGGCGCCATTATGGGGCAGGGAGAGGAGGCTGAAACAAAGCTGGCAGT
>Ga0055477_10000480_pt1 | contig 11188 bp, 12 predicted proteins | sample Muzzi_PWA_D2_FD_57683 | JGI IMG/M metagenome (GOLD analysis project Ga0055477, IMG submission 57683) | Wetland microbial communities from San Francisco Bay, California, USA, that impact long-term carbon sequestration - Muzzi_PWA_D2 | ecosystem: Environmental > Aquatic > Marine > Wetlands ... | reverse complement strand
GGAGAGAGGATGAAGTTCTCCATCGCCTTCGGACGCTCGGGCGCCGGCACCGGAAGGATGCGACGCGTGTGCGGAGGCGTGGACAGCGCCGAGCGAAACTCGGAACTCACCAGGTAGACGGCATCGAGATCGCCGGAGACGAACCGCGCCCGGAGGGGCGCCACCAGCGACTCCGCATCGTCCACCGTAGGGGAATCCCCGAGGTCGGTCCGCTGAGTGCTCATCGCCTCACCCCTGAATCGGAAGAAGGCGATCCCCTTCTTCCCCGCCACGTGCAGCTCGGTCCGGATTCCCTCGGCCCGGAGCGCCTCCATCCGGTTCCGCGCCTCCTTGATCAGGTTGGCGTTGAACGCGCCACAGAGACCCCGGTTGGCCGTGAGCAACAGGACTGCCGCGGACCGCACCCTCTCGGGGCGCCGCAGAAGCGGGAACCGCTCGGCCAGCTCGGGAGCGTACAGGCTCCGAACCATTTCGTTGAGCGCCTCACCGTAGGGGCGGGTCCCTTTCACCCGGTCCGTGGCACGCTTGAGCTTGGACGTCGCCACGAGCTCCATCGTACGCGTGATCTGCCGCGTGTTCTCGACGGATCGGATCCGACGCTTGATCTCCCGTGCACCTGCCATTCGCCGACCTCTCCCGTCGCGTCAGGGAGCAGCCGGAGTCGCGACGGATGCCGACGCGACCGTATCAGCGGGGGGCTCCGCCCGCTCGGGACTCTCCGCTGGCTCCTGCCGCTGGGCCTCCTCGGCGGAGAACGTCTCGCCATAGTCCTCGATCGCCGCCACCAGCTTTTGCTCGAGGTCGGACGAGAGGTCCTTCGTCTCCTGGAGGCCCGAGAGGACCTCGGCGTGATGGGCCGCGAGGTGCTCATGGAAGCCACGCTCCCAGGCGCGGAGTCTCTCCACCGGGACCTCATCGAGAAAGCCCTGCGTCACCGCGTAAATCACGGCCACCTGGTTGGTCACCCGCATCGGCTGGTGCTGGGGCTGCTTCAGGATCTCGATCGTGCGCTCGCCGCGCGCGAGCTGCCGCTGAGTCGCGGCATCGAGGTCGGAGCCGAACTGAGCGAACGCCTCGAGTTCCCGGTATTGGGCCAGATCGAGCCGGAGCCTCCCCGCGACCTTCTTCATCGCCTTGATCTGAGCCGATCCACCGACGCGAGAGACGCTGATCCCCACGTTGACAGCCGGACGAACGCCGGAGTAGAACAGGTCCGGTTCCAGATAGATCTGCCCGTCGGTGATCGAGATGACGTTCGTCGGGATGTACGCCGACACGTCGCCGGCCTGCGTCTCGATCACGGGCAGCGCCGTGAGAGAGCCGCCGCCCAACTGGTCGGAAAGCTTGGCCGCACGCTCCAGGAGTCTCGAGTGCAGATAGAACACGTCGCCGGGGTAGGCCTCGCGCCCCGGAGGCCGCCTGAGCACCAGGGAGAGCTGGCGGTAGGCCTGCGCCTGCTTGGTCAGGTCGTCGTAGATGACCAGCGTGTGCTTCCCCTGCCACATGAAGTACTCCGCCAGCGCGCATGCGGCATAGGGCGCGATGTACTGCATGGGGGCCGGGTCGGAGGCGTTGGCGGCGACGACGATCGTGTAGTCCATGGCGCCGTGCTCGCGAAACGTCTCCACCACGTTCGCGACCTTCCCGGCTCGCTGCCCGATCGCGCAGTAGATGCAGATGACGCCGGTGTCCTTCTGGTTGATGACCGTGTCCACCGCAATCGCGGTCTTCCCCGTCCCACGGTCACCGATGATGAGCTCCCGCTGGCCACGACCGATCGGGATCATCGAGTCGATGGCCTTGAGCCCGGTCTGAAGTGGCTCCTTCACGGGCTGACGCTTGACGATGCCGGGCGCCACGATGTCGATCTGGCGTGTGCCATCGATGGGATCGATGGGGCCGCTGCCGTCGACCGGCCGACCGAGGGGGTCCACCACGCGACCCAGGTAGCCCGGCCCCACCGGGACGTCGAGCACGCGACCCGTGCGGCGTACCTGATCACCCTCGTGGAGCCCCGTCCAGTCCCCCATGATCACCGCGCCGATGTTGTCCTCTTCGAGGTTCAGCGCGAGTGCGGTGACGGTCTCGCCCGAGACCGACGAAACGATCTCCAGCATCTCGCTCGCCATCGCCCTGGTGAGGCCGTAGATGCGGGCGATGCCGTCCTTCACTTCGAGGACTTCACCCACGTCCTCGGCGTGAAGCTCCTCCTCGTAGCTCTCGATCTCCGTAAGGAGAACGTCTTTAATCTCGCTGGCGCGCAAGTGGGATTCGTTGGCCATGGTTTTCCGTTCAGTCGGAGACCGCCCCCGAGGGGGCGATCCTGGGAAGCTCTGCCGTCAGCAACCGCCCGCGCATCGACTCCAGCCGCCGGCGAAGCGAACCGTCGTAGATGGTGTCCCCGACGCGGACGACGACCCCCGCCAGAATCGAGGGATTGATCTTCACGTGCGGGATGGCCTCAACCCCGAGAAGGTCCGAGAGCCGCCGGGTGAGATCGTCCAGCGTCGATTCGTCCATGGGTCGGGCGACTCCTACTTCGACGTGGGCACGCCCCGCCCGCTCGTCCCACAGCGTCTGGTATTGGCGCGCGATCCCGGGCAGGAGCCGCTGACGCCTCTTGTCGATGGTGACCAGCAAGAAGTGGAGCAGCGGGGCCGGAATCGCATCGGCGAAGGTCTTTCGGACAACGTCCTTCTTGACGGCCGATGCGATACGGGGTGTCCCCAGGAAGAGCCGGAACTCGGGGCTCTCTTCGAGCAGCTGAGCCACCATCTCGATCCCCTCACCATATCGGTCGATGCTTTCGTGGCGTTCTGCGAGCGCCAAGAGCGTCTCCGCATAGTTGCGGGCGACGGTCTCGTCTCTCACGCCGACGCCTCCTCACGCACCGAGGACAGGTCGTCCACGTAACCGAGGACGAGCTGCCGGTCCCGCTCGGCGTCCAGTCGCTCCCCCATGAGCTTGGAGGCCGCAGCCAGCGCAATCTCTACCGTCTCCTTCCGGATCTCCGTGAGCGCGGACTCTTTTTCGCGCTGGATATCGACCCGGGCTCGCTCGAGAAGCGAGGCCCCTTCTTCCCGTGCCTTCTCCTCGATCTCCCTACGCACGTTCTCGCCGGCTGTCTTGCCTTCCGCGATGATCTCCTGCGCGTGCCGGCGGGCCTCGGCGAGCTGTTGGCGATGCGCCTCGAGAAGGCTTTCCGCCTCCTTCCGTTGGCGTTCCGACTCGTCTAGGGCTTGTTGGATGCGATCCTCTCGCTCCTGCACGGCGCCGAGAATCGGCCCCCAGGCGAATTTCCAGAGGATCCCAAGAAGCGCCAAGAAGACCACCACGGTCCAGAGGCTCAGCCCCACGTTGATGTCGAAAAGGGCAGCCCCTCCTCCCCCCTCGGCGTGATCCGCCTCCTGGGCGAGAACCGTGACGGGGAGCGTGAAGAGCCCCCAGCCCACGCACAACATGGCCGCAGCGGCTCGATTTCCGAGCCGACCGACGCGCTTGGTCAAGGCGATCGCGTGCGCCACCGTGCCACCTCCGACGTCGAAGCCGATGTGGGCACCCACCCCCGGTGCATCCGTTAGGGGAGGAGCTTGTAGAGGAGCGTGATCACCAGACCGAAGAGCGCAACGCCCTCGATGAGGGCGGCGAAGATGATCGACGCGGTTTGAATGCTTCCCGCCGCCTCCGGCTGACGCGCGATGCCTTCCGCGGCCGAGCCACCGATCCTGCCGATGCCGATTCCCGCCCCGATGACTGTGAGTCCGATACCCAACCCGGCTCCGAGCAGGCTGAGATAGGACTTCGCGGTCGCGGGATCCATCGTCGCTCCGGCTTCCTGGAGGGCAGCTAGCATGGGGTGCAGCATGGTCTCGTCGTCTCTCTGTGAAGGTTGGTTCTTCCGACTCGCGAAGGTTCGGGGATCCGACGGGGCATCCCCGGGCCGGTCACCCGGCGGCAGCCCGGAATCCGACTATCGAAATGGGTCCCGAGCGTCCGTCACCTCAGTGTGCATGGCGGATGAGGCCCACGAAGACCGCGGTGAGCATGGCGAAGATATACGCCTGGAGGAAGGCGACGAAGACCTCCAGCACCATGATCGCGGAGCTCATCGCAACGGAGCCCGCAGCGATCCCCCACCGGCCGAGGCTGAGGTTGGCGAAGACAAAGATGATGGCCAGAAGTGAGAGGACCAGGGTATGACCCGCGGTCATGTTGGCGAACAAACGGACGGCCAGGGCAAAGGGCTTGGCCAGCTTCCCCATGATCTCGACGGGCGTCATGATCACCAGCATGAGCGCCTGACCGATGGGGTGCATCCCGGGCGGCACGTAAAAGATGGTCTTCAAGTAGCCACCCATCCCGAGCGCCATCATCCCAGAGACCTCGACGAGGATCAGGGTAAGAAGGGCCAGGGCCCCGGTCACCGCCAGGTTCCCCGTAGCCGAACCGCCCCATGGGACGAGGCCGAGGAGGTTCATGGCCAGGATGAAGAAGAAGAGCGTGAGGATATAGGGCGTATAAGCGTCCGACCCATGCCCGATGTTCCTCCGCACAACCTCGTCGCGGAAGTAGAGGACCATGGCCTCCATCGCGTTGGCGAAGCCACCCGGTGCCCTCCCCCCGTCACGGCGGCGAGCCGCCAGGGCCAAGGGGATGAACACCGCGATGCAAAGGAGCGCGGCCAGGATCACGAGCACCACGTGTTTGGTGGGAGCCAGATCCACGACGCCGATCGGACCGAGCCGGACCATCCAACCCGTCGGCAGGTGCAGAATACCGAGCGGAAGCTCGATCTCGCCCGCGTCGACCAGGTGATGCATGATGGCGCCACCGAGATCGGGAACGCCCTCACCCGCCTCGTGGACGGCGCCCTCCACTTCCTGGAGGAGGCGGAATGGGCTCGTCATTTCGATGTTCTTGCCGTCGAGTCGCGCACGTCGGTACGGTCGCCCCTCAGTTCGCCCGGTCCGTGAGACCGATCCGGGGCTCGCGCTCCCGGAGATACACTGGCTCAAGCAGCAGCAGCATGAAGAAAAAACCTGCCAGCGCCAACAGAGTCGGCGCCGGCGCAAGCCTCTCGACCCTAATCACCGCAAAGGTCACCAGACCCAACGTGAATAGTCGCGTCAGCACACCCACAGCCCAAGCCGCGAGAAATCGGTTCCCCTCTCCCCTGAACCGAATCATGATCGCAAATGACACGACCATCACTCCGTACGCCACACAGGCAGCCACGGTGACACCTGTCGCGACCCCGGATCCGGCCCACAACCAGACCGTTCCCGTGGGCACCAAGACCGCCACGAGGGCTGCCCCGGCGTAAGCGACCGCTGACCTCACGGACGCGGTCCTGAGTCCGTACCGCCCGGGCCGACCACCAAGTCCCGCCACATGGCGTAGAATCCGGCGGCTCCGCCCAGAAAAGCTCCAACGATCGTCAGGAGCGGCCGCAGCCCGAGCTTCCCGTCCAGCCACCACCCAACCGCCATGAACAGGCCGATCGAGCCGACGATGGTCAATCCATGGCCGGAATATCGGCCGACGGCGTTCCAAGGGGACTGCGGAGGCTCGCGCTCGCTCCCTTCGTCGGGCATGCGGATGCTCTCCAGGGCGACCCTTCAAAGAGAGGACATAGTACAAGCTTGTGAAAAAAGGCGCAAGCGCTGGGCGACCCTCTCGACTGGACGCTTTCGCCATCGCGGAAGGACCTCCCGATCCCCTGAAATCGCTTGACGTTACCAAAAACCTCCGCCTATACTTGGCCCACCTTCCGGCCGCGGACCACCGGGGACGGGACCTGCCCCTCCAGCCCGGTGTACCGCCTCGCCATGCGCGCACCTGCGAATCCCGACCCCGGGCAACGGAAGGAGCCCTTGGCTACACGAGAAGCGACGCCGTCGAAGGACCAAGACGTACGGCTTCTCGAGACCGTGGCGAGGGTATCGGAGTCGCTCCGCCGAGAGGTCGCGCAGAGGATCGTTGGGCAGCATTCGGTGGTCGAGGGCCTCCTCACGGCCCTTCTTTCGAACGGTCACGCCCTCTTGGTCGGGGTGCCCGGACTTGCCAAGACCCTTCTCGTCTCGACGGTCGCGGAAGCGCTGGACCTGGGGTTCAGCAGGATCCAGTTCACACCCGACCTGATGCCCACGGACATCACCGGGACCGAGGTGATCGAAGAGGACCGGACGTCCGGCCGCCGGGTGTTCCGCTTCGTCCACGGTCCCGTCTTCGCCAACATCGTCTTGGCAGACGAGATCAATCGAACCCCCCCCAAGACTCAAGCTGCGCTCTTGCAGGCTATGCAGGAACGCGCAGTAACCGCCGCGGGACAGACCTATCCACTCGATCCCCCGTTCTTCGTGCTTGCGACCCAGAACCCGATCGAGCAGGAGGGAACGTATCCCCTCCCCGAAGCCCAACTCGACCGCTTCATGTTCGAGCTCACGATCGACTACCCGAGCCGCGGCGAGGAGGAAGAGATCGCCATGAGAACGACCGGAGAGGCCGTTTCGCGGGTCCAACAGGTCGTGACGGCGAGTGAGTTGGTAGAGCTTCAGCGCCTGGTCCGGCGAGTGCCCGTGTCACCGTCCCTGGTCGAGTTCGCGGTCCGGCTGGCTCGCGCCACCCGCCCCGCGGACGAAGAGGCCCCGGCTCTGGCGCGACGGTACGTGAGCTGGGGAGCGGGTCCGAGAGCCTCCCAGTTCCTGGTGCTCGGAGCCAAGGCTCGCGCGGCGGCTCGGGGGGACGCAATGCCCTCGTACGACGACGTTCGTGCGGTGGCGCCCGCCGTGCTCGCCCACCGTGTCGTCCTCAACTTCGAGGCCGAGGCGGATGGACGGACCACGCGGGACGTCGTACAGGAGCTACTCGACGATACGCGTGCATGGACGTAGACCGAAGTAGCCCGGAACCGAGGAATTCCGGCCGTCGATGATAGGAGTGCTCTGGACGGCCTTCGCCGTCATGCTCCTGTTGAGCGCCACCCTCAACGGCGCCGAGGCGGCGACCTTCTCACTCGGCGGCTCGAGCCTCCGCACGCTCCTCGACGAGGGGTTCCCGGGGGCCGATGCGTTGCGCCATCTGCATTCCCGGGCTGGCCCGGTTCGCGCCTCGTTGCGTCTCCTCATCGCGACCATGAACCTCTTGGCAGTGGGATTGGCCGGCATTCTGGGTTCGGCGAGCGGTGGTCTTCTGGGGGCCGTCCTCGGGGTGGTCTTGGCGATCCCCGCGGTGCTCGTGGTGGCCGAGGTCCTTCCGAAGGCGGTCGCCTCGCGAAGTCCGGTCAGGCTCGCACTCGCCTCGGCCCCATTGCTCGTAGGAATCGAGCGATCGGTTCGGCTCCTCGTGTCGCCGATCCTCTGGCTGGAAGACACCCTCTCCCGACGAAACGGCGACGAAACCGTCGATCCGGGGGCACGCGAGGCTTTGGAGGTCAGCCTGTTGGGCCAGGCGGAGGGACGGGTGGACGCAGACGAGCGGCTGCTCGTAGAACGGGCTTTCCGCCTGGACGAGCTCCGGGCGTGGGATGTGATGACGCCGCGTGTCGACATCTTCTCATGGAAGGACGACACACCACTTAGCGACATCGTGGCGGAGCTCGCATCGGTCCCGTACTCGAGAGTCCCCGTCTACGGCGAGTCGATCGACGACGTCACGGGCATCCTCTACGTCCGGGAAGCCTACGAGACCTACGTGTCCGGGCGAGAGGACACCCTGCTCTCGGGCATCTCGAGAGAGCCCTTCTTCGTGCCGGGATCGCTCTCGTTGGCGCAGCTCCTGCGGGATTTCCAGGCGAGACGGATCCACATGGGGATCGTCGCGGACGAGTTCGGGGGAACCGATGGCCTCGTCACCCTCGAAGATGTCCTCGAAGAGCTCGTGGGCGAGATTGTCGATGAGACGGACGTGGAGGATGAGCCTCTGCGACGGATCTCTCGATTCGAGATCGTGGCGGACGGCAGCGTCGACCTCCGTGAGATCAACTACGCACTCAATGTCTCCCTGCCGCAGCTCGAGCACCGCTCGCTCAACGGCTTCATCCTGGAGGAGCTCGGATACGTACCCGAGTCGGGGGAGGCGATCGATCGGGCCGGCGTCAGGATCGAGGTGCTCGAGGCCTCGGATACGCAGGTCCACCGGTCGCGACTCACGCGCCTCCAGCCCGGCGACGGACCCCAGGACTCCGCCGAATAGGAGCATGATGTGGCATTGCTCATCCCGTTCGAGGGGAAAACCCCTTCCGTCGCGCCCGATGCGTTCCTGGCGCCCTCCGCAGTCCTGATCGGTGATGTGACCGTAGGGTCGGAAGCGAGCATCTGGTTCGGGGCGGTGCTCCGCGGGGACGATGCGGAAAATGGGATCGTGGTCGGTCCTCGGACCAGCATTCAGGACAACTGCGTCATCCATGTGGCTTGGCGACCCACTGTGATCGGGGCGGACTGCACGGTCGGCCACGGTGCGGTTTTCGAAGGCTGCGTCATCGGGGACGGGACGGTGGTCGGGATGAACGCCGTCATCTTGCAGGAGGCGCGGATCGGCGAGCAGTGCGTCGTGGCCGCGGGGGCCGTGGTCCGGGAAGGGGAAGAGATCCCGCCGAGGAGCCTCGTGGCGGGTGTGCCTGCCACGGTGCGCAAGACGCTCGAGGGATCGGCGGCTCGCTGGGTCGAAGGTGGCGGACGCCACTACGTGGACCTCTCGCGACGTTACCTGGCGGAGGGGATCGGCTCGGTTCGGTTAGCCGAGGAGGGGTGATCACCCCCCCAGTATGCTCCTCATGTACCAGGCGAGCATGCTCTCGCCCCACCCATACGAGACCGCCCCACCTGCCGCCAGGAAGATCCCCAACGGTATGAGCCGACCGGTCATCCAACTGACCGGACCGAAAACGACGAGCGCCAGAAGGGATCCGAAGAACACGGTCGTCGCGACGCCCCAGACACCGAGGAAGGCACCGATCAACGCCATCATCTTCACATCGCCCCCGCCGAGCGCCTGATCGACCCCAGCCTCCTCCAGCCGTCCCGGTCGCAGCGTGCGCACGAGCCAGGTGCCGCCGATCCCCACCAGCCAGAACGCGCCGTATCCCACACCGGCTCCGACGACGGATTCACGCCACCCGATCCCTCCCGGGAGGAAGGCCAGACCCACGCCGAGAGCCGCCCCTCCCACGGAGAACTGATCCGGGATGATGTAGAAGCGTGCGTCGGTGAGGCTGATGCCGAAGAGGATGGTCAGGAAGAGGCTTCCCCGAAGGGCTTCGAAGGTAAGACCGTAGTAGGCGAACAACCCCGCCCAGATGAGGCAGGTGGCGAACTCGACCAGCGGATACTGAACGGAGATCCGCGCGCGACAGTGGCGGCAGCGCCCTCGGAGGAGGAGCCAGCTCAGCACGGGCACGTTGTCGTACCACGCGATGAGGGTGTCACACCGGGGGCACCTCGACCGGGGCGAAACGACGGACTCGTCCAGAGGCCACCGAAGCGAACAGACGTTCAGGAACGATCCGAGGATCAGCCCGAACAGGCCGGCGGCCATGGGGAGGCCCCAGGGTGATGCGATCATGTCATTCGCCATCGATGGGACGAGCTCAAGAGCGTGCCTCGCGGGTCAGGACATAGAGGAGGATGGCGCCCGCCATCCCGACGTTGAGCGATTCGGCGTCCTGCGTCATGGGAACGCCCACGGTGGCATCGGCGGCGTCAGCCACGGAGGCCCCTACGCCAGCCCCCTCGTTGCCGACGGCGAGGGCCCAACGCTTCGGAAGCCGCATTCCCGCAACGTCGGACGCCGCTGCCTCGGACACCAGGAGTGTCGTGTGGGTGGCTCCGAGCCACCGAGCCACCTCGCCGAACGGTACCACCAGAACCGGGATCGAGAAGACGGCCCCGGCGGCGGCCCGGACCGCCTTGGGGCTCCACGGGTCGGCCGTGCCCTCCAGGGCGAGGACCCCCTCCAGGCCGAAGGCCGCAGCGGCCCGGATGAGCGTACCGACGTTGCCCGGATCCTGCACACCATCCAGGAGAAGGAACCCGCCGTCCGCGTCGGCGAGGTCCGGCAGTCGCCAACGAGGCTCTCGACACACGAGGATCACGCCCTGCGATGTCTCCGTGTCGGAAAGTCGCGCGAGCCCGTCCGCCTCCGTCCACGAGATGTCCACCCCCGTACGCTCGAGCGTCTCGAGCACGTGACGACCTCGCTCGTCGCCACCGAGCTTCGGAGCGCATACCGCAAAGCGGATCTCCGCGCCTTTCGCGAGCGCGTCGGAGGCTCCACGGATCCCCTCGACGAGGTAGAGCCCCTCCCGTTCACGGGTGGACCGCTTCCGGAGACGCAGGACCAGCGCTTCCCTCCCTCGGCTCAAGGACACGGCCCGTTCCAGCTAGCGGTCGGGGCCCCTACCTTGGGTCGGGAAGAGTCGTTCCCTTCCCGTACGATCCAGCGGCACCGAGACCTCCCATGGACCTTCCCATCGCGCTCACCATCGCTGGCAGCGACAGCGGAGGCGGGGCCGGCATCCAGGCGGACCTCAAGACGTTCCACGCCTTCGGCGTGTACGGCGCGTCCGCGCTCACGGCGGTGACCGCCCAGAACACACTCGGAGTGAGCGACGTCTATCCCATTCCGGTGGAGAGCGTCCGACGACAGATCGATGCGGTCGCCGAGGATCTTCCCCCGGTCGCGGTAAAGTCGGGAATGCTGGCGACGGCGGAACTCGTGGACGTCGTGGCGACGGCGATCCAAGACCACGGCCTCGGGCGATACGTCCTGGATCCGGTCATGGTGGCCACGAGCGGCGCACGCCTCCTCGACGAGGGCGCGGAACAGAGCATCGCGCGAGCCCTCGTGCCCATCGCCACCCTCGTCACCCCCAATCTCCACGAGGCGCGTATCCTCACCGGGCTGAAGGTCGACTCCGTTGAAAGCATGCGCGAAGCCGCACGTGCCCTGGTCGAGATGGGAGCAGGAGCGGCCCTGGTGAAGGGCGGTCACCTCGCCGACGCCGAGGCGGTGGACCTCCTCTGGGACGGAGCCGCGGAGCGCGTCTGGAGGAGACGACGCACGAAGACCGAACACACTCATGGAACGGGTTGCACCCTCTCGGCCGGTGTCACCGCGGGCCTCGCCCTCGGGCTCGATCTCGAGGTCGCGGTGGATCAGGCGGTGGACTTCGTCGCCCGCGCGATCGCCC